>Ga0100398_1002910_pt1 | contig 14110 bp, 11 predicted proteins | sample CryGeymeta201522_FD_81568 | JGI IMG/M metagenome (GOLD analysis project Ga0100398, IMG submission 81568) | Groundwater microbial communities from Crystal Geyser aquifers in Utah, USA - Crystal Geyser metaG 2015-22 | ecosystem: Environmental > Aquatic > Deep subsurface > Groundwater | place: USA... | reverse complement strand
TACACACATGATCGCATGTGGACGATTTTGGCTTATGCAAAATCAATTGGCATGACCCCAAATTTGAAAGTGCATTGGGGTAACCCAGCGTCGCCTGGTATTGTCGAAAATCAATGTGGTAACTTGAATACTTGGACGACTCCAGTAGCAGGGTTTGATATGAACTTGTTTTTAACTGGAGTTAAATCGCATTTCGCTGAAGTCTCTCCAAAAGCACAAGCTGCTGGTGTTAAGTTGATGTTTTTGGGCACTGAAAATGACAACACTGTCACTTCTCAATACCACCAGCAATGGGCCGACATTGTTGCAACCATTAAAACTTCTTACACTGGCAAGATTTCATACGACGGCAATTTTATGGGCCAAACCATTAATCCGTTTGAACAAATTGGGATTTGGGATTTGGTAGATAAGATTGGGCTGTCGTTCTACCCAAAATTGCAAGCCACCCCAGCCACAACAGTTGCTGAAGTGATCGCTGATTACACGTATAGGCCAATTACTTACGCGGACGGATCACCAACTTACAACATTACAAATATTGTTAGTTACATTAAAGCACTCAGTGCCAAGTATGGTAAAGAGGTAATTATTGGTGAATCTAATTGGGGAGCATACTCTGCTACTTTAAATGGGCTAGTTGATGGCAGTACATTGATTAGTCAAACCCCAGATGAGAATCAACGTCAATTGGCTTACAGTGCGTTTTTTGAAGTAATGAACAATCCCACTTATCTTGGCGGCATTGTTACTGGAGTTAACATTTGGGGAAACGATTTTTGGACAACAAGACCAGGCCACAACACAGCCCATCCAGAAGATCCACTATTCTTCGAACTGCCAGGCACGGCAACTGAGGCACTGATTAAACCTTATATAACTTGCAACAAATCAGTTTGTTAAACTAAATAATCGTGGGATATTCTCTACAGTTGGAATATCCCACAATGTGGCATAAATAGTTGTATAGAGGTGTGCTATGTTATATACGTTTGGATGCAGTTTTACTAAATATGTATGGCCAACTTGGGCAGATTTATTATTAAGTCAAGTTGACGGTGAAAATTGGGGGATGTGCGGCGGGGGCAATAAATTTATATTTGAAACATTGATGGAATGTATAATTAAAAAAATATTACGTCAGAAGATCACGTTGCTATTATGTGGTCTACATTTACACGTGAAGATAGATATATTAACGGAAGATGGCAAGGATACGGAAATGTATATAACGCTGAGCCCTTATACGACAAAGAGTTTTTACAAAAATATTGGGACGACAAGGGTGCAGTATTAAATAATTTAAATATCATGTGTGCTGCTATACATGTACTCAACAGTATCGGTTGTACTTGGAAAATGATGAGTATGAATCGAATTGCGTCGAAAGAGTTAGTAGACTATGACATTCTATCAGTCGCAGACGCGGAAATTTTCAGTGACCATCTCACATATTTTAATAAAAATAGCAACCTGATTCACTTGCCATTGGATACTCATAATATGACTGACCCAAACTTTTCATTGAAATTTGAAAAAGTTAAAGATCATCATCCAACGCCACTGATTCACGGCGAATGGCTATGCCTTACACGACCATTCGACTTCATCGACTACAGCAAGGTAATGGAAGATGCAATGGGTGCTGAGCTGTTTATTTCTGGAAAACAGTTTCCGCAATGTGATTATCCCAATGATGTGTATTATTCACCATCTGTTAAAAATAAAATGGTACAGTGTCGGATATAACCCGTAACGAGAGTAAAACCTCATGATTATGTCTAAATCGAGAAGTTAGCGTTAATGCTAACTGCTCACATTGTGGCAGTGTGTACGATGAATTAATCCGAGTAATCTCTTTGACAACTTTAAGCATACGTAAATCATTGTCAAATTCGTAATCATAACTATGATCAACAATATCATCAAATACACCAAACCCTAGCTCACGCAATTTTTCAATGACTTTTACTCCACCTACTAGAATAGGTATTTGACTAACGGCAAAAGGTTTAAATATTTTTTCAGTTAAAAATTGCCTTGGCTCATCCAATGTAATGCTGTCGTAAAATAGTGTTTCAGTAATAATGTTAAATAAACTGGTTTGATAGAAATGATAGATATCAGCTCCAACGGGATCAATAGTCGGACGAATTATAGTGTCCAACATCAATGGTAACTTTGATACAGCATTATCAAATTCAGCATGGGTAATACCTAATGTTGGTTCACTATTAATTAATCCAATACCGGTAGTTTTTCGACAGTCAAATTTATTGTTGAATACATCAATCAGTTGCATGGAATAAAAAATCGAATCAAATAACTCAGTATTACGACATATCAAGGCAAATAGATTTACTCTGTGCATTCGATTTACTCTATTTAGACATATGAATTTCTTTCTAAGCGGCAGGCGGGCGACATAACTACTAGTAGTTAGTTTCCGCAACCAGGATGCAGAAAGTCGGCCAAACATTAAAGACCCGACCACACGAATAGCAGTCTCATAATTGTACTTTTTTTGCAATTTTACATTTATAGCATCAATGTTTAGACTTCCGGTTACTAGTAGTAACTGAGAATATGGGAACCCCAATTTATCAGCTGCTGAATACATTGATATTAACGATTGCTCGGTGTCGAAAGATTCAGCAGCTGAGTAATATATCAAAGTACACCTGCGTTGGTTAAGCAAATCTAATATTGCGGCAGGTAACTTATACTCCAAGGTCAAATAACTATCTAATAGAAACGAGCATCGAGAATCAGGTTTACCAATAAAATCTAAATTAATTAGAAACGCATAATTATGCACATCTTCACAAATATCATTCAAATTAATATACGGGGTGGGAAATGAGTTCTGACCACTGTTAACAATGTGTTTGAAGCCTGCGACATTATTTGAATACGGAATCCCTTGCTCATCAAAATGTGTAAATATATATGTAAAATTAAATTGAGTCATGTAAAATAGTGTAAAATTCTGGAAAAATCATTTCGTAATTCTCATTGCGATACTTGTCATGAGCAATGATTGTTTTCCAAAACTCAACACTCATGTCAAAATTATCTTTCATCATAAAATCAAGAATAGGTTGTATCGGTTCTATTAGAGCGGAACTAGTATACCCACTTAACTTGTGTCTTACTGCATTTTTAGCTTTAACTGGTAAGTTAGCAATACAAAACTTAGATGGATGGTATAGCGTATTTAGCCACACTTTAACTCCCATCCGTTCAAAATATTCAATATATTCAGGCACGTAAAATATGTTTATAGCACTAACAGTCAAACATATTTCTAAGTCTGATCCAAGTGATTCTTTAAATCGAATCAGATTCTCTTCAACTTGTGACCATTTAGCAGGATGCCGCTGATACTCAAACTGATTACCAATTCCGTCAATACTCAGCATAACATCAACACGCTTAAATTTTGGCCATATATTTGTAATTGCATCTTCAGGGTAAATGGTACCATTGGAATTATAGTGAACCTTTTGGTTGCTACTATAACCAAGTGCAGAACTGTGCCGCAATAACTCAAAATGTTGTTTACTTAAAAAAGGTTCGCCACCGTATATTTCAAACATTTCGACAGTCGGCAAAAGGTGTTCTAAATCGTTCCAAAATTTAGAATTATTCTCTGGCCATTGCATAACCATTCTCGGAGTAACCTCAGATTTAATGTTTATTGCTATATGCTCCAACACACTATACCCGTTAACTTCTTTATCTTCTTTAATCCATAAACTAGAGCTACCAGGAGTGCATATTCTGCATTTTAAATTGCAGGTATTGCCAAGTTTTAAATCAAGAGATTTTAACTCCGTATTTACTAATGTAGTTGAATCTGACACTCCCCATCGCAAATTTTCTCTAATCCGCTTACTTTGTATACCATGTGATTCTTCCATATAACATACTGAACAAGCAGTAGCTTGCTTGCCGTCAATTAATGTTTGCCGTAACTTTTTTAAACTGTTAGATTGCCATACATCAGATAATGTGTCAACACTCAAGCTAAATAAGTCACCATTATCTTTTCTAAAAAATTCTTGACTCATGCAGCATGGAGAAACCATGCTATCAGCTCTTGCTTCAAGATGAATGAAAGGTAAAATGCAAAATGTATTAGACATATTATTCTAATAAAAAAGTTAGTTCAGGAAAAGTATCTGCAAAAGATTCATGCCTAAATTTATCTAACCCAGCAGTGACTCTTTTAAAGACTTCTAAGTTGTGGTGATGTTGTCCACCATTTAGAAAATTAATCATTGCGCTCCACCTAGCCAAGCATGTTTCATTATTACGCCCAGTTGATTTTAACCACTCAACGTGGGCAATGTATTTCTGCTGTATTTCTTTTCTATATTTTTCAGAAGTTATGTTAACGTGATAGTAATCTGGATCAGTTAACATATTCATATTCCAATCAACTTCATCGGCAATAAATCCTGATTCTAAATAATGTCTATGAGTTTCAGCTAACGTCGAAAAATTAAACACGCTCACACAAACTTGCACAAAGAATTTCACATGAGGACATTTTTCTTTAAGCAGCTTTCTATTAGATTCAACGTCAGCCCATACTAGTTCTTTTCGTATATATTCAGCCTGCTTCCCGTAGCCATCTAGTGACGCCCCAACCATTACACGAGGGAAATGCTGCCATAAATCTAATACAGAGATGTTCTTATATTTTAATTTTGAAAAATTAGTGTTATATGTTAATTCTATATCTTTGGCTCTATTAGTATCTATTAGATACTGCAAAATTTTATAATGCTCATCTATCAATAATGGCTCACCACCAGCAAAATAGATGTGTTCAGTAATTGGCAATACTTCAATTAGCTGTTCATAAAAATCAATCGATAAGTCGCTTACGTTTTTAATAAAGTGAGTTCCGATGACTTTTGGTAAATCTTGTGCCCACCTACTACTTAACTCTGGACCACATGTTCTGCACCTCAGATTGCACAAATTACTAAACCGTATATCCATATATACCATATTAATGTCAGGGACAGTCCCATCATCCATTGTGGTTGCAATTTTATCTACATGGTGTCCTTTATTTATATTTGCTTCTTGTCTAAAACTAGTTCCGCCGAGTGATTCAATTTCATAACATTTTGAGCATTCTGGCACTCGCTCGTTATTAAGCATGGCCAATCGATTTTTTTTCATTAAATCGCTGTTCCATACCATTTTAATAGTATGCTCACCATCAACAACGCCCAACGGTTTTGTTGGATCAGTCCCACAACACATATATGAATTTCCGTTAGGCCATATATGCATGTGAGTCCATGGAAGCATGCAAAAATGCTTAGATTGTAATAACTTAGAGTTCACGTATTTGTTCCTTTACTGTATCCCAGTATGTATTTATGAATGGCGTGAGTTCTGGAATTTTTTCTAATAAATCCTCACCGCGTATCAAATCACTTATTCTAAATATTTTTAAATTTTCAATGAATTGCTCGTCAGTAATAGACTTGCTATGCATAAACTTTAATATGCCGGGAATGTCGGGGTGATCTATTAGTGATAACACTTTACTAATTTCAAGTTTAAGTTTCTGTGGTATGGCCCATAACGCGCAATGTTCTGGCCCACGAACTAGATTAAACCATAAATTCTGTGTCGGAATTTCTTCCTTACACATCTTATATAACGACAACAAATTTAACCCGTTCATCCAGCTTATAGTAGCTGTTATTGGGCTAGTGATTGATGGATGGGTGTCGTGCATCGCATTATATTTTTTAATGTTAGAACGCACTGTGGGCCAATCTGCAGGAAATCGAAGATATTCGAACACTGATCCAACTCCATCTATGCTCATTGGCAAGTTTAAATTTTTGAGTCTAGGCCCTATCTCTTCGACAATGTCACGATAATATATAAATCCGTTCGTGCTAACACTCACTGAGATTTCATTGGCTCTGCCAGAGTTAACAATGTCACGAAAAATTTGATGCCACTGCTTAGAATAAAATGGTTCACCACCAACAATTTCAAGTCTCTTTATAGAACCAATCCAATCATTTCTATTCACCCAAAAGTTGCCCGATTTATCACCTGCGTTGCCCAATACAAACTGTGAAAGTTTTAGATTTGCTAACTGTGCCACCCCAATTTTACTTAAAGTAGCGTTAACTTTAATTGCTTCGGCGGCCCACTTAGTGCTGCAAAAAGGACCGCATGTACGACACTTTAAATTACAATTGTTATCAAGTATTACCTGCATTTCAGTCACTGATACGGGCTCGCTATCCCAATCTATATTCTCATCAAAATGATTTGATGTTGTATAAAATTCTCGTTTACTAGTATTACCGATTGCCTCATCTTTCCAGCACTCAGCACACCCAGCAGGTTGATCACCATTCCGCATTGCCTTCCTTAAATCAACCATCGTTTTACTAAGCAAAATATCAGTTACAGCAATCCGCTGAACATATAGCGGCTCTCCATTTTCATTTTTGTTCACTCCTTTAAAGATGCAGCATGGCTGTGTTTTGCCATCAGTGTTTACTGTGAACCCAGTCCATGCCAATCGGCATACTGTACTATTTTTTATCATATGTTTTTCTTTCTGAATCTAACCACACATTGTATTTTTTAAAGTGCTCTAGTTTTTCTGAATTATCTTGAGGTGTCAAATAATTTTTTATAGATAAGATCTGGTATGCATCAAAAGTTCCACTGATTTCACAACTTGAAATTATATCCATTTTTTCGTTCGCGGGCAAATTTGCTGCTGATAAAAATACAGGATCATATACAAAATTGTGGTGGACATGCAAGCCACGCATTTTCATATATGCATGAAAATCGTGTATTGTTGCTATATTGTAAATACTAACTGTTTGGCAAACACTAGTTTTAATCCAAGGAAGTGATTGCAGTTTATCTAAGTTGGAGATTACAGTATCCCATTTAGTTCCTGTACGGATATACTCATTCCGCTCACCCAGATCATCTATGCTACACGATACTTCTACTGCCTTAAACTGCTTCCATATTTCAAGCAACTTGTCAGGCAGATTCGTCATGTTAATATTATACCACAATGTAATCTGTTTGTTGAGCCCAGCATCAATCAACCGTTGAAGATAGTGCCAGTGCTTTTCTACTAGAGTCGGCTCGCCACCGTTAATATACAGTAGTTCTACCTCTTTACTGTGCTCTAATAGATCTTCCCAAAATTCTTCACTTTCTGTCCAAGAAGCATCAATTTTTACATTGTATTGTGTCACAAACTTCAGTTCTTGCTGTAGTTTCTTGTATTCTGGAGCCCATGATGTGCTACTAGCTGGGTTGCATGTTCTACATTTTACATTACACAGATTTCCCAATCGTAGCTCAACAAACTTGAAGTTGACTGGTATTGTGCCATCTGCTTGAGTGATAGCACGAGCCATATCTTCAGTAAATCCAAGTTTTTCATTTTCTTCAATGCGTTTGCTTCGTACACCGTTTTCTTCTTCACGATAACACCGCATACACGCTTGAGGTTTTTCTCCTGTTAACATTTGATTTCTCACCTGGCGATAATAGTCGCTGTTCATAATCTCAACGACACTATTCTTGTTTAAGTTAAGATACACTGGCTTGTCATCAACAAAATTCCGCGCACTGTTCATTGAATTAGTAAAATCGCTCACACAGCAAAGAGTGGCGCCACCGTGAGGGTGCGTTGCTAAATGTATGAACGGCAGTGAGCAATAGGTGCTCATAAGTTATTCCACCATTCAAGCAGTTTTGGATTAGCAGCGTAAATACTTGCTATAGATCTATCATCCGGTCTAATCTCTTCTAGTTTACTCATCCATCCCTTGCCATTTTTAGCAGACTGCTGGTAAATATCTGGGTAGGCCTCAGCATGAGTCTGCCGGGTTTTCATTGCCCGCAGTGTATTTACTAGTGACATTTGTTTATGCGTAGATTTTGGAACCATATATGATAGTAAGTCGTCTATCATTTCATTAAGTATTTCTCTTGGCCAGGCCATTGCAGTAAACATAATATCAGCATGAAAGGCAAACATTATTTTAGTCTCTATTCGCACATCAAGTTCAAGACTTAAATCAAACAACTCTTTCAAACTAAACATTCCTGGGCCAGTTATAGTTAAATCTATAATCATTTTTTCGTTGCCACCAGGTAATGCTAACCCTTGCTTAAAGTTATCTAGCCAAGTTTCCCAGTGTAGTCCGGTGCGTATAAACTCTGCTATTTCACCAGTCCCATCCATACTTGCACACATCATCCAGTCTTTAAAGTGGGGTAGGTAATCATACAAGTTTTTACCCTTGTAACTCACTCTGCTTAGGTTAGAGTTATATCGTAGGTAGCAGTTTTTAGATGACCCATTCTTAACCATTTCTTCTAATGCCCACCAGTGCATTTCATACATCAACGGCTCACCACCGACCCAATATATTTCCTCTACGACGCCGCGACTGATAGCATCCTTAAACTCAGGTTCCACTACTTCTTGCTGAAACGTTTGCATCGCAGTTTTAACTTCTGGAATCATAAAAGGCTGATTCTTCGGACTCCATAATCCGTGCTGCTTCTTTTCTGTCTCCCAGCTTGAGCTCAGTTGCTCGCCGCACATTCGACATTTAAAGTTGCACAGGTTACTATAGCGATAGTCAAAACTGATCGGCTCCATTGTCGTGAATCCTGTGTCATCAGTTTTGTCAAAGCATTCTTGTATTTTGTCGTTGAATAAAAATCCAGTAAACCATTTACGATAACTGCTAATACTAAGGATATCGTCGTTGCATACATCACATTGTGGAATACGCTCTCCGGCCATTAGCTTTTTCCGTATGTCCTTCATATAGTCGCTATTCCAATGCTCTTTAAGAGACACTGGAGCATAATCAGCTAAAGTAGTCTTAGACTCCGTCACGTCACCATATTTTTTATCGTTTGACGCATCAATATATTGCTTCTGAAAACTGTGAGTCTCGCGTGAAGCACAGCATAACCTACGCTCACTTTGCGGGCTAATGTAGGTGTGTACAAAAGGAGCAGTGCAGAATACTTTATTGGGAGAATCTGAGCTGCATTGCCCATGCTCCCATATCGGTATTATTTTACTCATTTTTACCTAGAGTATCGTTCTTTGTATCCCAGCCGTGAGCTACTTCATCACTGACATAGCCCTCAGCAGTAGTTGCAGGGTCACCACTGTGAACACGTTCACCGCCAATCAGTTTAATGGAATCTATAAACTCTACAAAGTCAGCCGGGAAGGTTTTTCTAAAATCTTTACCACGGCGTTGATCATACTGTTCATAAAAACTTCGGAAGTCATTGTAGAGTTTATCTTGATCCGCGGTATGTTGATGTGGAGTTTTGACTACATCTAAATAATCAATTAATCGCTGCACTTGTGGCCGTTCCCAATCATTTAATAACGGCCGTCCATTCTTATCTTTTTCATCAGTTGCAACTTGCTTATCTAACCATGCTTGCAGCTTATTTTTGTATGTTTCCTTCATTGTTGCAGGCAAAATAGCACACGATTGGAAGCTAGGGAAACGCAAAATATTTAAGGACATTGAACAATACTGCGACCCATGTTTACGCTTTATCGTCAACATGTCGTCCATAAACTCTGTAATACTAGCTAAACACAAACTATTAATGGTCATCATCATGTGCTGTGCATGCAGATTTCCCTCAGTGATTAGACGATCAATGTTATTTAGCCACTTTTGGTAATCCATTCCATCACGAATGTATTCACTGTGGGCGCCAACACTCTCATTACTTGAATAAATCTCTAAATGAGGAATATGATGACTCATTTCAATCAACTTATCCATCAATGCATCTTTTGGAACAAGGTTAGAGTTAACTGCAAATCTCAATCTTTTACCTTTAACCGGATTATTCTTGAACCAGTCAAATAGCTTCCAAACTGATGGGGCCATGAGAGGCTCACCGCCCGTAATACGGATTTCTTCAAGATTGCCAGACAAGCTGCTTTCCCACCATTTCCAAAATGCTTGAATGTATGGATTGTCTTCTTCCTTTTCCGTCGCATTTGCTGCCCACGGTGCTGTATCCATAAAGTGGCCGCGTCCGTCACTCACAATGTTTATATACGGACCGTTTTTCTTAATATCTCGAACCCATGACGTGCTAAACGCTGGGTTGCAATAGCTGCAAGCAAAATTGCATGTTCGTTCAAAGCTAATTTCAAGTGTTTTGAGATCTACATCAGCATCCCATGGCATCTTCGTAGAAGCAGTAATATCCTTGTCTTCGTAAATCTCAGTCTTAAACGTGCGATCGCTTATGTTACCACGATCAATGTCCTCTACTTTCCAGCAGTACTCACATTCATTTGGCCTCTTCCCTTCAAGCATTAACTTACGCATCAACTTCTTGTGTGGGGTATTATGAATCGCAGAAGGGTTAGATTTGATTTCCTCTACATCAATCTTATGTGCTGGCGGGTGATGGCAGGATGTTGTTTGCCCATGACCAAGCCAAATCGTTGCATTATACCATTTGGCTGCGCAATACGTGTCAGAGATTGGGTCAATAACTCGTATTTTAAAGTCTTTAAGGCTCTCGTTTACTTTTCTTCCCATGTTATCCTTTTCTAAATTCTTTCATACAGTCAACGTAGTATTTACGCATTTCAGGAAACACTGTCATAAATTCCGTATTACGTCTTATGTCATATTCAGTGATAAACTCGTAAAACAATGCTCTGTTTTTTGCCAGTTCTGCCGCAGGTAAAGACTGTTCCATTATAGCAAGGTCGCGTTTAAGTTTCAAGACCTCGTAGGGCTTGATTCCCTCAAAAGTCTGCGAGTAGTCATCTTGCTGTTCGTTTTCTTCCATGAACGTAAGCACCGCTCTTACTTCATCAATACCCCACTGCCCTGCGTTCTGTATGCTGAACCATGGAGGGTATCGTAAGATGGGTATATCAAACCATATGCGCTGGTGCTTCTTAATCGTGGCAGGCGGATGGACGAAATCCCCGTTGTTCGGCGGCTGTATAATGTGGTCCTCTTGAACTCTACCACCAAACTCTTTACGCAGATCAAGAACCATCTGCATGAACTGTTTCAACGAGGGGATGCTCAAAATCGTAAACGTGTTGATGAAACTGATGCTTGTAAACTTTGTCTCACGCAGGTAGGTGCGAACATTTTTCAGCATCGTTTCAAAGTTCAACCCGGTTCTCATATACTCTGCTTGCTCACCATACCCGTCTACACTCACGAAGGTCATGAAGTGCTTGAAGGCAGGGGCAACATACCAGTGGTTTCCGCTGTTCTCGTTGAAGTTTTCAGGATCTTCCCAGATGCGTATTTCCTCCAATGCCTTGACTTTTGCGATGAATTTGTCAAACAATACAGGGTCAGGTGGGCAGAAGTTAGAGGTGATTGACAACTCAAGTTGACCATTGGGATGCTCATTCACATAGTCCAAGACCTTGAAGGTGTTCTTATCCATCAGCGGTTCTCCCCCAGTCATACGGAACACCTTCAACTGTCTGTAGATTGTGGGCCACCATTCCCAGAATGCCGTCACATACGGATTGTCACGGTTGGCTACCTTCAACGGCATCATCCCACGTTGGGTTAGTGCCTCTATGTTATTGTGGGCACCAGTGCTCAACTGGTAGGGTCCAAACTTCTTGATCTCATCTTCCCAGGTTGACGACAAGTGTGGAGAGCAGTACATACATTTGAAGTTGCATGCTTGGTTGAAGTTAACCTCCACGTATCGTGGGGTAACGCTCTCATCAATCTTACCGCTTGCGACCTCATCAAACGTTGGTGCTGCCCACCATTCACTTGAGCGATAGTGGCGGTCAGATAGGTGATCTCCTGCGTCCTCTACTTTCCAGCAGTATGAGCAGCCAGGCGGCCTCTCACCAGCCAGCATCTGCTTACGCTCGTGTATTTTTATTTTTGTATTATGAAGGGCAGACGGCGATACTTTCAGTTCATCAAGAGGTATCTGATGAGCTGGTGGGTGGTAGCAGGATTGTGTCATCCCTGCAGGCAGGTTGATGCTCACTTGCTGCCATTTTGCAAGGCAGAGTGAAGGGGATACGGTGTTTAACTTTGCCCGCATTTCTGCGGCAGCATCGTTATATTCCATGAAACACCACTCTATCAAACAGTCGTTTTATCGTATTAAAATCTTCGAAAAATTCAGTCGGTCCGACACCATAGTCATTCTTCACATGATAGTTCGTCTGACCAGTAAATAATGATAAATCGCTATACTTGACTTCATAGTCGCAAGGTAACGATAATAATAACTGATGCTCACGCAAAAACCTTAATATTCTAGGTAATGGTGTGGTTACTGGATATGATATTAAATGCTTGAATTGATCAGGTGTCATGCCAGAATGAAACATATCATTGGCATGCACTGATTTCATTTGCTGTTTAATTAGATGTGACATATATTGATCTACTAAGTCGCGTGTCAGTTTAACTATAGTAAAATTCTGTCGTAAATCGTTATAATTATTCATTAAATTAAACATTGAAAACTTTACGTCTTGCATCACTGCTGACGATACTGTATATTTTCCAGCAATGACCATTCTACGCATAAACCAGGTCGGTGTAGTAATGTCATCAGCATCTGTATTTTGAATTTCATCAATATATTCTGCGTCAACTAAGTCCGTGATCGATTGATAAATAATGTCTGCCAAATAATGCGACCCACATCGTGGGTTACCAACTACAATAATCCCAGCCTTTGTGCGGTCAACCCACGAGCGAATTGTTTCTGTTGTCAATAACATTTACCATCCTTCAAGTTTTCGGATAACTGACATTTCAGTTGCCATTAGTGCTAGGTTTTTGTGCCCAGTTGCATAGTGGTGTTTGAAAAACTTTGACTGTGCTGGGGTCATGTCTACAATGGGCAGACCCAGTTTTGTGGTTAGAGCAGCACGATATCGTTCAGAGGTAGTGACTACTTCTTCAGGCGATAGTTTTTCCAAGAAGTCCTTCCACAGTTCCTTCAGTTTGTCAAAATCTTGAACATCGCGGTAGTCCCATCCTGTTAGCATGGTCATGTAGGTTCCGTGCCGCGCACCCAAAATCGCCCAGTTTCCGTTCTCTACATCAGCACCAACGCTTTGCCAGATGCAAAGGTGGTCGTAGTTTCTTGATGCCACTTGCTCTTCAAACTCTTGGAGGCTTGGCTTTGCTCCTCGGTTAAGGCACATTTTAACACCCTCGCGGAATCCTGCTCTCCATGCTTGAAAAGGTGTTGCATTAGGGTAGGTAGTTGAGTAGCAGTTATGCATGGGGAAATATTTTGGATCATAGCAAAACTCTACACACGTATCTGCTGAACCATCTGATGCCTCATGTGTCCGCATGTTGTTTACGAACTCACGACTCCAAACGCTCATCCCGCCGTTGCCATACAGTAGTCCGTTGATGTAATTGCGGGCCTTCCAGCGAAATGCTGCTCCTTTATGCTCTACATCATCCAGTGTCAACTGTAGATTGAAAAACTCTGCGTCAGGTAAGTTATCGCCGTCAATCAGCACAAAAAACTCTGTGTCGCTGGCAGCGGCGGCAGCTTTGTGAGCAGCGTCACTACCCTTAACACCGTCTACACGCTTTGCCCATGGCACCATGTTTTGTATTTGAATCCAAAACTCTTCTTTTTTTGGCTCATCGTAAGTCAAAAATATGGTGTCAATATCTGCTACATCAATGATTTGTTTAGTCATATTTTATATTGCTGTAATATTCAAAATCTGCGATCTCTTCGCCATCTTCTAATAGAACGCTGGCGTGATTTCTTGCTACCTTGTAGTTATCCCCACCCGCTATCAACTTCTTATATTTTGGAGAACGATCTATGATTCGCGGTTTGCCGTTTTTCACTTCATACTCAAAGTAGTTGTCATATTCATACTGTGATACCACAATGAAGTTGTCACCAGCAGGGTGTTGCTGCATACTACACATTGTGATCTTACCATCATCATTATAGTAAAATCTGTATTCAATATCAAGCGGTTTGGCTGGTGCAATAAGCTCAAACGCTTTTGCTATCTCAT
>Ga0100398_1002903_pt1 | contig 14124 bp, 7 predicted proteins | sample CryGeymeta201522_FD_81568 | JGI IMG/M metagenome (GOLD analysis project Ga0100398, IMG submission 81568) | Groundwater microbial communities from Crystal Geyser aquifers in Utah, USA - Crystal Geyser metaG 2015-22 | ecosystem: Environmental > Aquatic > Deep subsurface > Groundwater | place: USA... | reverse complement strand
CATGGATTTGGACTTTGGACAATGGTGGCGGACAGCATGACCACTTTACCTATGCCCGTAAACTTGTAAACAATATTCAAAAAGCTAGCTAGTAGAGTAAGTACTATCTAGGAGTACAACTAGCTATTAGTAGTAGTAGTTGTCTAGAGGAGTACCAGGTACCGGTAGTAATAAGAACAAGAAATAAATATTGGTAGCGGCTCCGGCTGGTACAAATGCACAAGTTTATCAGAGTTAGGGATACATACCAGACTCGTCCCTTGGTTTTAGGGATATATACCAGACTCGTCCCATGGCAACCAGTCAATCCAACAACTCGACCCCCCAAAAAATACATTGCGATTCAATCATACTAATAATATATTAAGAGTAGTAGTAGTCTACTTTGGAACCTGTTTGAGAAAATTCACAAGAAGAAACAAATTCATTATTATTTGAAACATCACCACCACCAATAGCAAGCAGTCCTTACATACACTCAGTAATTCTATATGCACCTATAGAAATGCCGTCAGATAGTGAAAGTGAAAGCAGAAGCAAAGGCAACAATGCTCTAGAAAAGGAGGCTGCGGAGGCTGATGCCGCGGAGGATCCGAAGAAGAAAAAAGAAGCCAAGAAATTGAAGAATGGAAAGAAATCTGGTGCCCAAGAAATTGAGAATAAAATAGACACGGACAAAGATGAAAAAGAAAAAGAAGAAGAAGATCCTACATCGGTGGTCACGAACAGCACCTTTGCCAGTTTGGGTGTGTCCGAAGCTCTTGTGGAGGCCTGTACGAAAGCTGGTTGGACCACGGCCACACGGATTCAAAAGGAAGTTTTACCGTACGCCTTTCAGGGTCGCGATGTTATCGGACTGGCGGAAACAGGATCGGGCAAAACGGGAGCCTTTTGTTTGCCCCTGTTACAGGAACTGCTGATTCATCCGATTCGGGGTGCCGTTTTTGGCCTTGTTTTAACTCCGACCCGGGAATTGGCCTTTCAAATCCATCAGGTCTTGCAGGCCCTCTCGGCGACCATTGGTGCGACCAGTTTGTGCATCGTTGGAGGAGTCGATAAGACCTCCCAAAGCATCGCTTTGGCCCGGACACCGCATGTAGTCATTGCCACACCGGGTCGGCTCTTGGATCACTTGGAAAATACAAAGGGATTTCATTTGCGCAAATTGCGATTCTTGGTACTAGATGAAGCCGATCGTATGCTGTCGCTGGACTTCGAAGAAGAACTCAACAAAGTCTTGGATGTTATTCCGGAAGACCGTCGTACTATGCTGTTTTCAGCAACCATGACTTCCAAGGTCCAAAAGTTGCAACGCGCCTCACTCACCAATCCGGTCAAAATTGAAGTCAGTACCAAATTTCAAACTCCCAAACTGTTACTCCAGAGTTACTTGTTCATTCCGGCCAAATATAAGGACTGTTACTTGACGTGGCTCATTCACGAAAATGTCGGGAAATCTGTGCTAGTATTTGGTGCCACGTGCAACAACGTCCAACGGCTGGCGTTAATGTTGCGCAATTTGGGATTTCCTGCCATTTGTTTGCACGGACAAATGTCCCAACCCAAACGTCTCGGAGCTTTGCAAAAATTTCAATCTGGTGATCGCGAGATTCTTATTTGTACCGATGTAGCCAGTCGAGGTCTGGATATTCCATCCGTGGACGTTGTCATTGTAAGTTGGCAGGCTTGTAGTGAAATGTATTGTGGTGTGTAGTTCGGGTTTTTTTTTGAAGTATTTTTGTTGGGAGGAAGTGGCGCTCTTGTCTTTTTACTTGGCTGCAGGTTTCTCGTTCGTCGCTGACATTTACTTTTTCATTCATACTTGCTTGCTTTGATAGAACTTTGATTTGCCGGGACACGGCAAAGATTACATTCATCGCGTGGGTCGAACAGCTCGAGCTGGACGATCCGGAAGAGCCATCGCCATGGTGACCCAGTACGACGTGGAAGTCTACCAAAGATTAGAAGCTCTATTAGGCAAAAAGTTACCGGAATACAAGCTGGACGAAGAAACCGTGCTCGTTTTGTTGGAGCGCGTCAATGAGGCACAACGGCTGGCCACGCGAGAATTAAAGGAACAATTGGCAGCACGCAAGACTCATGGACGTCGCAAACGCGACAGGCAGGGTGGTGACGGCAACGACGATGATGATGTAGACGGTGGAGAAGAAGATGGTTTGCAGGGCGTCCTGCAGAAACAGCTCCGGAAGGGCTACGCCGGGGGCAGTGGAGGCCGCGGAGGAGCTCTTCCGAATCAGCGCGGATATGCTGGTAAGGGAGGAGGAGGAGGAGGAGGAGGTAAAAAGAAACACCGGAGATAATTTAGTTGGCTGTCGTTGTGGCAACTTCTTTTTTATTTTTTTATTTTAAAAGTATTACTTTGATATTGGATTGACAGATTTTTTGGTTGGATAATGAAGCTTGTTTTGACACCCTTCAAAGTTGTGTAAAAGATTTAGATGCAAATATTGCGGTATCACGCATCGCTTTTTATTCCCAATTTTGTCGTTAAATTTGAAATTACCTTACCCTGAATTCCATGAAAGATGTTGCATATCGAAGATCGATCATTGCCTTCCTTCGTCTTCTTCTCCCGAAAATCCTCCGGCAATGGCGGCAATCATCAGGAAGCCAAGGGCTGGTTGTACCACTGGTTGAAATGACTCTGAAGAAACAATTTCAAACAAATAACCGTCGATGAGTGAGATTCAGGTTCACAATTAAAAAACAAAAGAAATACAGTCAGCCGGACACCATTACGACCACAACCATATCAGGCACCACTTACGATTAAAGGCAATCTGGACCGTATCGTCTTTTAAAACGTAAGAACAAAAGATTCCAGCCAAAAACCACACCAAAAAAACACAGACGACAAAAAAATCGACCGTCACCAATGTCGATAGAGCATTCTTGATGGTGTCGGGAATGCTAAATCCTCCTCCTTCTCCCGATGACGAGACATCTTGAGCTTGAAATTCTTTGGCATCTTGCAACAGCATTTCTAACGAATCGTTTGTAGTATCAGTACTGCTGGTGCTGGTGCTGGTGCTGCTCATTGTCGTCGTCGTCCTCGCACTTCCTAAAGTTGAGGTGGAGGAAGCCATACGCATGCTACTGGGATTGCTTGTAGAGCTCACTGCTCTGGACGACCCTTCATTCACCAACTCTCGAACATCCTTTACTTGCAAATTCACAGTTGCGTCTTGTCGTCTCGGTTTAAATTCGATCGGTGGCTGTTCGCCTTGTTCTTGTTCTTGTTCTTCCTCCTCCTCTTCTTTTTCGTCTGTTAAGGCTGATGCTGTCGATTCAGATTCTTTTCGTTTGACACGTTTTCGTCGGCGTTTGGGTTCCTCCTCTGCATCAGTATCAGAAGTAGCAAAGAGATTGTACGACGCACTGTAACTGTAACTTTGTGGCGTGATGGTAAACTGTTGTAGTGTTGTTTTCTGTGTCCATTCGACGGAGGACCTAGCATTAGCAGTCCTAGGAGTCATTCCTCCTTGCAACACAGTCGTTGTTGGTGAAAAAGGACGAAATCCTGTGGACGTGCGGACAACAACCGTCACAATAAGGACGACGCAGAACATCAATGGCAAAGAATCCCTCATTTTTTTAAAAATGTACGACGAATTGTGTGAAAAAAATGGATTTTTTCTTATGCAATCAGAGCTGTTAATTTCCTCTGTATCTGAATTCACCTATAGTAGTATTGATATTATTTATTTGAAAGGAGTCCTGTCCAAAGAACGTGAAATAATAATAAAGAAGTTGTGTGGTTGTGTGATAATTACTTTCTTGATTTTTGATATCGCTTCAACAAAGATCTATTGATCCATACTCTAGCTAGGGATAGAGAAAGCTTGTTGCAATACGTCACAAACAAGAATGAAAGAATCCCGTATAATCGCATTGTTCACAGAAAAATACTCGAGTATCGTCTGCTCTGCTGGCTTTGTTTCGCGGGAATTTTGGATCATTTTTTCGTAGAAGCATGGAATGAATTATTAATAATTGACCATCATCAAAACATCAAAACTAGTCTACTATCATCTATTCGTAGTCCGTAGGTAGCTCATAAAAAAGATTGGATCGGTTGGCTCTTGGTTCAATCCAGTGAATGTTCAAAAGAGGTATCTTTCCTTCTTTCAACTTACAAAAGAGTTCAGATAGAGACAGTTCGAGAGTTGTGAGACCGTGAGACCATGTTGTAGTAGAGAAGGAGGTACGGCGATTTTGTATATCAACAAAATCGACAAAAGTCTTCTTTTTTTTCCTTCCAGAATTCATCTCGGTCCATCATCCAACAAGGTACGCAAATCTCACACAAAGTCCGACAGTACTGTTTTTACTTTAGTACTGTAGCCAGTATTCTACAGAAGGTGTGCATCTTGTTGGATTACTCACTCATGGAACAAATTCTCACGATCAATATGTATGTATGTTGTATCTTTCGTATTATTTCAGCAGCATTGCTAAAATGATTCGTTTGCAAACAAATAATCGTACTGTGTCTGCAGCACCCCACAAGGAAGGCTCCTACAAGGCAAAGTTGAGATCTCCGAAGGCTGTCATTGATTACAATGATAACAAGTATACCGGAGTTCGGAACAGGGTTTCCACCAACAAGCCATCCAAATCCAAGGTCAGGTCACATAAGAAGAAGAGTGGTACTGCTGCTGCTGCTGCTGCATTGAAGAAAGTAGCAATACCACGACCAACATATGTGGTGGATACTTCTCCTTTTGCGCACGGAGCCCGCCTTCAACATGTCTTTGCAGAAGTGAACAAGATCTGGCCCCTGGAACTTGAAGAGTACAAGGAAGGAATGGAGCACGCTGCTGCCATTGCAGACAAGTACTATCGATCGGTTACAGCACATCTATCGAAAGGTCAGCGCATGAACTTAATTGTGCTTTCCGAGTCACACTCCAGGACGAAGCTGGACATTTTGGATAGACAAATATTGCCGGAACATCAAGATCTTGTCACGAAAGAATACCACAAGGGTCATGTCAACTTGGTTCATTGTTTGACCTATGGTGAGCCATGGCTGGCAGGGATCACTTCCGAACAGGATGGAAGCATTGCCAGGGGAACACCCACCTTTTGGAGAATCTTGTCTGTTCTATCCGGTGAGCAACAACACATGACCGAAGATGACGATGAGTATGACGATGCTTTTGCTCATGTTGTGAAGAAACAAGCTGATAAAACAGAGCGCGTCAAGGCTAAAATTGCTGTATTGGATCGAATGAAGAAGAATGGCATTGGATTTCTTGATATTTCTCCCATTCACATCTTTCTCGCTGCTGGAGTAAAAGTTGCGACGAACAAAACTACAGGTACCAAGTACAATACCCCTTCAAAAGTATTGCCAGCAAGCGTCAAAAACGCAATCATCAACCTATGCTGGGACCATTACATGGCACCGCTCCTGGAAATTGCTCGACCGAAACATTTTGTTGTGCTGGGTAAGTCTTTGACACAGGCCATTGGAGTTGAGGTTTTGAAAGACTTTGCCGAGAAGACGGATGCGATGTACCATGGAACGCTACAACATCCATCAGCACGAGATACGCAAGGACGAGCCTACCTTCCTCATTTACTGCAGCTACGAGATTTGGTTGCCACATGCATTCCACAGTCGGTTTCAGACAATTCAAGCGGTCCCCAAACACTGCCTCAGACAGAGTCGGCGCCTGAAGGGAGCCCTAAAAAGCGGAAGCGACACTAGCTGAAAAAAAAAACGCCATCAACTCTCCGACAAGAAGACGATTATAAACATCGTAAATTGCAAGACAGAACAATGAATGCGTAAAAGAAATTTTAAAACGCATGCCCTTTTCAATCAACGTACAATTTAAGAGCTAGATCTTGCCATGGAGTGACAGTGTAGTATATCGCTGTGAGGTTATTTTGTCCTGGCCTGAAAAGCTCCAACATTATCTCTCGGCAACTGTAGACAGTTCTGTAACTTCTTGCGTTGCTTCCATACTCCTTCCTTGGAAAAAAAATGACATTCATGTTGACAAAATAAGGTAAAAAACATGGATTACTAGACTCGGCGCAGGAACACGGTATCTGCGAAAGTATCATTTATTTATCGTTTGTTGAAGGTTAAATATACATGTACACACTGGGCTATTCCAAGAAAGCTCAAGTCTTCAAATATTTGGAGTAAACAACACCGGAGATCTGCAGCTCTGCTCTCTCGGAACGTCTCCATCTCAAAGTAGTACTACGTACCGTACTCCGTAGAAGAATACCCTCACTTGATGACTTGACTACTCTAGCTCCTGTCAGAATTCAAGGCTACTAGACTAGTAGCACATCTATCTTTGATGGAACTCCAGGAGGCAGGTTTGGGAACACGGTACCTGGTAGACTGTCGCTTTTCGTGTTCGCAAAGACTCCAGAACAGTCCCGATTGTTCGGCATCCGGGACTTCAATTTCAGGTTGCACCTAAACAATGACCTTTTCTTAGATGTCACATAGAAACAAAATATCAACGGCCATTTAAAGATTTAATTACATTCAAATCCCACTTTTATCTACATGCTGACAACACTCTTTATTATTGTTCCGAGTCGGATGTCAAGGCCTGGTTTAAAAACTTTTTAAATCATGGCGTACCAGGTATGGCGTTTGTGCTGCTGCTGGGACTGCAGAATAGCCATTAAAGTTTCGAATTTCACCTCGATTCGCATCTTCTCTACATTATTCTCTTCCATTTTCTATCGTCACACAACCTTCCTCATCACAACGAAATTCAGATCACGATGGACAAAATGAATAGTACCTGTTCTCAATGTTCTCTGCCCTCGGCGGACGATGACAAGAGCTGCGAAACACCACCACCACCAACCATAACAACCACTACCACTGAATCCGCGACCGTAGAGTATGACTGGGTAGGCGAGACTGTCATTGGTATTGCGAGTGCTTGCAATCTTTGTGGAACTTACGATATGCAACAGGTGGGATTCGAGCAGCAGGAGCAAATGGCACAGCAGCAACAGAAACAATCCAGCAAAAAATGGAATCGCAACGATTGGGAAGTGAGCCTCTACCAAAAGTTTTTGTTCGACGAGTCATCCATCCGTCTGGATGAATAAGTGACCCGTATTCAGCTAGTGACTTCTAGTACCACAGATGGAGGTAAAAAATAAGTGTTAGTCTATAAATTCATGGCGCGTTGAAGCATCAAGCTAAGGGGGAAGTGGAAGTGCATACTGCAAGTGTCAAGGAAGAGTCACACCAATGTCCAAGGCAGCGGCTTGAGTTTGGTTTGGACGGCTATGAAATGAAATCAAAACATACAGCAGATCAGTAATTGTACAATAAAGATTTAAAAGTTGCTTCAAAGAATCTACTACCATTTCTACTAGTAGAACGGAATGTGTCCTGCACTGTGAGAGTCAATTATTGATACTTTTGTTTTGTGAGATCTCCAGACAGGGTTATATTTTCGAAGCCTTGTTGCACGGGTTGCCCTAGAAACTACCACCAACATCTCAGACCGCCCAGTAAGAAACATGCGCCATTGTTAGCAGCTGGAGAGTGATAGAAAATTACTGGTAAAATCTTACGCACTTTTTCGGGTATCGTACAGTCTCCTACGAACCAGCCTGGCACAACGTGGTGGCTACAAGAAAAGATTGGTTTGAGAAGCGGTGGAAGCGAAAGTAATGGAGCCGAGTAGCTGGTAGAGATCGCATCTTATGTTCATGTCCAGGAGATCCGAACAGATCTGAAGGCGACTGTCAAAGCCGAGAAGCGTTACTATTCTTTGTTTTTTTTATCCTTCTCCCTACAAATAAGATCCAAAGCAACAACATCTACTGTAGTCTACTACCAGCTGCTGTTTGTAGTCTACTGTAGTACGGGCCACTTCTTGTTCTTTTAGGTTGGGTCCACTGATTGAGCGACGCTCCAACATGCTGCCGCTCAGTAACATCCGATCAACATGTTTTTGAGCTTGGGATTACCAGGGTACTACTACTTTATCTTGTAGAGTAGTCATCAAAGCAAGGATCGGGAAGGCTTGGCCACAGTCATCATTCCATCCTTTCCAGAAACGGAGCTGAACCCGGGGTGATTTTCCAATGTTTGTCGTACTTGCTAATTTGTTTGCAAAAAGCCTTGATAGACTGACTGTGTTCCAAATCGTTGTTGTAAAAAGTGGCTTGCCATACGTAGTAGTAGTAGCTAGAGCGATTACCGGTAGTTGGCTGCTACTCGCTACTAGTAGTAGCGTGCTCTGCTACTACTATTATTAGTCTACTACGGTACTAGAATTTGCAGAATAATTTTAGCCAATATCCATTACATAGAGTAGTAGTTAAGTATTCCTCACACATATCTTGTGGATGCTTGACGAACAGTTTAGATTTTAGATGTCAAATGTGCCTTGAACGCCATCATCATTATTATCATCATCATCCTAATTTTTTTCTTTATGGACCAAATTTTATCCACCCGCGGAGATGATGCACTACCGGCCCCAGCAAATTTTCGTCCACGGCCTGTACCATGGGTGTGACCATTTTTGCATCAACGTCGTCCATAGATTCTTGTCGCGTCACAGCACAAACGGCGTGTTCGGTAAGGTTCTGCAGTGCTGGCACCAAAGGCAAATGATGTTTGGCCCACATCCATACATCTTTGGCATGTTGATGAACACAATGAGCCACCAATGGATCATCGTCGTATTGGCGTACTTGGTTGCCAACAGAAGTAGTCGTACAGGACTCTGTGGGAACATATCTCAGGCGTCTTTCCTTGTTGGAAGCCACCGTCGCCGGTGCTGCTGTCGTCGTGGCCACGATGGGATGGACACAACTGGATCGACGTGTTCCAGCCCCAGGAATATTGGTGTTAACCTTGGGATATTTCTTGACAGGTTTTGTATTGGCCGTCAACGTTTGTTTTCTACCCTGTTGTTGGTGATTGTTGTTGGTGGTGGTACTACTACTAGTACTACTACTTGTACTAGTACAAGTAGTAGTAATAATGGGTAAACTTAAAGGATACGCCAATGCCGCAGCATCCTCTCGTTGACGTTCGCTGGTGGTGGAATACCGACGCACTGGAGAAAATGATGCGATAACTACTTGTTGACTCGTTTGTTGTTGTTGCTGTTGTTGCGAGCAAGTACTTCCCCAGTCCGAAGGAGGAGAAAGACTGTCTTGGAGGGTCGACACTGTCAGAGGAGTCGTCGACTTTGCCGTTGTTGTAGTCGTCATCACTTCCATGGATTGCTGTTGTCGCTGGAGAACCCACGCAGGTGTCACCTGTTTATGAGGCGTAATAAAGGTAAACTTCTTTGTATTACTACTACTACTACTATTGATGTTGTTGTTGTCGTTTTCCTTGTCAGTGATTTCATCATGGGAAAATGAAAAGGAGAGAGCCGCCACTAGGGCATGAAGGTCCTCCTTTGGACCAGTACTAGTACTAGTACTACTGGAGGAAGGTGTTGTTGTTGCACCACCACCATTACCAGCCTTCTTGTCGGCGAGTTGCGCCGCCAACACCAAACTAGGACGTACCGAAGGTCCAAAATCTGTGAAGGTCTGGTGCAGAGAGCTTTGAAGGTCTTTTACAGTTGTAGTTGTCATAAGAATTGATAGTGTAGTACTTTACGTTGGTGCTTTTGTTTTTGCCCACTGGAGTAATACTGTCATTTACAAGGAGAGTATAATCTCGCTCAGAGTGTGTGGTGTTTCTGTTTGACAGAGGCGTAAAACAGATTTTCAGTTCGATTTTATTTTTTATTTAGGATTACGATTTTATTAATCATTTTTTTTGTCGTCATTTTTTTCGAAAATTCAAATTTTAGAAGCAAGTGTGCGCTTTTAATCTTTCAACGTTTTGTCAATGCACCTAATCCCTAAAATGACCCTCATGATGATGCCACTAGCGTAGTACTACTCATAATACTACTAGCTAGTAGTAGTCTACTACTGCATGTACTTTTGACCACAACAACAACAACAAATCCAAATCTAAAAAACCTGGAACCACTAGGTCTACTTGCTACTCGAGTATAATTTACGGCCACTCTGCTCTCCTTCATTGAATGTATCGGAGTCTCTGCTTTGCTGTTGGTACTCGCATACGCGCACGCACAAACACAAGTACACACACACACAAGTGCAAGACGTATCGCTGCAGCAAGGCCAAAAAGTACGGTAGTACGGTACACTAAAGAAACACGAGAGATCTAATTTTTTAATTTTTTCCTGACTGCTTCCACTTCGATCAATACATGGCAAATTTGACTGAATTGTACATAGCAGTATCTATCTTCTCTTTTTCCAGCAAAAGAGATATGATCTATAAGAAATTGAAACAATTTGCTACGTAGAATAAGTTAAGGCAGAATCAAGTTTTGATTCAATAGGACAAGAAACAACAAAACGAGAAATCATGGAAAAGTTTATCTTGGGAATGCTTCAAGAGCAGCTGGGAAAGGTGTGTGTGTATGCGTGCGTGCGTGTGTTTGTGTGTCATGTATGATGTATGTGTCTACTCGAATACCAAAAAAAAGGTTCCAAAGAAACAAACTACCATGGTTTTTTCTCTTTGCTGCCATGGTCTTTGTTTCTCTTGACATCTCACCATTGCGTGCAACTTCTGCTCGTTGTTCCAATTTACATTTACCGTTACATACTTCCAACACCACTGCTACTGCTACACTCATTGTATTCCCAAAAAACATATTACAGTACATTGTTGGTTTTCGAAAAGAAATGGTCAATGCCAGCTTACTAAATGGAAAGGGTGAAATTACGGATTTGAACTTGAATTGTGCGGCGATTAACGAACAGATTTCCGCCATTGTGCCCTTTATTGAAATCGACAGCATTCATATTTCCAAAGTCGCATTCCAAGTCACGTCCTGGACCAACCTGCGCAAGGCGCCCATACTGGTAGATATAGAACATATTACTGTCCAGATAAGTGAACCACTGCACTACGTTCGAAACAGGAAACGGCCACGAATACGACACTTGACGGTAGCAGAAGCAGAAGAACATTTTCGGCAGCTCCGACAAGAATGTCTACGAACGAGAACGGCATTCAAAAATCCTAATCAGCGCGGTGGATACAATCTGGGAGATCGGATTGCCGACAATTTGCAGTTGGAAATTGCGTCTATTTATATTCAATTCCAAACCTGGGGGACCTTCAAGACGAGAAGGCCGGGACCTTGGACACCGCCGACCATTCAAATACTCTTGAAAACCGTACGGTGTACAAGTGTCGATGAATACGGCAATGAGGGGACACCAGATGATCACTGGGCCCACAATCACAAGCCACAACCACGTGGACAGGACAAAACCTTGCTGATTTTCAAAAAAATTACCATGAATTATAATGTTGGGCTACGAACGAGTGATGGAAAGTTGTTTTCCTTGATGCAAGGTGAGACCGGTATTGTACCACCCGTCTCCCGCAGCACGACGGTACCTCCTACTCCCCCGCGTGTCCCAAAAGTAGCACCGTCGGGTTCACCCGAAGCGGCAGCAGAAGTCGTAGCCGACTTGGCCAATACGATTGGACTCATCATTCCTACACCAGATGCAGCAGAAACGACAGATGCAGGAACGGTGGCAGCGGCGACGGTGACGACAGAAAAAGCGGATGTCATCGTAGCAGCGAGTACCGATGGCGACAACGATCAGGATGTCGAGAAAGATGTAATGAAAAAAATGAATCAACCGGACATCAATGCGAAACAAGGTACAGCAACCGACGTAGCTGCTGATAAAACAGATATCTCCACTCCACAAAAACCAGAGGAGAAGAGGAGTTTTGAACCAACACACGATCCAACACACGATGAACCAAGTTCTGACGCTAGATTGAACAATAACAATAAAGAAGCCAAGAAAACAGAGAGCCTTAGCAATCCAGTGGAGGACCACAATAACCAAGTGGTTGTTCATATGGCCATGAAACGGCGTATACGAGATGGTGCCTTATTGGCGTTACAAATCGACAATACGCTTTCCAAAGTGGAAGTGTCAATACAGGCTGAAGTTGTGCCTTACTTGGTGCAGGTAGTGCTTGGCGTTCAATCCTGTGTTGCCAAAGACCGGGGATTTGAAGATCCTCTCCGTAGTGAAAATGACCACACAGATCACAATGACGCACTACTTACCAAGCACCAAGCGAGTGTCCGCAACGTGGTTGGTAAACAGGATATAGAAAAAAGAGAAGAAACAAAGGAGCAATCGGTTTTGATCACAGAGAAAGATGCGGTTGAGCTGATTAAGGCCGCGGCCCTCAGCGACAACGAGGGTGCGAGCGCCTGTTCGTCAAACGACAGCACTGATGTGGGCGAAACTACAACAACAATGGGCGCCAACGCTGCGAAAGAGCTCGTGGCAGCCTTGGAAGGAGGAGCCGACAGTACAGGCGCTTTAAGTGCTGCCGACAGTTTGTCCGTATTTGAAGAAACAATTGCGGATACCGCCGATAATGACACTCTCGATGGCAGCACAGTTCAACAATTACAGCAACAAGCAGCAGATGCATCCAAGGGTCTCGGTCAGGCCTTTAACTCGCTATGGGGTAAACGTGGAAGCGTTTTGGGCACTCCTGCAAAGCAGCCGCAAACACCTGGCGCAGAAACGCCCACGTCTTCAACACCAGGCACAGCTTCTCTTCCGGAAAGTAAACCAAAAATAGATCGGGCTGTGATAATGTTGCCAAATGGCTTGTTGATACACGAACAGATTTCGGTCAGCGTTTCGGTGGATCGTGCTACATTCCGATGCGTCTACCCCTCTGACGAGAAAAAACGTTTCCCTATTCCGGAAAATACCCCAGAAGAAAATAAAGCGGATCATTCCAATCGGCATACCAACGATGATGATTTCTTTCAAATTGATTCTAGAGGAGTCGTAACTGAATTCATATGGCCAAAAGAGGATTTGACAAAGGGAGCATATCTTCAGGCTTCTGTCTCGCAAGTTTCCATACAGGAAAGGTTCGCTGAGAGAACTCAATTTTTGACCACTGGTGGTCGTTTGCACGACCCTGTACCAACACCAATCGAGAAATGCGCCCGCTCTCCAATTCAAGTAGAAGAGGAGGATGGGTTCCCAACTTTTCAGAATCGGGCCATTTGTGAAGATCGCTTGGATATGCGTGGAACATATCCAGCTCAAGCGGTTGGTGTTAAGGTTACAATTGACTGCCAAACAAGAGAAAAAGCAAAACCAAAGGTCCCAGAGGATGTCGCTCCATTGCCAACAACAATCTTGACAGGTGAGCGCGAGGAAAGTGGAGATTCTGATTTGCGAGACGATGTTGCCTTAACGGGGAAATCGGCCGACGATCAGTCCACAGCAGCAAAGACAGGAAAGCCCCCCTCGAATGCTGCAGAGGACGAAATGATCAGAGTCACCAAGGTTACAAACGACGTAGGTGTTGATTCGTTCAGAATCAAACTGGACTGCCAATCTTGGTGTAGAGTTCTGCGTTTTGCGCTGAATGAAAGTGGTGGCGGATTTAATCCTCGGTGGAGTTCTGGAGAGTGGATCGACAGGTTGACAACCGATATGCTAGTACACCCAAATGCTCCACTTGAACTTGACGATCATTTGCAACCAAGTAAAACGTTTTTCTTTGATGAGAATGAGTTTATTTCCTCGGATCTCTTCAATGCTGACTTGAGAATCACGAACTGCGAGATATGTATCCCCGCAGCCATTCAGCAGAACATACGATCGTGTGACATTGTCTCTTCAGTGGACAATATGTATCTAAAGATATCTTCAGATCTCCCTCGAAACTTCCCTTCCAGCAAAATCGGGAAGACATTTTCGAAAAGTGATGCAGGCGATATTGTTTTCCCAAACGACACGTCCGATTTCTCTCTGCAGCTTCAGCATGATGGTTCATTAATAGGGGACGATGAAGGGAACTGTAAATCCAGATCAGTATTTCAGATGAAACTGGAGCTTGGCGGGTTTTCGGCTCAAATTGTGCCTGTCATACCGTTCTATCTGCATACGGATCCCAAGCAACTGTGCGCTCCTACATCCGTGAAGATATCTTTTTGTTTCGAAGGAGTGCCACCCGAATCAGTGGACAGTAATCTT
>Ga0100398_1002902_pt1 | contig 14124 bp, 13 predicted proteins | sample CryGeymeta201522_FD_81568 | JGI IMG/M metagenome (GOLD analysis project Ga0100398, IMG submission 81568) | Groundwater microbial communities from Crystal Geyser aquifers in Utah, USA - Crystal Geyser metaG 2015-22 | ecosystem: Environmental > Aquatic > Deep subsurface > Groundwater | place: USA... | reverse complement strand
GCGGCCCAACCGAGCGCCAGGTGAAAGAGCTTCCTGGTCAGGCCTCCGACTTCCTCGACCTTGGCCAGGATCCCGTCGTGGATCTTGTTGAATACCCGCGGCACCGCCACCAGCACGGTGGGCTGCACCTGAACGATGTCTTCCACCAGGGTGGTGATGTTTTCCATAAAGCCGATGGAACCGCCCAGGGAGGTGAACACGTACAGCTCCCCGGTCTGACCGAAGGAATGCGCCCAGGGCAGAATGGAGAGACTCCGACTGTGCTGGGAAAGCTGCGGGAGGCAGCGCCTGCCGGCCAGGAAATTGCTGGTGAAGTTGCCGTGAGACAGGAGCACGCCCTTGGGTTTTCCGGTGGTGCCCGAGGTGTAGATCAGCACCGCGATGTCACTCGGAGCGGGGCGGATGGAGGCAACCGATTGTTCGGCGCCGCGCTGTTCCAGCGCACTCATGCCGGCGGCGTTGTTGGAATCGATCACCAGCAGGTGTTCCAGGGCCGGCGTTTCGTGGCGGAAGGCTTCGATGCGGCCGGCGATTTCTTCGGTGGCCACCAGCAGCACCTTGATCGCACCGTCGTTGATGATGTATTTCCAGGTCTGAACCAATTCTTTTTCGTACATGGGGATGAAGCGAGCACCCAAACCGAAGGTGGCGAAGGCGGCCAGCGCCCATTCGGTGCGGTTGCCGCAAATGACCCCGACCGCGTCACCGGCCGCCACTCCCAGTTGCCGCAGTCCGGCCCGCAGATGATCGATCCGTTCGCCCACCTGCCGATAGCTCAGCCAGCGGTAGACGCCGGTCGCGTCCTTGGTGCCGAACAAGGGATTGTCAGGATATCGGGCGATGCTGTCTTCGATCATCGCCACCAGGTTGTCCGGTTGTTCATAGGTGTGCATGAATTCACCTCCCCTGGGGTTACTGTCGCTCGGTCGGGCACCGGCCCGGGTGCACGGCTGAAGTTGGCGGCATCGATCGTAATTCTTTAGCAGATCGAGAGTGCCCTTGTCTGCAAATTCCAGCGCTGAAACCCGGTCCCGCCAAGCTCCACATCGTGGCGCACGATGTTTATACTGGATAAGGGTAAAAAACTTCATTTCGTGTGCGCTCTTCCCCGGGAGCGCGGGCATCTTGCCCGCTTTTGAAAATGAAACATCCGATCCTAAACCGGTATGGTTTCCAGGCCGCGGGCGCCGTGACAACAAAGGACGTCCAGGCTTGGCGGGCCGGCGCCCGCCGCCGATTGGGCAGATGGCGTTATCCTGGAGGTGAATGAAATGGCGACGGCAATGGTCAACGAAACGGCTTTCAGCGGACTCCATCTGGTATCCAGGGCAAGGTGATTGGGCGATGATCATCGCTTCGGCCACTTTATGGGAATGATTCACCACGGAGAGCACAGAGAAAATCAAGGATTTTTCCCCGTGTCCTCTGAGTCGCCGTGGTGGAATTTATCTTTTTCCCGCCCGGTGAGGCGCTCGCGGACGGCGTAGGGCGGTTCCCGGTTGGTGGCATAGCCGATCATTTCCGCCAGCAGGCCGAAGAACACCAGTTGCACCCCGATCACGATCAGCATGAAGGCCGCGAAAAACAGCGGGCGATTGGAGAGCCACTGGCCCATCAACCGCCGCACCGCGAGATAGAGGGAAATGATCGAGCCGGTGGCGGCCAGGGCGAACCCGAGCAGGCCGAACAGATGCAGCGGCCGGCGGGCGAACCGGGTGAGCGCCATGACCGTGAGCAGATCGAAAAACCCCCGAAACGCACGCATGGGCCCGTACTTGGACCGGCCGTAGCGGCGCGCCGCATGGGCCACCGCCACTTCCCCCACGCGGAAGCCACGCCAGGCGGCGAGCACCGGGATGTAGCGGTGGAGTTCCCCATGGATCCGGATTTCCGCGCTCACTTCGCGCCGATAGGCCTTGAATCCCGAATTGAAATCGTGGATCCGAATGCCGGTGAGCACGGCCACCACCCGATTGAAAAACCAGGATGCCAGGCGCCGCGACAGGGGATCGTGGCGTTCCCGTTTCCAGCCGCTCACCAGATCGAAGCCCTGATCAAGGGCCTCGAGCAGCTTCGGGATTTCTTCGGGAAGGTCTTGCAAATCGCCGTCCAGGGTCACGATCACCGAACCCGCGGCCTGCTCGAAGCCGGCCATGAGCGCCGCCGCCTTGCCGAAGTTGCGGCGAAAGCGGATCACCTGGGCGCGTGGGTCGGCACGGTGGAGCGCGGCCAGCACCTCGAAGGAACGGTCGGTGGAACCGTCGTCCACGAAAATCACTTCAAACGGGTGCCCGATTCGGTTGAACAGATCGCGGATCCGGCCGAACAGTTCTTCCAGACCGGGGGCTTCGTCCAACAGGGGAACGATCACGGAAACCGGTTCGGCGGGAGCCGGTGGGCTAGACTGATTCATCGGGATGACAAACCTCGCATCGGGACCTCGTTGTTGGTGCCCATGATCCTCCTTTCGGCCGCCGCGGCAGGCGTTCACCACAGCGGCACGGATGGCACGGAGAAACCTCTTCATCGGTTCGCCGGGCCTTGCAGCAGGCTGCGGGTCTTGGCTTCAAGATCGGCCTCGGGCGCCAGCGCGAGCACCTGTTGCAGGTGTTCGCGGGCTTCATCGGGGCGGCCGAGTTTGATCAGGGCGAGCGCCAGATTGAAGCGGGCGGAAGCGGACCCGGGGTTGAGGCGCACCGCTTCGGTGAAGGCGCCGGCGGCCGCTTCGAGATCGCCGGCGGTGGCGTGGGAGACGCCCAGGTTGTAATGGGCTTCGGCGAATTGGGGATTGAGGGCCAGGGCCTGGGTGAGGTAGCCGCGCGCCTGCTCGGTAAGCCCCAGCGCTCCGCAGGCGACCCCCAGGTTGGCGTAGGCTTCCGGGTAACGCGGCTTGATCCGCAGGGCTGCACGGAGCTGGTCCAGGGCTTCCCGCGGCCGGCCGCTCACGGTGAGCGCACGGCCCAAATTGTTGCGGGCGCGGGCGCACTCGGGCGCGGTGGCGACCGTTTTGGTCCAGAGGGTGAGGTCGTCTCGCCAGTCGCGGTTGCGGATCGTGGTGCGCACGGCGAGCAGCACCAGCGCCACGGCCACGGCGGCGATGACCGCGCCGTGCCGCCAACGGGGGTGGCGTAGCGCGGTCTGCGCGGCGCGGGCCGCGGCCAGGGCGAAGCCGATCAGGGGGAGATACAGGTAATGTTCCGCCAGCAGTTCATGATGGGGGATGATCTGGGACACGGGGAGCAGGGTCACCACGAACCAGAGCCAGCAAAAGAGATACAGCTTATCGCGGCGGGCCAGCCAGAGCACGCCGCCCAGCAGCGCGAACAGCGCTAGGAGCGACACCAGCACCGCCGGTTCCAGGATCGAGTGGGCGGCCGGGAAAGCGTTGTAGGAGTAATCGGCGTTCAGGGTGCGGGGGAAGCCGAGTAGCTTCAGGTAATGGGCCTGGACCTTGGCCACCGTGAGGAAATTGTTGAGCAGCGACCCGCCGTGGTAGCCGGGCGCGTGCGACGGATTGCTAAGCAAAATCGTGTAGGCGGCGTAGGCGCCGCCGCCCATGAAGAACGCGGCATAAAACCAGCGGTGGCGCCGCCACCAGGAACGCAGCGCGGCGCCGGTGGAGGTCGGCGGGGCGCGCCGATCCATTCCCGCCATGAGATCATGAACCAAAAACAGGGCCGGGAGCGTCACGCCCATTTCCTTGGACGCCACCGACGCCGCATAGGCCCCGAGCGCCAGCAGCAGATACCGACCGCGGCCGTTTTTCCGGTAATTCAGGAAGGCCCAGAAGCCCAGCAGATAGAACAACCCGCAGAGCACGTCCCGGCGTCCGGACAGATAGGTGACCGCATCGGTCTGCACCGGGTGCACGGCGAAAATGAGGGCGGTGAGAAGCGCCGCGCCGGCGTCCTGGAGGAGCGATCGCGCCAGGGCAAAGACCAGCACCGCCGCCACGGCGTGATAGCCCAGGTTGGCCAGATGATAGCCGATCGGATTGAGACCCCAGATGGAAAAATCGATGGTGTAGGACAGGTGCCGAAGCGGTCGGTACAGCGGCGCTTCCCCGGTCAGACCGAGGATCCTCGGGATCCCGGCGAGGCTTCGGATGTGCGGGTTGGCAACGATGTTTTCGGCGTCGTCGAACACGAACCCGTTGCCCAGGCTGTTGGCGTAGACGACCGCCACGGAAAGAACCAGGATGAACGCGGCGGCGGCGAGGGAAAGATCGGCCCCGAAAGCGTTCCGAGCGATCGCCGGCGCTTTCGAGGACGCGGTTTTCCTTTTCGGTGCGCGCGGTTTCATGCCGGGTCCGTCGCCGTTGTGTGTGGTTTCACCTGCCGGAAATGGGCGCGGTTGGGGGCGAATCGAGCGGCGCCACAGCCGGTCAAACCGATGGACCCGGCTCCGCGGCCGCGGTCAGTCTCAGGTACAGGGCTTCGATCCGAGCCCCGAACACATCCCAACGCTGGGCTTCCGAATGCCCCACCGGTACCGGGTCGGAGGTGAAGTGGCGGATGACTTCCTCGGCCAGGCGCTCGGCCGTATCCGGCCGGAACAGTCGGCCGCCGCCGATCATTTCCAGCACTTCCCGGGACGGCGGGATGTCCGCCACCGGGGCCGGGGTGCCGCGGGCGGACGCTTCCGCCACCACGATCCCGAACCCTCAACCCGGGATGGATGGACCAGGAGCGCCGATTCCCTCATTAGCCGATAGAACTCCTGGAGTGATTCCATCCGTCCCAGAAACCGAACCCGGTGGGCCAGGGTCAGGCGCCGCGCCCCGGGGCGGTTCGGGTTCGGCTTCGCGCGATCCCGGCCGTTGGCGGCCCGGCAATGATCATACCGACCTTTGCCGCCGCCGGCAAACCGTCGCCAGTTGCCCGCCGCGAAACAAAAACGGCTGCGGAATCGCCTCACCGCAGCCGAAATCAGGGGATTACACCCGCAGTCGTCACAAAAATGGAGCCGGCGATGGGATTTGAACCCGCGACCTGCTGATTACGAATCAGCTGCTCTACCCCTGAGCTACGCCGGCGAAACCACGCAGTTGCTTGTAGCATGCGGGCTCAGGGGTGTCAAGCGATCCCGACCGCGAGGGGATATTCGACATAGTGGCTTCGTCCCATGGGCGCCGCACGGGATCGCGACAGCCGGGCCAATGGCCACCAGATGGAGTATCACAAGGTCAGGGTGTGCGCAGCGCTCCCTGACTTGTGTGGTGATGCCACGGTAGCCGGATCGTGTCAGGTAGCTCCCCTCGGTCGCAACCTGACCTACGGTGGCCATCACGCCACGGGCGTGGCTGTGTTCCTGCCCCGTAACCGGTCCAGCCTTATGTCGAATATCCAAGACCACGAGGGCTAAAACCGGCCCCAATAAACCATTGTGTCCGTCCTGGACGGACAGTTTTCGGACAGAAGAGCTGTGCATGGCGGAGTCCTTTCCAGGTTATCAGGTCCGGGTTCTCACGGGGGATGATGCCTGTTCTGTTGGACTCATGCTCCGCTCGCTCCTGTTGCGACACCTGGTCCGCTCCGCCTAGTCTATCCACTTCTTCACGCATCGGAGTTCGCGGGCGCGAGCCGTCCCAGCTGGATCATCATGGTGCGGAGTTGGCTGAGCAGATCCCGCAGCTTCTTGCGTTCCGCGACGTGATGCAAGACGCCTTCCAGGTCGTCGTCGTCGAGGCTTGGCAGTAGCATGACAATCCGCTGGATGGATGGGCGGTTCTCCACGATATCGAGGAGCACCTGGCCGAGTTCCGGTTCACGAGCAGCCTTAAACATCCTACCAGTGCCCTGGAACAGCCACTCCGAGTTCAATCCTTTCAAATTATCGAGCAGTGCCGTTAGTTTGTCCGATCCCGGGACCTGTTCGCCCGCTTCGTAGCGGCGATAGACCCGTTCCGTAATGGTCATGTTTCTGGCCATGTCCCGCTGATGCCAGTGGAGTTCTTGCCGCAGTTGGGAGAGTCTCGCGGCAAGCGCTTGCGCGAATTCGAGAGAAAACTTTTTCGACATGCTTGGGTCCTCACGGGCGGGAAGCGGATTCGGTCCCAGTCGGGGAGTGCTCGGCCCGGTCGAGATCGATAACAGCTAAGGCAGCATGGTATTCCAGACGAAAAAGTCAAAAAGGAAAAGGGTTCCGAGCGCCGGTTAAAAGGATCGGTGCGGTGACCGCGGGTCTTTCCCCGGCCACTTTCTCCCGGGAGCGCGGGTTGCGGCCGAAGACCGTCGAGCGGGCCAGTGTTCGGCCGGAACCCACGGCACCAAACCCGGGAGCGGCCATATCCCGGGCGATCCTCAACCTGAGCCAAGGAGAGGAGCAGGCCCCGCATGAATCCAGATATCCGTATTGAAATCAGCTGAATATAACGAACTTTGGGGGCCCCTTTGATTAAGCGCGAGTTGCATCGGTGCCGCGGAATTTTTTCACGTCGCAGGCGTGATTCCGATCCGTTCCAAGGTCCGGTTGCGACCAACGGGAGCACCCTGACAGCCTCGGGCATTGCCGATTTCATCGATGATGCGTCAGGGAGTGCCGCGCACACCCTGCAATGCGCACCGGAAACAGACGCTACCGTATGGGGGCGCGCGGTGGACGCCGGCGCGGCGGCCGAAGTGGAAGCTGATGGCGGCGGGGGCTGAGCAGGCTTCAGCCGCCGCCCACCGGCGGAAACAGAGCCACCCGTTCATCACCTTCGAGCACGGCATCGAGTTTAGTCACGATGCCGTTGACCATGACCAGCTTCACTTCGTCTTCCGGCAGCCCGAGCCGCTGGATCAACTGGCGCACGCTGGTACCCCGCGGCACCTCGAGGCGCCGGCCCTGGAGCGGGTCGTAGCCGGCCAGGTAGCTCCTGAGAGTGGCGGCCAGCAGCAATTGAATCGCCATGCTCGCACTGCTCCTTTGCCGCCGGGGTCACGGATTGGCCGTCATCGGGCGGCGGTAGACGCGCTTGATATGCACGTTGGAAATCAGCGCGGTATAGTCCTTGCCCTGTTCCAAATCGACGCTCATGGACTCCTGGTCGATATCCATATAACGGCTCAAGACCCCGAGAATATCGTTTTTAAGCGCTTCCATCACGTCAGGGGTGATATCCAGGCGATCGTGCATGAGCACGACCTGCATGCGCTGGTGCGCGACCTTGCCGCTGTTGCGCTCCCGGAAAAAGCGCTGGATGGCTCTAAACATCGTCTCACCTCCCTCGTCAGCTCCAGATGAAGCGCTTGATCTTGCCCATCAACCCGGCGTGATTGTCGCTTTCGATCGGGATGTTTTCGCCATCGAGCCGGGCGGCGATATTCTGGAAGGCGGTGCCGGCGTGGCTGCCGCGATTGTGCACCAGAGGCACCCCACGGTTGGTGGAGACCAACACTTCCTCGCTTTCCGGCACCACCCCCAACAGCGGCACCGACAGCAAGCCGACGATGTCCTCGGTGGACATCTGATCGCCTTTTCTCAGCATCCTGTAATTCATGCGGTTGACGATCAGGTGGATGTTTGTCAGCAGGTTCGATTCCAGCAACCCGATCACCCGGTCGGCGTCACGGATGGCCGACACTTCCGGGGTGGTCACGACAATGGCGGTGTCGGCTCCGGCAATGGCGTTCTTGAAGCCGCGTTCGATTCCGGCCGGGCAATCCATGATCACGTAATCGAAGGATTCCAGAAGCTGAGCGCAGAGGTCCTTCATCTGTTCCGGATTGACCGCGTCCTTTTCCCGGGTCTGGGCCGCCGGAATCAGGTACAGATTGGTCAGCTTGCGGTCCCGAATCATGGCCTGTTCCATCCGGCAGTTGCCTTCGATGATATCCACCACGTTGTAGACGATCCGGTTTTCGACCCCCATCACCACATCCAGGTTGCGCAGGCCGATGTCCGCATCCACCAGCACCACGCGAAAACCCTTTTTGGCAAGGGCCGTGCCGATGTTGGCGACGGTGGTGGTCTTGCCCACACCGCCCTTGCCCGAAGTCACGACGATACTTTTGCCTGCCATAATGGTTGCTTCCTTCCCTGCTTGTCACTTCCCCGCCGCGGTGCCGGCGGCGCGCCCGGCGTTCGCGGTGGGGGTTGTGGCCTGGCGCTGACCAGGGGACCTGGTCGCCCAGCCGTTCAGATCGTGGTCACCTCGATCCGGTTGCCGCGGATTTCCGCGATTTCATAGCGCTTGCCGACCGGCTTCGAGCCCCGCGGCGGCAGGGCCACCAAGTCAGCGATCCGGATCTGGCTCGGTTCGATGGCGAGAGCGATGATCCGGGCCGATCGATCCCCCAGCATACCGGCGTGGGCAATGCCGCGGAGGCTGCCGAACACCACGATTTCGCCCACCGCCAGGATTTCCGCTCCGGGATTGACATCGCCCAGCACCAGGCAATCGCCGGTCGCTTCGATCCGGGTGCCGGAACGGCAGGTGGTTCGAACCACGGTCACCGACGCATCCGGCCCAGCGGACGCCCCGGCGGCGCGTGCCGGCGCCGGAGCGGCAACGGCGGCTTCCGCTTTCACCGCCAGGCCCACTCCCAGGGTTTGCGAAGCCCAGCGGAGCAGCGGCTGGAGATTCCCCCCCAACCGCACTTCGGCCAGAGCCACCCCGGCCACCTGCTCCAACAGACTCCGCACTTCCCGCACCTCGTTTTCCCGAAACGGCCGGCGGCTGCAATCGAGCGCCATCCGAGCGCTGCGGAAAAATTCGCGGGATTCTTCGAGCTTCCGCCGTAGCTGCTCGAGCACCTCGGGAAAGGGGGCGGTAGGGTCCGGCACCAGCACAAAGCCGTTGCGTCCGGCTTTGATCTGTAAGGGAGGAATCGCGTTCATGCCTGCTTTGCTTTCGATGGATAATAAGTTCCGGGCAGGGGCTCAAACCCGCAGCCGTTGCCTCAAGTCGAACCAGTCGCTGATGCGCGGGTACGTCGTGGGCCTGCGATTCCACGGCTGATCGAACAACAGCGGCTGAATCCCGTCGCGGGCCAGGAGTTCGCAGGTTTCCAGGCGGTCTTCCAGGAAATAGCGCACCCCCAGCTCATGCAGCACCGCCAGTTTCGCTTCCGGGTCCCCGGTGGCGATCACCTGGATGTGGCTCCCGGCCACTCCAGGGAGAGTCGCGTGCAGCCAGCGCACAATCGATTCCGGCCAGATCCGGGCGGTGACGAACCGCAGCGGACCGTGGGCGGCCAGTTCGGTCAACAGTTCGGGAGCTCCCGGCATGGCCGGCACGCGGCCGGTGTGTTCATCGTCCAGGGTGAGACAGATCAGTTCATCCACCGTTTCCCGATCCAGCGGAACGCACTGGTGCAGATCGTATTGGCGCAGATCGTCCTTGCGCAGTCCGCTGACTCCGTAGCGGTCCCGGGCCAGTTGGACGAATACCGCCATGGTGTCGGCCACCACCCCGTCGATATCGTAGGCCAGTTCCCCGGGATGGATGCGGAGACTCGAAACGCTCCGGCCGCCGCCGCCGGCCGCGCCATCACTCGGGAACACAGACCTTGGCCGGTTCGTCGAAGCGAAATGCGATTTCATAGACGCCGCTTTCCAAAACACTGTGAATACAATAGCCCACCTTGTAAAAAACGCTCAACATTTTGCGGTTGGCGGCGAGCACGTAGGCGGTGAAGCCGGTGATCCCCTTGCTGCGACCGACTTCGCACAGGTAGCGCAGCAGGAAGCTGCCGATCCCCAGGCGCTGCCAGTCGCTGCGCACCGCGAAATCCACTTCCGCCAGGTTGGTGCGCTGATCGAGGATGTAGCAGCCCACGGCCACGATCCGTTCCGACCCGATGTCACCGGTCACCCCGACGATGGCCATTTCGTGTTCGTAGTCGATGTTGCACATGGCCTGGGTGTCGCGGTGCGGGAATACCCGCATCGCCGAAAGGAACCGATAATAGATGTCCTGGTCCGGCAGGGAATAGAAAAATTCCTGCAGCGCCCGCTCATCGGTGGGCTTGATCGGGCGGAAAAACAGTTGCAGATCGCTCGGAAAAAGTTGATGGGTTTCCCACTGGCCGGGGTAAAGCGGCTCGAAGGTGGGAGGAAGGATCTGATCCTGATAGACGTAACGGATCTGCTTGGCCTGATCGAGGAGCCGCTCGCGGAACTTGGGATGGGCGATATTGATGAGCGCCAGGGCGCGTTCGCGGATGGTCTTGCCGTGGAGTTGGGCAATGCCGAATTCGGTCACCACGTATTCCACCACGCCGCGGGAACTCACCACCCCGCCGCCGTCGGTGAGGTGGCTCACGATCCGTGACTTGCGTCCGTCCGGACTGGTGGACGGCAGCACGATGATGGCCTTACCGCCCTTGGAATAGGCCGCGCCGAGCATGAAATCCACGTAGCCGCCGATGCCGCTGTAGACCTTGTGGCCGATGGAATCGGCGCAGATCTGGCCGCTCAAATCGATTTCCAACGCCGAATTGATCGCCGTCATCCGGTCGTTGCGGCTGATCACCTGGCTGTCGTTGACGTATTCGGTGGGGTAGAGTTCCACCTGCGGATTGTCGTTCACGAAATCGTAGAGTTCCCGGCTGCCCATACAGAAACTGGTGACGATCTTATCCCGGTGCAGGCTTTTCCGACTGCCGTTGATCACGCCCTTGCGCACCAGGGCCAGGTGCGCATCGGTGATCATCTCGGAATGGATGCCCAGGTCCTTCTTCGAATCCAGGTAGCGCAGCACGGTGCTGGTGACCCGGCCCATCCCCACCTGCAGGGTGGACCCGTCTTCCACCAGTTGGGAAACGTAACGGGCGATGCGCTCGGCCACCGCGCTCTTTTCCCGATAAACCAGCTCCAACAGCGGTTCGTCGCATTCCACCAGATGCTGGATCTGGTTCACATGGATGAAGCTGTCGCCCAGGGTACGGGGCATCCGCGGGTTGACCTGAGCGACCAGGACCCGGGCCCGCTCGGCGGCGCACTTGTTGATGTCCACCGAAATCCCCAGGGAACAGAAGCCGTGCTCGTCGGGTGGACTCACCTGAATCAGGCAGAGATCGATGCCAAGCAGGGCGTCGTCTCTGAGCAGTCGGGGAATGGAAGAAAAGTAGAGCGGCAGATAATCGGCAATCCCCTGGTTGATGGCCGCGCGGGTGCGCGGCCCCACGAAAAAGGTCCGTAATCGGCAGTGGGCCGCGAGCGCGCTCCAATCTTCCGGCAGTTCCCCCATGGACAGCGCCTGGACCAGTTCCAGATCGCGATAGCGGCTGAGTTTCGGCACCAGGTACCGGACCAGATGGCGCGGTTCGGCGCAGCCCGGACCGAGATAGATCCGCAGACCGTCCCGCAGCACCCCATCGAGCACCGCGTTCGCGTCACCCAGCTTGCGCTGGTAGGCGATGCGCCAGTCGTTTTCCATGGGTTTCATTCACCCGCCGGATGCCACCGCGCTGCCGCCGCCCTCACGCCAAGGCGGGGCGCCCGCAAAGAACACCGGCATGATTAAGAAATACCTGGTCTTGGGTGACAGCCGCCACGGTCATTGCCGCAATCTTTAGCGGGGACGATGATCCGGCGGCACCCTCAATTGAACCATGCCAAAACACCGGAGCACGAGCTTTGCCGGCATCGCTGATTCGCCGCACCGCTGCGCCACGCTTCACGCTTCACGACTCACCATAAACGGTCGGCGCCGGTGACGGCGGCGTCCGCCAGCCTTCTTTTTGGGCCAGCAGATCCAGGTGGATGGTGGTCCATTCTTCCAATGGAAAGCACACCGGATCCAGCCGCTCGCGGAGATCGATCAGTTTGAAATAATTTTTGCACAGGCGGCAGTACTGCACCCGGTAGTGCGGTTCCTGTTCGACGTAGAGGTACCCAAGAGATTCATGGGCGCGGTTGCCGCAGCGCGGGCATTGCAGGCGATACAGGCCCCAGACGGTACCGCACCAGGAACAATGAGCGCGGCGTTCACCCTGGCCTTCGAGATGCAAAAATCCGGGCAAGGAACCGCACACCGGGCAGTAGCCCTGGGACCATGATGCCGGCGCCGGATGGGCCTGAAGCAACCGTTCGGCGCTCCATTCCAGTTGCGGGCGCAGACAACCGCGTGCCCAGAACAGCAGTGATGCCGGATCGACGCCGTCGGTCCGAACCCATTCGTCCCAGGGTTCCCATTCATGCTGAAGAAAGCTCTTCCACAGGTCAAGTTCGGCCTCGGGGTAGTCCCGGAGCGCCTGCGTCAGGGCGCCGTGGGCTTCCTTGAGCGGCTGGTTGGCGGCAGGGATGGCCGCTCCCGCCGTTTCCAGGAGTTCGCGCGCCGGTGCCGCTGCGAGCGGGAAACCCCAGCGCTGAATCAGGGGGAACCCGCCTTCCCACTTGCCCTCGACCAACTTCGGCGGCAAATCGATGGGCGGCAGATCGAGGCCCTGTTTGATTTCCGCCTGGCGGATGAAGAGCGGTTCCAGGATCGGGTAAAGTTCACCATAAGCGGGTTTTGCCGCGCTCGCGGCGGCGAAGGCGCGGCGGATTTCCTGCGGGGTCAAATCAGCCATTGCGGATCATTCTTTCCTGCTGGTTCGGCATACCAGGGCTGCGGGTTCACGGGTCGGACGGCGGCGGTTCGGCGGTCGGCGCATCGCATTCGACTGCTGCTTGTGACGGTGTCCATCCTAGCCGAGCGAACCGCCTTTGTCTAAAAAAAAGAGGCGGGAGGAAATTCCGCCTCTTCATTCATCTCATCCTGTTTAGCTTGGGAAGTTAGGTTTTGAATTTGCGCGTGGGCGCGGAGAACGCAGGGAAGAATCCCGGAATCAACCTCCGCGTCTCTGCGTCTCCGCGCGGAAACTAAACCTTTAAGCCTTCACCAGTATGGATCCCGGCCGCGGCGATCGATCCGGGGCTCGGAGCGACCCTTGCGGCCGGGGGTTAGCAACCGGCCTTAGCCGACTTTCACCTTGGCGGCCAGTTCGCGCGCCGGCCGGAACAGTTTGCGCAGAGCCAGCTTGCGGCTGATCCCCGGGGCCAGGCCGGCAACCGCGAACTCATGATAGAGCTTCGGGTCGGCGGTCACCAGGAAGATGGTCCGCACTTGTTCGGCGTCCAGCAACTGGGCCTTGGGGTACATCTTTTGGACCTTCGCCAGGCGTTCCTTGCCCAGAGCCAGCATGGCGTCGCGGTCGCCGAAATTCATCGCGCCGGTCGGGCAGGTCTTGACACAGGCCGGGATCAGGCCGTTGGAAACCCGGTCGATGCACATGGTGCACTTGACCAGCCGGCCGTCCGCCGCCTGCCTGGGGATGTTGTACGGGCAGGACTGGCGAACTTCATCGAACGGCGCTTTGCTGCTTCCCGGCAGGTAGACCACCGCGCCGGTGGCTTCGTCCTGGACCACCCCATCGTCCGCGTAGCCTTCGATCACATCCTTGCAGGGCGGTTCCAGACAATGCCGGCATTGATCGGCGAAAAACAACCAGACCGGTTTATTGTCCTTGCCCATGTGTTCACTGAAGCGCACCAGTTTGAAGGTGCTGCCGCTGAGGTCCGGCGGGTTCTGATGGCTGCCCACGTTCTTGGTCGGCTCGACGCCGTTCTGGTTCCAGTTCTTGCACGCAATCTGGCACCCGCGGCAGGCCGTACAGCGGCTGGTATCGATCAAAAAGCTTTTCCCTGCCATGGCTTACGCTCCCTTCTTGCGCACATTGACCATGAAAGCCTTGGTTTCCGGGATCCGGGTGTTGGGGTCCCCGGCCGCCGGGGTCAACAGGTTGGCGCTGTCTCCGCCGTCGGCGGGCCAGATCCAGCCGTAATGCCAGGGCAACCCGACTTCATGGATTTCATTGCCACCGATCTTGAACGGCTGGAACCGGAGCGTCACAATGGCCACCGCCTCCACCGAGCCGCGCGGCGATTCCACCAGGACCTTCTCGCCGTTCTTGATGCCCTTGAGTTTAGCCAGTTGCTGACTCATTTCCACGAACAACTGCGGTTCGGCTTCCAGCAGCCAGGGCTGCCACCGGGTGAGCACCCCGGTCTGCCAGTGTTCGGTCACCCGGTAGGTGGTGGCGACGAACGGAAAGCGCGGATCGCAGGTCTTGTACACATCCTGGTCGGTGGCGTAGGTGGCCGCCACCGGATTGGTGAGTTGCTTGCTCATCAGGTTCTTTTCCACCGGGCATT
>Ga0100398_1002898_pt1 | contig 14134 bp, 9 predicted proteins | sample CryGeymeta201522_FD_81568 | JGI IMG/M metagenome (GOLD analysis project Ga0100398, IMG submission 81568) | Groundwater microbial communities from Crystal Geyser aquifers in Utah, USA - Crystal Geyser metaG 2015-22 | ecosystem: Environmental > Aquatic > Deep subsurface > Groundwater | place: USA... | reverse complement strand
GCGTGATCTGTGAGCAATTCAGATGCAGGTCCTGCTCGATCCCGATCCGAATGGCGGTGTTGATCGCGCGCATCCTGCAGGCCTGGTCGAACCAGTAGAGGTTGTCCGACCGGATGGCGGCAATCACGCTGCCGGCCGATTCACCGTCCAGGCCCCGAACCAGGGCTTCCTGACCGACGATCTGCATGGTCCTCAACGCAACGATCGGCTGGAAGGCAAAGCTGAAGCCTGTATCCATGGTATCGCCGAGATCGGCCAGCATGTCGCGCTCGTGCAGTGATTCAACCATGCAGTGGTGCATTTTGGTTCTCCCTGGAGAGATCGATGGCGTGAAAATCAAGAACTCTGGAATTCGAACACATGTGCTGTCTGGTGCTAAAAATGCAAGCGCCGCGCCAGTCGGGTGAATCAGCGCCGATCAACGCGATTCCCGGGAAAAAGTGCGATGTATTTCCGATTTCGGCATCGAGCCTGCGGCGGCTGATATCGCCGGTTACGTCGTTCTCTGCCGATCAGGCTCAGCCCGTATGCCATGCCTCGATCTCGACCATCAGGTCGCTGCGGCAGATGTCGCCCTGCAAGGCACACAGCCGCAGCTGCGGCCAGCGGCGCTGCAGCAGAACCTGGACTGCCGGCCAGTCAGCTGCCTCGCGGATGTAGACCCGGGCCAGGCTGGTCTCGTTGAAGCGTGCCAGGCCCGGCCTGCGCATGGCACCGGCAGCATGTCCGAGCAACGCTTCGAGATTGCTCGCTGCCTGCTCGGTCTGCGACCGGACATCGTGCGGATGCGCGGTGATGTGGCCGACCACGCTGGCTGTGCCCGAAATCAGCAGCCCGGCGCGGCCGTCGGCCAGGTTGATCCCGGTAGCGCGGGCGAAGGCCGGCTGACGCGGACCGTAGCGTCGTGGGTAATTCCAGGCGCTGACCTGGCGCGGATTCTCGATTGAAACGCCCGGCCGGGTGCCAGCCAGAGCTACGAGCTGCATTGTTTTGCCGGCGGTTCCGATCGCAGTCGCGGCGCACATCTGCGCGTCGCTCAAGCCCGCCGCTTCCAGCGCCCGGCCGCGGCCGACGCAGAAGCGCCGGTACCGTTCGGTGTCATCCGTACCCTGGTTGATCGCCGGAAAATAGTTCCACAGCCGCAGCGGATAGGCGTACGGCGATTCGGCCAGGCGCTCGATCAATTGCCGGTACAGCCGCTCGGCGGGCTCGGCGGCATCGCCTTCGACGGGGTCGGGCGCGGCCAATGCGAACACCGCCAGATCTTCGTCAGCCGACCAGAACTCGCAGTCATGGTCGCCACCCAGTAGGTCCAGACCAGGGCCATGTGGAAAATCGCGACCGTCGAACTGTACGGCGAGCAGTAACGGACCGGCGTCGGCGGCTGTGCAAACCTGGAGCGAATAGCCGCAGTCTGGAGCGTTGGCGTTGGTCATGCGTGGAAGGCTTGCGGCTCGTTCGGGGGCGGAGTCAAAAGACAAGCATAGCGGGAATCGGTCCGTCCGGCGCGGTATGCTTCAGGCCTCTCCGTTCTGATCTTATCGAGGTTGCCGATGTCCGTTTTCGATTTTCAGCGTGCCGATGGCGAGATCGCCAGCCTGTGGCAGCAAAGCATCACCGACGAACTGGTCGAGTACATCCGCATTCCGGCCAAGTCGCCGCATTTCGACGCCGACTGGGCCAGCAACGGCTACATCAACAAGGCGGTCGAGCACATCGCCGGCTGGTGCCGATCGCGGCCGGTCGAAGGTCTGCAGGTCGAGGTGGTGCGGCTGGAAGGTCGCACGCCGCTGATCTTCATGGAAGTGCCCGGCACGCTCGACGACACCGTGCTGCTCTATGGCCATCTCGACAAGCAGCCGGAAATGGTCGGCTGGTCCGAGGGTCTTGGCCCATGGCAGCCGGCACTGCGCGACGGCAAGCTGTATGGCCGCGGCGGTGCCGATGACGGCTATGCCGCCTATGCTTCACTGGCCGCGATCGGCGCGCTGCAGGCACAGGGCATCGAGCATCCGCGCTACGTGCTGCTGATCGAGGCCTGCGAGGAATCCGGCAGCTACGACCTGCCGGCCTATATCGAGCAACTTTCGGACCGGATCGGCTCGCCGTCGCTGGTGATCTGCCTCGACTCCGGTGCCGGCAATTATGAGCAACTCTGGATCACGACTTCACTCCGGGGCATGGCCTCGGGCACATTGAGCATCGAGATCCTCAACGAAGGGGTGCACTCCGGCTATGCCTCCGGCATCGTGCCGTCGAGCTTTCGGATCGCGCGCCAACTGCTGTCGCGGCTCGAGGACGCAGGCACCGGACGGATCCTGCCTGAAGCCTTCCAGGCCGAAGTCCCGCCCCAGCGGCGGCAACAACTGGCGGCCGTGGCCGCAACCCTGGGCGAGGAGGTGCACAGCGCCTATCCCTGGGTCGACGGCGCGCAACCGGTCGGCGATTCGGCAATGGACCGGCTGCTGAGCCGCAACTGGCGCCCGGCGCTGGCCGTGATCGGTGCCGGCGGTCTGCCGAGCATCGATTCGGCAGGCAGCGTCATGCGGCCGGGCACAGCGCTGAAGCTTTCACTTCGCTTGCCGCCGACCGTCGATGGCTCGGCCGCAACCGCTGCCTTGAAGAAGCTGCTGGAGTCCGATCCGCCCTATGGCGCCCGGGTGCGCTTCGAGGCCGAGGCATCGGCCACTGGCTGGAACGCGCCGCTGGTCGCCGAATGGCTGGATCGGGCCTGTCAGAAGGCGTCCAATGAAGTCTTCGACAAGCCGGCGATGTACATGGGCGAGGGCGGTACGATCCCGTTCATGGCCATGCTGGGCGAATCCTTCCCCGAGGCACAGTTCCTGATTACCGGGGTGCTCGGGCCGAAATCGAATGCGCATGGACCAAACGAGTTCCTGCACCTCGAGTACGCGCAGAAGCTGACCACGGTGGTCGCCGCGGTGCTGGCCGAGCAGGCGGCACAGGTCAGCTCCGGGGCAAGCCGAAAGGCCGTTTGAGACGGTTGGTGGGTGCCTGGTATTCCTGAAAACTTGCTACACCGGCGTCGGCGCGACGATCACTCGTACAAGCGCAAGCGCTTGACGTCCATCGTGTAGGCCGAGTCTGCGGTTTCGTTGCGCACGTCCTCGATATGCAGCGTGCCTTCCATCCAGAATGCGTCCCAGATGTTGACCATCGGGATCGGCTTCTCCAGTCGGGCGTAGATGATCTGGTTGGCCGGCGGCGGCGGAACGTGGATGCAGGCACCGAAGTAGGGCACCAGGAAGAATTCGCTCAACAGGCCCTCTGCGGTGGTTTCGACCGGCACGACGAAGCCCGGCAGGCGCACTTGCGTGTCGTCGAGCTCGCCGACCGTGACGAAGGACTGGAACACGTTGCTCGAAGGGCCGGCACCGGAGTGATCGATGCCGAGTTGGCGATCGATCCAGGCCTGGGCCTCGTCTTTCGGCATCAGATCGTTCCATTCAATCTCGCGAACTTCAGCCAGCGCCGCGCCGCTGATGAGCACCAGCGCCAGCAGGAGTTTCAGCAGCTTCGGCATCAGGGTCTCCGGAATGGGCGTAAGGAACAAGGAACAAAAGTACCAGGGTACGAACGGCTTTCAGCTGCGAATCTGCATGCCGTCGGCCAGGCTACGACGATACACCATCACCGCGGGCAGTAGCGCGACCAGCAGACCGCAGGCCCAGATACCGCCGAGCACCAGCCACTGCCAGGCCGCCGGCCAGGCCGGACTGAGCGCGATGCCGAACTGATTCAGCAGCCACGGTGCCAGTGCCAGCTGTGCAGCAAAGGCGAGCAGTAGTCCGGCGGCGATGCCGAGCGCAGTCAGCAGGCCAGCCTCGACCAGCAGCAGCCAGGCGACCTGCCACGGCCGTGCGCCGCAAGCGCGCAGGATCGCCATCTCGCGCCGACGCTCGGCCAGCGAGGCCAGCAGTGCGGTCAGCATGCCCATCAGTCCGGCCAGCACGACCAGCCCGGAGACCACCCGCAGGATCTGCTCGGCCAGCCCGGTGATGCGCCACAGCTGCTGCAGCGCCAGCCCGGGCAGGATCGCCAGCAGCGGACGCTCGCGCTGCTGGTTGAGACGGTACTGCAGGCCCAGCGCCGCGGCGCGCGTTTTCAGCCCCAGCAGCACCGCCGAGACCTGCGACGGCTCAAGACCTATTCCGGGCGGGGGCGGTGTCGCAAGATCGTGGGCGTCCGGATCGAGTTTGCTTGTATCGCCGGCAGCCCGGTCCGTGACCGGGTCATCGTCGGCGTGGACGGCCGCTTCATGCGCGTGTTCCGCATCCTGATGCTGCTGATCGGCGGCGGCCAGCGCGCGGGCCTGGTCCGGACCGAGCATCCGCGCAGGCTCCGGCATGCCGCGGTCCCAGCCAATATGGACTGCATGGTGGGCATCGATGCGGATGTAGATCGCCTGGTCGACCGGCGTGCCGGTCGCGGCCAGCACGCCGCGGATCGTGAACGGTTGGGCTTCGTGCTGGTGCAGGCTGACGTTGCCGCCGCCGTGCGACAGCACGATCGAGTCGCCTGGCGCGAGCCCGATCCGATGTGCCGCCGCGGCACCGATCACGGCGTCGAACAGGTCGTCGAAGCCGGATCCGCTGGCGAACTGCAGCGACTGGCCACCGGCGTAACGGTAGTGCCGAAACATCGCCTCGCTGGTGCCGACAACGCGGTAGCCGTGGTAGCCATCACCGAGTGCGATCGGCACGGCCCATTCGACCAGCGGATCGGCGGCCAGCTCCAGGTAGCGCGAGTAATCGAGGTTGGCCGATGGGTTGCCGATGCCGAATACCGAGAACAGCAGCAGTTGCACCGGAGAGGTCGGCGCACCCACGATCAGGTCGGTGCCGGAGACCGAGCGGTAGAAACCCTCGCGCAGTTGCAGACGCATCTGTTCGACCAGCACCAGCAATGCGATCGCGATCGCGATCGTCGCCACGGTCAGTGCGACGGATGCGCGGCGGTTGAGCAGCGAGCGTGCGGCCAGACCGGGCAGCGTCATGTACGGGCGTCCGGATTCTGGATTGCGGCCAGTTCCAGCGCGCGGTCGAAGCGCCCCCGCAGCGCACGGTCGTGACTGACGAACAGGATCGCACTGCCGGCGTGCTCGGCCTCGGCGAACAGCAGATCGAGGAAGGCGTCGCGCCGATCGCTGTCCAGTGCCGAGGTCGGTTCATCGGCCAGCAGCAGGCTGGGTCCGCCGATCAGCGCACGCGCCGCGGCCACACGTTGTTGCTCACCGACGCTCAATGCAGAGGCGCGTTGCGACCAGCGCTCGCGCGGCAGCTGCATCGCTTCGAGCAGGCGTGCGGCTGCGCTGCCGAGCGTGCCATCGAGCGCGCTGGCGCGGCGGCGGCGCTCGGCCGAAAAACTGCAGCCCAGGCGCACGTTGGAGACGGCATCGAGCCAGGGCAGCAGGTTGAACTGCTGGAAGATCACGCCGACATGATCGGCACGGACCCGGTCGCGGGCCGCGCCGGAAAGGGGCTCAAGCGCAGTTCCTGCAATCCGGATGCTGCCGTGTTCAGCGCCGGTCAGACCGCCGATCAGGGCCAGCAGGGTCGACTTTCCCGAACCCGACGGGCCGGCCAGGAACAAGCGCTCACCAACATTGAGGGTCAGTGACAGGCCACGCAGCACCGCGCCCGTTTCGCCCGGCCATGAGTAGCCCAGATCAATGATCTCGAGTGCCGGCGGGCGGCTCGATCGGTCGCGATGGTGGACGCTGGTCGGACTCATTTGCAGTGCAGCATAGCGAATCGTCTGTGGGCGGGCGCGGGAAACATTTGCAGCGGGTCGCCGATTCCGCGAGAATCAGCGACTGCCGGCGACGATTGTCACCCGCAATTGCAAGCGATCAGTGTTTCCAACAATCCTTACAAGAAATTTTCATCAACAAGCTTCATCGATCATCATAAATCCGGGGTCCCGAATCCATGAAAACCACTTCGATCCATGGCATGTGGTCGTCGCGCCTGATGTTCATCCTGGCTGCGACCGGCTCTGCAGTCGGACTTGGCAACATCTGGCGCTTTCCCTATGTCACCTCTGAAAACGGCGGCGGTGCCTTCGTGCTGGTGTACCTGGCCTGCATCGCGCTGGTCGGGCTGCCGATCCTGTTTTCCGAGATCATCGTCGGCCGCCGTGGCCGCATGAGCCCGATCAACTCGATTCGCGAACTGGCTTCGGCGGCCGGTGGCTCGAAGGCCTGGGCGGGTCTGGGCTGGCTCGGACTGCTGGCGGGCTTCCTGGTGTTGAGTTTCTATTCGGTGGTGGCCGGCTGGACCCTGGCCTACGGCTTCGAATACTTTCAGCAGCTGGCGTTGGGCACGCCAAGGATCGACGATCCCGGGGCGTTTTTTGGTGACCTGCTGGCCGACCCGGGCCGACTGATCCTGTGGCACGCGATCTTCATGATCCTGACCGTGGGCGTGGTCTCCTTCGGCGTCGAGGAAGGGCTGGAGCGGGCCGTGTCGGTGTTGATGCCGCTGCTGTTTGTGCTGCTGCTGATCCTGCTTGGCTACGGCATGAGCACCGGTCACTTCCAGGAGGCGATGCAGTTCCTGTTCCGGCCGGACTGGGGCAAGATCGACGGCGGCGTGATTGTCCAGGCCATGGGCCAGGCCTTCTTTACGCTCAGCCTTGGCATGTGCGCGATCATGGCCTACGGTGCCTATCTGCCATCCGGTGTGAACATTCCCAGGGTCGGGGTGACCGTGGCGTTTGCCGACACGGCAGTGGCGCTGGTGGCGGGCATGGCGATCTTTCCGATCGTGATCTCGTTCGGCCTGGATCCGGCCGGCGGCGGCGCCGGCTTCATCTTCACCGCGCTGCCGCTGGCGTTCAACTCGATGCCGTTCGGGATCGCCTACGGCATGTCCTTCTTCCTGCTGCTGGCGGTCGCGGCCTGGACCAGCTCGATCTCGCTGCTGGAGCCGCCGACCGCGTATTTTGTCGAGCAGACCAATTTCAGCCGCAAGCAGGTGGCAGTCACCGTTGCTGCACTGACCTGGCTGTTCGGCCTGGCCTCGGTGTTCGGCTTCAATATCTGGTCCGAAGTCACGATCGGCGGCAAGGGCATCATGGATGCGATCGAATTCGTTGCCTCCAACGTGCTGCTGCCACTCGGGGGTCTGCTGACCGCGATGTTCGCCGGTTGGGTGCTATCCAGGCAGATCACGCGCGAGGAACTCGATGACAAGATGCCTGACTGGGCGTTCAAGGCCTGGTTGTGGCTGACCCGGGTGGTCACGCCGATCCTGATCCTGGTGGTGCTCGGCAGCCTGCTCGGCATTCTCTGAAACGGCTGCCAGGACCTTTCCGGCGATGCCTGGTATGTCACGCCGGCGCAGGGCACCGGCAGCCTGATGCGGGGATCCGGGTTGTTGACTCGGCATGCGCTCTGGCATGCCGAGTCAACGGCGGCTCAGAATCGAAGTCCGGCGCGCAGGTACCAGAACTGGCCCGGGAGCTCGTGGGTGGTGACGTCGAAGCCGTTCAGCGAGCAGCTCAGACAGGTCGGCGGGTCGCGGTCGAACAGGTTGCGCACACCGGCGGTCAGGTCCAGACCGAAACCGTCGAGTTCCGTGGTCCAGCCCAACTGAACGTTGTGGTAAGTGGTCGAGCCGATGCTGTTCTTCGACAGGCCGTTGTCGTCGAAATTCGGGCTTGAACACAGACCCAGGTTGGTCAGGCTGTTCGGCGAGCCATCGAGGAAATCGGAGCAGACCTCGGTCACGCCGTCGATGTAGCGCATGGTCCAGTTCGCCGACCAGGCACCCATCCGCCAGTTGAGCAGCAGGTTCGATTGCCATTCCGGAATCGCCGAATCGTTCTCCTCGAGCCCGACCAGATCGCGCGCGGCCAGTTGGGATGGATCGTTCGAATCCAGCAGCAGTTCGTCGTACTCATTGACGAAGGTGGTGTTCCAACTGAGCTCGAATTGGCCGAAGCCGGTGGCCGGCGATGCATAGTCGATGTTGAAGTCGAAGCCGTCGGTCTCGATGCCGCCGATGTTGGTCAGGCGGTTGTTGAAGCCGTTGATGGCGCCGACCGAGGACCGGCTGATGCCGTCGCAGAACGCGTTGCCGAGGGTGCGGATGCAGGCGTTGAGCTGGGTCTGGGCATCGATCGCCTGGATCGCAGCATCGATCTCGTGTCGGTACCAGGTGACGCCGAAATCCAGTCGGCTGGCCCAGTTCACACGATCGGTCCAGCGCGGGCTGTAAACCGCACCGAGCATGTAGCTGTCCGAAGATTCCGGGTCGAGGTCGATGTTGCCGCCGGTGGTGACCGAGATCTGCGGATTGACCTGGGAGAAGCTGCCATCGGCCGGAACGCCCAGCGCGACGCAGTTGTTGATGATGGTCTGCGACACGCCGGAGTTGTTGAAGTCGGTACACAGGTCGCTCAGTACCGCGTCGAAACGGCTGGCCGAGCCGAACAGCTCGCCGATGCCCGGTGCGCGGAAGCCCTCGGCATAGGAGCCACGCAGCAGCAGTTCATCGGTGACCGCCCAGCGCAGGCCGAACTTGTTGGTCACTTCCGAGCCGAAGGTATCGAAATCGGAATAGCGCAGTGCGGCTGTGAAATCAAGCTGCTTGAAGCCCGGCAGGTCCGACAGCAGCGGGATCACCAGTTCGCCGTACAGTTCATTGACATCGTAGCTGCCCGATGTCGGCAGCGCCGGTACGCCGTTGCTTTCGCCGGCCACGATGACCGAATCCGGCTGGAATCGGCCGCTCAGGTCGCGATATTCGTAGCCGGCGGCAAAGCCGACCGCCCCGGCCGGCAGTTCGAACAGGTCGCCGGTGATGTTGCCCGAGATGCTGGTCATTTCCTGCTTCGAGATATCGACACCGAAGAAGCTGATGAAGTCCAGCATCTCCTGGGTGATGCCGCCGGCGCCACTGAACAGATCCAGCGGCACGCAGCCGTTGGTCGCACCTGTGCACTGGTCAACCGGGCCGAGCGCCTGGGCGATGCGGGCAATGTTGAAGCTGCCGCGAGTGGTCTGTCGGGCGTCGTTTTCGGTCCGGACAAGATTGATGTCCCAGAAAAAGTTTCGAGTGCCGAGATCGAAGTCACCGCGTGCACCCCCGGCCAGGTAGGTGGTGTCGACGTCCTGACGGAAGATGCGTGGTCCAGCCTCGACCGGGCGACGCCCGAGCAGGATGAAGTTGCTGTCGGCGTCGAGCGAGAAGCCGAACGGGTTGAACGGGTTGGTGACATCGATCGATACGCCGTCGGCGAGGCTGCCGGTACCGGCACCGGGGCCGAGGAAGATCGGTTCGGGTGCGGCGCGGTTGGTCGACTCGCGCTGGTTGTACAGCACACGGCCCCACAGGCTGACCCGGTCGGTCAGGCGGTAGTCGAAATTGGTGAACAGGCTGAGCCGCTCGTTCGGCGTCAGCAGCAGGTTGAACGGCGAGAAATTGAAGCGTTCGTTGTTGCCGAACGGGATGAAGTCGGTGCCGGCGCCGAACGGGTCGTTCGGGTCGTAGACCGGCAGGCCGGTGACCGGGTTGCGCAGCGTGCCGTCGAACACCTCGTCGGTGTTGGGGTCGACGAAGATGAAGCGGCCGCGCGGCGTGCCGGAGCTGCCGCGTGTCAGGCCGGTGCCAGGCACGGGAAAGCTCGAAATGGAACGGTCACCGGATCCGATCTTGCGCTGGTCGGTGAAACTGGCCGAAAAGAAATAGCTCAGACGATCGGACTGGCCGCCAAACGAGACCTGTGCATCCAGGGTCTCGCCATCGCCCTCGTCGAACTGGCCGTACTGCACCGAGGCAGTCGCACCTTCGAAATCCCGGCGCGTGATGATGTTGACCACGCCGCCGATGGCATCGGTGCCATAGATCGACGAGGCGCCGTCCTCGAGGATCTCCACGCGATCGATCATGGCGATCGGGATGGTGTTCAGGTCGACCGCCGAGCTGACGCCCGAGGCCGAGGATTCGTTGACCCAGCGCAGGCCATCGACCAGCACCAGTACCCGGTTCGAGCCCAGGTGGCGCAGGTCGACCGTGGCCGCGCCCGCGCCGACGCCGGAGCCGTCCGGCGGGAAGCCGAAGTTGCCCGACGAGTTCAGGCGGCTGTTGAGTGCCGAGCCGCCGGTGGTGAGTTCCTGCAATACATCGGCGATCGAAGTCAGACCGGTGCGTTCGATCTGTTCGCGCGTGATCGTCATGACCGGCGACTGACCCTCGACCTGGGCGCGGCGAATGCGCGAGCCGGTCACCTGGACCCGGTCCAGCTTGGCTGCCTCCGCTTCGTCAGCCGCCTGCTGCGCGAACGCCTGGCCGGTCAGGGTCAACGGCAGCGCGACCGCGGCCGCGATTGCAGCGGCCAGAGGTTGGCGCAGGAATCTGTTTCTGATGATCATGATTGGTATCCCTCGTTATGCAAGAAAATTATTGAAGTTATGGAATGAGCGGTCCCCCTTGTGTGCAAAGTTGTCATAAAACGGTAATGGTTGCAAGCGCCGCGCGCAGGGCGTGATGCCTGGGCTATTACGCTCGGGGCGATCGGTTCGGGACTGCGGCCCGGTCCGGACTCGGATGGTTCGATCAGTGAGCCGGGTGCGGCGGTGTGCAGTTTTCCAGGCGCAGATGGCCGTTCGGGTCGCGCTGGGCGCGCCAGCCCGGTGCGATCCAGCAGGTGGCATCGCGGTCGATCACGATGGCCGGACCGACAATGCCCTCAGTCGGCATGGCCGAGCGCGGCCAGACCGGCACCGGGCCGGACCGGTCGACTTTCCCGGCTGTGGCAGTCGGGGTTGGCAGATGCGTCACTCGGGCCGGGCCGCGTAGTTCGACCCGAACTCCGACCAGTTCAACCGGCAGCTTCAGCCGATGCCCGAAGGCTTGCTGGTGGGCCTGGTGAAACGCTGGCTCGAGGGCCTCGGGTCGATCTGCGGCCAGCTCGAGCGTTGCGCTCTGGCCAGCGTAGCGGCAATCGACCCAGCGCGTCGTGCGCAGCGTTCCGGCCTCGAAGCCTTCCATGCCCAGCTCCGCACACAGCCGCGCCTGCAGTGGCGCAAATGCAGCCTCGAGCCGCAGTCGATCGATCTGGTCGAGTGTGTCGAGCACGCTGGCGGTAGCCTGGCGGCCGGGTTCGGCGACCAGCATGCCCAGTGCCGAAAGCACGCCGGCGCGCGCAGGCATCACCGCTCGGTTCATGCCGAGGCTTTCGGCGAGTTCGCAGACGTGCAGGCCGCCAGCGCCGCCAAAACACATCAGCACCGCTGATGCCGGATCGATGCCGCGCTCGGCAGACATCACCCGAAGCGCCCGGCTCATGTGTTCATTGGCAATACGGATCACGCCCTGCGCTGCCGCTTCGATGTCGATACCGGCGGCCTCGCCCAGTCGTGCCAGCGCGGCTTGTGCTGCATCGAGATCCAGCGCGTGGCGACCGCCGAGACGCGTGCCCGGCGGCAGGCGGCCCAGCACCAGGTTGGCGTCGGTCACGGTCGCATCCAGGCCGCCGCGACCGTAGCAGGCCGGGCCCGGGTCGGCACCGGCTGATTCGGGGCCGACCTGGATCAGCCCACCGGCGTCGACCCGGGCGATCGAGCCGCCACCGGCACCGATGGTGTGCAGGTCGACCATCGGTACCGCCACCGGGTAGCGGCCGATTCTGCCGTCTCGCGTCAGGCTCGGTCGACCCCGCAGCAGCGCGACATCGGTCGAGGTGCCGCCCATGTCGAAGCTCAGCAGCCGCTGGTCGCCGGACGCGTCTCCAAAGTTGCCATCAAGATCGCGGCCAATCCGGGCCGCGGCCGCAAGCCCGCCAGCCGGGCCTGACAGCAGCAGGTGGACCGCCCGTTCCGCGGCCTGTTCGGCGGAGATGCTCAGGCCGCTGGACTGCATCACTGCCAGCTGTCCGCCGGGCAGGCCAGCGCTGAGGCGCGTGAGGTAGCCGGCCAGCAGTGGGCCGATCGAGGCATTCAGCCAGGTCGCGATGCCGCGCTCGTACTCGCGGATCTCGGGCAGTACCTCCGAGGCCAGTGAGACCGGCAGCGCGTCCGGCAGCGCGTCGCGAATCCGGGCCTCCAGTTCGGGACGGCGCCAGCCGAACAGCAGATCGACCGCCACGGCTTCCGGGCGCAGTTCCCGTACCCGGCGCGCCAGTTGGTCCAGCTCGTCCGGACCGGGTTCAGAGATCACCTCACCGCCGACTTCGGCTCGGGCATTGATTTCCAGACACAGCGCTGACGGCACCGGATCGGCCACCGGGGCCTGCTTCAGCGCGTAGAGCGCATCGCGGTTCTGGCGTCCCAACGACAGCAGATCGGCGAATCCGGTCGAGGTGATGAACACGGTGCGCACGCCCTTGCCTTCGAGCACGGCGTTGGTGCCAACCGTGGTGCCGTGGACCAGGTCGACGCGGGCCGAATCCAGGCCCAGTTCGGACAATCCCTGCAGCACGGCGCGCGCCGGGTCGTCGGGGGTGGAGAGCACCTTCGCGCTGCGTAGTTGGCCTGCGATGACGGCGACGAAGTCGGTGAAGGTGCCGCCGGTATCGACGCCGACCGCGATCCTGTCCGGGGCGCTCGAGCGCTCAGTCATTGCTGGCGATTGGCCACGGTTCCAGGCCTGATTCGGTCCAGATCCGCGGCCACGGGAAGTTCGGCCCCGGGTCGAGCTTGCGCCGGACCTCGATCGAGGCATCATCGCTGGCCGGCACGAGGCTGCGATCGAGCGCGTCATGGCCGACGATGAAGCGCAGCCCCGGCAGCTGCTCGCGCAGCTTTGTCAGAAGCAGTATCAGGGCGCGCAACTGTGGTTCTGGCCAGGCGTCCTGCCAGTGCTGGTTTTTGCTGGCATACCAGTCGGGCCAGCGACCGCGGTGGACCAGCTCGATGCCGATCGAGTCGGCGTTGTGGTCGCGAACGTGGTGGGCGATCCGGTCAAGCGGCAGCCAGTGCTCGATCGAGCCGTCGCGGTCGATGTAGAAATGACCGCTGTTGCCGGTTGCAGATTCCGGGTAATGGATGCGCTCGCCATACTCGCGCGCGGCCGACAGATCCGGCAGCTCGGTGGCATGGATCACGACCCGCACGATGTGCTCCGGGTCGCGTCGATCCAGGCGCTCGGCGTAGCTCAGAAAGCGTTGGGTCACGCCATCCATTGGCAGTCAATCCGGTCCCTTTGACGCGGTACGTGCAGCGATGTCATCAAGCATCCGGTCGAGCTCGGAACGGTTGAACCAGCGCCCGGCGCGGATCACGCCGCGAATTCGGGTCAGGTTGGCGATATCCTGGCGTGGATCAGCCTCGAGCAGCACCAGGTCGGCAACACAGCCGGGTGCGAGACAGCCCTGGCCCGGCAGGTCGAGGAAGCGCGCGACATTTCCGGTCGCGGTCGCCAGCGCCTCGGTCGGCGTCAGCCCAGCTTCGACATAGAGCGCCAGTTCGCGATGCAGCGAGTCGCCCGGGACATTGAAGATCTGTGGCGCGTCGGCCCCGGCCAGCAGTCCGGCACCGGCCCGGTGCAGGGCCAGGATCAGCCGCCGGCGCGCCTCGATGAAGCGCTGCAGCGCGGCAGGGTCGGTGCCGGCCCGCATCTGGCCGACGCGCTCGACCCAAGCCGCTCGAGTGGCCGCATCGACAAAGCGCAGTGCCCGTGCCTGGGCCAGCGCTTCGAGGTCGGCTGCGGCCAGATTCTCGAGCAGGACCTGAGTCGGTACGTTCCAGACCCCGGCGGCCGCGGTCCGCTCGGCCAGCGCCTCGATGCGCTCGAACTCGATTGCGTCGCCAAGCTTGAAGCCGAACAGGCCGGGTGTACCCTGCCGCGCCGGATGGGTGTCCGGAACCAGCGCTTCGACGTAGCCGTCGAGGTGGTCGATGGTGGCTTGCGCCGCGGCCAGCGCGCGGTCCAGGCCGACGCCGATCGAAACGTGGCCACCGTAGCGGATGCCGAGCGCGTCGGCCGTTCGGTCGATCGCAGCGAAGTTTCCCGGAACCAGACCAGGATGCAGCTTGAGGAAGTCATAGCCGGCCTCGGCCTGCGCCAGCACCAGGCGCCGCGCGGCGCCTGCATTCGGGGCCGAAGAGCCATTCAGCGACGGCCCGGATGTGATCATGCGTGGGCCGATGCGCTCGCCCGAGGCCAGT
>Ga0100398_1002897_pt1 | contig 14141 bp, 12 predicted proteins | sample CryGeymeta201522_FD_81568 | JGI IMG/M metagenome (GOLD analysis project Ga0100398, IMG submission 81568) | Groundwater microbial communities from Crystal Geyser aquifers in Utah, USA - Crystal Geyser metaG 2015-22 | ecosystem: Environmental > Aquatic > Deep subsurface > Groundwater | place: USA... | reverse complement strand
GTATCATCTCAATAATCCGGGGGAGGCATGAGGGCGCACCGGAGGGCGCAAAGCGCCCGACCGCGGGGGATGAGCCTCGCGAATTTACTTCGCGAGGCGAAGGGGGCCCCGTGCCCCGAATGGCACTTAGATAAGGAAATTCTTGATAAAAATGCTCGGAATAAAATTCGTGTTCATCAGTGTTTACCCATCGTAGAAAAAATATTGGAGAAGCCAAAGTAGGCTTAACTAAGCACCATTCGCCCGTGCCCCCCTTTATTGAGAAGTTACGTTTTGTGTATGCTGGATTCCCGCCTGCGCGGCAATGACCGAGTGCCTAGCCTCTTTATTGAGAAGATACCGCTCCGGGACATTGTGGCGTTGTGGCATTGAAAAATTGAAAAATTGAGACACTGAGACGCTGGGAAAAACTCCATGAATTCTTTTTTCCGAAATGGCTCTTTGAATTCTTTACCTCTGTGGAAAATTTCAAAGCCATGTTGCCGAGTAAAGCTTTCGCCTTACCCGATCCTGTTTGTTGCTCCAGTCGCCTGGAACGGATTGAGACAGCGGCACCAGGCTCTCGCGCAGGGCCTTGCCCGACGCGGCTTCAGCCTTTATTACTTGAATCCGCTCTGTGGTGGCGGCCTTGCAATTACTGCCGGATCTGCTTTTGGCCGGGTTCGCGAGCTGACAGTCCGGGTTCCATTCAGGGCGACCGGGTTTCCGGCTTTGCAAGCGATCGCGGTAAAGATCGCCGCTCATTTGCTTCGCCGATCTGGAATTTGCGAGAGCGAAACACTGTTGTGGGTCGCCGATCCTTCGATGAGCGGATTGAGCCGTGGATCATGGTGTGGGGTCGTTTACGATAGATGCGATCTTCACGGGGCATTTCCCGGACAGCGTGAATCGGCATGGCGTGCTTATGAAGATTATTTGATGGAGCGGGTGGATGTATTTTTGGCAACCAGCGAAAATCTTCTGAAAGGTTTCAACACGCGCTCTGCGGCAGTCCGGATTCTGGCTCCCAATGCTGCTGAATCTGACTTTTTGACGACGCCGAAGCGCTTCCGCCCATCACCCCCGCCGCTTCTGGTTTTATCGGCCGGGGCGCATTTCGAATGGGTCGATTTTGATTGGCTTACACGAATTTCCGCGCTTCCGGGAGTCGAGCTTCACCTGGCCGGGCCTGGGCGCGGAGAGGGTTTCCGTCGCCTGTTGGAAGAAACCGGGGTGTTCAACCACGGTGTCCTTTCCCGCGAGGCGCTGAGAAGACTTTTGGACACCTGCCATGTGGGTGTTGTCGCTTTTCGCGATATTCCTTTATCTCGCGCGGTCGATCCGATCAAGGCTTACGAATATGCGGCACGCGGCCTCCATGTGTGGGGAACCGACCTGGCGTCGTTGCGTGTCCATCCCATGATCGATCGTGTTCTTTCGAAGACGGCGATCCTTCCTGGCCTTGTCGAAGAAACCCTGGAACTTCTGGCCAAACCGGGAAAAAAGCAGGCGCCTCCGACATGGGACGACCGGCTTTCGACGATCATTCCATCGATCGTGGGATTGATGGAATGAAAGTGTTGGTGGTAGGTTTTTTCGGGGAAGGGAATCTCGGTGATGAAGCCATTTTGCAGGGTTTGACCGCGAGCCTGGGCCGTGATTCTCGTGTGGTCGTGACGGCAGGAAATCACTTACAGAGCGTGCGTGGGTTCAGGCGAGTTCCGCGGCGCGGCATCGCTTCCTGGCTCCCCTTTCTAGCTTGCTTGAAGGAGTGCCGCCATGTCATTTTTGCCGGCGGGATATTCCAGGACTGGACCGTGGAGGGCGTGACCTTTTACGCGCTGCGATTGGTGGCAGCATCAGTATCCGGGGCTGTTCCCTCACTGTGGGGCGCCGGCCTTGGCCCTTTGCGAAATTCGCTCGCCAGGAATATATCGGGTCGGGCCCTTCGCCACACCGGAGATTGCTGGATGAGAGACGCCGGGTCCGTCAATTTGTTTTCTTTGCTTACCGGAAGAACAGCAAACCTCGGAACCGACTGGTCATGGGCTATTCCTTATGTTCCTGGCAAAAAGGCCGCAGGCCATCTCACGGCTGTCAACATTCGCCCCTGGTTCGATGAAAAGTTTCGCAGGTTCGCAATTGGCAGGTTTCAACAAATTCGTCTTTTGCCGGATTCCGCCATCGGGGTCGCTGCAAGGCGCGAAGATGAAATTTTGCTATTACGGACATTTCCCGGGTTTCCGGTTCGGACACCTGGAACTTTCGCTGATTTGATGAAGCTTGGAGAAAGTCTGACGGCCGGTTATCCGATGCGGTATCATGTTCTTCTGGCCTGGTTGCGTGCGGGAGTTCCGGTGGTGCCCCTTTGTTACGACGACAAGGTCCGCGCTCTTTGCCAGGAGGCGGGAATCCCCACGGACATGGGGGCCGATGCGTTCCCCGTCGTCGCCGCCCCGGAGTTTTGCCGGCAATCCGAAACACGGTTTGCTGAAATGAAAGCCGCTTTGGACACCCTGAAATGATTTTCCGAAGAGCAATTGAGCCGTTCATTTCTTTGCTTGCCTCGATCTATGGCGGATTAAGTTCGCTCGAACGGAATTTCTTCATGTGTTTTCCCTTTCTTGTACAAAGGCCATCCGCGAGGGTGGTTTCGATCGGGAACCTCTCCGTCGGAGGCACCGGTAAAACGCCGTTATTGATCGAACTTCTCGATGATCCTTTGCGTCCAGCGGAAACGGTGGTTCTTACCCGCGGCTACAAAAGCCCCTGGGAACGCGGATTTTACATGTTGCGGGGTGAAGGCCCGCACTCTCCCGGCCTGACAGACGAGGCGTTGCTAATCAACCAATCATTTCCGAGGGTGCCGGTGTTTCTTGGAAAGAATCGGGCACACACCTCCGTTATGGCTGAAAAATGGTTCAGACCGCGGTTGCTTCTGCTGGATGACGGATTCCAGTACCGGCGCCTGGCTCGGGATATCGACCTTGTCCTTTGGGATTCCACCATGAACCGGGATGCGGTCAGGCTATTGCCCCACGGACGGCTTCGCGAGCCTCCCCAACGGCTGGCTTTGGCCGACGGGATCGTTTTGACAAGATGCGAGTCATCGAGCAGCGGGCAACGCGAGTTCTGGCGGAAATGGCTCGAAAGCTTTGCGCCGAAGATCCCGGTTGTTGAGACCTTAACAGTTCCCACCGGTTGGATCGACCCATCCGGCAACGCAACTTGCCTCGATAATGGCCCAAAGCGGGCGGTTGCCTTCGCCGCTATCGCATGCCCGGAACCGTTTTTCAGGTTGCTGGAGAAAATTGGATGCGCCGTTTCCGAAACCAGGGCTTTTCGCGATCACCACGTTTTCAAGCCGGCCGAGCTTTTGCCTATCGCAACAATCGCGGCGAATGCCTGTGCGAAGCTGGTCTGCACGGAAAAAGATCGGGTGAAGATCGACGCGAAAACTGCTCGAGAGATCGGACTCTGGACTCTCCGCACCCGCATGACGGCCGCGAACGGTGAACCGGTCTGCACTGCCCTTCGCCGACTCGGCCTGCTTCCGTGAAAAAGAACAAGCCATGTGCGTGCCAGCTCAATTACTTGAGGAAACCATTGAAGTTTTCCCTGCGTTGTCATAGTTATGGGAACAAAATGACATTCGTTCCGGTCAGCAGTTTGGCTACAACTTGTTCGCGCACGGTCGAAACAGGCTGTCCAGGAGTACTGCTGCTACACTCGACGAGAATCGTCACTGCGTTCCGGTCGCCAACCTGGTAAGCGAATCCAATTTGGGTTACACCATCAACGAATTCATTGTTATCCATCATCTTGTGCGCAGGGTCGCTTACTGCTTGGGTAAAACTGGCGGTAGGACCGACTCCCGAGGAAGGTTTATAGTTGGTGATGTTGTCTCCGACCGGTGGCGGCTCAGTGTCGGGGTCGTTTTTCCTGACATATCTCAGAAAACCGTTCGCACCACAATAGAGAGCAAACCCCATCCAGGTTCCTTTCACACGTGTGGTGGCGATAGTTGAGGCTTCAGTGTTGGGAGTCGTGATCGAACCATACATCAACATTTTGGGAGAAGTGATTCCTATTAATAACGTCGGTTCCGCGCCGGCAACGGTGCAGTCTTTGCTGAGGTAGAGTGGAAGCGGCTCAGAGGCAACCGAGTCGGCAAGAAAAGACGTGGCGCCATTGGCCCGTTCGATGTCCTCGCGGATCTGCTGAAGAGCCAGCTGTAACTTTTTCTGCGTAACCATTCGCCAGTTTCCGCTTCGAAAAACATTCGATCCGGACCGGTAAATGTTGAATACTCCAACAAAAAAAATACTTAGAACGCCTGCGGCGACGAGAATCTCAACCAGGGTAAATCCGAAGCGGCGCTTGCGCATTTTTTCTCTCATGGTGAAACCCGTAGCCGGGTGACGTCGATAGTATGGGAAACCGTGCGCGTGTGGTTCGGAGTCTGCACTCTCACCTGTATCACTATCCCGTCCTGATTGTAAACCCGGTTATAAACCATTTCGACGTCTGTCTGGTAGTTAACGGTAATATCCTGGCCTGTAAGGGATTTGATGTCACCATTCGATGTTCCGGTCAGAAGGGGCGCGTCACGAGAGCCGACAATCCGGCTGAGGTAGGTGTTCAGATAATCCGGGCTTGTTCCCCTTGCGATATAAGCATAGTAAAACCCGTATGGTATTTTTTTGAATTTCAACATCGCCGCCTGGAGAATACCCTGTGCGAAAAAATCAACCTGAACCCGTTCCAGAACAAGCGGATTAATTGACACTCGTTGTCGAAAACTTCCAATGAACCAGAGCCCGAGAGACAGTAAACCCGTGCAGAGGACAAGTACAATTACCAGCGCCATTCCTTTACGTTGTCCGGCCATTGTTTTAATCACTCAAGTCAGCTTTGTAACTCAACAACTCGATTTTTCGACCCTGGTTTGTTGGTTCCTTCCACGCTACGGTAATTTTCAACCTCCGTAGGCGCCGATCGCTTCCGGCCAGGGTCTTTGCCGTGGGGTCTCTTATGAATACCCAGGTGGCCGGATCGGTTGCCACGTAAGGGGGATTAGGGAGGGAGGGATTGAGATCCACCCAGTAGAAATCGAAAGAACTGTCTACGAGGGAACTTTCGAGGTGGACTTCATAACCCGCTTGCCCGATGGTTTCCGGCCCGAGAGGGACGACAACTTGCGATCCGGAGGAAATATCATCGGTTATGTCATCCCCGTCGGGGATCATTTGAAAATCAATCGCCATGACCTGATTCAACCTTGCCTCTGCGAGCTGGATGGCCTGAACTGCCCTGAAGTCCTTCTGGTTCCCTTTGATTCCATAGCCCATCATTCCGGCGATCGGAATCATTGCGAAAGCCATGATTCCGGTCGCCAGGATGACCTCCACCAGTGAAGTTCCATGATTTTTTATGAGCGGCATTTTATCTCATCTGTTTTTCGATCACACGCAAATCCAGGCGTGTCGCGTAGATCGGGATGTCAAGATTAAGATTTCTGGTGTTTGGTTGCGGAAGAGCTGAATTGTAGGGATCGGTCGGATTGGAAGGCCAACCACGTGCCGTGTCATTTACGGTCAGATTCATGCTGTACGTTGCCGCCTGCGTGAACAGATATCTCCAGGGGTTCAAGCCGATCGTCAGTGGGCTTGTGAATTGGCCGCCGCTGATCGACCAGGTCTTGGTAGGGCTGGCAGTAACATTGTCGCTCAAGAAAGATTGGAACATGATCGGGATATCCTGCTCGTACCCGACATCAATTGCACTATGGAACGAGAACATGGCTGAGCCAGACGGGCGCCAGGGCCAGTTGACTTCGAAGAATGTGGGTATACTGCTATTTCCCCATGGATCTAACTCATTAACTTGTGTGTAGTCCTTGGAAGTGAAATAACTTTCAGCTTTTGCCCGATCGTATCCACTAGTGAATGAACCACTCAAGTATGGCACGAGACGGGGCGACAGGCTCTTTTCATCGGTAGCCTGAATTGCCGCATTGGGGCGCTTGTTGTCACGCACCACTATTATCCCGGCGGATGTCCAACTTCCAACCATTGTGTTTCCACTTGAGTCCGTGAAGTAGGCGCCGTAGGTCAGATTTGCGTAACCAGGGAAACTATTTGCGTAATTGAGCGGAAGCTTACCCGACCATGCGTTGCCAAGAAACGCATCCCTGGAAAAGTGTCCAAGGTTGCTCAGCGCCATTGCGTAGGAAAGATAACTGAATGTAGTCGAGGTATAAATCACGGCCGGACTGGTCTGTGAAAGGAGCGTGCTAGGCAGGGCCAGCTCCCCGAAATTGAAGTTTCCACCATGGCCATTGTCGTCACGATACTGGGCGGGGGCGGACACGTCGGCCCACAGGACGATTGGGGAAAGACTTGTTCCGGTAGCTGTCTGGTAGATGAAACTTCCGGAACGCTTGCTGACATTGTGTTTACAGCTCAACCCTGAGTGGGTGTCAACGAACGAGTTCGTCTGGGAAAGATTTCCGAATGGATTGTTGTCAGCAACGATGAATTGAAGCGTAGTAGGATTCGACTTCCCTTCGGGTGAAAGAATTGAATCTCCGGTGGTTCCCCACAGAATTGTCTTTTCATCAGCAGGTCCGGTTGTTCGGGCGATCAACCCCATGGCAGGCACGGAACTCTGAGCGTATGGTTCCAGCAGGGTCATGGCCGGCGGTGTCTTGTCCAGGACGACGACATTGGCTTGTGCCTTGACCTGGATGAAAGGCCTCAGGGTGGTTGGGCCCCACTGGGCGGTAAAGATAGGAGCGCCCGTGACCGGGTCGGTGCCCGTTTGCACCTGACCGGTGATTACGAAGGTTTTGTATTCATAGAATCTTGTGGCATCGACTTCGAGAATATATGAGACGGGGTCCGATGGTATTGTAAGGAAGCGGTTTACCAGAGGCAGAGGAATTTCGATGCTTTGAGACATCGGATCTGCTGGATAGATGTCAGCGCTTATTAAGATACCGGCATGCGTTGTTGGATGCTCGAGTCGGGCGGTCCACTTGAATGTTGGAGGAGCCGTCCAATGAAGATTTTCAGCTCTCGGATCGTTGGGAACCGGTGGATCATCACTTTCAATCGCCGCGAGGCGATCGTTAGCCCCCGTATTGGCCAAGCTGTCTCGCAGTCTGAACGACCAGGTCGCCCCTTCTTCGATGATGTACGTAGGGACTCCCGAAGGATCGGTCGTGGTTGGCGCATAAGTGAAGGTCGTGCTGTCCCACCTCCCACTCATTACTACGCCGGCGCCGCCCGGAAATGACGCAATGGATGCCGATGCAATCTCGACCTCATACTTTGCCCAGCCGGATGTACTCAGATAACTGAATGGTGAATCGGAAGTCGTTCCGAACGCGGTCTTGGTCGGGCTGAGGATCTCAGAACGGCTGGCAGGAGTGCTTCCCGGGGTCAGCAGGTCGTAATCATAAAAGGCGAACTTAGTTTGAACCCAGACATTGTATTTTCCTGCTGTGAAACTCAGACCGACAGTGTTATACGTGGGATCCGTGCGGTCGAAAATCTTGACCGGGTTGGTAGCCGGAATGCCATAGCGGTCATTGATTTGTTCGATAACCCAGTGGTAACTGATCGAGGCGAGAGCTGAAGTAAACCCCCCAGTGAACCCATTTCCATTGATATCTTCGAGCCCGGTGGCTCTCGTGTTAACACCGTTAGAATCGAGCAACGGGAAGTTTTCGACCTGAAAGAAGAGAGGACTTGCTTCACTGAATGGCGTGATTGCAGGTACAAGGGCTGTCCCATTCAATACAAAAGGACCGTCAATGTCGGTCATACCGTTTTCATTTCCTGTTTTCTCAGGTGGTGTGTTGACGTTGACGACAGCAAGTTCGCAATACACCTGATCGGTGACCGGAGTCGAAGAACGGCTCAGGGCGCCTAAAAAAACCCACTTGGTCGTGTCGGATAGATTGGACGCAGATGTCCAGTTCGGATATTCGATCGTTCTGCAAAAATAGTCTTCGCCAATCGGAACCTTTGACACGAGTGTCGTCATTCCACCACCGTAATAATCCCGCTTGGTGACACCCTTGAAAATTTTCTGACGATAATAGGCTGCGCCATACCTGGAAGCCGGCGGTGCTGGAGGGGGGGCGCCCCAGGTTGTTGATGCGATAATGAGTTCGGATAGCCCGATGTTGGCAATGGCTGTCGGTTCGCGAACCGTCCTCAAAAGATAGAGGTTTCCAAAACCGTCCGTCGAAATCGAGTCATATTCGGAACCCACCGCGATCGGGCTGAAAGAAGACGAATTCGAAGCTTCATTTCGGACAAACTGGTAGACTTGCCCGTTTGCCTTGTCGTAAGAATAAACGATCCCTCCATTGAGCCACCATTGGTCGGAAACAGCGCAATCCACCACATTCAACGGGTTCGGAGGAGTGAAGGACGTCGTGGCCAGCCAGTCTCCGATTGTCTCATTCCCGAGAAAATACACGTAATCTTCTGTTATGGATCGCGCGGATGCGCCGATGAAACGCGTGGTCAGGTAGTTGTTCGCTGCAAGGTTCTTATCACCCCTCATATTGTTTGCAGGAACTGTGATGGAGGTTCCGTCGGAATTCTTGGCGGTCAGCAGGAAGGTTGTTGCGCTTGGAATTCTTGAATAAAGATACGACCGGCCGAATCCGGACATGACCGTGCCGAGGTAGGGAGCCGGAGTGCCGGAAGCGGTATACGGAACGGTTCCAGGGGCGCATGGGTCGCCGCACTCGGCCAGCCTTGTGACTGTTCTCTCCTCCCACAATTTCACGCTCGCCACCGGATAAAGGGTCGTCGGCCCGATGAGACTGTTTACGTTGAATTTAGTTATCGACAGGTCGCGAAATTTGGCCTTGACTGCTTCACGACAGGTCATTGGCCGACCGGTGTTGTTTACGAGCTTCTCGATGGGATGATACCAAGTGTTCGGATTGACGTAAAACCAGCCTGGCCGTCCTGAAATGGCGGTCAGCGGGATATTGCACGGCGCGCAATAAGTTGGATCTCCGACATAATAGGAACCGAACGAGATCGGCCCTCCCGCGCGTTGGAATACCATCGGGTAAAAATAGAAGGTGTCTGTCATTCCATTCCCATCGGTGTCTTTCGAATAACCGTAACCGCCAGGAAAGGTTTGCCAAGAATACCCATAGGCTGCGACCGAAATCTGCTGGCCGGCGGCAATCGATTCGGGTATTCGATGGATTCCACCCGAAAGATTGCCGGTAACACCGTGGTGACTCTCAGTCAACTGTGAGGTAGTCCGGCATTCTCGTTCCAGGGGGGTTGTTACATCGACCAATCCAGTGTCAGCACCCGAGAAAGTGTACAGGTCTTTGCTGAAAAGGCTGGGTCCTAAATATACCAGCGAGGCTGAAATCCCATACGAATCCTGAGGATCGTAAAGGAATTGGGGGGCATTCGTCGAAAGATTGTTGAGGGCGTAGACTCCTCGCACGTTTTGCAAGCCTACGGTCGGGTTTTCTCCTATGAGAAGATAAGCGTCACCGTTTTGCCTGTAATATGGGTCCAGGTCGGCCCACGAGGGACTGAGGTTGCTCAAACCTGCCAGGAGAAGCAAGATAACCAGTAGTCGGAAGTATCGCTGACTGTAGTTCATGTGATTTTCCTCCTCATCGCCGCTAGGGGCGGGCAATCAATTCGATTGGATCGGATCAATCAAAGTCAGAGCGTTCTGCGTGCGATGACGCTCAATACGAGTTGCTGGATTCCCGGAGGGAATTTGTATTTCGCCATGAGAGCGAGTGCGGCAGGTCCGGTCAAATCAAGGCCACCGTACAGGAACAACTGGCCGACTTCGGGAGACCCCTGGAGGGCGGCTACTGAGCCGGATTTGGCCAAGTATGCTCTCAACGGGTCGGTGATGGTCATGCCGATGCCAGCCATTACGCGAGGATTGTCAGGAAGCGGCGGGAGTTCGAATTTCTCAAATTTTGAATTGATGAGCGTTTCGAACAGCTGGTCGAAAGAGCGCGACCTTTCCCCTGACGGAACGGTTGCCCCTGGATTGACCATCTGATGGGGTTCGCCGGAGATTATAGGACAGGCGTTCATGACTGTTGAAATTCCATGTTGCCTGGCTGTTTCACCAACGATGGCCTTGACCTCGGCAAGGATGTCGTTAAAGATCTTTTGGGATTCGTTGGTTGTGTAGTAGAGGGGGCCCTGCAGATGTTCGTACTGGGACTGGATTTTTGAGCCAAGCTCAGCGAGTCGTTTTCCATAATCGGTGACAGCTTTTTCAGCGCTTACGGAAACCCCTGCCACACCGTTTGGCTCCAGGCGGGGGTCGAAACCTCTGACTTCAATGGCTTTGGATTCGGTTCCCGCCGCCTGGAACACTGAAAGCTGGGCTTTTTCCCGCAGTGAGGATATCGGCGCTGCCCGAATCGATGCGGTGAGTCGCGCAGCACTCATTTCTCGCAGAACCTTATCGCGCTCAGCCTGGAGAGATTTTATTGCCTTCTCAACCTCGGGACGCCTTCGCTCAACCTCTGCCTCGGCACTTTTCATGGCGGCCGATTGCGATGGGGAAATGCGCATGAAACGGTTTAAACCGAAATCGTATCTCATCATGGTGGGGTGAAGCATCAGAATCAGCCGAAGATCTACCTGGGCAAATTGTGCAGGTGGCTGCGTGAGTGGCGGAGCCGCCTGAGACAAGGCGGGAATGGCAAGCAAAAATATCGCTGCGAAAACGGAGGCCATGGCATGCAGCACCGGAGAGGGAAAATCCGTGGTATTCTTCATGGGTGACTCCTGTTTTTGAAAGCGCTGGCCGACGATAATTCAGGGTTCAAAAGCCGAAGCATCTGCGGTTCCAGGTCTACCCCCCCTATCGGGACCGGGCAGCCGAGTTGGGGAAACCGGCGAACCACGACTTCCCCTGCCTTGTCGAGCCAGTTTTCCAAAGCTTCTGGTGAGATTTTGCCGGCATTGGGGTCTCTCCATATCTGATCTATTGGGTTCACCTGGACGGAGGCAATATCGGGAGAAAATCTGCTTTGAATCTGGCGGCGATTGAGCGCGGAAACATCGATCACAATCCGAACTCCACTGCGTGCCACCGTTTCCCCGATAGCATCCCGAACGTCCTTCAATACTTGTTCCAAAACAGGAGCAATCGACTCCTGAGAGGTTGACCGTCCCATTTCTTTCATTTCGCTGTATTCAGTGAAAAGACTTTGCGAAATGATAAGCCGCTCCTCAATTTTCTTGCGTTTTTGCCAGTAGGCAAGCTGGATGTCAGACGAGGTTTTCCCGGCCTTCCCGGGTTTCTTGAACTCTTGTTCCAATTGGCTTTTCAGGCTAGCCAACCTTTTTGTTTCGGACTCGATCGACTCCTTGGCGTTTTTTATTGCCCGATCAAGATCTGCCGGAGGCTGGGAATCCGTCCCTGTGAACCGCTGGGTTTGAGGGGCGAATCGCGCCCCAAGCGGATGCATTGACAAGACGCGCCCAAGGTCCAGATAGCCGACCATCGATTTTTCCTGCGCCGCCGCGGGTTGCGCATACGCAAGGATGCAGGCCATCATCAGGACAAAAAAAGGGATTCGGAAGCGGGTCATTTCTTTTTATCACCCCTGAGAGATGGATCCGGAGATGTCTGGATAGTTTCCTCTTTGCGAAAAAACGGGGGAAAGCCTGCCTGTACCAGAATTCCCAACATTCGCATGCTGCCTGATGCTTCGCTTGCAAAATGGACTTCGGTAAAACCCTTCAGAGGGAACTCCTCGATCAGCCTGATGGTCCCTTTAGGATCTGTGAGACAAACCCTCATCAAAGCTTGGTCGAAGCGGGAAAGGCCGAAAAAACCACGGGTCCGCATGTCCTCGCTCCACGCAAGACGGCTGTACCGTTGCTGGCACGAGACGCGCAGGCACCACCTCGATTGAGGGAGAGACAACGCGGGTCGCCAGACCCCTCCGATGAACTCTTGCAGGACTTTGCATAGCATTCCGATTTCCCCGCCAGGGGTACAGGACTTTCGCCAGAACCGGGCTGCATCTACTCCATCCGATGCAAGTCGCGTGAAAATTTCACGGGGAATGGTCGCGACGTCGGGCGCCTTGTCGAGAAGCGGCGGCGGGCTATCAGCGCCAGAACTGTCGGGCCATTCGACGAAGATTTCCTGCCGGCTCAAATTCTCGGACGCAAGAGCTTCGCGTATTCTGAGCGCCAATTCCAGGAAGGCCAGATCGGGTGTGTTGCTGCTGCTGTCACGAGTCTGGATGGGGCTCCAGGTATGCGTCATATCGCAGCCTTGTACTGTGGTGGTCGAAGATGGGAAACCGCAGAAAAGGAAAATCAAGGCTAGCGCCGTTGTCATTTTGCCCATGGGAAACATTCCTTAGCCACTCCCTGCCCAGAATTATTTGAGGGGGTTCCCGTGTGATTCCGGTTCATGGTTTGCACCTGGCAACAGCCGCACCATTATGCATCTTGAACCAGCAATACGGCCTATTCGGAGCGGATTTGGCTTACCAATGGTGTCGGGCAATCCAAACCGGCTCTCATAAACTCTTATTCAAAGGGCACTCGCCGAAACCGTTTCCCTATCTCCCCTCCTTTCCCTTTACTTACCTTCTACGTTTAACTGGAATGGAAAAGGGCGTCAACGAAAAAAAACTTTACACCCGCATGAAAATACCAGGTGAAATCAGCATGCTAAAAAGTTACAATGAGCGCGTACAGAAATTTTCTGGAGGGATTCCGATGAAGAAATTCAGTTTTGTTTTTGTTGCCTGCATTTGCTTGACTACCCTGTTTGTCGCGGGTTGTGGAAACGGGGACGATCCGATCGGTCCCGGAACATCCAACACCGTAACGACGAACCAGGTTGCGTTTACCCAGAATTACGTGATCCCCGGACCAACCATTGCGTTGACAAGCATCAGGCAGGCGACTTACTGGCGTGATTTCAGCCTTCGCATCAACGGGGTTGATTATCCCCCCAGCACCTATTCCATTGACAACAGCGGCTCAACGCCAATGGTCACTCTGGTGTTCGCCCTGGCCCTGGACAAGACAGTCCTCGGGAACTCATGGAACGATTCAACCAAAACTCTATCCAACATTCAACTTGTTGAAGGCGGACAGCCGATCGTTACGGTCACAAGCATGACTGGAAATGACCGGGCACTGACTTCCGCGGGGTCTCCGACTCCCACCACGGTCACCTTCACGTTGAGCCTGGATCCTGCCACACTCGGCCTTGTAGTCACCGTGACTTCCGGGACAGCGCAGGCCGCCACCTTGATACCCACCGGCAATGACACGCTTTTCCTGGAGGCAGTCTATTACACCAAGAATGGCCAGTTGGCGACTCTGACCGCAAGCGTGGCCGATGTTCCGGCGCCTCTGGCAACATTTACATTGTATTTCAACACCATCGTAACAAACGCTACCGATAGTTGGACATGCACCGTGACAAACATGGACAAACCCAGCGCGACATTCCAACTCAACAGCGGATCCAATTCCGGCCTGTTCAGCGTATCCTCGGTAACCAGCGGTGGCCGGAGCGTAGTCACTGTCAACGTCATTGGAGACTCCACCAAAAGACTTCGGACAAATACGAACTACAAAGTGGCATTGACCAGCAGCTCGATTCGCCGGGCCGACAAACCCTCGGTAACCTTTGGAAGCTTGACTCGCACCTTCAAAACCGGCTTCAGTCAGTAGGGGGGGGCAAAATCGCCCCGCCGATCGAAAATTCATCCAGACCCACGGCTCGCCCGGCGGTCGCGCCCTACCATTCCCACGGGCATTATTGGGTTTGCAAGAGAGTGAAATAGTGATGAGCCTGAAGAAAAAACCCATTTCGGTTTTTTCGGTAATTCTATTCCTGCTTTTGACTTCCAATTCCTTCGGCCAGGAAGACCCCCGGAAAACTTTGGATGACTACGATCCTACAATTGAGACAGAGAAATCCGATCAGGAACAGGAAATTGGAACCCCGGCAACGAATACTGATTCCATCGTTAATGGGTATCCCCTTCACGCACGTACTGGCGATTTGCCGTAAATAATGGAACTGTAAGGTGCTGGGCCGACGGCAACAGCTTGTTGGGCCAGACGGTAGAAGAGTAATCCGCGGGCGTT
>Ga0100398_1002893_pt1 | contig 14155 bp, 10 predicted proteins | sample CryGeymeta201522_FD_81568 | JGI IMG/M metagenome (GOLD analysis project Ga0100398, IMG submission 81568) | Groundwater microbial communities from Crystal Geyser aquifers in Utah, USA - Crystal Geyser metaG 2015-22 | ecosystem: Environmental > Aquatic > Deep subsurface > Groundwater | place: USA... | reverse complement strand
GGGAAAGCCCGACGAACGCCTGATCCCCCGAGATCTTGGAGAGCGGCTTGCGATTGCGCGGAGGGCTGTGGTAGACCGCTGCCTTTACGGCGTGGACATCAACCCCATGGCCGTGGAAATGGCCAAGCTGAGCATGTGGTTGATCACCATGCAACGCGACCGCCCCTTCACCTTCCTCGACCACGCCTTCAAATGCGGCGATTCGTTGTTGGGCGTCAGCTCCCTGGAGCAGATTGAACGGTTCAGCCTCCGCCCCGGAGAGCGCCAAGCCACCTTCGCCATGAAGGATTTGAAAAAGCTGGTCGATGACGCCGCCACAAAGCGTCGCGCTCTCGAGGCTCTTCCCTCCAACGATTACGCCCAGGTCGAAGAAAAGAATCGTCTCCACGCGGAAACTCAGGAGGCCACCGCAAAGATCAAACAACTGGCTGACTTCCTCATCGCCTTTGAACTGCGCGGCCTCGACGGCACCGCCTACGCAGAACAACGCTTCGATGAAGCAGAGAAAGTGCAGCTACTTTTGAAGCCCATCGCGAATGCTTCACCCAACTCGCAACCCACCAGTATCAACCGACTTTCCGCATGCGCCCGCGAGCAACTGCGCGGCCGTCGCCCGTTCCATTGGTCGGTGGAGTTTCCTGAAGTCTTTTCTCGCGGCGGGTTTGATGCATTCGTCGGCAATCCACCATTTATGGGTGGGCTAAAAGTAGTTCCGACCTTTGGAAAAGATTATCGGGATTACCTGTTTGGGTTGGTCGCAAATGGGGTTGTAGGTGTGCGCGGCACTTCGGATTTGTGCAGTTTCTTCTTTCTACGGGCGCACGAACTACTAGCGCCGAAAGCTTGTTGTGGATTCTTGGCAACAAACACGATCGCTCAAGGGGACACACGAGAAACCGGCCTTGATCAATTGCATGCTTCAACAGCTTCGATATACCGGGCTTTAACCAATTTTCGCTGGCCCGGGTCAGCTGCGCTTTATGTTTCTGTCGTGCATTTCACAAGAATGCCATGGAACGGACAGCGATTCCTTGATGCGAAGCGGGTGCCAAATATCTCGCCGTATTTGTCCGCGTTCCACGTAGAGCGCACGACGAATCCCCATGAATTGGTATCGAATGAAGATATTGGATTCCAAGGACCTAATGTCTGCGGCCTTGGATTCACCCTCTCTCTGAGTGCTGCAAGGCAATTCATTGGCTCGGATAGCAGAAATGCTGAAGTGCTTTTTCCATATCTCATCGGAAATGACTTGAACACTAATTACGACCAATCCGTTTGTCGATGGATAATCAACTTTTTCGATTGGCCATTGAAAGGAACCCAAGACGGCGGCGGGCACTGCGCATCCGATTATCCTCCAGTCCTCGCAATCCTTGAAGCTGCTGTTAAACCTGAGCGCAAAGCTCTGCCTCCAACCAATCATTTCAACAAGGCGGCGGCGAGATCGTGGTGGCAGTATGGCGGTCCTCGCCACGCACTATACAAAGCGTTACGGCAAGTTAAACGAACACTCGTCACGGCTACAGTCAGCCCTACTAACGCAGTGTCGTGGATGCCATCAAAAATGGTTTTCGACAAGCAGGTGGTATGCTTCCCAATCGACGACGATGGATTCTTTGCCGTTATGCAAAGCAGCTTTCACTGGGCTTGGGCGTGGGCATATTCCTCGACGCTTGGATCAGGAACTCTGCGCTACTCACCGACAAATTGCTCCGCGACCTTCCCTTTACCCCAAGATTTCACCCTTCTTAGGCCGATAGGTGAATGCTACTGCGAGGGTCGAAAGCAGATCATGCTCTGCCGTAAAGAGGGCCTCACTTCAATCTACAACCGCTTCCACGACCGGGGCGACCAGTCGGAGGACATCGCGCGGTTGCGGGCGTTGCACGAAGAAATGGATCAGACCGTGGCTGCCGCCTACGACTGGAGCGATTTGGACCTTGGCCATGGCTTCCATGAAACTAAGCAGGGTGTTCGCTATACGATCAGCGAATCCGCCCGCCGCACCGTTCTCGACCGCCTCCTCGCCCTCAACCACCAGCGCTACGAAGAAGAGGTCAAAGCCGGCCTCCACGACAAAAAAAAGCCCGCCACCAAAGCCCGCAAAAAGAAACCCGACCCCGTAGGGGCGACCCGCCGGGTCGCCCCTACGGGTCGCCCCAAATGCCGGTCCCACCCAAGGCAGCCTCGATGACCTCTAACCGCTCCCCAATTTCGTGCGGGCGACCTGCAAGGTCGCCCCGACGAGAAGCCGGAAACCCGCCTTCGCCTGGCCGACGATCCATCCGGTTGCCCGATTTCGATTACACCCAGCCGGGAGCCTATTTCATCACGATCTGCACCCACGATCGGATTCATCTGTTCGGCGAAATCCGCGACGGGAAAATGGTTTTGAACGAATCAGGCCGGATCGCCTATGACGAATGGATGCAAACCCCCAAAATCCGCCCCGACACCACGTTGGACGAATTCGTGGTCATGCCCAACCACATCCATGGAATAATCCGTAGGGGCGACCCGGCGGGTCGCCCCTACCGGGGAAACCCGCCGGGTCGCCCCTGCGCAAAAACCACCAATGGACCGGCATCGGGGTCCATCGGGGCCATTATCGGGCAATACAAATCCCTGACCACAAAACGAATCAGGGCGGCCCGGCTGGGCACACCAATGGCGACGGTCCGGGGAATCGCGACGATGATCTGGCAACGCGGGTATTATGACCATATCATTCGCGACGACGAATCTCTCAATCGAATCCGCGAATACATTTCAAACAATCCTCTGAAATGGCACGAAGACAGGGAAAACGTTCGACGGAAACCCTCCTGCTTGGTCGCCGAGGAGGCAGAACCGTGGGAAATCTGACCAGGGACGCCATTGTACAAATGGACCAAGGAAAGAACGGAGTCATGAATGCATGACCTTGAAGGAATTGAAAGCACAAGCGTGATGCGAAATCTGCACAAGGTCCAGGCCGGACGGGGAGTCAATTCCCCCGGCCGGCCGGAGATTCCTCCTTCCGTCTTCGAAGAACTTTTTGACAACGCTCTTGTCCACCGCGACTACCTAGTCAGCGCCACCATCCGCCTGTTCATCTTTGACAACCGCGTTGAAATCATCAGTCCGGGGCACCTTCCCAACAATCTGACGGTCGAGAGAATCCTGGCCGGAATTTCCAATATCCGCAACCCCATTCTTGTTTCGTATGTAGCCAAAGGGCTCCTTCCCTACAAAGGGCTTGGATCAGGCATCAAACGCGCCATGGACGCATGGCCAGCCATTGCCTTTACCGATGACCGCGATGGTTGCCTCTTCACAGCCACGATTCAACGTAAGCAGAAAAAGGGTTCGGAAAAAGGTTCGGAAGAAAAGCCGAAAAGTTCGGAAGAAAGTTCGGAAGAAAACCCAGAGAAAAGTTCGGAGAAAATCCTGGTTCTGCTCAAAAAACGTCCCGATGTGACGGCGCGAGAAATGGCCACAACGCTGAAAATCTCTCCTCGGGCTGTTGAAAAACACCTGGAAAAACTGAAGACCCAGGGCCGTATTCGCCGTATTGGCCCAACCAAGGGCGGGCATTGGGAGGTTCTCGCATGACACAGAACACGAGGTAGAATAAAATGGGACAGATGATTACCCTCTCGGATGCTGAATTGATTGCTCTCATGGATGACCTCGAATCCGATCGCGTAGAGCGGAAGGAGTCGTGGGCCGGCGACGCCCCTGAAAAGGGCAGGCAGGCCGTTTGTGCATTTGCCAACGACCTTCCCGACCACAACAAGCCGGGAGTATTGTTTGTGGGTGTGAGAGATGATGGCTCCCCGTCGAACATCTCCGTTACCGACGAACTTCTCCTCACCCTGGCTGACATCAAGACCGACGGGAATACACTTCCCCCACCCACGACCATCGTCCAGAAGCGAGTTCTGAAGGGTGCCGATGTAGCGGTGGTGCTCGTCCAACCTGCCGACGCACCCCCCGTCAAATACCGCGGCCGAACCTGGATTCGCATCGGTCCCAGGCGTGGCATTGCTACGGCCCAGGATGAACGAATCCTCAACGAAAGGCGCCGCCATCGCGATCTCCCCTTCGACATCCAGCCGGTGACCACGGCAACCATGGCGGACCTCGACCGCGTGGTATTCGAGGAATACCTTCTCAATGCGGTTGCCCCGGATATCCTTCAGGCCAATGACCGAACCTTCGAGCAGCGCCTTGCCGCCTGCCGAATGATTTCCGGAGTTGATGATCTACGGCCGACTATCCTGGGCCTGCTGGTTCTGGGAAAGCGTCCCACCGACTGGCTTCCTGGGGCTTACATTCAATTCCTCCGAATCCGGGGAACCGAATTATCACACCCGATCATCGATGAAGAGGCCATCGGAGGGACCTTGGGGCAACTGTTGCGTCGGATCGATGACAAACTGAGTGCTCATAACCGGCATGAAATCGAAATTTCCAGCGGGCCCCTTGAAAAGCGAACCTCGAATTACCCGATGGTAGCTTTGCAGCAGCTCATTCGAAATGCGGTTTTACACCGGACCTATGAAAACACCAATTCCCCCATTCGAATGTATTGGTTTGATGATCGGATCGAAATTTTCAACCCGGGAGGCCTGTTTGGCCTCGTGACAAAAGGGAATTTCGGCAAACCCGGTTTCACAGACTACCGTAATCCCCACCTGGCCGATGCCATGAGAGTTCTTGGGTTCGTTCAGCACTTTGGAGTCGGCATTCAAGCCGCGCGATCAGCTCTCGCCGCCAACGGAAACCCGCCTCCGGAATTCGAGATCGAGCCGAATGCCTTTCTTTGCAAAATCGGGAGGCAGCCATGACCATTCCCGTCATCACCTTTTTCAATAATAAAGGGGGCGTTGGAAAAACCTCGCTGGTGTATCACCTGGCCTACATTTTGGCCGAAATGCGGGTTCGGGTCGTCGCCATCGATCTCGACCCACAGGCCAACCTGACAGCCGCTTTTCTTTCAGAAGAGGAACTCGAGTCCCTTTGGGAAACCCCGGAACCTGTCTCGACCATTTTCCGGGCTATCGCCCCACTGTCGGCCATCGGGGACTTACGTGAGCCTGATCTCCGCAGGATCTCTCAGGACCTCTATTTCCTGCCGGGCGATGTTTCCCTGTCGGGGTTCGAAGAGACTTTGTCGGAAGTTTGGCCGGCCAGCATGGGTGACAGCAACCATTGCCGCCCTTTCCGAATTTTGAGTTCCTTCTGGCAGATTGCCCAGATGGCGGGTAAGAAGGTCGAGGCCGATCTCATCCTGGTCGATGTCGGCCCCAATCTTGGTGCCATCAATCGCTCCGTTCTCATTGCCAGCAGCCATGTAATCATTCCTTTGGGTGCAGACCTGTTTTCCCTTCAAGGTTTGAAGAATCTTGGCCCAACCCTGCGAACTTGGCGAAGTGCCTGGAAAAAGCGCATCGACAATTGGCCTAACCCGGAATTCGACCTCCCCAAAGGGGAAATGCAACCCGTCGGGTATATCTGCCAACAGCACAGTGTCCGCCTGAACCGCCCAGTGAAGGCTTATGACAAATGGATCAACCGGATTCCGGGGGTCTACCGGGAGGCCATACTGCAACAGGAGACCGTCGATTTGCGTCCAGAAGAGGACCCCCTTTGTCTTGCCACCATCAAGCACTATCGGAGTCTTGTTCCCATGGCCCAGGAGTATCGAAAACCCATTTTCTTCCTAACCCCCGCTGACGGAGCCATCGGGAGTCACGCCAACGCCGTGAAAGAAGCGTATCTCGACTTTCAGGTTTTGGCCAAGAAAATTCAGGCCGCCGTGGGGTTCAGCAACGTTTTGAAGTAAAGAGACTGGGTCCAAAACTGAAGACCCTGGGACGTATTCGCCGTATTGGCCCAACCAAAGGCGGGCATTGGGAGGTTCTTTCATGACCACACAACCGGCAACACCGTTCGAACTGCGAAACCTCCTGACGGATATGATTCGCAAAGACCTTCTCGGCCCCGCGGGCGGCGAGGAAGAAGAACTCGACCAGCGTGAAGATCGGGTCAGTGAGCGCTACCTTGTCGGAATGCTTGCGCCCAAAGGGTCGATCGTCGAAGCGGGCGAGCTCGACGGGATCGCCGTCGGCCAGGAGGACAGTCCCGAAGAAGGCCACACCGATGCTGAATCTCCACCCTGCGATTCCCTGATTCCCTCATCGCTGGGCATGACTTTCGTTGTCGATTCTCACGTCGACCAGATTCAGGTCGAAGCATCCTGGGGGCGCTATCTCCGCCTCAAAAGCGATATCCAGAAGAAGCCGGATGGAGCCCAGGCGTTGATCTGGAAGCGCCAACCCCATAAACCCGACCCACTCCTGATCGACCTTTCCGAAGGCCCGGTCGGCCCGATGCATCCCGAACCCGACCAGGAGGTTGCCGTCCAGGGGCGCATCAGAAAACGCCCGGAAGGCTGGGTGGTGACCATCTTCCTGCTCAACCAGACGGAGGGAAAGAGCCGCCGGATTGACGAGGCCTGGGTCTTCCAACAAACCTCCGGGTCTCCCACGCGAACGGAAAGCCAATCTTCGTCCGGCGCTTTTCCCGAACTGCCGATCTTTCAAAGCTTGACCCGATAACCCGCGAGGAGAGCGAGACGCTTGAGATGCTCTACCGTCGGCAACTCGAGTTTGCCGTCGGTCACGGGGTCTCGGTTCACGCCACCATCCCGGAGGAGGGCGCCGAACAGGCTACCGCGATCGAAACCAGTTTCCTTCCTGAACATGAGGTCAAGCAGCAGACACCCCCGACGCCTGCCGACAATGCCGATCTGGCCGGTGTTCCCCTTGATATGAAGGACCTGGCGGGAATGCCCAAGACCGACCTCGTAGCCGGCATGCGACGAATGGAAACCGCGTATACCGCCTGGATCGATCGCGAGCAGGGGAAGCTGCAGGACCCGACCGAGCGGCTATCATCACACCTCTCCGCCGCCCGAAGGACGATGACCGGATGTCAGGAAGTCTGCCGTCGCATTCACGCGGGAATCGATCTCATCGAACAGAATCCTGAAGCCGAGCTGGCCTTCCGGTTTTCCAACCAGGTCATGGCTTTGCAGCGTGTCCGATCAACTTTTTCCCGGCTGGTGCGGAAAAAGGAAATTAAGTCTGAGGACGGGCCCGGCGCTCTCGACATTCCTGAAAACCGGAGTTGGCGCCTGTTCCAGCTTGCCTTCATCCTGTTGAATCTTCCCTCCCTCAACGATATCCATCACCCGCACCGAAGTCACCCGGCCGATGCCATTGCCGACCTGCTCTGGTTCCCCACTGGCGGTGGCAAGACTGAAGCCTACCTCGGTCTGACCGCTTACACCCTCGCCATGCGACGACTCCAAGGGGAGATCGAAGGTCGCTCAGGGGAACACGGAACCGCAGTCCTCATGCGCTACACCCTGCGGCTCCTCACTCTTCAGCAGTTCCAGCGGGCTGCGGCTCTCCTCTGCGCCTGCGAGGTCGTTCGCCGCGGCGACGAAAGCAGGTGGGGAAAAGTGCCATTCCGCCTTGGTCTATGGGTCGGCGGCAAATCAACCCCCAACACCCTCGCCCAGGCCGACGAAGCATTGCGTCAAACGAATGTCGGAGGAAAACCGACCGGCGGTGGAACACCTTATCAGCTCAAATCCTGCCCCTGGTGCGGGTGCAATATCCGGGAACACCACCTGAAGGTTTTGGAGGGGGCCTCCGAGATCGGGCGCTGTCTGACCTTCTGCGGTGACCCCCTGGGAAAATGCGAGTTCACCCCGATCCAGGCGCCAGATGAGGGGCTTCCGGTAATGGTTGTCGATGAGGAGATGTATCGTCGCCCGCCATCACTCCTGATTGCCACCGTCGACAAGTTCGCCCAGATGGCCTGGAAGGGCGAGGTCCAGATGCTGTTCGGTCAGGTCAACGGTAATTGTCCGCGACATGGGCTTCTTTCTCCCGAGATCGAGGACGGCAGTCATCATCCTGCGTGCGGCCGGCTTCCCAGGGTCAAGTCGGTTCCTCATCTGCCGCTCCGACCACCGGATCTGATAATCCAGGATGAACTGCATCTGATCAGCGGTCCTCTCGGATCGCTGGTTGGCTTGTATGAAACCGCCGTCGATGAGCTTTGCTGCTGGACTGTCGATGGGAAAAAGGTCCGGCCGAAGGTTATCGCCTCGACGGCAACCATCAGGCGTGCGCTGGACCAGGTGAAGAGGCTTTTCCTGCGGAAGCTGGATATCTTTCCTGCCCAGGGAACCGGCATCAAAGACAACTTTTTCTCCCTGCAACGTCCGGCCGATGCTGATTTCCCTGGTCGTCGATACCTGGGCATCTGTGCCTTTGGGCGCAGGTATCCGGCTGCGGTGATTCGCGTCTACACGGCTGTTCTTGGGGCCGCCGAGTTTCTCTACCAGCGACACGGCAAGCCCATGGACCCCTGGATGACCTTGGCAGGCTACTTCAACTCCATGCGTGAACTGGCAGGCACCAGACGCCTGGTCGAGGACGACATCCGCGCCCGCCTGCGGGTATTCTGGCGCGAGCTTACGAGAGCGTTTGTATTGTCGGCTCCCCAGCGAAACCGCTGGACCGATGGCAGGGATTCTCATCTACACCGCAGCTCCGGACAGCGAAGGAACGCTGGGCGGTTTGGTTAATCTCGGGAAATCAGTTTCCATGGGCTGGCATATTCATCAGGCTCTGGAGTATATGAAAATCTGCGCTTCTGATCCGCTATGCTCGGAGCACCAGCCGGTAGCTGATGGCCGAACGGTTCATGGAGCTGCCTGCCACGCCTGCATGTTCGTTTCGGAAACATCCTGTGAACGCGGGAACCGCTTCCTTGACCGCGGGACCTTGGTCGAGACGTTCGTTCCAGCCATCCAGCCGTTCTTTGCCATCTCTGATTGATAATGAATCCAAAAATCTTCAAGCTTGCAAAGCAGTTCATCGAGAGCGTCCCTGTCGACGTTGCCAGGGAGGTCATCGAAAACCTGCTACTGGTAAAAGAGCTCGGCAAGCTATTCAAGGTGGGCCATAGCGTGGGCCACAACATCCATGCCGATCATCTCCACATTCTCCTGACTTTCTTGGAAGTCGGTGGTCATGAGTTTTCACCTCGGGAGTTGGGGATCACGCTGGAGGCCACCCTCGCTGCAGTTGAAGGTAAGTCTTCAGAGCCGTTGGCAGAAATCGTCTGGACTGGGCCTGAGACACAACAACTCGGGATTCGCCGCAACGACCAGGTGCTCTACGATCTGATCCAGAATGCCAAGAAAGAAATTCTGCTGATCACCTTCAGTGCCGCCAAGATAGATCTGCTGCGAAAGGGTCTCATGGCAGCACTTTCACGAGGCATTCCCTTGCGCCTGATCCTGGAGTTTGAGGAGGCATCCGCGGGGCAACTGACCTACGATGCCGCAAAAGCCTTCGGCCAGGAGCTGCTCTCCAAAGCAGAGGTCTACTACTGGCCCCTTGATCGTCGGGAACGCAACCAGGCGGGCAAACCCGGGAAACTCCACGCCAAGTGCGCCCTCATCGACGACGCCCTCCTGGTCTCCAGCGCCAACCTCACCGACGACGCCTTCAACAGAAACATGGAGCTCGGGGTCCTTCTCAATTCTCCCACCCACGCCCAACTTTTTCAGATGCACGTCGCCGAAATTGGTCTCCAACGGCATCCTCGCATGGTGGCAAGCCTGAAGGCAATTCGACAATTACCACACTGTCATCGAAGTCCATAGCTCCCCGTACGGCGCGGCAAGGTCCGGGGTGCGGTTCTGGGACAGTAGAGTGGGTTAGAGCCCTGAGGACCGTAATCCACTAGTGTGGTGGTCCTAACGCTTCTTTATTTATCAAACGCACTGCCCCCCAGCTCCAGGTCACTTTTGCAGTAGGATGGGATCGTGAAACACAGCTTGACTGAAAGTAAATAGATTTAAGGACCACCACACTAGTTTCCTTTTTACCCTAATTTCCCGGGAAAATTATAACTATGCCGGGCATCCTTCCCTCGTGGCATAATTCACACGCTTACCTCAAAAAATCGCTTAACTTCTTACCGATCATTTTCATAGTTACAATTTTAACTATGTTTTTGGGGAAAATCGAGAGAAAATTGCTTGCAAAGCTTGTGATGTTGCGGGTTTTCGGGAAACCTAGTTACAAAATCCCCGGGAAATCAGGTTGTTACCGCAGCGGATAAAGCAGTGTCCCCGTCGTCGGATCCTGGCCATATCGTTCGCACAATTCGATCAGAACGTCTTCGTGAGAAACCCCCAAGTTCATCACCGTGTCGCTGCCCCCGTAGTAGATCACTATGCTGCCATCTTGTCGTCTGATCGCTCCGCACGTGAACACGACCTGCGGGACATGGACATAGTCCGAATCGTCAAGACGGCAGTCTGCCCTGGTGGGAAACAGGATGGGCACGCCGGCAACCTTGATTTTCGTCGGGTCCTCGAGATCGTGCAGGGCCACACCCAGGACATACGGGTTCCCATCCATCGTCGTTCTCACTCCGTGGAAGATGTTGAGCCACCCTCGCGACGTCCGGATGGGAGGCGCCCCGGGGCCGATCTTGCTGGAGAAAGCACTCGGACCGCCTCCCGTCTGCATTATTGGTTCCTTGAGTATTTCCCACCTGTTTGCATAAAGGTCGTCCGCAAAGCCGATCCTGATCTGGGTATAGACCCCACCCACATCGCCACCCGTCGAGTCGTTGGGGCGGAAGAGGCCAACGTATTTTCCCTTCACCTTTTCTGGAAAAATGACGACGTTGCGCATGTCTCTATCGAGAATTGGACCCCAGCGCGTGAACGTGGCGAAGTCCCGGGTCGTGGCTAAAGACACGCGCACCCTGTTCGGCACCCGCGCGTGGTACGCACTGTAAGTAATGAACCAGGTATCCCCGATCTTTGTGATGCGTGGGTCTTCGACTCCACCCGCCTCGTTCTCGATCAGGGCTTCCTTGTTGCATCCTGTTCCAAAACTGTCTTCAGGGCCGGCCGGGAGCATCGCTGGCAAAGAAGCCACGCGCCAATCGGTGAATCCGTTCCCGCTCCACGCCGTGCCCAGGACGCTTAGACCACAGCGCAGGTGAGAGCGGAAGAGCAGTACCGTTTCGCCGCTTTGGATTGCCACGCCGGAGTTATGCACGGTGATAACTTGATGCTCCGGCCTGATCCAGACCTGATTCACTTGCCGCGCGGTCAGAATGGGATTCTTCGAAAAGCGGGCCACCGGCGTGTTGAGATCGACAACCGCTCGTTCGGCCTTCCCCATCAGGACTTCCCTCTTCATTCACGCTTCCCCTTCATCACACCCTGGCTGCCGAACATGCTTGGCCTATTTGAAAGACCCCGGCAAACCTTGACGGGGTCCTTCATCGAACGAACCTATTCGACTTCGAGCAGGAAGCTCTCAGAGTGGCTGTTGAATTCAGGGGCATACATGCACTGAATCTCGGTCATTCCCGTCTGATACCTTCCCTTGTGCTGTATCCGCAGGTCGTATTCGAACACGTAGGTTCCCTTCGGAAGATAATCGATGTAGAAGTGGGAAGCCGTGTCCTTGGTCGATTGGTAATACGCCAGGCCGTCCTGATAGCGGTAGAAGGAAAGGACATCGACGGGCTCCATGCCGCTGCCCCTTTGGTCCTTCATGTGAATGTACTCCATGTCCCGGTCAGTGCGAAGTTCGACTCGGACAACCAGCAGATCTCCGACCCTGACCTTCCCTGTAACCGGCGTCAGGACTGGGCCTTTGGTCGAATCGGTCTTGAGGGACAAGGTTTTCTTCAACTTCAGGTTTGTCTCATGTGGGGTTACCTTGCTCATATCTTCCAGATACTGCCAATGGAGGCCGCCCCAGGCGATTCCAGGATCTTCCTTGTTTAACTGAATCTGGCCCATCAGCGGTTTCACCGCGGAGCCTTCATACCGTTGCTCGTAGAAACCGGTTCCAGCCTCAACCTTCTCCGGTTTCACCTCGACCCCGCCGAGGCTGACCATGACCGATTTGTCTGAGGCCAGCAACTTCGCCCCCTTCAAGAGCAAAGCGTAGACAGCGTCGGCCGTGGCTTTCGTCGTCTTCCAGTCCTGGGTCTGCTTCTGCTTCAACAGCCAGACCTTGCAGTCCTCGACGGTGGCCGCGTCCTGTGCGATCTCGTCGAAAACCTCGATCATGACCGCCTGTGTCTCGATCGGGGCGCGGTACCACCAGAAGGAAAGTTCAGTGTCCCGCCAGTAACGCCCCATCTCTTCGTCGGTGACGCTGCGCTCCCTGAGGCTGGCCACGATCTTTTGAGGGGTTTCCTTTTCGCCGAATCGCGACATTCCGAGGGCAAGATGGCCTTGCGATAATCGGCAATCGAGTTGCAGCCAGTATTTCCGGCCCTGCCCGAGGAAGTAATCAACCGCCTCCTTGGCGTGCCCGGGAATTGCCTTGTCCTTCAGGAAGAAACTGCGTCCGTAGAGATAAATTGCGATTGTCGAATTGAGATGGTTTTCATCCTTGTGCACACCACGCAGGATATCCCTATAAACCTCATTGATCCAGCGATCCAGATGATCGAGAGCCTTTACGGCAAGATCGATCTCCACGTCTGTCCCAAGGTGCCGCAGACGACCAAATCCCGTCACGATGTACAAGGTGATGAACGAATTGCCCCGCCCACCCGGGAACCATGGCCAGCTGCCGTCGCTAAGCTGCATCTTGCCGAGGGAATCCCTGGCCTTTCCCATTTCGGATCCGAGGCGGTTGTCGTCGAACAAAACCCCGATGTTGTGCTTGGCGTCGGTCTCGGACTTGGCATCTCGAACCCATGGGGTCTCCATCAAAAGAACGCTTTTCAACTGCTCGTTCTTCTCCAGGTTCGACAGAAGCGCCTTGCCCCCGTGAAGTTCCTCAGCCTTCCAGGCGTCGAATACCTTCCTGATTCGTGGGTCGGAACGTGCGATGAAGCGGGCAAGCGTGTTTGCGTAGAGCCGGTTGAACAACTGTTCCGAGCACTCGTGCGGAAACTCCATCAGATAGGGAAGCGCTTGAACCGCATACCAGGCCGGATTCGAGGTGATCTGCACGGTAAGCGCCTGGGTAACCAGCATGACGGTCATTCTCCCGGCTTTGAAGGTTTCAGAAGTCTCCGATGCCGATCTCGAGAAGGTTGCCGGGGGAGTTTGCGCTCAAGCGTGCGGAGGCCAGGCTGAACGTTGATTTCCGAGTTCCTTTGTCCGAACTGAGGAACTCTCGATCATGAGGGTCCCTCTTTTCGGATAGCCGCCCTGAAAGGCATGGCAGCGGTATCGCCCGGTGAAACAGCAATTCTCCCCTTGAGCTCCCATGCGGGTTTGCAGGGAACTTACGTCTGGTTTGTCGATGGGGTCGAAATCTTTGAAATTCGCTACCAATGAGGTAATCCAGAGATCGCGGGGAGAAATTTGCTGGTCGGTGGCAGGGGCTCTTGACTTCTTCGCGGTCGGCTGGTAATATCTAACGAGATACCATCCCACGATTCACGAATCAGAGAATTGGGGCAGAGAATTTTTTTTATTCCGGGGACCGGTTTCCTACTTTACAAACAGGAGATTTTATACATGAGCGACTGGACGAAGGAAGAAGTGAAAAAAGCCATTGACGCGGTGTCATTGCGATGTGCCAAGGACAAGAACTTTCGAAAACTGGCTCTGGAAAATCCAGCCGAAGCCGTAAAACAAATTGCCGGCAAGCAGGTACCCTCCGGATTCAAACTGAAACTCATCGAAGGGGATCCGAAAGCCGACATGACCGTGGTCATCCCGGAATTGAAAGTGGCGGAAATCTCCGACGCCGAGCTGGAAAAGGTCGCGGGCGGATTGTGCGCTCATGCCTGTGCCGCCGATCGGAGCTGTGCCTGAGATCTTCCCCGGTTGGTGATTTGCTTCCAATGCTCACCAGGTGGTAAGTTCCGACAACACGTTTTGTCCCTGAATCTATCCATTTTTAGTTAAGGAGACAGAATGGACACTGTAGCAAGTTTACAGGAAAAATACCCGAAAAGAGGGCATAAACCTCACCTTTCGCGTAAATTATCATGGGGTATCTCGAATTCCTTGAAACAACGCTGTACTTCTTGGTTGCCCTCCTGTAGTATCCTTGACATGAGCAAACAAACTGAGTTT
>Ga0100398_1002888_pt1 | contig 14169 bp, 9 predicted proteins | sample CryGeymeta201522_FD_81568 | JGI IMG/M metagenome (GOLD analysis project Ga0100398, IMG submission 81568) | Groundwater microbial communities from Crystal Geyser aquifers in Utah, USA - Crystal Geyser metaG 2015-22 | ecosystem: Environmental > Aquatic > Deep subsurface > Groundwater | place: USA... | reverse complement strand
TTATTACTGGTGCCTACGAAACGTTTTTGGAGGGAGATAGCGATGGTACCGACAATACCACCAATGATATTTTGCCGGTTATTCTGGATTCACTGAGCACCACCCTGTTCGTGGTACTCGTTCAATGGCCGGCAGCACTAGCCACGCTTCCCAATGGCCTGGTGTGGGCGAGAATTCTATATTCTGTGTTTGTTCTGGCAGGAATTCAATTTCCCATGGCCGTCATTATCGCAATTGCAACGGTCTTGCGAGAAGACTCTGCCAGTGATCTATCGAGATGGAAAATTGCGGGAGTTGCAAGCGCACTGGGTTTCGCTGCCTCGCTGCTCTTTGCTACCGATGCCGGTTTGATATTTTTGGATACAATTGACTATTGTACGTGAAATCGGCTCTAGGGTACGCAGTGTATTGTGTATTTTCTTCTCACTTCCTTGTTATTTCTGCACCATATAGATTTGTCACTGGCGCTCATCCTCCTCGGTTTTCTAGAAGCTTTTGCTGCTGGATGGATTTACGATTTAGACGAGCAAGTCAACACGTACGGTGCCAGAGCCATTATTGCCCACATGCTGTGGAATTTTGCACCCGTCCTGACGGCCGCAGTTATTTGGTTTGGTTATGAGAACACCGGTCAAGCCGATGCATACCATCTGTGGCTGGGACTTTTTGGTGCCGTGCTTACTTTCCTTTTCTTTTTCATGTGTGCGTTTCTCTTTGTTCGCTGTTCGTACGAGCGGTATTTTACGCGAGTGATATCATCCAACAGCAACGACGAGGTTATTCTAGATCCACGGTCTTATTACATGGAGTTTTGTTTTGGTAATACGGAATCGATGAAGCGCTCTCTGGAATCCTCAATCGGTCCACTGCCGCTGATATGGTATATTTTCATTAAGCGGGTCGTTCCGCACCTGTTGCTGTTGGTCTTTATCAAGAGAATTCTCTTGCCTAGTGACCCCTATTCGACTAGCATTGCCTTTGGTAATTATGGAGGTTACCCAAAGCGTCCCTTTCAATTCACTGGTATTATTGTCTTTGCTTGGATTGTGGGACTCTTTTTATTGGGATTTGTCATACCGAATGTCTATTCTCCTCTGTCAGCTCCACCTACATCTGTATTTATGAATAGACGGGATACGTGGGAAGACCTGGAGGACACGGTGGAAGAAGCTACCAGTGACGAAGAAGATGAGACGATACGAGTAACTGTTGCCAATTCTACAATTGTAGAATTGGATCACATGCATGAGCCAATTGACTTTGAGAACGATGATGATGAGACGGATAGTATTATTACGTCCCGCCAAGACCAGGATGAACACCCTATATTTGCCGAAGTACAAGACGTTCAGGCATAATTTCTTTAGTGCTATTCGATAGCACAATTTTGAACCGCTGCTCACTGTTAGAAATACCTCTCCTAGAGTAGACCGTGTACTATCCCAGTAGACCTCTAGCTAAGTAGTAGTGGTACAGGTAGCATTAGCTACAAGTAGAGTACTACAGGTATGCTACTAGAGTACTCTAGTAGTAGAGGAGTAGCTAGAGTAGTCTAGTCTAGCTAGAATAGTAGTACTCCGTAGGTCACCAGCCAAGAAAGAAAACAATTTTTATGGAAACGTTTAGCCTTCATCTCACCCCAACCCTCATCTTACTTCAAACAGGTCATTGCTTACCAGTGGTACTTTTTTAGCACGGTCACTGATTAGGAGAAGCTGGATTGCCGGCTCGCACAGAAATTGAATTGGCGCAAAAAAAAAAAATGGTTTCAGCTCTGAAGCACTCTCTGCGGTCCTGCATTATACCTTACTACTTTCATTCAAGCTTTTATTCGTCCTGTATCATCAGCATTGTATAAAGAAAATTACTAGAAGACATGTCCACTTCGAACAATAGAGCTACCGCAGCGGCTGCTGCTGCTGCTACTGCTGCTGCCTCAGAAGTAGAGCCTGGTAGCAAACAAATTTCTACTTCTGGGGAACGTGTAAAGAAAGCTGTACTAGCCATACAAAATAACTTGAAAAGCAACATTTCGACTTCTAACAACGAAGCCGTCGCCTCGATCGTTCCAGTAGCAGCAGTCCCAGCAGCTGCTACTACGGACCCTACTGGCAAAGTGAGCGAACATAGCAGTACCGGAGCCAAAAAATCCGATCCAAGAGAAACCATTGGCGGGATTCCAGCCAACAAAACTCAAACTGCTACAGAATGCAACGACGAACAGTTGCAGCAACTACAGGATCGGGTCAATCGTATTACTCTCGGTCCTCTTGTTGTCACACCGTCTCCATCCCTTCCTCGTCCTACATCTACTACTGGAGTGAATACTCGTAGCAGTACAACTATGCAATTGTCACGCATGCAGCAGCCCACCTGTACTCCCAATCAGACTGGCGACCAAAACATGACTTCTCAAACTGCCATTCAAAATGTTACCATTACAGCAGGAGTTGATCAATCCTATGATTATTATATGGAAGCAGGGGCGGCACTTACTGCTGCCCAAGATTCAAGACAGCGGCAGCCCACTGAGCTTCTGCAAACGAGTATGAACGGCGGAAACAATGATACCTTTGAGAATCTCTGGTTGGACGACGATAATAATAATGACATCAATAGCAGCCATATCTTTCAGGACAATGCTAGCAATGCGAGTTATACCAATATTCTTCAAATTGATGATGAAGAAGATAACTTTACAGTGGGAACCGACGGAACGCGGTGCAGTGCCGGAACCACGGGAACTGGAGGTGGAACTATTGCGGACGATGCTAGTCTCATGTCCCTGCGAAAAATGGTATGGAAGGCCAATGCGGTCCAGGCTGCCCTCGCTCAACAGCAACAACAACAACAGCTGCAGCAAGACGGAGAAGGACTTTCTGAACAGGAAGTGTTCCGATCTCGTCCTCGCATTGCACAAGTCACGCCGATTCCTGTCGAACTCGAACGTGCGGTTGCTACTGCTCCAGTGAAGGGCGAGCAGGCTACCTCGCCGAGTGACGGTGGTGTAGAAAACATGAGCTCACCCATTGTGTTGAATCCACCATGTGTGGGTGCCGCTCTGGTTCCGAAACAAGAAAAATCCGATATTTCGCCGCTGGCTAGTGTTCTGCCCCCTAGTACTACTCCATCGGCAGCCTTACTTATATCCGAAGCCTGGCAGCCCTATAATTCTAGGAATACAAAGGATACGTACGCGACAACCTCTGTTGGTGATGGCACGGACACTGGTAATTTCTCGGCCTTGAAAGCTTCCGCTTGTGAGACACCGTCTCCAATAGGACAAAGGGAGGATCGAGGGGTGGCTTTCAACAACGATTCTGGGAACACTCTTCAAGCGACGGAACATCTAACTTGCAATACCAGTGGCAATGCAAATGCGACGAGAAGTCAATTTGAGGACAGCATGCACAATGCTAGCGATTTGGATGTGTTTAAGACGACTATTGAAGGCTCTCCTACTTTACTGGCTGCTCCTACCAGCGGACCCGATCAATCCAAAGACGCACGAAACAGAACACCAGACAATGCCAACGACTCTTCTGTGCCATTTCGCGAGCGAACCAATGAGAGCTCCTCATCTACTCTTGTCAAGAGTCCTTCGACAGATGCCGCCTTCAAGTCGCCTACCTCAAATACGTACATAAATTCAATATCGTCCACTCTAGCAGCTAGCGGTGATTATTTAAGCATCAAACGTAACGCCTCATCACCCCCTGATCCTCCTTCTCAGCAGTTCATTCCCAATTCTCAACTGAAACGGTACGCGTGGGAACATTCACCAGAAAAGAAGAAGAAAATGAAGGAACAAAAGCAGCAGACGAGCCAGAAGTATCGTGTGCCCAATGCAGTGCCTGGTGAATCCCACTATGACCCCGAAGACGAAGATGATGGTCTGACCAATCTTGTCATTACAGTTATGGGAGTGGAAGACAAAGGCAAGGGTGCTTACAAGAATGGCGTTTCTACTAGTGAGACAAAGCTCCATCCCCCATCTTTCATTCAAGAGCAAGACAATTATGAAGACGGAGAGCAGCGGGAAGCTTTTCTCAACGAAGAGGATGTTGAAGATATTTCATTCGTATCTCGTTACGACAATGAAGGACTCATGGTCAACACCGACGGCAATTTGAAAGGCGATATTTATGTTGCTCGAGATATCGGCATTGTCAACAATCATCATATTGCCTACTCTTTCGAGACTCTCTTTTTGATAGCTGATGAAACCTCTGGCATCTTCTTGGCTACATTTTTGCTTCTGTTGGTACCTTTGGTACTACTGGGTGCTATTCTTTGGGAACTGTTGGATGCATCGTCTAAACCTCTTCACTCATGGAGAAATTTCTTTGGCATTCCCACGAAGGAGGAACTGTCGGTGGAGGCCCGTGTTGCACAGATTTGCCTATTGCTTGGATGGGTCCTCTTGGTGAAACAAACGGCATTGGTCAATACGATGTTTCAATGGTTGTGTCTCTTGACTAGCCGTGCATCGGCGAGGCGCTGCACGAATGTACAACGCCAGCAGCGGGGAGGGGCCAACTATGCTAACATGAGTTATTTGACACGCAATATCTCGCAGAAGGCCTCGGGTCATACAAGTATATCGAAAAGGCGTCGGCTCTTTGGATCAACACTCGATCTGGCGAAGCATGCCCTATACATGGTGAGTGCCGTAGTTGTGTTGGTGCAAGCCACAGACAGCGTCATAATGCTGTTATGGAACATGACAGCTCTGGAGTTTGTTTCGAGACTGGATACTTTGGCTTTTCACGTTTGGACCCGAGGAAATCATCACATGATATCGTCAAGTTCTGCAGCCAAAACGAATGGAATTTTTTTGCACGCCTTGGCCACGCCCTCTACAATCCCAAGCGATGGATCACCTGGAGCACCTCAAGACGAGACAGCCAACGTTCCTGCCAATTTTCGCTTCACTTCTCCCACACAGCTTTCCAAGCAACATCTGCTCAGGGTCTTTCTATATTTTATTATTTCGGGTTCCATTCTATTGTTCTTTGGATGGATTGTCTACGAGCAAGTGCTTGGTTACCCCCCTGTGTCGGACTGCAATGCTCTCTTGCTACAGTTTGGCGAGCTTGTTGACAACGGTATTTCAACGACAAATGGAGCTACTTACTATTTAGCCAGCACCTTTGGTGGTCTCTATAGACGTCGTAAGGGGGAAGTTACTCACCACCATGGCCGCTTTATATACGACATGAAGACCATGTCTCCCCTTCATTCGCCCAAATACAAAGTTGCCTACTGTCGACCGCTGGAAGCTTGGACCATAGCTAAAGAAAACGCGGATCCCTGCGATGAGTATGTTTTGCGCACAGGAACGACTAATGTATATGATCTCTTGTCACTTAAAAAAGACGAGTCTATCCACTGGTTCGTATCCTCTCGCGGGGAGTTCGAGAGCATCAGCCACGATACTCCCCTGGATTGGTTTGAAATTTCATGTGCGGACTGCTCGGTCTTTTCCAGCTTGTCCGGCGAAGGTTACGGCTACCATTGTGCCAAATTTCAGCCCGAACAGACCCCATTGATTTCTCAATCGGTCGCTTCTCAGGCACCGCCACTATTTCCAAAGCCATGTGGAACGCTGGCGTGGGATGCACGTCTCAGCCCCTTTCCTGATGTGCTCACCAAGTTACGGCTCAGCTCGAACGATGATGAGTCAGTATCAGCCATGGGTGGAGTTGAGCCTGATACTATGTTTGAGATCATGGTCGATGCTTATGGAGCTGTTCTGTTGGAACCTCAGTTTCAACGTCCTGTGTATGCATCGCGATTTGAGTCTCACCTTGTACTGATGATTTTTGCTGGGCGACGTTGGGTAGTTGCAATGTTGCGCACCAGCTTTGACGAATGGGAAAAACACCCCGAGCGCCACTCAGATCATGTCTCGAATTTGTGGGATTATTTGAAAGACCCTCCAGCAAGTAAATCTACGCTGGGACAGGTGGCATCTGCTTCTCCCAAAACCTTCCCATTGTACGTCAGCGAAGTTGTTGATATTGCTCAATCCAGCAACTTGAGTCCTGTTGGATTGCAGTGGCATACTATCCGAAGGGAACAACAACAATCCTTGTTGGGCACATCGCTTGTGGCAGGCAATGCATTCGACACGGCTCTACTATGTGCGATCTGTAGTGACGACACAAATCCATGTCACTCGAGTGGAATATGTTACCGACATGATACACAAAATGACAAAGATCTGGAGAGCCAGTGTCTCTGCCGACCAGGATACGAAGGCCATCTTTGCGAATCCTCTTTACTAGGATGCGGGAACGATAAACTGGGATTGTGCCATAACGATGGAGAATGTGTGAGCGGTATGTGTTCTTGTCCTACCTGGGAACGAAACCAAAAGTCGTTCCAGATTCGAGGTGAATTTTGTGAAGTCTTGCCAAATTGCTTTGACTTTGAGATGGAAGGTTTCGATTGCTTTGAGCGAGGCACTTGCTCGAATGCTGGGTGCGAAAATGGCTCTGTTTGCCGAATGGATGGGTCGTGTGACTGCGATTCAGATCCTGCAGAAGCTGGCAAGTATCGCGGCAAGCTTTGCCAAGAACGAATCAACTGTTTTGACTTTGAAACAGAAGGCGAAGATTGTGTAACGAAGGGAAGTTGCACGAATATTGCGTGCAATGGAGGTATTTGCTCTTCGAATGGTAGTTGCAGAGAATGTCCTCCACTCGCCACGGGTCATTTCTGTACTATTTTGCCCGATTGCTACCATGCCGAAATGGGAGGAGTTGAGTCCAGTTGTTTTGAGACTGATCAGTGTACAAATGCTGGATGTGCCAATGGAGGCCAATGCCAACGAGATGGTTCTTGCACGTGTCCCTTGTTACCTTCGACGCAAGACGGCGTTGGCTCAACTTCGAAAACTCGCTTTTCAGGAAAATTGTGTCAGATTGGCCCAAAGAAAAAAACAAAGGAAGTGACAGTATCGACCACTGTTAGCACACCATCCATGCCAACATCACCACCATCTTCTACTAGACTATCGGAACCGGAGAGCAGTAGTAACAGAACGTGTCCAGAGGGTCTGACAGGACAAGACTGCTCGATTCCTTTGGATTGTTGGGCTGATGAGATTGGCGGTCAAGATTGCGTGGTGGCAAAAACCTGCACCAACAAAGCCTGCCATTCCGTGACCACAAATAGTACGTGTTTGATAAACGGCCAATGTTCATGTCCTGAAATGTTTGACGTCGAAGTGTACGGGAAGCTCTGTCATCAGGTTTTGCCCGTTGATGACTGTTTCGAAGCAGAACCAGAGGGTAGGGATTGTTTCAAATCCAATACGTGTACCAATGCTGGTTGTTCGAATGGAGGTCAATGTACAGAAACAGGGAGCTGTGACTGTCCTAATTTGTTTTGGTAAGCTAACGAAAGCGAAAGAAACGAACCTTATGAACCGTTTGTTTTTGAAAAACGAGTTGCGCTCCACAAGCTGTTGTTGTATTAATGTTTTCACTATTATTTAGTGTCTGTATCTGCCTAACTTTTTCATGCAACACCACACTTTCTCTCACAATATCACAGGGGAAAGACATGCCAACACGCTCGAGATTGCTTTGAACAAGAGTACAGTTGTTTCTTCAATACTTTCTTGACGGGTGGAACGAATCCAGGAACGACGACTAACCTGCCAGTAAACGTTAGTAGTAGTACTAGTGAAAACGATGAAACTATCTCGCAAGCCGAAGCAGCGTGTGCTAACGCTGGCTGCCTGAACTCTGGTGTATGCCAAATAAATGGACAGTGCATCTGTCCTGTGGGTTTTGATGGAAAGATTTGCGAACAGGAGGTGGCGTGATCGATGAAGTAAAAGAAGTAGCAGTAGCAGTAGTGTTGGAGAGGGTTTAGAAATCTACTCCCTGTTTGAGAAACGAAAGCTTCCGTTAACCAGATTTTTTATTTGTTGTGAGTAGAAGAGAATAAGGTAGACTAGACTACAGCACTTGCTTTTTGGAGGCAGGAGGTTTGTTCCGCTACTACTAGCTACAGTAGCTATTACCAGTACTACTAGACTACGCGAGTACTACTACTAGCTAGCTAGCTACTACTAGTAGAGTAGCTACAACTGGAGTAGCTAGCTACTACTAGCTAGAAGACTACTACTCTACTAGCTAGCTCTACTAGCTACTAGCTAGTAGTAGTCTAGCTAGTAGTAGCTAGTAGTAGCTAGCTACTAGACTACTTCTGTACTACTGGTGTCGTTAACGTAATTAGATTTTCTAGTAGCTACAGTAGTCCTTATTCCTACTGTCAATGAAACATGACTCAAATAATGCTCGTGACAGTTTTTCTCCAATGGCAAGCAACAACAACAACAAGAGAAAAAAATGCCATTACATTGATTCAAAATTCAAATCCATCGATCGGTCGTAGTTACGTATTACTGGATGTACAGTTACAGTGAAAACAAGGGAAGGTGGGGTGGAATATAACAAAACAGAAGTATAACAACTTTGCGAGCCAGATATGATACTCTGTCACAGACGATGGCTACGGAAACGGCTACAACATCAGCTAGAGCAGCAACAAGAGACAAAGGCAACGACGCCAACGACGCCAACGTCTTCTATTACTGTTATGAGAACTCCTAGTAATATTACTACTGGTAGGACTCATCTGTTCTTATTCTTATTACTACAACAGATACTGTTGCTAACAGCAGTAGAGGCACACATTTACGTGGAATTTCGTAACGATTATGCAGCACCGCGCATCGTCTCCAGCGTATCGTATTTTGACTGGAAGAAGGAAATACAACAACCACTGTCGTCGTCGTCATCTCGTCCAAAGAGCAGCAGTAACGACTCTTCCCCCTCCTCCTCCTATTTGAATGGTAAAGAAATATACTACGCAAACTACAAACAGCCCATAACTTCTACTACTGCTGTCACTACCAGTAGTACTAGTAAAAGCACGAAGAATTATTTTCCTCTGAACGTGAATCAAGTTTATGTGACGGATGATGATAACGCATCACATCAAGTTGATGATGATGATGATGCTGGTGGTGATGGTGGTGACTCGGATGAGCCAGACAACACAATAATGATTGTATCATCCTTTGATTTTGATGAATTGACAACCTACGGGAGAGGACAAACGGCACTGGACAATCTGAGCACGTCAGCACAGACCTTTCGTGCTACCTTTATTGTACTGCTGTTAAGTGGTTTGGATTGGAAAGCCAAAGTTCAATTTTGGTGGTCTCACTGCATTACCTATCCCAGTGTTGCCAACGATGCCTGGAGTACGTTGTTTGGATCCAATAATCAATTGAACTTGAAACGATACCAACGACAAAGACACATAACGAACAGCGACAACAAAAACAAAAACAACAATGAGACATTGATTGGGCCCTTTTTTGTTGTCGTGATTGACAATGACAAAGATATTCTTCATCGTATTCAAACAGAAAAGTATGTGGAACAGTTTGGAGTAGATGATGAATCTCCCTTAAAGGGAAGGACTGTGACATTTCGAATTGCTTTTTGTTGTATTGTACTTTACCTTGTATTTAAGGTGTGGACATGGATGACAAAAACTAAGAAAAATGGTCTCCAGAATATGATCAGCAGTATTCGACAACAGCAACAACAACAACAGCAACAACAATTCACCAGTAATCCCGCTACGGAGGAGGCAGGAACCGGCGACATTTCTTTTCATTTCTTTTCCAGCGAAGATCTTGGTCGGGGTCAAATTCGAGAAGGACCATGTTCCACCACAACTGTCTGCCACAGCAACATGAAAAATTTTAGTACGAAAAAACCATCTCATGATGATTATCATCGAGGGAACGATAATTGTTGTGCCATTTGTCTTGGAATTATGCCCAAGGGAACAACTGTTTCCATATTACCCTGTCGACACACCTTTCATCCCAGGTGTATCGACGAACTGTTGCGACAACCAGTTACCACCAACAACAATAACAATAATTTTTATAATAGTAAACAGTGGTGTTGTCCATTGTGTCAATTTGATTTGCACCAATATTTTGAAGAACGGCATCAAGCACAAATGAACATGTTTTGGGAGATTGGAGAGGCCGCTGATGCTGATGCTGATGCGCAAGTTAAGGAACGAACAGTACCTCGAATGATGCTCGTTTCAAGGTGGTTACATCGGTATAGTGGAAATGACACCCCGCCACCAACAGCATGGTTGTCTTGGAGATCATCCAGTACTGCCATCGCGGTGACAGGAGAAATGGGGGATCTGGAACTGACGGTAAATAATAATGATGACAACAACAATACACATAACCATGTCACTAGCAATAGATGTGAAAGCGGGGGAGTCATGATTTAACTTTCAATCTAATTTGCTTTTTATTTCGTTGGGTATTTTTTTTGGCACACGTATTCGATATATTCATTTTGTTCTACCTGGAAAGGAAGACATGATTTTAATTTGTTGAAGATTCCATTTTTCGTTCGTAAACGTAGACTCCGCGAATCTTCCAGTAGGCTTCACTGAGGATATCGGGCTGACTTTGAATGTAGGCATTGCAAGCTTGAACGGGGCCACTATTTTGATTGTTGTTTTCTTTGGTCGTTGTAAATGTTTCGGCTTCGACGGGACAATCTCGACCGAACCGGTTGCCGGCAACAGTCCCGCAAAAGGCCAGATTGAAAACAATGCGCATATCCCGAAAATGATCGGCACTGCACCCGGTACCTTCGCCAATTGCAAAGTACGCGTACGGTAGACCCCAGCTTTGTGGATCAGGAACGACTACATCATCAGACGATGATGATGGTGTTGATGATGATTGTTGTGATGTTTTACCATTCTTGTTGTTTGTGTTCGTTTGTCCTAAATGTGCCGTTTCTATGGCTTGCTGTAAATTGGTAGGAATGGACTGATTACGAGAAAACACCCAGGAACGAATATAGGTATGGATAGGATCCCATTCCAAAACATAAATACCACCACCCGCCTCGTTAATGGGGATTCCTATACTTCCCGGTTGTTGACTAACCGTTACACATCCTTGATTTGCCCATTGGTGTGGTGCCAAATTCCAACAATCGTCTGCAGGGACACTGGTTTTGGTGTCTAAATTACCTGTAAAGGTATCCGGAAGTCCAGCTTGGTCGTTAAAGTTTTGGTTTTGCATTGCAAATGAAAAAGAAAAAAAAACAAGGACGATTACATGAGTGCGATGATGCAAAAACACAATTTATCACCCCTCCTCTCCTCTCTTTCATATGATGTTATGCTACGTACTTGCACGATCCCAAATTCCGGTCCGATTATAATCGGCAACGTGTGCATACATACTGCATTGTCTACTGGTATGGAGGGCTGTTTTGGCCTGTGTTTGATTGTTAATATTTTCCAAAATATCAATTTCACCATAATCGGGCCAATGTTCTTCATTGGTTAACCAAAAAGCTGGCCACACACCACATCCTGCTGGCATGTGTCGTACATCTAAAATGAACAATCCTCTATTGAACAACGTCCGTCCCTCTAATCGAACCGATTCACGTGGACCATCCGTAGTGGAAGCAGATTTCATATACACAAATGACATGTCTTCCTGTTTGTTGTCATGGTTGCTGTTGTTGCTGTTGGTATCGTGACTGCTATTACTTCTACTGTTTTGATGTTGTTGTTGTTCGCGAGTAACATTGGCAATTCCCAATGTTTTGGCACGTTCTTCCGACACGTACGTATTATATCCTGCCGAACCTTCGGAATCTTTACCGTCATAAAAATCATAAAAATCAAAAAAATTGTTTCCTTCTTGACACTGCAATATCTGATACGGACCTGTGGGTTGTTGTTGAGAAGAAGAATGGTGTCCAGTGCTATCCTTCGAAGAAGTAGAAGACGGAACGGTCGTTTCTGGTACCTTTTCTTGAACGGCATGTTTTCTGTTCTTGATAATCTTGTTGTCATTATTGGAACGATATTTTTCACGAATGTACAAAATAGCAAATAAAATAGTACTTCCCATCAGCACATACTGCAGCACTTTGTTGTTGAAAGGCCGATAGTGGTTGCGATAGTGTTGTGGATCTTCTTCCTTGGAATCGTCGTCATCGTCATCGTCATCGTCATCGGCATTAAAGCTCATGTGATTTGACACCATTCTTTGGTTCTTCGTGAGAGCCGTTGATTCATTGTGTTCGTCAGATCGTGGTGGCATCATGAATCTCAAACAATAATAATAACAGAGTATTTGTTTTTGGTAGTGCGGTAGTCTAGTACTACTAGTAAAAGATGAGCATTACAACATTTATTTTGTTAGGATGTGTGAGGTGAGAGATGTGCTTCTTCTTGTTGTTTGTTTCCTTTTTCCTGAGGTTTCACAAAAGACACGTAGTACCTGTGAAAACACGTCATCACTTTTTCAAAATCACCCAGACTTACATTAATATTTAAAGTTTTGTATTAGCTCGTAAAATGAGATCATTGTACGGAGAGTACTAGCTACTGTAGTAGTCTACTAGCAGCAGTCTACTCTACTAGTAGAGTCGCTACTACTAGCTACTAGTAGAGTAGTGGTAGCTATTACTGCTAAGTAGTAGTAGCACGTAGTAGTAGTCTACTACAAGCAATAGACTAAGTAGTCTACTACAGTACGTAGTAGTAGTACTAGCTAGTAGTTCTAGTAGAGTACCAGTACCAAGAAGATACTCTACAAGCGACTGCTGCTGTATTTACGGCTACAAGCAGCAGCGGCAACCCAATTAGCTAGAGTATTACTACTACACTGTACCACTCCCTGGAACCACCAAGCTTTGTAGTCTAGTACTACTAGTAGCTACTAATGTAGCTAGAGAGTACTGCACCAGCGAGCGTCAAATCCAACAACAAAAACAACCTCTCTCCTATCCTTCTCCTCACAGCCTGCTTAAGCTGTTTGTGTTGTATGCACATCTTTTAAACAATTAAAAAACATAAACCATGTCTAAGCAAGGAATTACCAAGGCTATGAAAGCTGCTCTAGGTCATCAATTGAGAGAAACTGGAGCGGCTCTCCGACAGATGGGTGCCGATGAGGTATGTCCGTTGTCTGTTGGTTAATGGTTGTTGTTCATTATGACGATAACAACAGTAGGAGTACTACTACTACTCTAGCTAGTACTAATAGTGAACTGTATTAATATCCATCTGTGTTAAAAATTGAGAGTTCCAATACAAAAATGCATTTGCTTTAAACTGTTCGAGCGGATTATATTATTATAGTTGGATGTTGGATATACGGATATACACTACTGTCTACTGTATATGTTTTTCATGTAAAACGATCTAACAAAGAATAATACTACTCTACGTGATATCTCTGTTTTATTATTAATCTTCTTTACTGCATCACTTTTTATAAAAATAAAAAAAGATCTTTACAAGACACCGTCCTCGCATGTTTTTTAATGGTAAGATGCCATTTCAAACCAACGATACCTTTATTGCACCTAGTGCATCCGTGATTGGAGATGTTACCAATTGGGACAGATCCAGTGTATGGTACGGTGCCGTAGTACGAGCTGATTCCACCTTTCCTATTGAAATCGGATACTGCAGTTCTATTGGCGAAGGAACTGTTGTGGCTACCTTACCCGCAGGATCCACACTGCAAACAGGATTCCCGCCCGAAACCTTTATTGGGCATTACGTTACGGTTGGTGCTGGATGTGTCCTCAAGAGTTGTCGTATTGATGATCTTGTTGAAATTGGTGACAAATGTACCATATTGGAAGGTGCCATTGTTGAAAACCATACCAAATTGGAAGCAGGAACGGTCGTTCCACCTTATGGTCGGATTCCGAAAGGACAGCTATGGGCAGGAAATCCTGCTTCGTACGTTCGAGAGTTGACAGAAGAAGAAACCGATGTACTCCGGTACAAGAACAATTGTAAAGCCATTCATTTGCAAGCTTACGATCACATGGTCGAATATTTGCCCATTGGTAACACGTACGTACAATTGGAAGAATTGGAACAGAAACAACAACAAGAACAACACAAGCAGGGTTGAGAACCCTATGATTCTTATTGTAGTTGTTGTCAGTTGAACGATATACTTTTGTTTCTTTTGAAAGAGCGTCCTTGATTCGCAAGGACGCTTCTTCGATTGGGAAACCAATATACTAGTATAAAACAATAGTAATA
>Ga0100398_1002886_pt1 | contig 14171 bp, 12 predicted proteins | sample CryGeymeta201522_FD_81568 | JGI IMG/M metagenome (GOLD analysis project Ga0100398, IMG submission 81568) | Groundwater microbial communities from Crystal Geyser aquifers in Utah, USA - Crystal Geyser metaG 2015-22 | ecosystem: Environmental > Aquatic > Deep subsurface > Groundwater | place: USA... | reverse complement strand
GCGGCGCTATGGCTGCACCTTGGGGCAGGGCTTCCTGCTGGGACGGCCGATGAAAGCCGAGCAGTTGCGCGGTGCCCTGCACGATGCGCTCTGAGCCGCGTCACAGGCGCTCCGTGGCCGCCTCGCCCGACCGGGGCGCGGCATGAACGCCTCCGGGAAGCTTCTGGCGACGCGACGTTTCGGGCCATTCTTCGCGGTTCAGTTCCTTGGTGCGCTGAACGACAACCTGTTCCGCAATGCACTGGCCACGCTGATCGTGTTCGGCATTGGCCTGGAGGCCGGCTGGGATGTCAGCGCCCTGGTGAATCTGGCCGCGCTGCTGTTCATCCTGCCGTTCTTCATGTTCTCGGCCGTGTTCGGCCAGGTGGCCGATCGCTTCGAAAAGGCCGGCCTGGTCCGCCTGGCCAAGCTGTTTGAAATCCTGATCTGCCTGTTCGCCGGGCTCGGACTGTATTTCGGCAGCCTCTGGATGTTGATGGCGGTGGTGTTCCTGCTTGGTTTCCAGTCAACGCTGTTCGGCCCGATCAAATACTCGATCCTGCCGCAGTTGCTGTCGGCCCGCAACCTGACCGCCGGCAATGGCCTGGTTGCTGCGGGCACCTACATCGCGATTCTTGGCGGCACCATCCTCGGGCCGCTGGTGGCGGGCTTGCCGCTGAGTTGGCCCTGGGCCGTGCTGGCCGCCAGCCTTGCAGTCGCGCTGGCAGGATATATCGCCGCACTGGGTGTGCCGCGGGTGCCCGTCGGCGATGCAGCGCTGAAGCTCGATCTCAACCCCGTGCGTGCCTCGTGGAGCAACCTGCGCGAGCTGGGTGCGGACCGGGCGCTGCGCAACAGTGTGCTCGGAATCTCGTGGTTCTGGTTCTACGGCACCGTGTTCCTGGTCCAGATTCCGGCCTGGACCGAGTCGGTGGTTGGTGGGGATCAGAACGTACTGGCTGCGGCCCTGGCGCTGTTCATCATCGGGATTTCAGCCGGAGCAATGCTGTGCGCGCGGTTGTCGCATGGCGGCATCGAGATCGGCCTGGTCCCGCTCGGTGCGCTCGGCCTGACCGTGTTCGGCTTCGATCTGATGCTGGCTAGCCCGGAGCAGGCGTTGCAGCGCTCTGGGATCGCGCAAGTGCTGTCGGTCGCGGGCAGCTGGCGCTGGATCGTTGACCTGGTGGCCATTGGTATCAGTGGCGGGCTCTACATCGTGCCGCTGTACGCGCTGATCCAGCGCCAGTCGGGCGAGGCCAGGCGCGCGCGGGTGATCGCCGGCATGAACATTCTCAACGCGCTGTTCATGGTCCTGGCCAGTGTTCTGGCGATCGTTGTGCTCAGCGTGTTCGGTTTCGGCATCCCGGTGCTGTTTGGCGTGGTCGCGGTGATCAACCTGCTGGTTGCCGCCTGGGTGTTTCTGCTGGTGCCGGCCTTTGCGCTGCGGTTCCTGATGTGGGCGGTCAGTCGCCTGGTCTACCGGGTCCGGGTGATCGGTCACTCCGAAGAGCGGATTCCCGAGCAGGGGCCGGCACTGATCGTGTGCAATCACCAGAGCTATATGGACCCATTGGTCGTCGGCGGCACGATCCAGCGCCCGATCCGATTCGTCATGGCGCATGAAATCTACCGGTTGCCGGGACTGAGCTGGCTGTTCCGGCTGGCCGGGGCGATCCCGGTCGCATCGCGCAAGGTCGATCCGGAATGCCTGGCCGCGGCATTCGATGCGGTCGAGCGGGCGCTGGAGCGCGGCGAACTGGTCGGCATCTTCCCCGAGGGCCGGCTGAGCCCGGACGGTGAAGTCGGCACATTTCGCGGGGGAATCGATGAAATTCTCGCGCGCCGAGCCGTGCCGGTGGTGCCGGTCGCGCTGGAAGGCTTGTGGGGTGGGGTGTTCAGCCGCGCCCCGGGGCGCTGGCGCCGCCGCGAGCGCGGGTTTTTCAGCCGGGTCCAGCTGAAGATCCTCGCCCCGGTCGCGCCCGAACAGGCCGACCGCGACCGCCTGGAAGCCGATATTCGCGCGGCCTATCGCCAACTGCGCGAACGCAAGTAGCGCCCGGCCGCCGTACTCCGGCCCCCGCACGAAACGACGAAACGACGAAACGACCAAACGACCCTCTCACCCCGGCCGTCGGGCGATGACCAGCATCCGCTCGGCTTCGAAATCGTAGGGCGTATGCTCGAGATCCGCGTCGATCGCCTCGAGTTCCAGTCCGGCAGCCTCGATCAGGCCTGTGATCTCGCCGGCCGACCAGACCCGGTGCGAAAAGCTGGCCCGTGCGACATGCTCGCCGTCGATCAGCAGCCACTCGTTCTCGAGCCGGGTGTTGTGTTCGATCAGCAACGGTCGCTCGATCAGCAGGCGGCCATCGTCGTATTCGGTCAGATGGACCGGCTCGAGAGTACGGCACAGTGTTTCCAGGCCGACCAGATCGAGCAGCAGCACGCCACCCGGGCGCAGACTCTGGACGATGTTGTGCAGCACCCGGGCATGGTCGGACTCGTCCTCGAAATAACCGAAACTGGTCCACATCACCAGCACGGCATCGTAGGCCTCGGCCAGGGAGAAATCGCGCATATCGGCCTGCAGGACCTCGATCTCGAGTTCGTCTGTGGCTGCCTGCTGGCGCAACGCATCGAGCAGCCCCGCGCTGGTGTCGACCGCGGTCACCTCGAGGCCGGCACGAGCCAGCGGCAGCGCGTGGCGTCCGGGGCCGCAGCCGAGATCGAGTACCGAACTACCCGGGTCGAGCCCGAGGCGCGTGATCAAACCGGGCACCTGCGCGGCGGCCTCGTTAAACTGCAGTTTGCCGAACATCAGCGGACCGAAGGTGCGCCAGAATTCCTCGTTGCTGTACCAGTCGCTCATGGGAACGATTCTCTGCCTATTGTTACTGGGAGGGTCTGGTTGTACCACCTTGAGCTGGTACGGCCAGGCGATGCGCGGCCAGCTTGAATTGATGGCTCAACGAGAGGATATCGAAACCCGGCTGACTGTGCCCGGGATCAGCCCGGATGAGCGCCGCAAGCTGGTCCTCGCGCTGGATGCGCGCGAGTTCGCTCATGCTCGGCTGGCGCTGCCGGACAACGGCAGTTACCGCCGCTTTGTCGATCTCGAGCGAGAGGCCGTGCTGTGGAATGTGATCGCGGCCCCGGAGTTTTCCCTCGAACCGCGGCGCTGGTGCTATCCGCTGGTCGGCTGTCTCGCCTACCGGGGCTGGTTTCGGCGCGCGGCGGCCGAGCGCGAGGCCGACCGATTGCGCCGGCGTGGCTTTGATGTCCGGGTCGCAGCGGTGGCGGCGTATTCAACGCTGGGCCGGCTTGAAGACCCGCTGACCCGGCCGATGCTGGACTGGCCGGAACCTGAGCTGGCCGGGTTGATCTTTCATGAGCTGGCCCATCAGCGCCTGTTCGTTGCCGGTGATACCGCGTTCAGCGAGGCCTATGCCGCGGCGATCGAGTACGCCGGAGTCGAGGCTTTCCTCGCGACGCGAGACCAGCCGGCGATGCTCGATGCCTGGCGCGGGCGACAGGATCGGCGCGCCCAGCGCAGCAAGCTGATGCTCGAATTTCGCGAATATCTCGCTGGCCACTACGCCCAGCCGCACGAGCTCGATCGGCAGCGCGCCGGCAAGCATCACCTGCTCGACTGCCTCGAGCAGCGCATCGAGGCCCTTGCTCCGGGTACCACTCCGCCGGGCGGCTTCAACAACGCTGACCTGGTGCTGGTGGCAACCTACGAGGGCGGCACCCGCGCGTTCCTCGATCTTCTGGCAGAATACGGAGGCGATTTTGACCAGTTCCATGCGGTCGCCGAACGTATCGCGTCGGCTGGCCCGGTCGCACGCGCCGATTTCCTGAACCCGTAGCCGGAACTGCTGCTGCCCGTGACCGTCCTTTCCCCAATCCGCGTCGACCGCCTCCGCATTGTCATCCGGGCCCTGTTGCTGTCCATGGTCGCTGGTCTGGCTGCGCCACTGGCGGCGCAGATCTCATCCTGCACATCCGAGGCGCCGGCACGGTCCTGCCAGGTGCCGGGAAGCATTCCCGATCGTGGCTTGCCCGACCGCGATGCCGCACTGCCGATGAATATCGAGGCCGACGACATGCGGGCACCGGGTGACGCGCCGATGCGCTTTGCCGGCAACGTACGATTCAGTCGCGGCGATCAATTGCTGAAAACCGAGGAGTTGATCTACGACCGCGAAACGGGTGAAGTGCTGCTGCCGGGCTGGCTGGAGTATTCCGACGCCGTGATCCGGATGGAGGCAGCCAATGCGGAGTACAACACCGAGGCGTCCTCGGGGCGTTTCGAACAGGTGCGCTACTTCATCGCCGGCGCCGCCGGCGCCGGCAATGCATCGACGGTCGAGATGCTCGATCCGGAACATGCGCAGGTCGGTGGCTTCGATTTCACGACCTGCGACCTCGATGACCCGGCCTGGCAGCTCAAGGCCGGCCATGTTGATCTCGATTTCGAGCGCAGCGTCGGTACGGCCCGCAACGCACGCCTCGAGTTCAAGGGCGTTCCGATTCTCTACTCGCCCTGGCTGAGCTTTCCGCTCAACGACCAGCGCAAGTCAGGATTTCTCTACCCGCAGTTCGGTTCGAGCAGTGACAACGGCATCGATCTGGCCGTGCCGTACTACTGGAACATTGCGCCGAACCGCGATGCGACCTTCACCCCGCGACTGATCGGCGACCGCGGCGTGCTGCTGGGCACGGAATTCCGATACCTTGGCCGGCGGCAGGCCGGTACCCTCCACTTCGACTACCTGCCCGATGATCGCCAGGCAGATCGCGACCGCTGGCTGGGTCGGATTCGCTACCAGGCCGCACTGGCACCGGGCTGGTCGACCCGGCTGAATTTCAACCGGGTCAATGATCCCGACCACTTCCTCGACCTGGGCAATGAGCTCGAATCGAGTTCGATCCAGTTCCTGCGGTCCGACCTGAGCCTGACCGGGCGTGGCCGGAACTGGCAGCTTCAGACCACTTTCGACACCTTTCAGGTACTCGACCGGGATGTACTCGAGCGCAACGAACCCTATGATCGTCTGCCGCGCATCGTGTTCGACGGTGATTGGCCGTTGATGCGAGACCTGCGCTTCCGTCTCGACAGCGAGGCGGTGTACTTCGAGCGCGATTTCGGTGTTACCGGAATGCGTATCGACACCCTGCCTGAGCTGGCGCTGCGCGTGGTGCGGCCGGGCTGGTTCCTCGAGCCCTCGGTGGGGCTGCGCGCGACGGCATGGAGTCTCAACGATTCGCCGAGCGCGGATGATTCGCCGACGCGGGTCCAGCCTGTGGTCGCGATCGACGCTGGCCTGGTGTTCGAGCGTCCGGTCAATGATCGCTTGCAGCAGACCCTGGAGCCACGCGCCTTCTATCTGTACGTGCCGCGCCGCGACCAGGACGATCTGCCGGTGTTCGACACCCGCGAGCTGACCTTCAGCTTCGCCCAGCTGTTCCAGACCAATCGCTTCTCGGGGGCTGACCGCCAGGCCGACGCCAACCAGCTGACACTGGCGCTGACCAGCCGTCTGCTGGAAAATGCCAGTGGTCGAAGCCTGCTCGACGCCAGTATTGGCCAGATCTTCCTGTTTGAAGACTCCGAGGCCGCGTTGCCAGGGGTCATGACTGAAAGCCGTTCGCTGTCGGCCACGGTCGGCGAGATCAACTGGCACCCCACGGATCGCTTCCTGGTCACCGCAGGCCTGCAGTGGGATCCCGAAGACAATGAAACCGATGTCGCCGCTTTCGGTCTGAGATGGAAGGGTAGCGATGCGCGCCAGTTTCAGTTCGGCTACCGCTTCCGGCGGGATCGGGTTGATCAGCTCGATGTTCGGGCGCGCTACCCGCTGACCCCGGAACTGAACCTGATCGGCCGGTTCGGCTACTCGTTCGAGGATGACACCACGCTGGAGGCAATGGGCGGAGTCGAGTACGAAAGCTGCTGCTGGGCGATCCGCGCCTCGGTGCGCAACTACGTCAACGACCGTGATCAGGGCAAGCGCACGGCGTTCTTCGTCGAGCTGCACCTGAAGGGCCTGGGCAGCCTGGGCCGCAGCCCCTACAGCCTGTTCAGCCGTTGACCCCGGCGGCGCTTGCTTGATTCACAGCGTTCGCACACGACGAGCGCCGCGGACTTTTGGCTTGCAACGATGCCCGGGTATGCATGAATGTTCAGTAATAAATGGGAACCGGAGGTTCGATCGATGATGATTTGCCATGCAACGCGAGGCCTTGCCGCGGCTGTACTTCTGTTGATGAGTGCCGCCGCGCCGGCTCAGGAGTACGAAAAGATCGACGAGATGGTCGCGATCGTGGACGAGGGCGTAATCCTGCGCTCGGAGCTGGAAGAAGCGATGCGTGCCATCGAAGCTCAGTTTCAGGCGCGCGGTGAGCGGCTGCCGCCGCGCCCGGTACTCGAGGAGCAGGTGCTCGAGCGCCTGATCAGCCAGCAGGTGCAGCTGCAACGCGCCGAGTCCACCGGTGTTCGGGTTTCGGATCAGCAGGTCGACCGGGCACTGGACGACGTCGCGCAGCAGAACAATCTCAGCCTCGGCCAGCTGCGCGAGGCACTGGAGCGCGAGGGCGGCAACTTCAACGAATTTCGAGAGGACGTGCGCGATCAGTTGATCATCTCCCGGCTGCACCAGCGCATCGTCGAGAGCATGCAGGAGCCGACCGACACCGAGGTTGACCTGTTGCTCGAGTCGGACAGCTTCGAGGCCGATGAGTACAATCTTTCGCAGATTGCCTTGCGGCTGCCACCGAACGCAACCCCGTCGCAGGCGCGCGAGATTCAGCAGCGAGTCGAGGCTGTCATGCTTGACCTGAAAGGTGGCATGCCGTTCGCATCTGCCGCAGTCAACCACTCCGACTCCGCCGATGCTCTCGACGGTGGACTGGTCGGCTGGCGCAACCTCAACACCATGCCGCGCGAACTGGCCGACCAGCTTCGCGGTCTCGAGGCGGGTCAGATCAGCGAGCCGGTGGTGGTCAGCGGTACCGTGATGATCGTTCGGGTCAACGAGCGTCGACCGCGCGGCGAGATCATCGTCGATGAACTACAAGCCCGGCATATCCTGATTCGTCCGTCGGAATTGATGTCGGCCGAGCGCGCGCGTGAGCTGGCCGAGGAACTGCATGCCCGGCTGGAGCGCGGTGCAGAGTTCGCCGAGCTGGCGCGCGAATACTCCGATGATGCCCGATCGGCCAATATCGGCGGTTTGCTCGACTGGTTTCCGGAAGGCGCTTATGGGGAGGCCATTCAGCAGATCTGCGATTCGCTGGAGCCTGGCCAGTACAGTCAGCCGTTTCAGGGTCCACAGGGTTGGCATATCCTCAAGCTTGAAGGTGTCCGGCAGGCCAATCGGACCGTCGAGGCGCTTCGTGCCGAGGCGCGCAACTTGCTGATGGAGCAGCGTGCCGATCAGGAGATCGAGACCATGCTGCGCCAGTTCCGCGACGAGGCGTTTGTCGAAAAACTGCTCTGAGGTCCGGTCGTTGCTTAAGCTGGTTTGGCAAGCAAATTGATGATGCCGTTGTTGCTGACCCCCGGGGAGCCTGCGGGTATCGGACCGGAACTTGCCGTGCAGGTCGCGACGACTCAGATCGGCCTGGTGCTGGTCGCCGATCCGGACTTGCTGGCGTCTGCCGCCACCCGAATGGGAATCGAACGGCCCATTGTGTCGTGGTCGCCGGGCGCGGAACTGCGTTCAGATGCGATTCAGGTCGTGCCGGTGAAGCTCGCGGCACCGACCCGTCCCGGCCAGCTCAATCCTGCCAACGCGGCCTACGTGCTCGAGACTCTGGACCGGGCCTGGGGCCTGGTCAGTCAGGGAGCCGGTGCCGCTCTGGTCACCGGTCCGGTGCACAAGGGCGTTATCAATGACGCCGGCATTCCCTTCACCGGCCATACCGAGTTTCTGGCCGAACGTGCCGGGGTCGACCGGGTCGTGATGTTGCTGGTCGCGGACGATCTGCGGGTGGCGCTCGCGACCACCCACTTGCCGCTGGTGCGGGTCGCCGAAGCGATCCAGGATTCATCGTTGATGCGCACGCTGGAGATCCTGCACACGGACCTGCAGCGTTGTTTCGCTATCGTCTCTCCGCATATCGCGGTGCTGGGTCTGAATCCGCATGCCGGCGAGGGCGGTCACCTGGGGCGGGAAGAGATCGATGTGATCGCGCCGGTGATCGAACGCGCACGGCAACGCGGAATGCAACTGACCGGGCCGCTGCCGGCCGATACGGCGTTCGTGCCCTCGATGCTGAAGAATTTCGATGCAGTGCTGGCGATGTATCACGACCAGGGTCTGCCGGTGCTCAAGTATGCCGGATTCGGTCGAGCGGTCAACGTGACCCTCGGCCTGCCGCATGTTCGTACCTCGGTCGATCACGGCACCGCGCTGGATCTTGCCGGCAGTGGTCGTGCCGATACCGGCAGTCTGCTGGCCGCGGTCAAACTGGCGCGCAGCATGGTTGATACGCATTGACCGCGCTGCAGCTGATCGTGCTGGCCCTGATCCAGGGTTTCAGCGAGTTCCTGCCGGTTTCGAGTTCGGCCCACCTGGTACTGGTCGGGCAATTCTTCGAGCAGTGGGGCGACCAGGGGCTGGCCTTTGATGCCGCAGTTCATGTCGGCACACTGGCTGCCGTGATGCTGTACTTCCGGGCGGATCTGGCCGGCCTGCTGCGGACCGGTCTCGGTCGCGATTCCGACCCCGCCGGGCGTCGTCTGCTGTTCGGGCTGGCGCTGGCGACGGTTCCGGCCCTGCTGGTCGGGGTGCTGACGGCAGATTTCATCGAAGTCTGGATGCGCAGCCCGCTGCTGATCGCGGCCACCACCCTCCTGTTCGCGCTGGCGCTGGGCTGGTCCGACCGGGCCGGCTCGCGCAGCCGACCGCTGGAGGCCCTGAGCCTGCGCGGCGCGCTGTTGATCGGACTGGCGCAGATGCTGGCCCTGGTGCCTGGAACATCGCGCTCGGGCGTGACGATCACGGCCGGACTCGCGCTGGGCCTGACCCGCGAGGCGTCGGCACGGTTCTCGTTTCTGCTGTCGATCCCGATTATCGCCGCGGCCGGTGGTTGGGGTTTTTTCAAAGGGCTGATGGACGGTGGTCAATTCGAATTTGGCAGGTTTCTGGTCGCCGCCGGTATTTCGGGCACGGTGGCCTGGTTGACGATCGCGGCCTTCATGGCCTGGCTGCAGCGCTTCGGCATGACCCCGTTCGTGATCTATCGCTTGCTGCTGGGTGCCTTCCTGCTGTACTGGTTCTGGCCGATCCCCGGCGGGTGACTTTTTTGCGTCGCAAAATTGTTATTCTAATGTTGCCTCCCACCCCATCAAGGACAGCCTTAAATGAGCGCCCATGACCTCCTCAAGAAAATCAGGGATGAAGAAATCGAATTCGTTGATCTGCGGTTCTCCGACACGCTAGGCAAGGAGCAGCACCTGACGCTGCCCGCCTCCGCGGTAGATGATGAACTGCTGAACGACGGCAAGATGTTCGACGGCTCGTCGATCGTCGGCTGGAAGGGTATCAACGAGTCCGATATGGTCCTGATGCCGGACACGGACGCCTGGTTTCTCGACCCCTTCTCCGAGCATTCCACCCTCAATCTTCGCTGCGATGTGCTCGAGCCCGACACGCTGCAGGCTTATGGACGCTGCCCGCGCTCGCTGGCCAAGCGCGCCGAGGCCTACCTCGCTGCCAGCGGCATTGCCGATGCGGCCTACTTCGGTCCGGAACCGGAATTCTTTGTGTTCGACGACGTGCGCTGGAAGAATGACATCTCCGGCTGCTCGTTCCAGATCGATTCGGAGGAAGCCGCCTGGAATACCAATCGCAAATACGATAACGGCAACACCGGCCATCGACCGCGGGTCAAGGGCGGCTACTTCCCGGTGCCGCCAGTCGACGGCCTGGCCGACTTGCGCGCAATGATGTGCCTGACTCTGGAAGCCTGCGGCATTCCGGTCGAGGTGCATCACCACGAGGTCGGAACCGCCGGTCAGTGCGAAATCGGCACCCGCTTCAACTCGTTGACGCGCAAGGCCGACGAGCTTTTGATCCTGAAGTACGTGGTGCACAACGTCGCCCACATGCACGGACGTACTGCCACCTTCATGCCCAAGCCGCTGGTCGGCGACAATGGCTCCGGCATGCATGTTCACCAGTCGCTGGCCAAGGAGGGCACCAACCTGTTCTCCGGCGACCAGTACGGCGGCCTGTCGGAGACCGCGCTGCATTACATCGGCGGCATCTTCCGGCATGCCCGTGCGATCAACGCCTTCTCCAATTCGACCACCAACAGTTACAAGCGCCTGGTGCCTGGTTTCGAGGCCCCGGTACTGCTGGCCTATTCGGCGCGCAACCGGTCGGCTTCATGCCGGGTGCCCTGGGTCGCAAGCCCGAAGGCACGACGGATCGAGGTCCGCTTCGGTGATGGTTCGGGCAACCCCTACCTGACCTTTGCCGCGATGATGATGGCCGGTCTCGACGGCATCATCAACAAGATCGATCCGGGCTCGCCGATGGACAAGGACCTCTACGATCTGCCGCCGGAAGAAGAGCGCGATATCCCGCGGGTCTGCCATGCGCTGGACCAGGCGCTGGACGCACTCGACGCCGACCGCGATTTCCTCAAGGCCGGCGACGTGTTCTCCGACGACCTGATCGATGCCTACATCGGTCTGAAGATGAAGGAAGTCACGCGCTTCCGGATGTCGACCCATCCGGTCGAGTTCGATATGTATTACTCGAGCTGATGCCTGTCCGGTCCGTCCGGCCTCGCGCCGGGCGGTGCCGCCGGAGTCCGAAATGCTGCCGCTTGTCCCGTCGGCATGGATCCGGGCCTGAGGAACCAAGCATCATTACCGAGAGTCGAATGGGGTATCAACGGATGAGTACGACGATGGCACTATCGAAGTTGAATGCCGTTCACCGGTTCGCGGCTTTGGTCCTTTGCCTCGTGGCTCTGCCACTCGCCGCCCAGAACATCTACAAGACCGTCGACAAGGACGGAAATACGGTTTTCACGGACCAGAAGCCGAGCGAGGACGCCGAGCCTTTGCGGCTGCGAGAACTGACTGTGGTCGAGCCGGTCCAAATCGGTGACCCACAAGCGATCACGCAGAACTCGGCCTCCCCGCCCGATGTTTCGATCCCGGTACAGATTACCTCGCCGACTTCTGAAGAGACCATCTGGAACACGGCCTACCGGCTCGATGCAAGCGTCGAGCTTGGTGCGCCGTTGCCGTCCGGTGCCCGCTTGGCCTACCTGGTCGACGGCACCGAGCGCGCACTGACCCCGGACCAGAGCGTTTCGATCGAGGAGGTCTGGCGCGGCGAACACCAGTTGCAGGTCGAACTCCGCGCCAGAGACGGGCGCGTGCTTGGTTCCAGCGAGCCGGTCAGGTTCTACATGCGGCAAGCCACGGCCCTGAATCCACCGCGGGGCCGGGGCTAGCGTACTCCGTCGTTAATCCTGTGACATTCAGAGTGTGACTGAGTCGACAGTGCAAGGCGCGACCCGCCGTGAATGGCAAGCCCTTTACACGGGTCGCTGCGTCGCAATGTCGACTCAGACGCACTCCCGAAGGGCGAGTCCGATCGAAAAAACAATCGCGCTCCTCTGTGGCATCAGGGCCCCTGGAAAGGCAATACGCATTCCCGGCACGCCCGGCCTTGCAGCCAAGCGCTCTCCGACTCGCTGAACGTTACAGGATTATCGACGGGGTACACTAGTAACTTACCCGAACGCTTCAACACTGCAGCCGGGCGAAAATTGCCCAGCTGAATTCCGCATTCTGGTCGGCACGCTCCGAGAGCGATCAGGACACCTCGGCCCAGATTCACGCGCAGTTGTCCGGCAAGCGCTTTTGGGCTGGACTATCCGTTACTTCAGCTCCAGCCAGAACGTCACCGGCCCGTCGTTGACCAGCGCAACCTGCATGTCGGCGCCGAAGCGGCCGAATGCGCACGCGGGCCAGGTCGATCGCAGCCGTCGCTCGAAGTCCGAAAACAGTTCGCGGCCGAGTTCCGGGGATGCGGCCGAGGTGAAGCTGGGGCGGTTGCCGCGACCGGTGTCGGCGGCCAGCGTGAACTGGGGCACGGCGAGCAGCTGGCCGTCGATGTCGCGCAGGCTCAGGTTCATGCGACCGTCGGCGTCGGGGAAGATGCGGTAGTTGAGCAGCCGCTCGATGAAGCGGTCGAGCCGCTGGGCTCGGTCCCCGGACTGGAATCCGACCAGAACCAGCATGCCACGGTTGATCGAGGCCACGCGCTGGTCATCGATCGTCACCGAGGCTTCACGGACGCGCTGGATCAGACCGATCACGGGCGCGGCTCGCGGCCCTTCGGCCCGGGCCGATGCGCGCATTCCTTGATGCTGCCGGGTTCGAGGCGTTCTGGCATGTGCATGGCCGAGTCGGTCCGGTGATTGATGCAGCCTTCAGGATGGTAGCATCGGCACGCGATGAAACTTGCCCTTGCCCGCCTGTTATTGCGACTGCTGTGCTGGATGCCGCTGGGGCTGGTTCGCGCCATCGCCGCGGTCGTGGCGGCAATCGTCGGGGTACTTCCCGGGAAGCGACGTCGAATCCTGGCTGCAAACCTGGACCGGGCATTCCCGGAACTGTCGCCGCGGGCGCGGGGCCGCATGCTGCGACGCAACCTGTCCGCCATGGCGGCAACCTTGCTCGAGTCTGCCTTGCTCTGGCATCGGCCCCGGCACTGGATCGAGCACCATATTGTCGCAGTCGAGGGGCGCGAGCATGTCGAACGCGCCCGCGCCGAGGGACGGGGGCTGCTGTTCGTCGGCGGGCACCTGGGGCAGTGGGAGCTTTCGATTCTCTACGGCAGCCTGAGCCTGCCGATCGCCTACCTCTACAAGCCGCCGCGCTCGGCCCGGGCCGATGCGCTGCTGATCGAGCGTCGCAGTCGCTTCGGTGCCGAGATGATCCCGACCGGTGGTGCCGCATTGCGCCGTGCGGTGCAGCAGCTGCGCTCCGGGCGCGTGGTCGGCATGCTGTTCGACCAGCTGCCGCGCGGTGGCGACTTCACCCTGGCCGAATTCTTCGGCTGCCCGGTCGCGACGATGACCCTGCCGCATCGACTGGTCCGGGCCACCGGCTGTGCCGTGGTGATGGGTCATTGCCTGCGCGTCCCCGGCGGCTGGAGCGTGGTGTTCGACGCGGTGCCCGGGGCGCAGGATCCCGATCCGGTAAGGGCCACAGAGGCGCTGAACCGGGCGCTCGAGCAAGCGGTGCGGCGGGCGCCCGAGCAATACCTGTGGCAGTACCGGCGCTTCGAGGCGCTGCCGGCGCGCGCCGCTTGAAGCGGATGATTCAGTTCGAACGCTGCAGCCGTCGCAGCCACACCCGCATCACCTTCTCGGCCTGCTTGTCGCCGCGTCGTTCGGCCGCCTCGATGCCACGTCGCCAGGCATCGGCCGCGCCTTCGCTGTCGTCACCTTGCAGCCGCGCTTTGCCCAGCCACTGCCAGGCGATGCTCTGCTCCGGGTCATGCTCGACGGCGCGCAGCAGATGTTTGATCGCCAACTGAAGATCGCCTCGGGTCAGACGGGCCTGTCCGGCGGCCAGGCGCGCGGTGTAGTCGTCGCGGCCGCACTCGATGAGTCGCTCGATGGACCTCGGATCCATTCAGTGTTTCCAATAGGCCGGAGTCAGCAGCACCAGCACGGTGAAGATTTCGAGCCGGCCGAGCAGCATCGCAAAACTCATCAGCCACTTGGTCGGGTCGCTCAGGCTGCCCCAGTTCGACGAGGCCTCGCCGAGCGCCGGGCCAAGGTTGTTCATCGCCGAAAGGACCACCGAGATCGCGGTAATCAGGTCGTTCTCCAGACTGGCGACCAGCAGGGTCAGAAACACGATGCAGACGATGTAGAGCGACAGGAAGCCCCAGATCGCATTGGCAACTTCCTCGCGCAGGGTCTTGCCGCCAAATTTCAGTGGCAGCACCGAGCGCGGATGGATCAACCGACGCAGCTCGCGCATGCCCTGTTTCGAGATCAGGTAGATCCGAACGATCTTGAAGCCGCCGGTGGTCGATCCGGCGCAACCGCCGAGCGCTGAAATCAGGATCATCAGCAGCGGCAGTGTGCCTGGCCAGATGCTGATGTCGGCGGTGCCGAAGCCGGTCGTGGTGGTGTAGGAAACG
>Ga0100398_1002877_pt1 | contig 14195 bp, 14 predicted proteins | sample CryGeymeta201522_FD_81568 | JGI IMG/M metagenome (GOLD analysis project Ga0100398, IMG submission 81568) | Groundwater microbial communities from Crystal Geyser aquifers in Utah, USA - Crystal Geyser metaG 2015-22 | ecosystem: Environmental > Aquatic > Deep subsurface > Groundwater | place: USA... | reverse complement strand
GTTCGATGTGGATGTCCTGTACTTGTTCCCGGTCGCTATCGCCTACGGTGGCTATGCCATTCGCGATTTGGTGGAAGTGGTGGTCTTCGTGGGGATCCTGTCTCTGGCCATTGTCTACGCGTGGTGCAAAGGAGTGTTTGAGTGGCAACCGAAAAAGTAGAACCGGTTATCCAGTTCGCCCTCCTGGACGATTTGCTCAACCTGGCGCGGGCCAATTCCCTGTGGCCCATGACCTTCGGTCTCGCCTGCTGTGCCATTGAAATGATGGCCGCCGGGGCGGCTCGCTTCGATCTCGACCGCTTTGGCGCCGGGGTGTTTCGGCCGTCGCCGCGCCAATCCGATGTGATGATCGTGGCCGGCACCATCAGCCGCAAAATGGCACCCGTGATCAAACGCCTCTGGGACCAGATGCCCAATCCCAAATGGTGCATCGCCATGGGCAATTGCGCCATCTCCGGCGGTCCGTTCGAGTATCCCGAGCAGTACGCGATTGTTCCGGGGGCGCATCTGATCGTGCCGGTGGATATCACCGTGCCCGGCTGTCCACCGCGCCCGGAAGGCCTGATTCAGGGGATTCTGGCCCTGGAAGACAAGATCACCAAAGGCGAACAGCGCAATCTGCTGCGCCGTTTCAGCCGCAAGGTGGAAGCGAGGTAGTCATGGCCACCAACGACGCATTGATCGAACAGTTGCGAACCCTGGTCGGCGCTCCGGCGGTGACCGCGGACCTTGATTTCAGCCGGGGGATCACGGCCGAAGTCAGGGTCACCCTGGCGCAACTGTGGCCGGCGCTTGAAGCCTGCCGGGATGCCGGGTATTTTCTGGAAACCATCACCGGGCTCGATTTCGTCGACACCAATGAACTGGTCTACCAGGTGAATCGTTATGAGCCACGGTGCCGGATTGCTCTGCGCCTGCTCTGCGGCAAGGACCAGAAGGTGCCGACGGTGAGTGATATTTTTTCGTCGGCGCTGTGGCAGGAACGGGAAGTGTGGGAATTCTTCGGGATTCGATTCACCGACCACCCGGATCTGAAGCCTTTATTGCTTCCCGAAGATACGGATTTCCATCCGTTGCAGAAGGACTTCGGCAAGGTTCACGCTTATCGCAGACGGGATGAGATCTATGGATGAACAGTTGCTAGAACCGGTCCGGGAAAATATCTACCAGCTCAACCTCGGTCCCCAGCACCCCAGTACCCATGGCGTGCTGCGGGTGCTGCTGAAGCTGGATGGCGAGTACATCGTCGAGGCCGAACCGGTGATCGGCTACGGTCACCGAGGCCATGAAAAGATGGGCGAGAACCACACCTATCTTCAATTCATGCCCAACACCAGCCGCATGGATTACCTGTCGGGCCTGATTTACAACCACGGCTACTGTCTCGCGGTGGAAAAGATGTGCGGGATCGAAGTGCCGGAGCGGGCCCGCTACATTCGCGTCATTTGCGCCGAACTCAATCGGATTTCCAGCCACCTGCTGTGGTTCGGCACCTACGTGATGGATCTCGGCGGTTTCACTCCGTTTCTTTACTGCTTCGACGATCGTGAACAGATCCTGGATCTGCTGGATGGGGTCAGCGGTTCGCGCCTGACCTACTCCTACTGCCGCTTCGGTGGGGTGAACCGCGATGTCGACGATGCCTTCGTCGCCGGGGCGCGCCGCTTCATCGCCCGGTTACGCAGCCGTTGGGTCGATTACCACAACCTGGTGACCAAGAACGTGATTTTTATCCACCGGGTGCGTGACGTCGGCATCATCGACCGCGATCTGGCCCTGCGCTTCGGGGTGACCGGGCCCAATCTGCGCGCGGCCGGGGTTGCGTACGATCTGCGCAAGATCGAACCGTACGAAGTGTACGATCGCTTCGATTTCGAGGTGCCCATCGGCGGCAAGGGCGATGCTCAGGACCGCTACCATGTGCGGCTGGCCGAAATGGAGCAGAGCTGTCGGATCATCGAACAGGCGATCGAGGCCCTGCCGGCGGGAAGATTCCGCAACGAATACCGCTATCAGCATGTGACCCCGCCCAAGGGCGACTATTACCTCGGCTTTGAAAGCGCTCGCGGCGCCACCGGCTACTATCTGGTGAGCGACGGCAGCCGCTATCCGTACCGGTGCCACATCCGGGTGCCCAGCTTCGGCAATCTCCAGGTCCTGACCGAAGTGCTCAAAGGCACCATGGTAGCCGATGCCATTTCCATTCTCGGCAGCGTGGACCTGGTGATTCCGGAAATCGACCGTTGATGCGGGCGGCGGCTCGGGGTTGCCGGGCGCTGCCCCGGGACCCGCGGCGCTGAGGGGCGCGGCAGCCGAAGCGGCTGGCCTGAAACTGGATGTTTTGTTCCGTAAGGAGTTCCTTCCATGACTGAAACCGTCGTTGCCGCTGCTGGGTCGGGATGGCTTCGAATCATCATCGGCTTGATCGTGGTCTTGTTATTCAGCCAGTTGAATGCCCTGTTTCTGGTCTGGCTCGAACGGAAAGTGGCCGGTCACATCCAACTGCGACCGGGGCCGATGGAAGTGGGGCCGCACGGGATCCTGCAAACCATCGCCGACGGTATCAAGCTGGTGGGCAAGGAACTGATCACCCCCAGAAGCGCCGACCGGATCCTCTTCGTGATTGCCCCGGTGCTGGTGTTCATGCCGGTGCTGGTGGCGTTCCTGGTGCTGCCCTTCGATCAGCATCTGATCATCCGCGATATGAACGTCGGCTTGCTGCTGATCTTCGCCTTTTCCACCTTTTCGGTGCTGGCGATCCTCCTGGGCGGCTGGGCTTCCAACAATAAGTACGCGCTGCTCGGGGCGATCCGTTCGGTGGCTCAGAATGTCGCCTACGAAATCCCCCTGTTGCTGTCGGTCATGAGCGTGGTGCTGATGACCCATTCCTTCCGCTTTTCCGAGATCGTCGCGGCCCAACATCGGTTCTGGTTCATCTTCCTGCAGCCGGTTGCCGGGCTGATTTTTTTCATCGCCGCCACCGCCGAAACCAACCGGGCCCCGTTCGACATTCCGGAAGCGGAATCGGAACTGATTGCCGGGTTCCACACCGAATACAGCGGCATGCGCTTCGGCCTGTTCTTCCTGGCCGAGTACACCAACATGTTCATCGTCAGTGCGGTGGCCGCCAGCCTGTTCTTCGGCGGCTGGCAGGGACCGTTCGGATTTTCTCTGGGGCTGCCCGGACTGGTCTGGTTCCTGATCAAGGTCTACATTTTGCTGTTCGTGCTGATGTGGTTTCGCTGGACCTTTCCACGAGTGCGGTTTGATCAGCTGATGAACTTTTCGTGGAAGGTGATGATCCCGCTCAGCCTCGCCAATCTGCTGGTGACGGCCGTGGTGGTGAAACTGATTTGAGCGGGGCCTGGCGTCGGTCCGGCCTGGAAACGGACTGAGCGCGGCGCGGCAACGGTTACAGCGCATTCTGTGGTGGTCGTTTGATCTACCCATTTCACATCGGTGGAGCGGATATGGGCTACTGGAAGGAAATCGTGGAAGGCGGCTGGAGTCTGGTCGAAGGGATGCGGGTGACCGCAAAGCGCCTGGTGCGTCCCGTGGTGACGGTACAGTACCCGCGCCAGACCATCGACATGACCCTGGCCTATCGCGGGCACATCGAACTGAAGAAATTCGCCGAGAGTGGAAGTCACCGCTGTGTGGCCTGCGGGACCTGCGAGCGGACCTGTCCATCGCACGTGATCAAGGTCCAGGGGGTCAAGGCGCATGCCAGGAGTGACAAGGTGGCCACCCACTACTGGATCGACTTTACCCGCTGCAGCCTGTGCGGCCTGTGCGTGGAAGCGTGCCCGACCGAAACCCTGAAATTCTCGCGTGAGTACCAGCTTGATGGGGAAACCCGCTGGGACGGGGTGATCGACTTGATCCAAAGGCTGGAGGAAAACAGATCATGAGTGCATGGTTTGGGATCGAAGGAGTGGCTCACCTGGCTTTTTGGGTGGTGGTCGGAATCACCCTGGGCGGGGCCGGGCTGGCGGTGTTTCCGCGCAACATCCTCCACAATGTGGTTGGGCTGATCCTAGCCCTCTCGGGGGTGGCCGGGATCTACCTGTTTCTCGGCAGCATGTTCATCGCCCTGATGCAGTTGCTCATTTATGTCGGCGCCATCTGCATCGCTATTATCTTCGCCATCATGCTGTCGCGGCCGCTGCACCTGGAAGTGCCGGTACGGCGGCTACCCAAGGTGGTGGGTGGGGTGGGCGCCGCCCTGGTGTTCTTTCTGGGGCTGCTCGGAGTGATCGTGAAAACTTGCTGGCAGGCGGCGCCGGAGCGCGGCACCGACTGGTCGATCAAAACCATCGGCGACCTCCTGCTGACCCGTTACGATCTGGCGTTCGAGGTGATTTCCCTGGTGCTGCTGGTGGCCATCATTGGGGCCATTGTGACGGCCGGGTTCAGTCGGAGGTTGAGTTCATGAATAGTCTGAGTACCTACCTGATCCTTGCCGCGATGCTGTTCTGCCTCGGATTGCTGGGCGTCTTGCAGCGGCGTAACCTGATCGGCATGCTGATCGCCATTGAACTCATGCTCGGCGGAGCCAGCATCAACTTCATGGCTTTCAACCGGTTCCTGGCTCCGGAACCGGCGGTCGGCCAGATCATCACCCTGTTCGTGATGGGGATCGCGGCAGCGGAGGCGGCCATTGGCCTCAGCATTATCCTGGCCCTGTTCAGACAAATGCGCTCGATCAACGTGGAACGGGCGCAGCGCCTGAGCGGTTGACCTGAACCGCGCGGCCCAGTCGCGTGGCGGTACGGTCAGTCGCTAGGCCGGATCCGATGAGGATGTTGCGACGGTTGCCCGAGTGAGAGAGGACTCCTAGAGATGATGTGGTTGTTCAAAGATCCCGTGTTGGCGGCGGCGTGCACAGGCACATGGCTTCCCTTTCTGGCCATGTTGGTGATTCTGATTTTTACCCGGCGCAATCAACGGTTGTCGGCTGGGATCTCGATCGCATCGATCGTCACCTCGCTGATCTGTGCCATCTATTTGTTCACCAAGCTGTTTCATGCCGGAGTTCCGGTGCAGTACGAGGTGGCATGGGCCATGACCCCGGACCTCTACGTCCCGTTCGGCTACCTGCTGGATCCGCACAGCCTGCTGATGCTCCTGATCGTCGCCACCATCGCCTGCCTGGTGCAGATCTATTCGGTCGGTTACATGGCCGGGGACCCCGGGTTCAGCCGCTACTACGCCTTCCAGTCCCTGTTCGCCTGGGCCATGCTCACCATGGTGATCGCCCCGGGGATGCTGCAACTCTACATCTTCTGGGAACTGGTGGGGCTGGCTTCGTACCTGCTGATCGGCTACTACTATGAAAAGTACAGCGCCTCCCAGGCCGGTAAGAAGGCCTTCGTGGTCACTCGACTGGGTGACATCGGGTTTTTCCTGGGGCTGATCTTCCTCATGCTGGGCTACGGAGATCTCGGCATCCTCAATATCAACCAGGCCGCCGCCGGCCATCAGATCCCCGGCCCCCTGGTGACCATTTCGGCGTTGTTGATTTTCTGCGGCGTGATCGGTAAAAGCGCCCAATTCCCGTTGCTCACCTGGTTGCCCGACGCCATGGAAGGCCCGACCCCGGTCAGCGCCCTGCTCCACTCCGCCACCATGGTGGCCGCCGGTGTCTACATGATGAGCCGGATTTTTCCGTTCTTTGCCGCTTCCCCCGACGCCATGGCGGTGGCTCTGGCGATCGGCACCGTAACCATGCTGCTGGCTTCCACCATGGCCATGGCCACCTACGATCTGAAGCAGGTCTGGGCCTATTCGACCGTGAGTCAACTCGGCTTCATGGTGATGGGGCTGGGCGCCGGCGGCTACTTCGCCGGGGTCTTCCACCTGACCACCCACGCCGGCTTCAAAGCCCTGCTGTTCTTGTGCTCGGGCATGTTCATTCATGAATTCCATACCAATGACATGCGGGTGATCGGTCAGAGCGGCGGTCGCAATCTCAAGGTCCCAATGATTTCCATGACCATCGGCGCGCTGGCCCTGTCCGGATTGTTCCCGTTTTCCGGGTTCTTCAGCAAGGAAGCCATCATGGGCGTGCTCGCCCAGCACACCAACAAGGTCTGGCTGTTCGCCGGCCTGCTGGGCGCCTTGATGACCGCCTACTATTCGTTCCGGCTGATCTTTTTCGTGGCCCTGCCCCGCAAGCTGGCCACTGTGCCCGCGGAGGACCACGGCCATGGTCACGGCGCTGACCACGGTGACGAACATCACGGCAACGCTTACTGGGCGATGGCCTGGCCGGTGATGTTTCTGGCTTCGGTGACCTGCGTGCTGGGATTCTTCCAGGCACCGCTCGAGCAGTTTTTGACCGGGGGGCATGCTGCCGCCGCGGCCCATGGCGCCGGCCAGGAAGGCGCGGGGCATGGCATGGGGCATTATGTGCTGCTCGCCGGCGCGATTGGCTGTGCGTTAGCCGGTTTGGCCTGGGCCTGGGTGGAGTTCGGTCGCAAACGGGCGCCGCAGGAAGGCTTCCTCAAAAAATTCCCGCTGGCCGAAACCCTATTCGCCCGCCGTTGGTATCTCGACGATTTCTACCGCAAGGCGCTCGATACCCTGGTCTACGGTGGCCTCACCAGCCTGTTCACGCGCAATGACCGGCGGGTGATCGACGGGGCCATCGATGGCATCTGCAAGCTGACCGTCGGTACGGGTCGGATGACGAGCTTCATGCAATCCGGGATGCTGCAGTACAACCTCCTGGTTATGGTTGCCGGTATCGGCCTGGTGCTGTTGTTTTTCTTCATCTGATCTAACCCCTTTAACCAGCAAAGTGGATGGGCGTGCTTATGGCTTCCATGGAACTTGCTTCCTTTCCGATCCTGTCAACGATCCTATTGTCGACCATTGTGGCCCTTCTGGTGATCATGTTGATTCCGGAGGATCGGCCCAAGCTGGTCAAGCAGGTGAGCCTCGGATTCGCCGCGTTGGGGGTGGTGCTGAGCCTGTTGGTGTACGTTTCCTACGACGTGGACAAAGGCGGCCTGCAATTTGTCGAACGCTTTCTATGGGTGCAAAGCATCGGCATCTACTGGTTCACCGCGGTGGATGGCATCAACGCGCCGATGCTGATTTTGACTGCGGTGGTGCTGTTTACCGGCGTGCTCACCATGTGGGAACTGGAAACCCGGGTGAAGGAATTCTTCGCCCTCATGTATCTGCTGGTGGCCGGGGTCTACGGCGTGTTCATGAGCATGGACCTGTTCTGGATCTTCGTCTGGTATGATGTGTCGCTGTTTCCCATGTATCCGCTGATCGCGATCTGGGGAGGGACCCGCAAGGAATACGGGGCGATGAAGCTGACCCTGTACCTGCTCGCCGGGAGCGCGCTGATCCTGCCGGGGATTCTCTATGTCTGGGCGGTGGGTGGCGGCCACACCTTCGATCTGTTCGAATTGCAGCGGATGGGCCTGCCGGCGCACGTGCAACGCATCGCCTTCATTATGCTGTACCTGGGCTTCGGCATCCTGGCGGGTGTCTGGCCGTTCCATACCTGGTCGCCGGTCGGTCACGTGGCCGCTCCCACCGCCGTGAGCATGATCCATGCCGGGGTGTTGATGAAGCTGGGGGCTTACGGGATCCTCCGGGTCGGCATGACGCTGTGCCCCGAAGGGCTGGGCTATTGGGCCGACCTGATGGCGTTGCTGGCGACCATCGGCATCGTCTACGGGGCCTTCGTCGGCCTGGCCCAAACCGACCTCAAATACGTGATCGGCTATTCCAGCGTATCGCATATGGGCATCGTCGGTCTTGGACTCGCCACCATGACGGTGGATGGAATCAACGGCGCGGTGTTCCAGATGTTCTCCCATGGCGTTATGACCGCTTTGTTCTTTTCCGCTGTCGGTTACATTTACGATCGCACGCATACCAAGATGATTCCGGAACTAGGCGGGCTCTCCAACACCATGCCGGTGGCGTCGGCGTTCTTCATTATCGCCGCCTTCTGCGGTGTCGGGGTGCCCTGCATGAGCAGCTTCTGGGCGGAATTGCTGGTCTTCATTTCGGCCGTGAAGACCTACCCGGTGCGGGGCGTGCTCGCGGTGATCAGTCTCGTGGTGAGCGCTCTGTTCATGCTGCGGGTGGTGCAGAAGACCTTTTACGGTCCCCGCAACGAACGCTGGGAACATATCCCCGATGTGCCCCTGGCCCTGGCGACGCCGCGGATCATCCTGGTGGGCATCCTGGTGTTCTTCGGGCTGTTCCCGCGGTTGATTCTGGATGTGATTCAAAGTGCGGTGGTTCCCTTTGTGAGCAGCCTCTAGTCCCTAAGTGAGGTGAGATGGGTGCTATGATGAAATGGGTCCTGTTTAGTCCTGAACTGTACTACGTGGTGATGGCGGCGGTGTTTTTCTTCATGAGTCTGGAGCGGCAGGCCGAACCGCGCAAGCTTTACAAGTGGGCGGTGATCCTCTCCGGGGTCGGGGTGCTGGCGACGGTGCTCGGCGCTCGGCTCCAGGGCACCCTGTTTTTCGATGCGTACCGCATCGATCTGTTCAGCCAGGTGTTCAAGATCTTGATCGCCATCGGTACCTTCTGGGTGATGCTGGTGTGCAGTGAGCTGAAGGGGGTCGATGAGCGGCGCCACGCCGAGTTCTATTTTCTGATGACGATCTGTACGCTGGCCATGATGATGCTGGTGAGCGCGGTGGAACTGCTCACCATTTACATCACCCTGGAACTGTCGTCGTACTCGCTGTTTCTGCTGGTGCCCATGCGCAAGCACGACGGCGAATACGCCGAGACCGGTATCAAATATTTCATGATCGGAGCGACCGCTTCGGCCATGATGCTGTTCGGTCTGAGCTATCTCTACGGGGTTACCCACACCACCTATGTGGCCGAGGTGGTAAAAGCGCTGCCTCAGGTGTTCAACCAACCGGCCGCGGTGCTGGGGCTGGTGCTGGCGCTGGCGGGTTTCCTCTTTAAGCAGGCGCTATTTCCGTTCCACATCTGGGCGCCGGACGTCTACCAGGGTTCCACCAATCAGGTGGCCGCATACATCGCAACCGGGTCCAAGATGGCCGCCGCGGCCATGGTCATTCGGTTCATCGGGTTCGGCAACGCCGACAGCGGCTATTTCGTGCAACTGCTGATGGTCCTTTCGGTGCTGTCCATGACTTTCGGCAACCTGGTGGCGATCATTCAAAAAGACATCAAACGGCTATTGGCTTACTCCAGTATCGCCCACGCCGGTTACATGCTGATCGGGATCCTCACCATGACCGAGCAGGGCTACGCCAGCGCCATCTACTACGCTCTGGCTTACCTGATCATGAACTTCGCCTGCTTCATGGTGATCATCAAGGTCGCGGACGATGGCCACAACCTCCAGATCAAGGAACTGGCCGGCCTGCATAAACGCTCTCCGTTGCTGGCCATGACGCTGATGCTGGGGCTGTTCGGACTGGCCGGGATCCCGCCCACGGTCGGCTTCACCGGTAAATTTCTGGTGTTCGCCGCCGCTCTCAAGAAGGGTTACCTGATCCTGGTGATCATCGGCATGGTCAACGCCACGCTCTCGCTTTACTATTATCTGATCGTGATCAAAGCCGCCTATCTGCTGAAGCCGGTGCGGGAGTATCTGCCGGTTCGGGTGGACGGGGTGACCCGGTCGTTGAGCATTGCCCTGGTGGTGCTGATGATTTGCGTGGGTATTTTCCCCGACCGGTTTATGCAACTGACCGAAGCCGCCGCGGCCGCCCTGTTGATGTGACCCGCGCGGTGGTCTGCCGTGGTGATGACGACGGATGCGGTGGTGCCGCGTAAGGTGGATACGACCCTCAAGCAGTTATAGGAATTGAGCGATGCCGAGTATCTTCGATCGATTGAGGACATTGCCCCAAAGAACCCAGGCCAGGACCAGCGGTCCGCTGCTCGGCAAGGTGAGTGACGCCATGGCACCAGCTGCCGCGGTGGCGCCGGGCCGGAAACGGGCACCCTTTTGCGCCGCCGGCGGCCGCCCCTGTGTGACCGTGTGTAAACCGACGGCGGGTTGCGATTGCCAAAGCGAAGCGGTGCGCGCGGCGCTGGTGCGAGAAATCGCCGCGCTGGGCTTAAACCTTGAAGTGGGCACGGCGAAAACCGGCTGCGGCGGCCAATGCAACAGCGGACCCTTTATCGGATTCCCGCAACAGCAGTTATTCTACGTGCGGGTCCAGCCCGGAGACGCTGCCGACATCGCCCGCGAAACCCTGCTCCAGGGGAAAATCTTGTTCCCGCTGTTGTCGGTCAGCCCGAACCGATCGTACCGGGCCGATATCCTGTTCGAGCGGGAAACCGGAATGTTGGCCGCAATCGACGACAGCGTTTGCATGGTCGAGGTGGCCAAGTATTTTCTCGAGTGGGAGGCAGGTTTGTCCTGTGGCAAATGCGTACCCTGCCGCCTCGGCATGCAGCGCTTAAACGAATGCATGGAGAGGATCGTCGGCGGTAGCGGTACGCTGGAGGACCTGGAGCAGATCAAGCTGCTCTGCCACACCATGATCAACGCGTCGCACTGCGAATTTGCCATGACCAGCAGCCGCCCGGTGCTGAGTGCGGTGACCTACTTTGAAGATGAATTTCTGGCGCACATCGAGCGTCAGGAGTGTGCCGCCGGAGTCTGTGAAAAGCTGGTGGCGATCCAGAAGAAGAAAGCAACCCGAGAGCTGTTGAAGAGCCGCAAGAAAAAGAAGAAAAAATAGGGGCCGCCGACGGGTGGAAAGATAACTCCACGTGTAATCGGCTGCCCAAAGCCGCGGAACGAAGCGGCGCAGGGTTCGGCAGCCTGAGTTGACGCGATTGTTGTGTGTGTATATGATTTTTCATACACATTGACAACCCATCCGGGAATTACACCCTATGCGTACTAATATCGAAATTGATGACAAACTGATGAACGATGCGCTCAAAGCGACCGGTTTGCGAACCAAGAAGGAAGCCCTGGAGCTTGGCCTTAAAACGCTGATAAGACTCAATAAACAAGAAAAAATCAGGCGCTTTAGGGGGAAACTACAATGGTCCGGCAATCTTGATGAGATGAGAAGTTCTTCATGATTTTGGTCGATTCAAGCGTTTGGATTGACTACTTCAGTGGCATTGACTCCCAGGAAACTGATCGTCTGGACGGGGTGCTAGGAGTGAGCGCTGTTGCAATAGGAGATTTGATCCTTACTGAAGTCCTCCAGGGTTTTAGGCATGACAAGGACTACAAAACGGCCAGGCGCTTGCTGGGTGAGTTGACGATATTCGAATTGCTTGGTACGAAAATGGCGGTGAAGAGCGCGGATAATTTTCGCAAGCTACGCAAAAAGGGAATTACTATCAGAAAGACCGCCGATGTAATAATTGCATCGTTTTGCATTGAGCATAACCTCTCATTGCTGTTTTCAGATAGAGACTTCGAACCTTTTGTAGAACACCTTGGCCTAAGCAATGCAATTTACACATAACAGGCTGTTCGGTCCGCATGGGACGGTGAAAAGGGAAGAGGCGCTATGGCGAAAATCACGTTAAAGATCAATGGACAAGATGTGCAAGCGGACGAGGGGAGCACCATCCTGCAGGCTGCCAAGGAAGCGGGAATTTACGTGCCTACTCTATGTTATCATCCGTTCCTGCCCCTGGAAGAGGCTTGCCGAATCTGCGTAGTGGAAGAAGTTCGCCGCGGCTGGTCGACTCTGGTGGCAGCCTGTGTATTCCCGGTGCGTCAGGGCATGGTGATCGAAACCGATTCGGAGATGGTGAACGAATCCCGGCGTACCATTCTGGAGCTGCTGCTGTCCGATCACCCCAACGCCTGCATGACTTGCCAGGCCACCGGTGAATGCGAACTCCAGGACCTGGCCTATCGGTTCAAAGTCGGTGGTGGCGCTTACCATGGGCAGCGGCACAAATACCCGGTGGATTCCGATCCCCATCCGCTGCTGCACATCGATATGAATAAGTGCGTGCTCTGCCGCCGCTGCATTCGCGCCTGTCATGATATCCAGGGCGCCGATGTCTGGACCAAGGTGGGGCGCGGGTTCAATCAGCGGATCTCGACTGCCTTCGAACTGCCCCTGCTCGACGCCGGCTGCGAATCCTGCGGCCATTGTGCCGACTTCTGCCCGGTGGACGCCATCGGGGTCCGCGGCGGTCGGGGAGAAGTCCGGCCCTGGAACGTGGTGAGCGGATCGACCATCTGCCTGCAATGCGCCTGCGGCTGTCTTGCCCAGTATCAGATGGCGGGCGATAAAGTAATGCGGGTCCGGGCCGATTTCCGATCGCCCGCCAATCGTGGCGCTTTGTGCAAGCTGGGGCGGTTCAACTTCGATTTCATCAACGGCCCGCAGCGCGTGACCGAGACCCTGGTGCGGGGTGAGGGCGGGGAGCTGAAGCCGGTCGCTTTGGCCGAAGCCATCGAGACCGCCGCCAAGGGCCTGAGCGAAGTGCGAGATGCCGGTGAGTCCGCCTCAATCGGAATAATCGCCGGCGGCATGCTGGCCAACGAAGATTACTATGCCGCTCAAAAGCTGGCCCGCGGCGGTCTGTTCACCAACAACATCGATCACGTCAGCGGTCCCTGGCAGCTGCCGGTCTATGAGGGGCTGTCCACGAGTCTGGGGCTCGGCGCCATGACCAACAGCCTGGAAGATCTGAGCCAGGCCCGCTCGATTCTGGTCATGGGTTCCAACACACTTGAGAAACAAGCGATTGCCGCGCTCAAGGTGCGCGCCGCGGTGCGCAACGGTGCCAAGCTGCTGCTGGCGCATCCGCGCGAGGTGGGGCTCGGTAAAGACGCCAAGATGCAGCTTGCCATCCAGCCGGGCAGTGAAGACGCTCTGGTGCTGGCGTTCATCAAGACGATCCTGGATCAGAAGCTGTACGACGAAGCCTTTCTGGAAGCCTATACGCAGGATTTCGACAAGCTTGTGCGCAGCATGGAAAAGGTGGAGCTGGCCGAGTTGGCCGAAAAGACCGGTCTCAGCGCCGCGGTCTTGACTGAAGCCGCCCAAATGTACGCCGCTCAGCGTCCCGCCTGCCTGATTTACGGTTTGGAAACGGGCGCCGCGGCGCTCAATGAAACCTTCTACCGGATGTGCGCGGCGCTGCAACTGCTGTTGGGTTCGGTCGGCATGGCCGGGGGTGGGGTCAATGTTCTGGGCGCCGCCGGCAACGCTCAGGGCGCGGCCGATTTTGGCGCCTGGCCGAAATACCTGCCGGGTTATCGGCCGGCGGGCCAGTCCGGCACCAAGAAGATGATCGCCAAACTCTGGGGTGCGGAATTGCCTGGGGCTGCCGGGTTGAGCTGGCCGGAAATGTTTGAAGCCATGGAAAAGGGCACCCTCACCTGTCTCTACCTGATTGGGGTCGATCCGTTCAGCGTAGGGATTGCGCCCAACAAGGTGGAAGCGGCCCTGGCCAAACTGAAGCTTCTCATCGTGCAGGATTGCCGCAAAACCAGGGCGGTGGATTTTGCCCATGTGGTGCTGCCGGCCGCTCCGTTCATCGAGAAGCAGGGCACCGCCATCAACTGTGAACGGCGCTTGCAGAAGCTGGAACCGGTGGTGCGAAGCGGGGTCGCCGGCGACTTTGAACTGATCAACGGACTCCTCAAGGCCCTCAATGAGTCACTGGCCTTTACCGGGGTCGATCAGGCTTTTGCGGAAGCCGTGCAGTTGCACAAGGATTTGGACAATCTGAATCTGGTGGCGGTTACGGTGGAAGGGGTGCAACTACCGGTCAGCCCTGAGGGAGCTGGTACCGAGCGGCTTGGCCTGCCGCTGGAAGAAGGCAAGGCTAAGTTCAAGTTTTACGCCGCAAGGATGTGACGGTCGTCTGGATCCTGCACCAAGGCGCACCCGGGGTGGAGTGAAAGCGAAGCCCGGAACGGGTCGAACGGCGCAGGATTGAGCGATCGATCACGTAGGGGTCGGAACAGGGTCAGCTGTTCCGACCCCTTTATTTTTGCCTGATAAAAACGGATTTATGGCGCACCTTTCATTAAGCGCAGAGTTGCCTCGGTGCCGCGGAATTCTTTCATGCCGCGGGCGTCGGGTAGTTCCCGCTGGTCGCAACCCGACCTACGACTTTTGTTCGTAGTGCGTCCCGTCAGGGCGTCTTGGTGTGTTATGGGTTTTGTCGTGGAGATCGGCGCTTACCGAAAGCCCAGCGACCGTGCTCTGGGATGCGCCGTCAACGCC
>Ga0100398_1002873_pt1 | contig 14202 bp, 6 predicted proteins | sample CryGeymeta201522_FD_81568 | JGI IMG/M metagenome (GOLD analysis project Ga0100398, IMG submission 81568) | Groundwater microbial communities from Crystal Geyser aquifers in Utah, USA - Crystal Geyser metaG 2015-22 | ecosystem: Environmental > Aquatic > Deep subsurface > Groundwater | place: USA... | reverse complement strand
TTGAGCGAGCTTTTCAAAAGAGCCGCCGAGTACAAAATGCCGGCCTTGGCGATTACGGACCATGGAAACATGATCGGCGCCATCCATTTTTACAAAAAGGCCATGAAGAGCGGGATCAAACCGATCATCGGCTGCGAAGTCTATGTGGCCCCGGGTTCCCGGCTGGAAAAACCGGCAGGGAATGAAGAGAGCGCCTACCATCTGATTCTCCTGGCGAGGAACCAGGCCGGTTACAAGAACCTGATGTGGCTGGTCAGCGAGGGATACCTGAACGGTTTTTACCGAAAGCCCCGGATCGATAAAGAGGCGCTTCGAGAGCATGCCGAGGGGTTGATCGGCCTTTCGGCCTGTATGCACGGGGAAATCCCGTCCTATCTTCTGCAAGGGCAAAGGGACAAGGCCGCTCGTGCGGCCGGAGAATATGCCGATATCCTCGGGAGAGGAAATTTTTATCTGGAGATCCAGGATAACGGGCTTGAGGATCAGAAGGTGGTGAATGACGAGATGATCCGGCTTGCAAGAGAGCTCTCCATTCCGCTGGCGGCGACCAACGACTGTCATTATCTGAAGAGAGAGGATGCCGCCGCCCACGAGGCTTTGCTTTGTATCCAGACCGGAAAGACCCTGATGGAAGAAGACCGTTTCCGCTTCTCTTCGGATCAGCTCTATTTCAAGTCACCCGAAGAAATGGTCCAGGCCTTCAGCCATATCCCCGAAGCGATCCGCAATACGATAGAGATTGCGGAACGCTGCAATCTTGAGCTTGAATTCAACAAGATTCATTTACCTACGTATGATGCGCCGAAAGAGGTGAGCCTTGAGTCCTATCTCCAAGAGAAGGCCGAAGAGGGTTTCCTTGACCGGATGAAGCATGGAAAGATTCCGGCCGGCCAGGAAGAGATCTACCGAGCCCGTCTTGCCGAGGAGCTGAGGATCATCAAAGAGATGGGATTCCCCGGGTATTTCCTTATCGTATGGGATTTCGTCCGATGGGCCAAGGGTCAGGGGATTCCGGTCGGACCGGGGAGGGGATCCGGGGCCGGGTCGCTTGTGGCCTATGCCCTGGGAATTACGGATATCGACCCGATGGCCTACGGTCTTATCTTCGAGCGGTTCATGAATCCGGAGCGGGTGAGCATGCCGGACTTTGATATTGACTTCTGCATGGAACGCAGGGGCGAGGTCATCGAGTATGTGACGAAACGGTACAGCATGGATAAGGGATACGGCAATGAGGCCGTGGGGCAGATCATGGCCATCGGTTCCCTTCAGGCTCGGGGGGTGATCCGAGATGTGGCCCGCGTCATGGGGATCCCTTATGCCGAAGCCGACACCCTGGCAAAGCTGGTTCCGAACGAGCTGGGGATCAAGCTCCCGGACGCAGTCCGCCGGGAGAAGAAATTCAAGGAAATGGCGGACAAAGATCAGAAGATCAAGAAACTGCTCGATATTGCCATGGCCCTGGAAGGCCTGTACCGGAATGCATCCACCCACGCGGCCGGCGTGGTGATCGGTGACCGCTCTCTCCGGGAGTGGACCCCCCTCTACCGGAGCGAAGAGGCCGAGATCGTCACCCAGTACGACAAAAAAATTGTGGAGGAAGTCGGGCTGGTCAAGTTCGATTTCCTCGGACTCAGGACCCTGACGGTCATCGACAAGGCCGTTAAGATCATCAACCGCGAGCGCATGACGCAGGGGGGCCTTGGGGAAGGTCCTGCAGACCGGCAGGCGCCGCTCAACATGCTGGAGATCCCTCTCAATGATCCGGCTGTGTTTGAACTCCTCTCCCGAGGGGATACGATGGGGATTTTCCAGCTTGAAAGTTCGGGGATGCGGGAACTCCTGGTCAAGATGAAGCCCCAGAACTTCGAGGACATCATCGCCCTGGTCGCCCTCTACCGACCGGGGCCTATCGGAAGCGGGATGGTGGATGACTACGTCATGTGCAAGCACGGGAAAAAGGAGATGGAGTTCATCCTCCCTCAGCTCAAACCGATTCTCAAGGAGACCTATGGAGTCATCGTCTACCAGGAACAGGTGATGGAGATCGCCAAGGTTCTGGCCGGCTATTCTCTGGGGGCCGCCGACCTCTTGAGGCGCGCGATGGGCAAGAAGATACCCGAGGAGATGGACAGGCACAAGTCCATCTTCTTGAACGGGGACGCGAAGCTGGGGATCCCCGGCGCAGTCAAGAAGGGAATTGATGCCAAGAAAGCGGAAAAGGTCTTTGACCTCATGGCCTATTTCGCAGGGTATGGATTCAACAAGTCCCACTCGGCCGCTTATGCCATGATTGCCTATCAGACGGCCTATCTCAAGGCGCACCACCCTGTGGAGTTTATTGCCGCCTTGATCTCTTCGGATATGGACAACACGGACAAGGTGGTTCAGTATATCTCGGAATGCAGGGAGCGGGGGATAGAGGTCCTTCCGCCCGATCTGAATGAGAGCAGCATGGATTTCACAGTCGTCGGAAACAAGATCCGGTTCGGCCTGGCCGCCGTAAAGAACGTCGGGGGATCGGCCATTGATGATATCCTGAAGGCCAGGGAGACGGGCGGGCCCTTCAAGTCCATCTCCGATTTTTTTACGAGGGTGGATCTGAAGAAGGTGAACAAGAGGGTCATCGAAGGGCTGATCAAGTGCGGCGCCTTTGATTCCACGGGAGCAAAAAGATCACAGTTGATGGAGGTCTTTGAGTCTGCCATGGAGATGAACCATCAGGCGCAGCGGGACCGAGAGCTTGGGCAGGGGAGCCTTTTCGGTCAGGCGGGGGGCGTCCATTCCTATGAGACCGAAGTGTCTCTGCCTGGAATCGAAGAGTGGCATGAAAATCAGCTTCTCCGGTACGAGAAGGAGTCCCTCGGGTTTTACATCTCCGGGCACCCCCTGGCCCGGTGCACGGGAGAGATCAAAAAGTTTGCCAATTCGGACACGGCCAAGATCAAGGAGTTGGGAGAAAATGCGGAGGTTTCCCTCTGCGGCGTGATCTCCGCCTGCAAGAAAAAAGTGACTCGGCGGGGCGACAAGATGGCTATCCTGAGCCTTGAAGACCTTCAGGGAGTGACCGAGGTCCTGGTCTTCCCCAAGGTTTATGAAAAGACGCAGGATATCCTTGAAAGCGATCTTCCTGTGCTGGTCAAAGGGCGGATCAAGAAGGACGAAAAGGGCGTTTCCATCATCTCCGAGGAGATCGCTATGCTGAAGGACATACGAAAACGTGAGGCAAGACGCGTGGACATCCGTCTATCCTCAATCGGCTTGAATGATGAACATTTAAGCCGGATCCATGATATTCTGCTGCAGAACAAGGGGGGATGTGAGGTCTATCTGCACATTCTTGTTCCCAACCACAGCGAAGCCGTGATCTCTGTAGGGAATGATCTTCGCGTGAGCCCATCGGACAGGATGATCGTGGACATAGAAAGCATTGCCGGCAACCGCGCGGTGACGGTCTCTTAAAAAAAGAGTTCAAACCATTCAAGCGGTTTAAATCGTTTAAACTCTTTGAACGGCTTGAACGATTTCTTTTTTCCTGGAGAAAACAGAAGGAATAAGAAACCATGACCAACAACTATCTGGATTTTGAGAAGCCGATCATAGAATTAGAAACCAGGCTGGAAGAGATGAAGCAGATCTCTTCCCGGGACGGGGCCGATTTCACCGATGAGATCCGGCGGCTCCAGAAAAAGATCGAGCAGCTGCATAAGCATGTCTACTCCAACCTGACTCCCTGGCAGAGAACCCAGCTCGCAAGACATGCAAAGAGGCCCTATGTCCAGGATTACATCTCTTTGCTCATGGAGGATTTTTTTGAGCTTCATGGAGACCGTCTCTTCGGTGATGATCCGTCCATGGTGTCAGGAGTCGCTCACTTTCAACAAAAACCGGTTGCGGTCATCGGTCATCAAAAAGGGCGGAACACCCGTGAGAATATAGAGAGAAATTTCGGGATGCCCAATCCTGAAGGGTATCGCAAGGCCCTTCGCATCATGAAACTGGCCGAAAAATTCAGGATGCCGGTCATCACCTTCATAGACACCCCCGGCGCCTATCCCGGCATGGGCGCCGAGGAGCGCGGTCAGGCCGAGGCCATCGCGAGAAACCTCTTTGAGATGTCGCGGTTGAAGACGCCGATCGTGGTGGTGGTTTCAGGCGAAGGGGGAAGCGGGGGGGCGCTGGCCATCGGGGTTGGGGACCGCATCCTGATCCTGGAGAACGCCGTCTATTCGGTGATCTCTCCGGAGTCGTGCTCCTCGATTCTGTGGAAGGAGACCTCCAAGGCCGAGGAGGCCGCCAAGGCGTTGAAAATGACGGCGGAGGATCTGAAGAAACTCGGCCTGGTGGACCGCGTGATTCCTGAACCGTTGGGCGGCGCGCACAGGGATTATGAAAAAATGGCTGAAAACCTCAGATCAGCCCTTGTGGAAGTTCTGGATGAGCTCAAGAAGATGCCGATTCCCGAACTGGTTCAGAGCCGGTTTATCCGCTACCGCTCCATTTGGCCGTTTAATGAAAAATTATGATGAAAGCCGAGATTCCCTGCGGATCCTTGCGCGAGTTGATCGGAGGCAGATCGCCTATCTGAATGCCGTCTTGGAGTCCTATGAGGGACTGGGTCTCCTGCGGACGCTGAACCCGGCTGAAGGGATCGTTTGTTTCTATGTCTCAAACCCCCTCTCAGAAGAAACCCATGCGCTTCTTCAGTCCTTACAGAAAGAGATCGGTCTTGAATTTTGTGTATCATCATTCCATGGATGCCTTTAAAGCCGCTCTTCTGGTCACGCTTTTTTTCTTCATGTTCCCCGTCCGGGTTTCGGGAGAGAACAGTTGTGTGAAGTGCCATGAAGGTATAGAAAATCCGGCCATCAGGGAATTTCATAAGGAATGGAAGGCGTCTGCACATTCCCGTTCAGGGATCACCTGTGAGCACTGTCATGGCGGGGATCCGGGGAAGAGCGGGAAGGAGGCCGCTCACCAAGGTGTTCACAATGCGTTGGATCGTGAAAGCTCTGTCTATTATACGAAGATTCCAGCCCTTTGCGGAGGGTGCCACATCGCCGCCTTCAGTGAATTCAAAACAAGCAGCCATTACAGCAACCTTATCACCAAGGGGACCGGCCCCAATTGCGTGACCTGCCATGATGCCATGGCCACGAAGATCATCAAACCGGGTGAGATTGAGATCTTTTGCGCGCTGTGCCATAATGCGAAGATGAGTCTGCTTCCGGGTGTCACAAAAGACGCCAAGACCTGCCTGGAACGGATGGACCTGATCGGGCAGAAGATTCAGGAGGTAGAAAGGGCCCTGGCGCAGGCGGAAAAAAGCGGAACCGATACCACCCAGGCCAGGGGATTTCTCTCCCTGGCCGGGCGTGAATATGCCGCCTCTAAACAGGACTGGCACAGCTTTCAGTTGAACCGTGTCGCATCCCGCCTCAAGGGGGTGGAACGGCTTGTGCAAAAGGCAGGGGATTCATTCATCCGCCCCAAAGAAGATCGGACTGACTCCTATGAAAATTCTGCAGTTCCTGCAGCGCCTATCCATTAATGCCAAGGTCGGCCTGGCCTACCTGGGGTTTGTGATCATCACCAGCGGCGCAGGGAGCCTGCTGGTTGTCTACAATGAAAAGGCGGTCATCCGGCAGGGGCACATCGACCTGGTCCGGAACCTTGCAGAAAACACCCAGCCGGTCCTTCTGGTCGAACACAGGATGATGCTGAACCGGCTGGTCCAGACCGTCGGGAAGATGCCTGATGTGCGGTCCTGCGCCATCATGAACAAAAACAACCTGGTGGTGGCCCATACGGATATGGCCATGATCGGGCGGATACTTCTGATCGGCGAACCTGCCATAGGATCCTTTAAAAAGAACGAATATTATTTTGAGGTCTTTGGTAAGCAGTTCGAGAATATCTATGTTCCGGTTTACAGTTCCGACCGATATCTCGGGAATGTTTTTGTAGGGTTCGATGCCCCCAGCTTTGTGCGCCTGTTCCGACAGCCCGGTCGGGCTGCCATTGAAAGCATCCTGATTGTCATTCTTTCTACGGCCTTGCTGGGGCTGATCGGGGCGTTTATTATCGTCAGGCTCATATCCTATCCCATCCGCGTCCTGACCAAGAAGGTTTACAACGTTCATCAGGGCAAGATCCCCGAAAGGCGCTTGCCCAAGAGCTACGTCTACTGCTGGGAACAATTAGACTGTAAGCAAGTCCAATGCCCCTCTTACGGGAACAAGGCGGAGAAATGCTGGGCCGTTGCCGGGACCTTCTGCAGGGGAAAGGTGCAGGGGGTCTTCGCCCAGAAGATAGGGGACTGCAGAAAGTGCATTATTTTTAAAAAGAATGCCGGAGATGAAGTAGCCCAGCTTAACGATGCATTCGACATCATGGTTCGGGACTTGGTCTATAATACCGAGAAGGCGAATGAGGCCAGGGAAGATATAGAAAAGTATGCCAGGCAGATTGAAAAGGCCAACCAGGAGAACGCCGACCTCAAGGCCTATACCGAGAGAATTCTCAACAGCCTATCATCCGCCGTGATCTCCCTGGATAAAGACATGGTCATCAGGAAATACAACCGGACCGCTCAATCCCTTCTGGGGTTGGACCTCGAAAGGCTTGTGGGGCGGGGTATCTCGGAGATCACCCAATTTTGCAGCCGGTGCAATGACTTTTTCGGTTTGATACTGGCGGCATTGGCAACCTATAAAGAACAAGGAAAACCGATCATCGGGCAAGAGGTTTCCGTGACCAGGGCCGACGGGGAACCCATGACCATCAGCCTGAGCGTGCTTCCTCTTCATGGAGATCCGGCGCTTGAAAAGACCCCGATGATCGTGACCTTTGAAGACATTACGGAAAAGGAAAAGATGCGGGAGGAGCTGACGCTCTCGAGGCAGCTTGCCGAGCTGGGGGAGGTGGCGGCCAAGGTGGCGCATGACATCCGGAACCCCCTGAATGTCATTGCCGGCGGGGTTCATTACCTCACGTCCAAGTATTTAAACGATCCGGAGATCCAGAATATGTCCAACCTGATCAGCGGCCAGGTGGAGCGGTTGAACAGTGTGACATCGGCCCTGCTGAAGGTCTCCAAACCCATGATGCCGAATTTCAATGTGTGTGATCTGAACCGTTTGATAGACGAGTCCAGCTCTTTCCTTCTGGAGGAGATCAACCTGGCCGGGCTCATTCTAAAAAAGGATTATGCAAAGGATATCCCTCCTTTGTTCCTGGACGCCAATCAGATCCAACGGGTCGTGATCAATCTGATTGAAAACGCCATGGAGTCCATGCCCGGCGGGGGGACCATTACCCTCAGGACACGGTACCTGCAGAATGAAGGGAAATCGGACGAACAGGTGGAGCTGACCGTCCTGGATACAGGGCCCGGGATTTCCGATGAGATCATGGATTCGGCATTCAAACCTTTTTACACCACCAAGGTCCATGGAACCGGACTCGGTCTTGCCATTGTCAGGCAGATCATCACGCAGCACCATGGCCAGGCCAGAATCAGGAGAAGAGAGCCCGGGCCGGGCGCCGAGGTCTTGATCCTTCTTCCCGTCAAGACTGTACAGAAGGATAGGTCCCATGTCTATTCATCAAAGCGTCCTTGTGATTGACGATGAACCGGCCATCCTGGAGGTTATGCGGTTAAACCTCGCCAAGGAAGGTTATCAGGTCCTGACCGCGGCGTCAGGGGAGGAGGGTCTCGCCATGCTCTCCGAGAAGCTCGTGGATGTGGTGATCGTGGATTATAAAATGCCCGGGATGAACGGGATCGACTTTCTGGAAAAGGCAAAAGTTAGGCGCCAGGATATCCCGGTCATTCTGGCCACGGCCTATGGGACCATCGACATGGCGGTCAAGGCCATGAAGCTCGGGGCATACAACTACCTAACCAAGCCGTTGAATTATGAGGAGATGATTCTGCTCCTCAAGCAGGCCGTAGAGAAGAAGCGCCTGGTGGAGAATGTGAAGGAACTGCGGAAGGAAGTCCGTGAGCAGTTCCGTTTTGAAAAGATCATCACCAACAACAAAAAAATGCTGGAACTGCTCGACATGGCGGCGCATGTCGCTGAAACCGATGCGACCCTGCTCATCCGAGGGGAGACCGGAACAGGCAAGGAACTGATTGCCGGCGCCGTTCACTACATGAGCCCTCGAGGGGACAAGCCGTTTTTAAAGGTGAACTGTACGGCGCTTCCGGTGACCCTTTTAGAAACCGAGCTGTTCGGGCATGTGAAAGGCGCCTTCACGGGGGCCTCGAGGGACCGGAAAGGACGATTCGAGGCCGCAGACGGGGGCACGCTCTTTCTCGACGAGATCGGAGACATCTCACAGAATATGCAGCTCAAGCTCCTCCGGGTTCTGCAGGAGATGGAGTTTGAAAAGCTCGGAAGCAACGAAACCCTGAAGGTGGATGTCAGGGTCATCGTCTCCACGAACCGGAACCTTGAGGAAGCCATCCGGAAGGGCTCGTTCCGGGAGGATCTCTTTTTCCGCCTCAATGTAGTCCCGATCTTTATCCCTCCTCTCCGGGAGAGAAAAGACGATATTTACCTGCTGGCCAACCATTTTCTTGAGAGGTCCAACAAAAAACATAAGAAAGAGATCCATGTCATCCCATCTGAAGTGATGCTGACCCTGCTGAACTATGACTGGCCCGGGAACGTTCGGGAGCTCGAGAACGTCATAGAGCGGGCGGTCATTCTTTCCAAAGGAGATGCTCTCGATGTGGCGCACTTTAAGGTTCTTGCCGGCGCTGTGCAGGCGAGGAAGAAGAGCGAAAGGGAGATCCTGATGGAACTGGAAGAAAAATATGCAGGCTTTCCCAACACCCTCGAAATGATCGCCAAAGATCTTGGGATCAATGCTTCGACCCTGTATCGCAAAAGAAAAAAGTATGGCCTGGCCTGATTCACGCCCTGCCCGGAGATTGCATTTTGCACGATTCATAGGAAAAGTTTTTCCCACACATGATCCTCTCAGAATTGGATTCCGATAAGATTCTCGCCTTTTATAGGATAATCTCCGTTTGAAAATTGTATCCGAAACATCAATGGGTTAAGCAGCAGGACCTGGATGTTTGCAAAAATGGATGCCGTCATTGTAATCTTTTGGGCTTAGGAAAAGTTTTTCCTAATTATTACATGAATATATTCTTGATCCATTGATATTTTTAAACCCCTTCATGCCCCTGCGCTAATAAAATTATAGAGCATTTTCAAGACATTGAAAAGATATGCAGACCCCAGGTCCGCCCGCCTCCATTTTTGGCACAGGTTTTGCTCTATGAGTTTATAGATTATAAACATTATAGATCCGTTTGATGCCCGGGCCGATGAATGAAACGTTGTGTCATGGTTTTAGTGATGTTCTCATTTCTACTGAACGCCAGGAATCTTCATGCAGTACAGTATCTGTTGAGAATCACGGATGCCCCCTATCCGGCAGATACTAATTTCGGCGCCGATACCCTTCTTGCGGATGACGGTTTTTATCCGAGTTCGGGCCTTTCCCTGGGTTTCAACTTCCCCTTTTATTGCAGCACGTATAACAAAATCTATATTGACGTGAACGGATTTATTACCCTGGGGTCCAAGTCCTCCGGACAATACGACGACACCGATAACCAGACCTTCCCTCTCTACGATAACGCCGGTTCCAACCCGGAATTTTACAGCATCCCGATGATCGCGCCCTTCTGGTCTGATGTGATCACCGAGCACAGCACCGACCCGGACGTGATCGCCTATGAAAATGCCATAGGCAGGCCCGGCAGCCAGAGACATGGACAAATCCGGTATCGTCTCGACTCCGTCTCTTCTCCGAAAAGGGTGATCGTGACCTGGAATGATGTCTTTCATTATCGGGATGCCGCATGGGGGGACGACAACACCACCGGGAATAATTTTCAGCTCGTCCTGTATGCAGACGGCCGTATCCAGTTCAATTACGGGGCCATGGGGTGGCGGGGGTTCAATGCGCCCTATCAGAGGATGGCGACCATCGGCATTTATTCTGCCGATCACGCGGCCGGAAGCCCCTGCGAGGGACAGGCCGCGCCGTACGATATCTTCTATCCCGAGGACAATCAGGTATCAGGAAAAGAGCTTCTCTATCTCATGGATACGGATGAAGATGATATCCCTGACGATGGAGATGCATCGGGTGCGGCCGGAGACCATCTCTGCAGGCGCCCGGTGGTGGACAACTGCGACGACAATTGCCGGGATGTCATGAATTTCGATCAGGATGATACGGACGGGGACGGGGTGGGAGACCTCTGCGACAGCGACGATGACAACGACGGTGTCCCGGATGTATCCGACAACTGCCCTCTCGCGGCAAATCCGAGCCAGACCCATTCGGATGCCGACACCCATGGGGACGCCTGCGACAACTGTGTGACGGTTGCCAATGAAGATCAACTGGACACGGACGGAGACGGACAGGGAGATGCCTGTGATTCCGATGATGATAACGACGGTGTTCCGGACGGTTCGGATAACTGCCCGGTTACAACCAATCCTTCCCAGGCCAATTATGATCAGGATAGCATGGGGGACATCTGTGACCCGGATGCGGACAATGACGGTCTCAGCAATATCAGTGAGAACCAGTGGCCCTACACCAACTGGCTGGACCCGGATACGGACCACGACCACTATACGGACTGGGAAGAGTTTAATCATGACGGGAACCCGGCATATTCTTTCTTTCTCGACACCGATCCGAACAATCCGGATTGCGACGGCGACGGGCTTCTGGACGGGGATGAGGCGCATATCTTCGGGACCAACCCCAAAAGAGCGGATACGGATGCAAACGGGGTCCCTGATGGACAGGAAGATTTCGATCATGACGGGCTCGTTAACGTAGATGAGATCGCCGTGGGGACCAACCCCTGGAATCCGGATTCGGATAACGACGGCCTGATGGATGGGGCGGATCCATGGCCTTTGGATATCAATTACCGGGACGGAGATCTGGACGCCTCCGGGTCCGTGGATGCAGCGGATGCCTTGATTGCCATGCGTATTGCATCCGGTTTGATAACGGCCACCACCGTGCAACTCCAGCACGGCGACGTGACTCCCATGGGGGCGCCGGACGGCATGATCGATATCTCGGATGCCTTGATGGTGATGAGAAAAGCCATGGGACTGGTTGCCTTTTAGAAAGCGGTATCGGAAGTAACGGAAGTAACAGATGGAACTTTTCACACAAATCCAGTGGAAAGGGGGTGTAATCAGACATTCATAATTCGTTTATTTATCAATGAAGCATTCACTAACGTAATGATTTGAATGGAGGTATTTATGAAAAAGTTATTGAGAATGTCGGCCTTATTTTTGCTTATGGCGGGCATGGCCGTGATCTATCCTGCCACCGGCTTCAGCAAGCCGGGTGGAGGCGGCGGAGGCCACGGCGGCGGCGGGAAAACCGCCACCCCGCCCAAGAACGCCTTCAACATCATGATGAACTACGAGCTGGGGATGCACTGCACGGGATTTGAGTTCTCCTACTGCTGTATCCTCCCTCCGTACAATTCGATCCTGGCCCAGGTGGTCAAGACCGAGAAGGCGGGGGCAAGCCCAAGCTCATGGAATCCGACCCCAACGTAGGGATCGACGGTCTGGGCCGGCCGACCGTGGTGCGGGATACCGCATTGGACGGGAACGGGAACTTTAAGAAATACGTTCTTAAATACTGGCACGATGCCCAGCCCAGAAACGACGGCCGAGGGGCGCCGCAGACCAGCACCCTGATCAGCCAGGTGGAGGGGAACTCCCTCCTGATGTGGAACACCAAATTTGACTCAGCAAAAGTTGATGCCAACGGCGCCCTGACTTACGGGACCTATAACGGCGCAACCGGCGTCATGCAAGGCGATGGGGATTACACGGACGCCACGGACAACTATGCCAACGCCTGGATGAACCATCTCTACATCTATGCGGACCTGGAGGGCGGCAACCCGGCGAACTCCAGCCTGGAAGGGGATAAGATCCGTCTCGGTGTGGCGGGCCACGTGCAGTATCCTCCGAACGTGGGCGCCTCGCTTCAGCCCATGGGTCCAGGCGTCGTGGGCGCAGGTTTCGGCAACGTGCTGACCTTTTCCAAGGACTCAGGGACCGTGGTCTACACCCAGATGAAGGTTTTGGAAAATCTTCCGGTCATGTTGACCTCGCCCCGGATCTGGGAGGCGTTGGGCCTTCCTCTGACCCCGTTTGAGGACACCATCAATTTCTTCGGTGATCCCGGGGCCGTGGACGAGGATTCAATCCGGCCCTATGTGTTCATGCGCGCCGAGCTTCAGGACTATAATACCGGCGCGGCCATACTCGATGACGGGAACCCGGTGCGCGGCTTCGGGACGGCGCCCATTGATATCCCGAACTGCGAGCGCTGCCACGCCACATTCAGCAGTGTGAACAGCGCCAACCCCGTAGGCTCGCCCCAGTATGCCCTGGTCATGGATGAGATCAACTTCTGGAACTGCTACTACGGGATCAACACTGCGGCCGGGGACTCGGACTGGTATTCGAGACTCAAGGGAGCGGCCATCAGTATTTTGAAGATCCACGACATGAAGCGCGGGACCTCATTTACGGCGAATTTCCCGGCAACCACCATCAACTGCGCCACGGGCGAGCTCTCCGGGGACACGAGCGACATCGTACAGAAGACCCGGCTCGGTCATGAGGCCGTGGTCTGCCAGCGCTGCCATGCGGACAACGTGATTGCCGCGGTCAAGTCGGCCAATATAGGGCAGGAGATGGTGGATAACGGTTCAGATATAGATCCGTCCCAACTGGGCGCGTTGATTCGGCCCCTGACTGAGGTCATCCACCGCGAACACAGGAACAGGGAGTTTTCAGACTCCCTGGGGAGGAACGGAGGCTGTCAGGGCTGCCATCCCTCTCACCGGTCCGACGGATCCTTGGACAATTATCCCATCACACAGGACGGGATGAACTTCTTTGCAGGGAGCGATAACCGGAACGCCGCAGGCGGATGCTATGTGGGCCGCGACGTGCATTCCAATCCCGGAAGAAATACCGACGGCGCCGAGACCCCGAGTCATCTGAATCCCATCGGCCAGTGGCTGGTGACCAATGTGGCCAAGGACACGGGGACCGACAAGGGGATCTGGTGCACCAACTGCCACAGCCAGTTGGGTCAGGAACTCTGGAAAAAGGATAATATGAGCGACCCGATCCACGGGGTCGGCGTTTACACGGCCCGGAACGAGTCGTTCCCCGCAGGTGTGGCGGCTGCCCTTGGTGTCTCGGAGGCCCAGACCATTGCCTGGCTCGATCCCAAGACCAATGCGGATACGGCGGCGATCTGGAACCGGGATCCGGGACTCTGCAACTACGTTGCGGGATACTTCGGCGTCATTCCGGTCAATCCCGATCATGACGGGAATGTAGCCACCGTCGAGGTTCAGGTGAACAGCGCGTCAGCATGCACCACAGGCGGCGGCACGGGCCTGATTGACTGCGGCGCTGACTACCCGGGCGCTCCCGCTTTCTATATCTGCGGTTCCACGGATGCGGACGGGGATTTCAGCGTGAAGGTCTTGGACTTCTGCACCACGTCCGACTGCGTGGCGGCGGCCCAGGCAACCCTGCCTTCCGGCTCCGTGGCCGTGCCGGTGCCTTTCTCGGCTGCCTCGGACGGACGGGACCACTGGCTGGCCGGGGGCGAGCCCCACTGTGCGGACTGCCATGCGGCGCCATACGTGGAGAACAGCGGGAACAACAACCCCTTTCCGCCGTTCAACTACCCGAAAAAGCCGGCCCTGTTCCGCTACACCCGAGGGCATCAGGACATCACCTGCCAGGGGTGTCATGAGTCGATTCACGGGCTCTATCCGGTCACCCCGAACATCGACACCACGTCCTATGCCCAGGCGGCCGGCATGAACACGGACGGCTCCCACGGACCGCTCAAGTGCGGGGCCTGTCATAAGGCGAACAGTAGTGGCGTAGATAGTGCCGTGGCTAATCTGACATTCCAGGGAACAGCGATTGCCAACAACTTCGATGCGGCGGTCTCCTGGATGCACACCTACACGGAGGAGTCGGACCCACGTGACAGCACCTGCCTGCGCTGCCATGGAGACAACCGGTCCAAGATTTCTTCCACCAATGGGAAATGGACGACCCATGCCAAATCAGGCCG
>Ga0100398_1002870_pt1 | contig 14207 bp, 12 predicted proteins | sample CryGeymeta201522_FD_81568 | JGI IMG/M metagenome (GOLD analysis project Ga0100398, IMG submission 81568) | Groundwater microbial communities from Crystal Geyser aquifers in Utah, USA - Crystal Geyser metaG 2015-22 | ecosystem: Environmental > Aquatic > Deep subsurface > Groundwater | place: USA... | reverse complement strand
GACTACAAGAATTGTGTTTCTTTCACTCATGAATCTCCTCCTCGACGTTGTAACGCTACAATAAATTCGGAACCTATTCCAACTTTCGACTTCACTCTGATAACTCCACCGTGTCTTTCAACAATAGCTTTAGCAATCGAAAGTCCAAGTCCCGTTCCTTCTGCTCCGAGTATCTCTTTCTCAACTTCACTATTACCGCTTTCTCTCGCCAAAGAAGCTCGAGTCTGAGTCACCGTGTAAAACTCGCTGAAGATTGCATCCAGAGAATCCTGCGGAATACCTATTCCAGTATCTTTTACATGAGTATAAACCATTTTATCATCTTCTTCCACCCTTATCTCAACTATTCCGCCGGGCATCGTATAACGAATCGAATTGCCGGTAAGATTCAGAAGAACTTGTTTCAGAGCATCTTCATCGCCGACCACGTCGCCTTTTGAACTGCCTTTGTCTATTTCAATCTTCAATGATTTGCTGTCTGCTACCGGTTTCAGAGTCTCAACAATCTTTTGCGCCAGTTCAAACATAGAGAGAGGGTTGTTGGATAACGGCCTGTCTCTTGCTTGAATGCGTGAAAGGTCCAGCAGTTGATTAATCTATCTTGTTAATCTGTCAGTCTCTTCACGCACAACACCTAAAAAAGATTTTGCAGTCTCAATATCAATCGACTCGAAATTTTCAAAAAGAGTTTGAACATAAGAACTTATCGCGGTCAGTGGAGTTCTAAATTCATGCGACACTGTGGAAACAAATCTGGATTTCATCTCGTTCGCGGCCTTGAGCTCAATAATTGAGCGGTTCAGTTCTTCATTTAAATACTGCACCGCAACGCTGTGAGCACGCAGGTCGTCATAAATTTGAATCTTGCTCAAAGAAATTCCAATAAGGTCGCTCAATGAAATTAGAAGTTCTTTTTCAATATCAGAAAATCTTTCTTTAGTTTCAGAGTAAACAAGCATAACGGAATGCACTATGTCTTCGATTCGTGCAGGCTCATGAATTCTTATCGGCAAGCAGAGCGCTGCTCCACCGCCTGCGTATCCTTCTTCGACGATACCTTGAAATGCCGAGTGAATAAGCAATTTGAATTCTTTCGAAAAGTCAATTTTCGAATTCGATCGAAAAATTCTCAACCGCGAAATTTCGAAGTATTCTTTGAGTAATTCAAAAATTCCGGATTCAATCTCTCCTAAAGTGTGCGACTCCTGAAGCGTACGCAGCGCCCTATTTCTCAATGAAAGCGCATTCATGTTGGAAATCAGTTCATTGTATAGAGCGATGTTATCCAGAGTAAACGCAGTCATAGTCGCAAACGGTTTCAAATCTATGTTAATATCCTCTACACCTTCTTTTTTTAAGCAGGCGCATACAATTCCATAGAATTTATCTCGGCCGTTTATCGGTATGATCAGAAAAGGCTTTGGCAGACGCGCCCAAATGTTTCCTGATTCAATGGCATCCTTCGCAGCACCTCGAATTTCTTCAGGAAGATTGTCTATTCCACTGCCGTCGGCAAGAACTAGCCATACATCCTCAAAAAGAGTTGTCTTTTCCAATCCTCTTTCAAGAATGTCCAAAGCGTCTTCAGGCTGAGATATCTTCAGCAATTCAGCACTGAATCTGGCAAGAACCGAAAGAACCGAAATAGTTCTTCCGAGATTTCTATTCGCAACCTCCGTTTCTATCAGCGACAATGCAAGTTCATTTGATGTTTCGAAGAGATGAGTTACCTCATCCAGAAAAACTATTGCCGTGCTCTCTTCTCCGGATTTCAAAGGTGTTACGGTGACATTGAAAAAACGTTCTTTCTCCCCAAAAATAATGTTGTATTCCGGAATAGATATTGTTTTAGAATCTTCGCAAGCAGAAAAAATCGCCATTGAAATCTCGGAACCGACCTGTTCTTCAAGCAGTCCTTTCTTCAACCCCAAAGTTTTAGAGGCTGAATTTATCTTTTCGATTCGCTTCTTTGTTGCAATGAAGCATGAAAACGGAATCAGATCGAATACGCTTGAAAAATCTTGGCTCGTCTGCAAAGTCACTCTTTCGGCTCCGACTCTCCACCGCCGACAAATTGCAATATTTCTATTCGATCCCCTTCAACCAATTTCAGCGAGTCGTATCTATCTTTCTTTATTATCTCAAGGTTAATTTCCACAGCTATCCTTTCTCTGTCAATTTTTAGATCATCAAGCAGTGAAGATAAAACAATTCCTTCAGAAATATTTTTTGCTTGTCCGTTCACAATGATCTTCATCGCATCCTTTTCTTCATGCTGAATGGATCTGCAACTCCTCGAGGTCTCATTACAATTCCGCTGTGCATCGCAGACCAAATGTCGTTTACAACTTCACCATTTATGATTCGAGCAATATTTTTAAGTGCTACCGTATCTGCGTCTTCAAGTCGCCTTGCAGTTTGGCTTGCTTTCCAATAAAGATTAAGCGCCGCCACCGTGTCACCCTTCAATTCATTGATAAGAGCAATATTATTCATTAAAGTAACATTCCTTGTTTGCTCTGAAAACAGCTTATCATAAATTTTTTGTGCGGTATCGAGTTGTCTGTCCAGAAGATATGCATTAGCTCTAGCATACTGAATATCAATATTTCCTTTCATGAATGGTGCAAGCTTATCGTAATTTAAAATAGCTGACTTACTGTTCTTTGTATAATATTCCGCCGCGCCAAGGTTGTAATACAAAAACATTCCGTCATAGCCGCTTTTTTCCGCACGGTACAAATAACGCAGAGCCTCGGAATACATTCCTAAATCGTAAAGCAGAATGCTTCCTTTAGTATAAAGAGCGTAAGCATTTAGAGGATCCAACGACAGAGCTTTGTCTACATCTCGAATTGCATCTCTTCCATTCCCGTTATGATAATTAATCACGGAACGTAAGACATAAGAGTTTGCAAACCATGGCGCAATCGCTATCGAAGAATCAGCAAATGTTCTGGCAGCAGCGTAATCTTGTTTCTCAAGCGAAAGGTATCCGAGAGTTACCATTACATCGGGCATAGGCTTCAGAGTGCTCGCAAGAAGCTTCATCAATATTTTCTCTGCTTCATCTCCTCTGCCGTAGTTGACAAGAAGTTCGGCATAACCCGTAAGCGTCTCAAAATTTTCATCGCCCGCCGGCCGCGCCATTAGCAAATAATCCTCCTGCTCCCGAGCTTCAACGGTTTTTCCCTGGAGTTGATAAGCCTGTCTCAAATACCAGCGCGGCATCAAAGAATTCGGATTGCGTTCTATCGATGCAATAAATGCCTTCTCTGCATCTTCATAGCGGGACTGCTCGATTAAAATCCGGCCGTATATTAATAATGCGTTTCGCTCCCTCGGGTCAAGTTCGAGCACTGCTTTCAATCGAGACAATGCTTCTTCATGCTTCTTCTCGCCAAGAAATAACTCTGCTGACTTCGATGCCGCAAGCGCCATTGTTGTCATATCTCTTTTTTCTATTGCCATCTTCATCGAACTGTCCAATAACTGAATCGCAGAATCGGTATATTCCATATCCGCAAGAGCCATTCCAAAGCGCAGAAACGTTACTGCAGGCTCCGAGCCTAAATCTATTGCTTTATTCATCAATGGCAAAGCTTCATCAGGATGCCTGCTATAAATCAATTTCAATCCGTCTCGCATTGCCATGTTCGATCTTGTCACATTAGAAAATAAATGAATAAAATAAACAAGCATTGCCAAAAAGATTGGTGCACCTACTATTATCGCTGTCCATTGCCACGGCTTAATTGCATAGATACCCTCGCGTCTGTATTTCTTGACGCGTTTCAATATTTTGGGATCAGATAAAACTTCTTGTTTAAACTTTAGAACTGCATTCTTAATCCGTTCGGCTTCTTCTGCTTCCTTTGCAGAAATTTCAGCTTCAGTCGGAATAACTGCGTCATGGCCATCATGAACCTGTTGAAGAAGTGACTGAATCGAATCAAGATTATCTGTCATAATTAGCCTTCTTCGCTTCTATCATACGGCTCTCAATACTGCGCACTTCAAATAATCCGTTTCCGGAATATTCAGCCTTATGGGATGATCCGGAGCGGCAGACGTCAATTCAAGTAATTGTAAATTTCGTCCTGTATCCTTCATTGCCGATTTCAATGTCTCAATAAAATCTTCCCGCTTCAAATGAAATGAGCACGAAGATGTAAAAAGAATTCCATTTTCTTCAATCAATTTCATCGCTCTCATATTTAATTCTTTGTAGCCTCTCAAAGCTTGCCTCAACTGTTCGCTTCGCGGAACGAATGCGGGAGGATCGAGCGAAATTAAGTCGAAACGTCTGCCTTCAATTTCAAACCTCTTCAGAGTTTCAAATGCGCTCTCGATAACAGTTTCAATATTCACTCCATTCATTTCTGCATTTTCTTTCAAAATATCCGTCATGCTTTTCGAAGATTCTATAGCTGTCAATTCCTTTGCTCCACCGGCGGCAGAATAAAGACTGAAGAGCCCGTTGTATGCGAAAGCATCCAGAACTTTTGCTCCAGTCGCATAAGACGCAAATCTTCGCCGGTTCAATCTCTGATCCAAATACGCTCCGGTCTTGTGCCCAATCTTCGGATACACGACAAACTTCACGCCATCTGATTCTGTCTCTATTCTGTCCGGAGTTGTTCCATATGCGTCTGAAAGCCTAATTTCCAGTCCTTCCAGAGAACGCGATGCAGAATCCGAACGCTCATATATTGCAGAGGGTTTGTATACATCCAACAGCGCCTCAACTATTAATTTCCTTTTCAATTCAAGGCCTAAAGAAAGAATCTGAAATACGATAACCTTGCCGTAAATATCCGCAATGAGTCCCGGCAAAAAATCACCTTCTGAAAAAAATATCCGCCTGGGCTCATCTTCAGAAAAGAATTTTGCTCGAGCTATTTTTGCAGAGACAATCCGTTTACGTATCAGATTGATATCCAATATAGCTTCAGGATCTTTCGAAAATATTCTGACAGCAATCTTTGATTTGGGATTGTAATAACCTATGCCTATGAATCGTCCGTTCCAATCCGCCAATTCTACCGCTGAGCCGGATTCGATTCCTAGAGGCGCGGCAAATTCATTGCCAAACACCCACGGATGTCCGTCAAGACATCTATGCGTGCCTTTTCTAGCTAATGTAATCAAAGGTATCTTTTTTGTCATCTTCTCAAGCAAAAGAATATGACACGATGAAAAATTTTACAATGGTAGTTCAGTGTTCAGTGTTCATTCAATAAAAAGTAAATAAGCAAATCTCCGTCCCCTATACTAATCTGCTTTCACGCTCCACAGCAAGAACCAGTCCTAGCATAATAAATATCGAGACCATAGCGGTGCCGCCGTATGAGGCTAAAGGCAAGGGAATGCCCATGATAGGCATAATACCCACAGCCATTCCCATATTAATAATTATGTGAGTAAGCATAATTGTAAAAACTCCCGCAGCTAATATAGAACCGAATCGGTCGCGGGCATTCGCCGCTATCCAGAGAATTCTTAAACATAAAATCAAAAAGGCTGATATGACTATAACAGTTCCTGCAAATCCAAAAACTTCTCCGATTACGCTGAATATAAAATCCGTCTGACGTTCAGGAAGAAATCCGAGCGAAGACTGAGTAGCTCCGCGAATTCCTTTGCCTAAGACTCCACCTGAGCCGAACGCAATTCTCGACTGAATAATATTATATCCGGACCCTTTCGGATCCAACTGAGGAGCAATGAAAGAGAGTAATCGAGTCTTCTGATAATCCTTCAAATGCTCTGTCAAAATAAATGAAGAAGAGACTGCGGCTATTGGCAGAACAAAATACAGAAAAATACAAAATGCATTTTTCATTCGAAGAAGGCGCATCGTCAAAGCAACTACCGCTCCGATTATTCCTAATACCGCAAAAGTTTTGTATGAAAGCGATGGGTCCACGATCACTGTCGGCATACTGCCCTGCTGAACAATCTCGGGATGTTCAGCCGCTATTCCTAAAAGCAATCTCAGTCCTGAAAGCATCCCTGAAATAACAATCAAGACCATATATCTTGCCGGAAGCCCCGCAATAAACGGCAATGTAAGAAGCAGAGAAAGGTAAACAATAACCGTTCCCATATCAGGCTGTTTCAAGACAAGCACTGCCGGAATTCCCACTAACACCGCAGTCACAATCAGAGATCTCAATCTTTTTTCGCGTCTTTCCTTCTTCGCAAGATACGCCGAAAGCGATATTACCAAAATAGCTTTTACCAATTCTGACGGCTGAAATGTCAATAAACCTATCGACAGCCATGCGCGTATATTGCGAACCTTTATTCCGAAGAAGAGCACTGCCAAAAGCAAAATGATTCCGGACAAATAAATCCAAACCCAATTATTTTTTAAACTGTCAGTCTTCGCAAAAGCAGTAAATGTCATTCCTGCCATTCCAAATAGTCCCCATAACAAGTGCTTGGTAAACGGTGTTGAAATATCTTTTGCAAGTCCGGGATTTATTTCGAAAGCAATCGGATGATAAACAACCGAAAATAATGCTATGAGCGACGCCGACAGAATAAGCAGAGCAGGAATTGCAATCCATGGATCAATTACAATTCTAAGCTGACGAAGCAGACCATAAGACGGAGTTTCAGGATTTCGAAATTTCATCATTTGCCGACGTCACCTATTTCCTTTTGAGCGGCATTAATCCAACCTTCACGTTCGGCATATCTCTGAAGCACATATTGAGCAATCGGAGCCGCAACAGTTCCGCCATGCTGTCCCGCATGGTCGACAATAACAGAGATCGCTATTCTCGGATTCGAAAGCGGAGCCGCGCAAATAAACCAAGCATCATCCATATTTTGTGGATTTTGTGCCGTGCCGGTTTTGCCTCCAACATCCAAGCCCTTGACCCTTCCTCTTCTTCCGGTTCCAACTTCTATAACTCTCCGCATTGCTCCTCGAATAAATTCTATTGTCCGGCTGTCGAGTTTTAAATTTTCACGAACGCGTTCTTTGAATCGAAATATTATTTCATTATTCGGAGATTCTATTTTATTTATAACTCCGGGAAACATTCCTATTCCTCCGCTTGACGCTCCAGCCGCAACCTGCGCCATCTGAGCAGGAGAAACTTGAACGTAGCCTTGGCCTATCGCAGTATTGCGAACGTCACCTGTGCCCCAATGTTCGCCGTCAGGTCCTTTAACATGAGCGTGCTCCCACTCAGGTGTCGGCACTACTCCGTGAGCTTCCGGGCCAATTCCGAAACCTGGATATTGATCGAGTCCGAACGCTTGCGCTACAAAATGAATAGGCTCGATCCAAACCCGTTCACCAGCTTGGTAAAAATATACGTTGCATGAATGTTGATATGCTGACGCAAGATCCAGAGTGCCATGCCCGCCTTTTTTCCAACACTTCATTCCTTTGTAACTCCCACTGCAATTAAAACGAGTTGACGGTTTCAATAGACCTGTCTTCAATCCTGCGATCATGGTAATTGTTTTGAAAGTTGAACCGGGCGAATAAGTCGCCATCAACGCCCGATTAAAAAGAGGAAGGTCGATATCCACGAAATAACTCATTCGTTCCTGAATCCGTTCTTTGTCCACAAACGCATTCGGATCGTAAACAGGGGAAGAGTAGAGAGCCAGAACCTTGCCCGTTTGAGGATCAACCGCAACCAATGCACCCTTTTGCCCTTTAAATGCCTCGTGCGCCCAAACCTGCAAATCAGCATCTATAGTCAAAACAACTTTATCTCCGGCACGCGGCTCGAATTTTGAAAGCACCCGCGTTGTCTGCCCCAACGCATCTACTTCCGCATTCTCGCCTCCTTTTACTCCGGCAAGTAATCCCTCCAAAGAAAGTTCGAGTCCTGCTCTGCCAATCCAATCTCCGGCAATAAGTGTATCCGAATTGTCTACCTCTTCTTGAGTCACTTCTCCAATATATCCCATCAGATGCGCAGTTGCAGGCCCGAATGGATAATACCTTATCGTTCTATTATCTATTCCGACACCGTTGAGATTAATTAAATTTTCCTCGACGGCAGCTAATATATTTCTCGATATATCTGAAATAAGAATTACCGGTGTAAATGGTCTTTTTCTCGAATCGAGCATCTTTAAAAAAAGTTCGCCGGCAGAAGCTCCGGTCAATTTAGAAAGCCTCTCAGCAATCGCTTCGTATTCTTCTCTCGGCACTCCTCTGGAAGTAAATATCAAATCGAACGATGCCCTGTTGGTCGCAAGCGCTTTTCCTCTGCAATCAAGAATCACTCCGCGAACAGGTCTCAATATTCTATTCTGTTCTGAATTGGATTCTGCGGCGTTTCTATAGTATCCGCCTTCTATCAACTGCAAATAGGCTGAACGTCCAATTAGCACAATAAGAAGAACTACCGCAACCACTGCCAGCAATCCAATGCGTTTTACATCAATTTCATTTGAAGATTCATTTATAAACATTATTCACTCTTAGAGCATACACGATGCCCGTATACTATCAGTTATGCCCGCTCCGAACCGCAAAGGAAGAGACGATTGGAGTCAACAGCACCGCACATGCGGCATTTGCGATGAGAAACGTGAATGCTGATCTGTATCCAATGACCGGAGCATTACCTGCAATAGATGTGAATAAACGTGTAAGCGGAATATGAATAAGAAGGAGCGGAGAAACCGCCGCTATTTTCAGAATGCGATTCCACTCAGGCAAAAATCTTGCAGATTTTCCGACCACAAATCCGATTACGGCAAAAGAGCCCATGTTAACTCCGATAGCGCCTGTTCCAATTAAATCAAAAAGTATTCCGGCTATCATTCCGGAAGCAACTCCAAAAAGCGGCCCGTTCAATGAAGCTACTACACAAATTACAACCAAAGTAAAAGAAGGAGGAATTGAGATGAAATTTGCAAAGATGGGCTCAAAGATCATAGATGCAAGAAGAGCAAATACCATAAGTATTGCTACTCTTATCCATGACAGCGGAAGAATCTCTTCGACTCTCACTTTCGTTTCTCCTTTACAACCCAAACAAATCTAATCATGTCTTCCGAAGTCATAGGCTCAACGGATATATCGTGGAAGAGCGCGCTTCTCGTTCCAATCGCTTTAATTCTCCCTATCAGAAAGCCGCCCGGAAACAGCCTGCCCTCCTCCGAAGTAAATATTTCATCACCAACGTTTACAGTTTCTTCACGCGGAACATAATTCAATCTGCCGCTCCGATTATCCGTAGAGCCGGAAAAGACATATCCACCACGGCCATTCAAACTCGCCGAAATCTTTGTGGTCGGATCAAGAATCGTCTGCACCTTGGAAAGATTAATCGATGTTTCCACAACTTTTCCGATAACAGAAGTCTTTCCGTTCTCTGCTCCGAGAACTATCGCACCTTTCTTGATTCCATCATGACTTCCTACATCCAAAAAAAGTATGTGTCTATCCGCACTCAGCATTCTGCCTGAAACAGTTGCAACTATGCCTTCAAACGGTAATTCAAGATGAATAGAATTCAATCCGCGCAGTTCGTTGTTCTCGCGTTTCAAAGCTTCAATCTCTTCTTTAGCAACTGAAAGTTCCAGTTGAGTTTCTGCAGACACGCGGCCTAGAGGCTCATCTTCTCCGCCCACGGAATTCATAAGAGCAGTTCTGATTCCATCCACAACAGCTATCGCCGGCGCGAACGGAGTCAGCAGCCATGTTCGATAAGAAGAAGTGACCGGAAGTCTGTGAAGCAAAGAGCCTATTACTGCAATAACGATTGCAACTATAAGAAGCGAACGTGCTCTTCTGTCAGCATCTTCTCTAAAGCCGATATCAAGCGGTCTTATATTCATTCAAATTCTCAGACTGCCTTTCGAAGGCTTCCTTTAATCTCAAGTAAATATTTTCCTGTTCCAAGCGCAACAACAGAAAGAGGATCCTCGGCGATTGTAATCGGAAGTCCTGTCTCGTCGTGCAGTAATTGCTGAAGTCCGCGAATAAGCGCTCCTCCTCCGGCAACTACTATTCCTTTCTGCATTATGTCTCCCGCAAGTTCCGGCGGCGTATTTTCTAGTGTCTGCCGAATTGAATCAACAATCGCAGATACCGGTTCCATCATAGCTTCTCGAATTTCACCGGCTGTCACCGTCACAGTCATAGGCATTCCGGAATAATCTCGGCCGCGCACCTCTTTGGTCACGAGATCGTCCTGAGAAGGATACACGTTTCCAATCTCAATCTTAATCTCTTCAGCAGTTCGATCTCCAATCTGAAGGTTATGGACGCGGCGCATATAATTCATGATCGCCTCGTCGATTTTATCGCCTGCAACTCTCAAAGAACGCGCTACCACTATATCGCCAAGAGATATTACCGCGACTTCAGATGTGCCTCCGCCAATAGTTACAATCATATTTCCAACAGGCTCTTCAATCGACATATCGCATCCGATTGCCGCGGCAATGCATTCCTCGATCAGCCAAACTTGAGATGCTCCCGCCTGCAGAGCCGATTCGCGCACTGCTCGCTTCTCGACCTCGGTTATGCCTGAGGGAACACCGATAACTATTCGAGGCGCAACAAGAGTTCGCCGATTGTGAACCTTCTGGATAAAATAACGAATCATCTTCTCAGCAACTGCAAAATCCGAAATCACTCCATCGCGCATCGGTCGAATGGCTCTAATAGCTGCGGGAGTGCGTCCCACCATTAGTTTGGCTTCAGCCCCCACAGCAAGAATTTCGTTGTCCTTCAACGCAACAACCGACGGTTCTCTCAAAACTATTCCTCTTCCTTCAACGTAAACCAGAGTATTAGCCGTTCCGAGATCAATACCCATATCGTTCGAAAAATGTCTCCACAACGTTTGCACCTTGTTTAATACCGTCATTGTTATTGCCTCCATTTAAAGCCCTTTTTTTCGGGAATAGATTTCTTTACTATTTTCGGCGTATTCACTAATTCGCTTGAAAGATTTCAACTAAATATTTTTTTAAATTCCTGTTAACTTTTCGAAAATATCTATGCAAAGTTAACAATAAGTTGCATTCACTGCTCAACACATTTTCGTTTTCTATGAAAAGACCTTTATTTTTTTTCAAACTCTAGTTATATTATAGTCCGCATTAAAAATGGAGGCTTCAAATGAAAGTCGTATTAAACTTATGGGATGGAGTCAGGTTCGACGCAATTTTTAAGGTTAATCAGTGGATGGGTTTGCCTAATCTCCAGCGCGTCATAAAAAACGGCGTTCTGTTTTCTAATGTTTATACCAATGAACCTGTGCTGACTCCCAACGCAGTCGGCAGAATAATGCATAATCGATATGGAAAACCTCTTTGCAAATCGCTCTGGGAAAAGATGCGTTTAAAAAGCTGTTATGTCGGATATCCGGAATCGGAAAATAGAATATATTTTCCGAACTGTAATTTCATCGACTGTCTTTACAATAGAGAAGCAGAAGCAGAAATGCTCAGAAGAGACGGCACCCTGCATAGACACAGAATTACAACTCCGGATCAAAAGCGGCTTGATATTGCATGCAAGGTAATTCCGAATCATGACTTCAGCTTTGTCTATTTTCACGGCCCGGATACTTATGCTCACGAATGCCGCGACACCAACAGACATATCTACTGTTGGAAATCGCCTTATGTTCACTCCATAAAAAAATGCGATCAAATGTTAGGGCACCTTCTAAATACACTCGACTGGTGCGCGCCGTATGACTACATTGTAATTATTGTTGCCGATCACGGCATGACGGACGGAGGAAGACATTCTATAGCAAAATGGACTGATAGAGAAGTCATGCGGGTGCCTCTTGCCATTATGGGCAAAGGAATTCGAACCAATTGGATCGAGCAGAATCGGTATTACACTCACGATATAACTTCAGGTATAGTCGGACTCTTCAAAGGCGATGCTGATAACACAATATTCAGATACGCGCTGAAAAGATTTTCGTGAGCAATTTATACGTGAAGAAATTTAGTGATTTGCCAAAGCTATTTGATTACAATCTCCACAAATATAAAATTGTAGCTGAGGAATAGAAGAATCGATGGATAAAAATGAAACTCTAACAAATGAGTCGGACAATTTAAAAATAAATAACCAACTCAGCATCAAATGGCACATCATAACTTTTCTTTTCATTATAGTCTTTGTAACAATCTTGCTTTACGGAATATACGTTCCTTCCATGAAAATGTTGGCAAATAAAAATATGGTGCACGGCGATGCATTTTTAATCAGAGCCGAAGAAGTCAAAGTCGGAAAAGCTCTTGATTCTTCCAACGACAGCATTGTCGAATTAATGGACGCCAAGATTTTAAAAGTTTTCAAAGTTGTTGATGCGTATTCCAAATGGCAATCTAACGGCAATTCATTTGAAGAATATAATCCTTACAATCAAGAAGTTGTTCGTTCATTGAAAGCAATAGAACCTGATTTGCGAAATATTAACAAATACGTTAATGATGTCGTTAAAGACAAAAAATTAAAAGAATCTTTTGCTTTTCTTTTCGATCAGCTTTCAAAACGAAGCAATAACATCAATTCGAGATTGGATGCTACACTTGGAAAACCTCTGAATGTCCAAACTTATTCTGAAAAATACTACAACGGGCTTTGCTATACTGCTCTTCAAGATCTTCTTACAATTCTCAAGCAAATCAGAGACCTGAACATTCCGGAAGCATGCTATGACAGAGCAATGAGTGATTATTATGATGCAATAATGTACAGCAGGCTCTGGACACTTCCGAGATTTAAGATGGCTGAACTATACAGAAAACGCGGGTGGCCTGAATTTGCAATGGAAGAATATCTCAGAGTCATCAAACTTAACAAAGATGATGAACTTGCAAAAAAATCTTTTGAAGCAATAAAAAGTTATTTAGGAAAGCATAATGAAGCCGAGTATTATACGGCAGTAGCTGAATTAATTTACGAAGACAATAATTCAGCTCTGAAACATTTTAGAATCTTTCTGGGTGCAAATCCTACGGATATCCTTGCTCCAAAAGCTGATGAATTAATAAAATACATTCAGGCTAACAATGATTATTTCATAAAAACATTTATCAGGGATTCAATCTGGATTTAAATGAATGCTCCTGAACTCAGAAGAAATCCTACCGATGGGCGCTGGGTAATTGTTTCTGCTGACAGAGGAAAGAGACCTTCTGATTTAAAATCGGCTGCTGTTCAATCTCAAAAAGAATCATGTCCTTTCTGCCCCGGCAATGAGAATAAAACACCTTCAGAAATATTTGCGGCAGGAGACACAGCCAGAGCTCCAAATACTCCGGAATGGAGAGAACGAATATTTTACAGCCTTAATCCAGTAGTCTCCCTAGAAGAAGAACTCGATAGGCAAGGCGAAGGAATGTTCGATATGATGAGCGGATTCGGAGTTCATGAGGTAATTGTGAATACTCCGCTTCATGAAGACTCCATCGCAACAATGCCGTTGGAACAGCTCAACGAGCTCATTCTTCTTTGGAAATCGCGATTGCATAAATTGAAAGCCAATCCAAATCTGAAATTTGCGATGGTCTTCGGCAACAGAGGCGAAAAGGCCGGAGCCACAATCGAACATTCTCACTCACAAATAATTGCGACTCCGGCAGTGCCTTACAGAGTTGCAATCGAAATCACTACCGGTTACGATTATTTTATCTCACGAGAAAAATGCGTCTTCTGCGACATCTTTGAGAACGAAATAGGCGGAGAACGCTGTTTGTGGGAAAATGGAAATTTTATTGTTATCTGTCCTTACGCTCCAAGATTTCCGTATGAACTTTGGATCATTCCGAAACGTCACTCATCGCATTTCGACGAAACGGAAGATTCGGATTTAGCCGGGCTTGCCTCTGCGTTTCAATCTGCAGTAAAAGCGCTCAACAAAACTCTGAACGATCCTCCTTACAGCTTTGTTCTCCATTCAGCGCCTTTTATAGAAAAAAGAATGGTTCATTATCATTGGCACTTTGAGATTATGCCTAGACTCTCAAATGTTGCCGGATTCGAATGGGGAACAGGATTTTACATCAATTCAGTTCCGCCGGAAGTTGCCTGCTCAACGCTCAAAGAGTCGTTGAAGTAAAGAGTGTGAAGGGTGCCATGTGTCATTGCGGGAAGCGGACTCGCAGAGTCATCGCGACGAAGCAATCTGTTAACATTAAGAGATTGCTTCGCACCTTCGGTGCTCGCAATGACAACAGGAAAT
>Ga0100398_1002863_pt1 | contig 14220 bp, 10 predicted proteins | sample CryGeymeta201522_FD_81568 | JGI IMG/M metagenome (GOLD analysis project Ga0100398, IMG submission 81568) | Groundwater microbial communities from Crystal Geyser aquifers in Utah, USA - Crystal Geyser metaG 2015-22 | ecosystem: Environmental > Aquatic > Deep subsurface > Groundwater | place: USA... | reverse complement strand
TCGTCGGCGGCCGTTACGGCCTGGGTTCGAAGGAGTTCACCCCGGCCATGGTCAAGGGCATCTTCGACAGCCTCAGTGCCGTCAAGCTGAAAAACCGCTTCACGGTCGGTATCGTGGATGACCTGACGAACTCGCACCTGCCGTTTGATCCGGCCTGGACGGTCGATTCCGGCAAGCGCATCGAGTGCATGTTCTACGGGCTGGGGTCGGATGGCACGGTCGGCGCGAACAAGAACTCGATCAAGATCATCGGCGAGGATACCGAGAACTACGCGCAGGGTTATTTCGTTTACGACTCGAAGAAAGCCGGCGCGATGACGGTGTCGCACCTGAGGTTCGGGCCGGATGTGATCCGCAGCCCGTATCTCTGCACCAAGGCCGATTTCGTGGCCTGCCACAACTTCAGCTTCCTCGAGAAGTATGATATGCTCTCGAACGCCAAGCCGGGGTCAACCTTCCTGCTGGCGAGCCCCTACGCGGCTTCGCAAGTCTGGCAGCATATGCCGGATGAGGTCGAGCAGCAGATTATCGACAAGAAGATCAAGTTCTATGTGATCGACGCGGTCAAGCTGGCGCATGAGCTCGGTCTCGGGGCCCGCATCAACACGATCATGCAGACCTGCTTCTTCTACATCTCCGGCGTGCTGCCGCAGGACGAATCGATCGAAGCGCTAAAGAAGGCGATCAAGAAATCCTACGGCAAGAAGGGCGAGGAGATCGTCCGCAGCAACAATGCCGCCGTGGATGCCGCCGTGGCGCGCCTGGAGAAGGTCGAGGTGCCTGCCAAGGTTGCCGGCAAGCTCAAGATGCCGCCGACCGTCTCGGATGCCGCGACGGACTTTGTCAAGAACGTGACCGCGGTCATCATGCAGCAGAAGGGCGACAGCCTGCCGGTCAGTGCGATGCCCAATGACGGCACCTGGCCGACGTCGACCACGAAATACGAGAAGCGCAATATCGCGGTGGAGATTCCCGAGTGGAACATGGACCTTTGCATTCAGTGCGGCCAATGCTCGCTGGTCTGCCCGCATGCCGCGATCCGCATCAAGGCCTATGACGAGGCGGCCCTCAAGGGCGCGCCGGACGGCTTCAAGAGCGAGGTAGCCAAGGGCAAGGAACTGGCCGGGCTGAAGTTCACCGTGCAGGTCGCACCCGAGGATTGCACCGGTTGCGGTGCCTGTGTGCAGCGCTGCCCGGCGGCCGAGCGCGACAAGGAGACCAAGCAGCCGACCGGTCGCAAAGCCATCATGCTGGTCGAGCAGATGCCGATCCGCGAGCGCGAACGCGCCAACTGGGACTTCTTCCTGAACATTCCCGAGACCGCCCCGGCGAAGTACAACCGCGAATCGGTCAAGGGCAGCCAGTTTTGCCAGCCGCTGTTCGAGTTCTCGGGTGCCTGCGCGGGCTGCGGCGAGACCGCCTACGTCAAGCTGCTGACGCAGCTCTTCGGTGATCGGGCGATGATTGCCAACGCCACGGGCTGCTCCTCGATCTACGGCGGCAACCTGCCGACGACGCCGTATACCAAGCGGGCGGATGGCTGCGGACCGGCCTGGTCGAATTCGCTGTTCGAGGACAATGCCGAGTTCGGTTTCGGCATGCGTCTGGCGGTCGACCGGTTCAACGCCTACGCACTCGAGCTGGTGGATAAGATCCTTGGCGGCGAGTGCGCCTGCAAGGAGGTTCCGACGGAGTTGTTCAAGGCGATCCGCGACGCGGACCAGTCGACGCAGGCCGGCATCGAGGACCAGCGCCAGCGCGTCGGTCAGATGAAGGCCAAGCTCGCGACCTGCAAGTGTCCGGAGTGCAAGATGCTGCTCTCCGTAGCCGATTACCTAGTGAAGAAATCGGTCTGGATCGTGGGCGGCGATGGCTGGGCCTATGATATCGGCTACGGCGGTCTGGATCATGTGCTGGCCAGCGGGCGCAACGTGAATGTGCTGGTGCTCGACACCGAGGTCTACTCCAATACCGGCGGTCAGGCCTCGAAATCGACGCCGATGGGCGCGGTGGCCAAGTTCGCGGCCTCCGGCAAGCCGATGTCGAAGAAGGATCTGGGCATGATCGCCATGACCTACGGCAACATCTATGTCGCCCAGGTCGCGATGGGTGCCAACCCGAACCAGGTCGTCAAGGCTTTTGCCGAGGCGGAAGCCTATGATGGCCCCTCCTTGATCATCGCCTATTCGCACTGCATCGCGCAGGGGATCAACATGACCAACGGGCTCGACAACCAGAAGGATGCGGTCAATTCGGGACACTTCCCGATCTACCGTTACAATCCGCAGTTGCGCGAGCAGGGCAAGAACCCGCTGACGCTCGACAGCAAGGCACCGACGATGAGCTTCAGCGAGTCGGCGCTTAAGGAGAACCGCTTCCGCATCCTGACGAAGAGCAAGCCGGAGAACTCAAAGCGGCTGCTTGAGAAGGCGGACAAGTTCTTCGCGGCCAAGTACGACCTGCTTACCAAGCTGGCGGGGATGGACATGTACGAGGGCTGAGACGGCTGACGAGTGACAAAATCCTAACGCCCCGCCGGTCGTTGACCGGCGGGGCGTTTTTTTCGGCTCATCCTATGGTTTGTCCGCGTCCTCCGTTCCCTCCGTCACCGGCGGGGCTGTCAGCAGCGGGGTGATGGTGGTGATGTCTTCGAGCCGAAGGGTCTTGAAGATGCCCGGGCGCAGTTCCAGTTTCAGGGTTGTTGGATTGCGCTCGACCAGCACCCCGCGGTAGACTTCCGTCCGGGTCTGGATCTGGCAATTGGGAATGAACCGGCGCTCGAGGGGAAAGTGACCGGTGAGCGTCTCGTTGCGCACCACGGTGATTTGCTGGGTCAGCGGGTAGTACCCCGGTTTGGTCAGGGTCAGCTCGTGTGTACCGGAGGGAACCAGTGGCAGGGAGAACAACGCCGAGAGTTTATCCGTGCCGTCCGCCGCCGGTTCCGTTTCGCCGACGGGCATGCCGTCAATGAGTACCCTGACCCCGGCCGGTTCGGTGGTGATTTCCAGTCGTCCGGCATTGGGGGTCAGCGTAAGGTCTTCGACCTGGTTCTGGCCGAGTCCGAGTCGGACCGTTCGTTCCGCCGGATTGTGGGCGGGAAGTTCAGCGCGTAGGGTATAGGTTCCGGCGGCCAGCGGTGCGATATCCACGGGGGAACGGCCGCGGTACAGGCCGTTCACCTGGATGCGCGCCCCGGTTGGTGTGGTGGTGATGCGCAACGTCGAGGGTTCCGGGCGCAGCGCGACATCGATCTCGCGCAATTCCCCTGCCTGCAGGGCCAGCGTCTCTTCAAAGGCGTGGTGACCGCGAGCCGTGATGCCGAGCTTGACCTCGCCGGTACGGACATTGGCGATCTCGCAGGGGGAGCTGCCCTCACGGACGCCGTCGAGCGTGACTTCCGCCCCCGGCGGGGTGGTTCTGATGGAAAGCGTGGCGGTGTCGGACGTGAGCGTCGTCTGGAGGCGTTGCGGTGTCCGGTCGTGGATGGCGATGTCGAGTTGGCGTGGCAGGAAGCCGGATTTGGAGAGTTGTGCCCGGTGGATGCCGTACGGCAAGTCGGCTACCAGGACTGGCGTGGTGCCGCGGTGGACGCCGTTGATCTCGATGTCCGCCCCCTCCGGGGTTGAATGGACAAGCAGCAGCCCGTTCAGGGGCTCCAGTGTCAAGTCGAGGATCTGCCGTTCGCCACCGCCGATCTCCAGTGTCCGGTAGACCGTGCGATAGCCCCTGAGCGCGGCGGACACAAGGAGCCGGCCGGGAGGAACCGTCGGCAGGGTCAGCGGCGTGATGCCAGCGGTCTTGCCGTTGATGGTGATTTCCGCCCCCGGCGGGGCCGAGGTGATATAGAGATCCGCCGACTGGGCCGGGAGGTGGCGGGCGGGGAGCATGATGGCGGCCAGCAGCGCGGTGGCCAACGTCGCAAATGGATGGCTGTGCAGGCTGTTTTTCATCGTGGGGGATTCCGTCTGGCTTCGACTTCGATCAACTGTTTGCGGGCGGCCTGGTGCCGCGTGTCCTCGCGGTCGGGGATAATGTCGAGCAGCATGCGCAGTTCGGCCGCGGCGGTTTCCCAATCGCGCAGCCGGACGGCGCGCTCGGCCCTGAAATTGATTTCCTCGTAGCGGCTGGCCAGGGCTTCGACGGCCTCGCGTCGGGTGTCCAGGATGATCTGGAAGAAGGGGGGCTTGACCTCGACCGCCTCCAGCAGCCATTCCGCCTCGTTCAGGCTGGAGATGGCGGCTGCCAGGTTGCCCGGGGCGACTTCCCGCTCGGTGCTCAGCTTGCGGCCCTGCAGCATGGCTTCCTCGGCCATGGCCACGAGCTGCTCGGTTGAATACTGGATCGCCCAGAGCCCCAGTTCCACCTTTCCGACCGTCTCCAGCTTCGCGCAGACGTTGTTGAAGACGTCCGGGGCCGTACTGGTGTTGCTGACACGCACGGTATGGGCGTCGCGCCCGATGATCACCGTCAGGGTCTGTTCCGTCACCTGTCCCGGGGTGACGCCGCGGTAGAGCGGATCAAGCCGTTCGAAACCGCTCTCGCGGATGAAGGCGATCAGCTCGTCGATGACATCGGGGCTGATTTGCTTGTCGCGGGCCAGGCTGCGGTTGCTGGTGACATCGTCGACAGCAATCGCAAGCGTGCGGTCGGGGGCGATGTTCAGGGCATAGCGGAAAATGTTCGCCGGCGTGGCGTTGACCTTCTCGTAGATCACCGTTAGGGTCTGCGGTTCGGGGATGGCTGCCACGGTGCTGGTTTCCGGTCGCGACGGTTGCTTTTTGGCGGTCGGTGTCGGACGCAGCAGCCAGGCGGTGGCGATCAGCACAAGGGCGGCAACCGCAATGGGCAGCGGACGCAAGCGGCGGCGGCCAGGCACGCGCGTGCTGACGCTTCCGCCGAAACCGAGATCGACCGCCGTGGCCGCGTCTGTGGCGGCCGGGCGGCCATCGTCATCCACGCGGATCACGGTATCCCCGATCATGACTAGGTTGCCGGTATGGACGGGGGCTTCCGTGACGGGCTTGTCATTGAGCAGCGTTTGGTTGGCGCTGCCGAGATCGACCACCCACAGGCCACCGTCCTGCATGAACAGGCGACAGTGGTAGCGGGAGAGCAGCGGGTCGGCCAGCACGATGTCGTTCTTCGATGACCGGCCAATGCGAACACCCTCGTCCGGCACGTCGAAGACCTTGCCGGCTTCCGCCCCGGCCTGGATCGTGATTCTTGCAGTTCGCGTTGTCATGGCTGGTCGTAATGTAGCAGGTGGTCGGATGCTTATCAATAGAGGAAAATCAGCATTTGCGTTCTGGATGCGGTTACGGTAAAAGGAGACGGGAGATCGGTGAACGAGAACGGCGACGAGAACGGAAAACGAGTTGGCATTTGAATCGTCAACCGTTCTCGTCGCCGCTATCGTCAACCGAAATAGGCAGACAGTAGAGTGTTCAAAGAGAGATAAAACCAAAACATATAGTGGTTTGAATTGAAGTTATAGGAGCGAATCATGCTGGATATGAAACGGATACGGGAGCGGCCGGACGAGGTGCGCCAGGGCCTGCAGGCGCGCGGGGCGGATGCCACGGTTGTGGACCGGGTGCTGGAGCTGGATGCCCGGCGGCGCGAATGGCTGACGGCGGCGGAAACCCGCAAGAACGAGCGTAACCGCATTTCCAAAACCATCGGTGAGGCACGCAAGCGCGGCGAGGATACGGCGGCCATCCAGGCGCAGGTACGCACGCTCGGCGACGAGATCGACGCGCTGGATGCGCAGGTGCGCGAGATCGAGGCGCAGCTTGAGCAGCGGGTGCTGATGATCCCGAACATTCCCTGTCCGCATATCCCGGTCGGCCCGGACGCGTCGGGCAATCGCGTGGTCCGGAGCTGGGGCGAGCCTCGGCAATTCGATTTCGCGCCGAAGTCGCACATCGAGCTGGGCGAATCCCTCGGCATCCTTGATTTCGCGCGGGCGACGCGCATGACCGGCGCAGGCTTCCCGCTGCTGATCGGTGCCGGCTCGCAGCTGCAGCGGGCGCTGATCCAGTACATGCTCGACCTGCACATCACCGAGCACGGCTATACCGAGATCTGGCCCCCGTCGCTATGCAACACCAAGAGCATGACCGGCACCGGGCAGCTCCCGAAGATGCAGGATGACATGTACCACCTGGTCGAAGATGACCTCTGGATGATCCCGACGGCCGAAGTCCCGGTGACCAACTTCTTCCGCGAGGAGATTATCGAACAGCCTTTGCCGGTGCTGCTGACGGCCTATACGCCCTGTTTCCGGCGCGAGGCCGGGGCGGCGGGTAAGGGGACCCGCGGCCTGATCCGCGTGCACCAGTTCGATAAGGTCGAAATGGTCCGGTTTGTCGAGCCGACGACCTCGTACGAGGCGCTCGAGGCCCTGACGGCCAATGCCGAGGACGTGCTGCAGCGGCTGGGGCTGCCGTATCGTGTGCTGGAGCTGTGCAGTGGCGATATCAGTTTCGCGGCCGCCAAATGCTACGACCTCGAACTTTGGGCACCGGGCCAGAACGACTGGCTGGAGGTGTCCTCCTGCAGTAACTTCGAGGATTTCCAGGCGCGGCGGGCGGGGATCCGCTACCGTGACGGCGAGGGCAAGGTGCAGTTCGTGCATACGCTCAACGGTTCCGGCGTGGCCTTGCCGCGCCTGGTGGTGGCGATTCTCGAGAACGGCCAGCAGGCGGACGGGTCCGTTGTGTTGCCGGTGCCGATTGTGCCCTACATGGGCGGCATGGACAGGATTACGCTGTGAACCGCTGTGTGTTCTTCGATCGGGACGGTGTTGTCAACCAATCCCCCGGGCCAGGCTATGTCGAACGGCTGGAGGATTTCCACTTGCAGCCCGCATTCGTGGCGGCGGCCAGGGTGGCGTTGGCCTGCGGCTACGCGGTGGCGGTGGCGACCAACCAGCGCGGTGTGGCGCGCGGCATCGTGTCGATGCGGACTGTCGAGGCCATCCATGCGCATCTGACGGCGGCGCTCGCCGCGCAGGGCATTCCGCTGCTGGGTGTGTTCTGCTGTCCGCATGAGCGCGACACCTGCACCTGCCGCAAACCGCAGCCGGGGCTGCTACTGGCCGCCGCCCGCGAGCACAATCTCGATCTGGGTGCCAGCTGGATGGTTGGCGATAGCGAGACCGACATCGAGGCCGGGCGGCGTGCCGGCTGCCGCACGATCCTGATTTCCGAAAAACCGGGCCAGCAGACGCGCGCGACGCTGGTAGCCGCCACGATCGAGTTGCTGCCCGCCGTGCTCGAGCAGGCCCTGGAGCACGCCTGATTGGTAATTGGTCTGCGGTCATGTAGCCCGCTCGCGCCGCGAGCGGGGCTGGCCGCGGTGAACGCGGCGATGTTTATGCCGCAGGGCTGGTTGGCATCCGGCCTCAGTCGCGGCGCGACTGGGCTACGGTCTTCAGTCTGTTACCGCGGCCGCCTTGAAGCGTCGCAGGCCCTCTGTCAGCGTCGGCAGGGGACAGGCGAAGTTCATGCGCACGAAGCCGGGGGCCCCGAACTTGCGACCGTCGCCGAGTCCTAGTCCGGCCTTCTCGAAATGCAGGGCCGGACTGCCCGCGATGGGCAACGAACGGCAGTCGATCCAGGCGAGGTAGGTGGCCTCGACCCGTGGCGACCACAATCCAGGCACCTCCCGCACGGCCGACGCGACAAGGTCGCGGTTGCGACGCAGTACGCGGATGAGCTCGGCGTGCCAGTCGTCGCTGCGCCGGTAGGCCGCCTCGCAGGCGGCATAGCCGTAGGCGTTGACCTCGGTGACAATGCCGCAGGCGGCATGCAGGAAGCGGCGGCGCAGCGAGGGGTCGGGGATAATCGCAAACGACCACATCAGCCCGGCCAGATTATAGGTCTTGCTGGGGGACATCAGCGTGATTGTATGCGCGGCGACTTCGGGTGAAAGCGTCGCCATGGGGATGTGCCGCGCACCTTCCTCGAGAATCAGGCCGCAATGGATCTCGTCGGAACAGATCAGTACGTCGCGCGACAGGCAGACCTCGGCGATTTGCTCCAGTTCCGTGCGGGTCAGGCAACGGCCAGACGGATTGTGCGGGTTGCAGTGCAGGAACAGGCGGGCATCGCCTTCCAGGGCCGCCGCCAGCCGGTCCATGGGGAAGGCATAGCGTCCGTCCACCACGTCGAGCGGGACATCCCGCCGCTGGCGCTCCGCATGTTCAGGGGCGCTCAGGAATGGCGGATAGATTGGCGTGGTGGTGACGACGGCGTCGCGGGGCTGCTCGAGCAGGCGGCACACGACGTTGAGGCCGACCACGATGCCCGGCAGCCAGACCAGCCAGTCGGGGTTGATCTCCCAGCCGTAGTCCCTGAGTAGTTTCTCGCCAATCGCCTCGATCGTGGACGCGGGGGCCTGCGCATAGCCGAAGATGCCGTGGTCGGTACGACGGTGCAACGCCTCCAGGATTGCCGGCGAGGCCGGGAAATCCATATCGGCCACCGGCATGGGCAGGAAATCCTGCTCGAAAGGCTGGTTCCACTTGTAGCTGTCACCACCGCGCCGTTCAATCACCTTGTCAAAATCAAATTGCATTGTGTCTCCTAAGCGCTACCTATAACTTGGCCATTTTGTCTCTCTTTGGACACTACTATTGCCTGCCTATTTCGAATTACGAGATCGGCGACGAGAACGGATGACGATTCAAATGCCCACTCGTTTTCCGCTCTCGTCGCCGTTCTCGTTCACCGAGCTCCGAGCATAAGCATGTAGGTCGTGGCGCCCTCGCCCGACCTCCGAGCATACGTCGCCTGACAGCCAACTGACCGCTGCCCGGCAGCCAACTCTGCTTATGCTCTGTGCTTATGCTCGGCTGGACAGGCGAGGGCGCCTGTCCTACGTTGCGTCTGCGATCGACACCTCTCAAATAAGTTACCACCCTCGTTTTTGCCAACCCCGGTGGGTGGCGGCCTATAACTTCAGGCGGCCGCAATCGCCGCCAGTACAGCCTCATGCAAAACGCCATTCGTGGCCAGCACCCCCTGGTTGCGGCGCAAGGTGCGCCCCTGTGTGAAATCGAGCGGTTGGCCGTGGATGTCGCTGACCCGTCCGCCGGCCTCCTCGACGATCAGCGCGCCGGCGGCATGATCCCAGATTTTCTCCTCGTAGTCGGCCCGCGTCGGCAGGCGCAGGTAGACATCGGCCTCGCCGCGTGCCGTCACGGCATACTTGCACTGACTATCGAGGCGGGCGGGCGCGGCGGTTGTGCCTAGCGCGGAACAGATTGCGCCAGCCCTTCCCTGGGCGGTATGGCCGCTCTCGAACGATTCGCAGAAGACCGCCGCTGCCGGTTCGGCACGCCGACTGACACGGACAGGCTGCGGCGCACCGCCGTCGATCGGTTGGCACCAGGCGCCGCCGCCGCGCAGGGCATGGAAAAGCTTGCCGCGCGGGGCATCCGCGGCGGCGGAGAGCGAGTCGGACAGATACGGACAGCCCAGCACGCCCAGCACCACCCGCCCATCCTCGATCAGGGCCAGTGCCACGGCATACTGGTCGCCGCGGATAAACCCCTTGGTGCCGTCGATCGGGTCGATCGTCCAGAACCGGCCGGAGGCCCCCCCGGTTGCGCCCCCGCCTGCCAGCGCATCGAGCATGGCCTGCGGGCCGATCGCCGGATCGGCCTGCTGCACGAACCCCCGGACGCGCTCGCGCAGTGCCGCATCGGCGTGCAGTAAGCCTGCCTCTTCCTCGGCCACGACCGGGTCGCCGGGGAACGCCTGCCGCAACGCGTGGATGATCAAGGCCTGCGCGCCAAAATCGGCCACCGTGACCGGGGAACAGTCATCCTTGGTGATCGCGTCCGCCCCGCCCGTCGCCCGTCGCACCGCCTCACAAAGCCCCGCCGCCCGACTGACCGCCGCCAGGGCAATGCTGCATTCAGCTTCCATCGTTAATCCTTCTGATTGCGCTTTTAATTGCAGCCGCAGCCGCCGCCACCGACACCGCGACCACCAGCGGCACCCTCGCGCGTGAAGTATATATGTTCATACAGGGAATCACTCAACGGATCCCGGTCTGGGCGCATCGTGTAATCCGACAGCGTTCCCCGCTCCCAGGGTTTTACCGCTGCGCACCCCGCCCCCAGTTGGAGCAATACAAACATCAAAAGAATGAGTACTCGTTTCTGCATTATTTTTCCCCTAATAGCGTATCAAAATGCTTGCGCAAGGCGGCTATCGTTTTTTCCCCGTGAAACCCGTTGTGACGAAAGCGTTCTCGTCCGCTGCGATCCAGGATCAGCGATGTCGGCATGCTTCCCACATTCGCTTTTGCCACCAGCTTCTGCTTCGCATCACGCACGATCGGAAACGTTACCGGCCGTTTTTTCAGGAAGCCATCCATGCCGGAGCGCTTCTCGTCGAGGTTGATCCCCAGCACAACCACCCCCCGTTCTCGGTATTCCTGATACAAGGCATCCAGCGAGGGGAAGGACTTCGCACAGGGCCCGCACCACGACGCCCAGAAATCCAGAAGAACAATTTTTCCCTTCAGATCCGGCAACGGCCCCTCAAGATCAAACGACTCCAGGGGGTAAAACGTCTGCCCAGCCTCCCCGGATTCTTCAGCATGCAACACCGGCATATTCAGTAGCAGCGGCAGCACCGCCAGCAGGAGCATGACCATTCTTCTTGCGTTTAATGATATATGAATCGAACATGCGTGTTTCATACCGACCTCCTTTTTTCCAATAGCATCCACTTGCACCGACATCCGCCCCAATCAACCGTAATGCATCGTCACTTTCCAGCAAGGCGGACGTGGTCGACAGGATCCCCGCCTCGACACACGATGGGCTCAATACCCACACCGCCTCGCAGTCCACAGTCGAGGGATATCCGGTCTGGGGATTGATGATATGACTGTACCGAATCCCGTTCAGGAAGAAACAACGGGCATAATGCCCGGAACAGCAGATCGCGATGTGATCAAGTCCGACCCCCGCCCAGCAGCGGTTTGTACCATCCGGTAATTCCAGGCCAATACGCCATGGACCACCCTCAGGCGGACTGCCGATAGCTTTGATATCCCTCCCCAGATTGACCAGCATATTCGCAACGCCGAACGTCGGCGCCATCTGAATCAGGCAGTCGACCGCATACTCCTTGCCGATGCCGCCAAAATCCAGGATCATGCCTTCATATCCGAGCCGCACCCGCCCCTCGGACCGCTCGACATGCTCCCAGCCGACGCGCGCACGGGCACGCTCGATCTCATCCCCACTCGGCAGGACGTCATGCTTGCGATGAAAACTCCAGAGATTCAGCAATGGCCCGGCGGTGGCGTCGAACAGCCCGCGAGTCTTCCAATTGTACCAGTGACACAACGCTAACAGCTCGTCAGTCATGGGATCAACCAGAACCGCTGCACGCCCCGCCTGACGGTTGATCTCCGAAATGAACGAATTGTCGATATATACGGAATACTTGAATTCGAAATCAGCCAGCCAATCGAAAATGGCCTCCCTGAATTCCATTGCGCGGGCCGTACTGTGCGCCGAGAAAATAATCTCGTTAACCGTGCCCATGGCATCAAACGACAACCGGTGGTAGCCGCCATGTGAGGCCATCGGCGAGCACAGAAGCGTTTCGCGGAGCATTGCTCTGGTTTTTACAGCCATATACGCACTCCCGCCATGACCGACAGAGCATTCGGATACATGTCGTCCGCCGTTACACCGTCCAGACCTTCCTGAACGTAGTGGTCCACCGCCACATCTAATGAAAGGCGGTCAACAGGCCGCCAGATCAACTTCACGCCATACCCCCATGCCGACATTTCAGACACCCGGTAATCCGAGGAATAAAAAACAGGATCGCCCGTGAATTGTGTATCGTAGAAGTCCGCCGCACTTTGTACATAGTAGCGTACGGCAGGACGCACAATCAGTTTCGATCCGATCTTTTGATACCAGGCGATTCCCGCCGTATGAGCCTGAATACCAAAGCTGTCGTTATAGTACCGGTAAGACAACTCAAACGCACCGTTGAACGTCTCGACATAGCGGTTCAATGCCATATACAGGATTTGCTTGTCTTTATTATCCGGGCGCAGTTCAGCTACAAGCGACCCATTCAACTCGACGACCTTATAGGGATCGTTCAGGTAGCCCTCGGTCATGCCAACGGTTGCATTCAACGTCAGGGTTGTCTTCTTGTCGAGCACCTGCAGCACACCGGCCATGATGTCGACGCTGTCCTTGGCTTCCGGTCCCGCCATGGTGACCGCATGCACTTCGTCATTGGCATACGACGCTCCCAGCGTGATGGTCGTGTTCTTCTGGTTGAAATCGATACTGTCCCTGAGCGCAATGCCCCGCGAAATGTAATCGGACTCCTCGCTGTATGCCCCCTGGAAAATGATCGTATGCCGTCCAAGGCGTTTCGCCAGCTCTACGTTCAAACCAAGCCGCTCGTCCTCCACATCGGCACGCGGGGCCTTGCCTTCCTTGTCATACTCAGCCACCGTATTGGCCACTGTTGTGGACGAACTGCTTCCTGAGGAAGATCCTGCCGAGGGGGTGGGGGCAGGCGTTGCTGTTGGAGTGGCTCCGGCTTTTGCATAATAGGGCCCTGATTTACCGAAAAGCCTTGCGCGAATCTTATCATCGTCATCATCATCGTCATCATCGTCGTCGTAGTCTTCGTATTCCGGGTCCGTCGGTGCAGGGATAAAAACATCCCCACCCCCTCCCGACTGGGTGACGCTTGTGTAATAAGTGGTGTTTTTGAGCGGTGGCGCCCCGCTTGGGGTCGCGCCGGATATCGAATTATAGATCCCGTCGATTTTGATTGTCAACGTGGGCGAAAGATCATATTCGACCATGAAAGTCGGCGATATGATCTGCATCCGGTGATCGCTTTCCTGGTAATAGAGGGTTTTGAAATCCATCCTGTCTTCGCCGTCAGCCCGGCGGGGAACCGACACGAGGAGCAAAATCGCGGTTACCTGTACAACTACCCACGACCGGATGCCGAGCGCATTTGAGGTCTTCATACTATCAATTCCTTTCGGGCGGCTATTTCCTTACAAAGTGAAGAATCAAGGGCGGCGGGAAACGTGCAGCCGGCGCAGCCGGTGCGCTGCGTCAGACAGAAGTCGTGGAAGATCTGCATCAGGCCCTGCTGGCGCAGGCCGCTCTTGGCATAGAGCGACGGATTGTGGTCACGGCCGAGCAGCCGGTGGGCGGTCTGGCGCATGACGCTGTTGACCTGTTCAGGCGGCAGCATGGGTAGCACGGCCTCCATATTCGCACCGCTGGCTGCCAGCATGGGCAGCACGACATTGGTTCCCCAGGCGGCCAGGCGGTCGGGACCGACCAGCGCGACCGGTTTTGGCCGGGTGGCCCCGCCGAACCCGAGGTGGTGCAGCCAGTGATCCAGCGGCGGTGGCGGGTCGAACCACACGGCGGTTTCGCCGATGCCCCCCGTGCGCCGCCATTGGGTCTGTAGCCGTTGCCAGGGCGATTGCCGGTTTTCGGCAAACAGCGTGGCGGCAGCGGCCAGGCGGCGGACCGGATGATTCTGCGGGCGCAGCGAGGAGAGCGTCCATGCCGAGGCCGGCAGACACGCCGACGCCCAGCGGGTCTGCTGCGGCCACCAGGCATCCCACAGTCGCCGCAGCAGGGCGCGGGTTCCCGGATCCCAGCGCGGTGATGGTTTTGGCGGCAGCAGACCCGCTACGCCCAGCAACAGGGCGTAGGCCTCCAGCGGGGTCAGCGGGCGCAGCACTTCCGGCGCTATACGCGCAGCCAGCATGCGGAACGGGGCGGCGTTCTGCTTGTAGCCCAGCGCGGCCATGGTCTCGCGATAAAGGACGGTGTCGGCGTCGTGCTCGCGTAGCGCGGCTGCCAGCCGGGCGGCTTTCTGCTCGAGGCGGCAGGCGCCAGCGGCCTCGAGCATGGCGGCCACGCGATCGGACTGCCAGGTGGCGAGGATGGCCGCGCAGGGACAATTCTCGGTGGCGACCGCATACGGGTAGGCCGTCAGGTCGACGGCATCCATGGAAAAGGCCGGATTAGCGGCCAGGGCCTTGCCAAGGGGGATCGCGACCGCGCCGGGCGGCAGGCTGGCGGGTGGCGTGGCGGTCGCGCTATAGGTGACATGGGCGATCACGCGCCGGTAGCGCGGATCGCGGCCATGCCCATGGCGTTCCCAGTCGGCGGGGTGGATATGG
>Ga0100398_1002861_pt1 | contig 14229 bp, 9 predicted proteins | sample CryGeymeta201522_FD_81568 | JGI IMG/M metagenome (GOLD analysis project Ga0100398, IMG submission 81568) | Groundwater microbial communities from Crystal Geyser aquifers in Utah, USA - Crystal Geyser metaG 2015-22 | ecosystem: Environmental > Aquatic > Deep subsurface > Groundwater | place: USA... | reverse complement strand
TTAACATTTAATGGTAAAACATATACCATCAATTTGAATTCAGGTTCTGTTACTGTGTAACTCATGGTGATCCGGTTCTGATGGAAACTCATCTTAATCGTAATCTTACTCGATTTCAAACAGCTAATGCAGATTAAGATTACGATTAAGGCATCAATTCTGTTTTTTTCGTAATATTACTGTGTAATTATTTTATAAACATAAAGGAAAGAGAAAACATGAGCGAATTTGAGCATCAACCACAAAGCGAGCAAGTTCCTGTTGAAGAACAAGAACCGGAATTAAGTCATTCCGATAAACTTGTCGGTATCTTTTCCGAACCGGGGAAAACGTTTGAAAGCATTGCTAAATTTCCAATTAGAACAATTGACTGGGTCCTTCCAGTTTTGGCGATGTTAGTTGTCGTTATCATTTCTCAAATTATCATGATGGGCAATCCGCAGATAAAAGCCGAGATGAAACAAAAACAGATTGACGCAATTGAAAAGAGGTTTCAAGAAGCTGTTGACAAAGGAACAATGACAAAAGAGCAAGCTGATGAACAACTGCAAACGGCTGAAGATCAAATGGATAAAATGAGTGGTACTATCGGCAAAGTTTTTACTGCTATTAGTATTCTGGTTTTTGGTTTCCTTGCTTATTTAGTTATTGCCGGATTTTACTTTCTCATCATCAAATTTATCTTTAAAGCAGATGGAACATTCCAGCATGTGCTGGTAACAACCGGATTAACAAGTTATATCGGTATCATCAGCATGGTGCTTGTAACTATTTTTGCATTAGTCACCGGAAAAATGGCGCGTGATGTTTCCGTGGCAACTTTATTCTCTGTAGATACGAAAACATTTGTCGGTTTTCTTCTTGCAAAATTAGACGTCTTTTCAATTTGGATGTACTTTGTTATTGCACTTGGAATGACAAAACTCTTTAACGCGGGTGATTCGAAAAAATATTATTACTTCATTTTTGGTGCGTGGATTGTTTGGAGCCTTCTTGTGTTTGTCTTAATGAAATCTGTACCGTTCCTTCAGAACTTTGCTTAAAGAATTTCGAATGATGAGTGCAGAATAATTGTAAAATTATTCTGCACTCGCTTTCTATATTAAAGTGCGGTAACTGCAAGAGTAATGTCTTTAACTTGACTTTAGTTTCTTTATAGCCCAACCGGATAATCCACGCAATAAGCGGGGTAAACCGGAAATCACAAAAAGCAAATACTAAATAATTTTGCGTGAATGTATGTATGATTGAATGAAAAACAGTGATCCATTCATTTCCATTCAGCCATTCTTCGCCTTATTTGTCTTATTAAGTCACCTTACGCAGAATTTGTAATACGAAGCGGTAGCTTCGTAAAAAACAAGCATTTTATCGAAGCTTCGCTTCGATTTACAATATAATTTCTCACTTTTGCGTAACGTGAGTTATTACTATTCTGCCAAATAGTACACGAATTTTAGTGTTAAGGTACTGCGTTTATAACACACAATTGGCGTTTCTTATTTTTCCTGGTTTTTTTTAGAAACGAATGGGCGAGTTCTTTCGTTAGGTTCGCAAACTGAAGATGTTCAAAGCGTGCAAGCTGGAATATTTCCGCTTTTAACTGTTACAAGTACTCATCCCAGCTTTTTACGTGCAGTTCATCCGCGGTAAATTTACGTAGCGATTTCACAAACCGCTTTGCAAATTGAAGATTGGTGATGAGCGGAATATTCAAATCAATGGAACGGCGGCGAACAAGGTAATCGCTGTCAAGTTCTTCCTTTTCGGAAGTTTTAGGGATGTTGATTACGAGATCAATTTTGCCGTCTTGCAAATACGAAAGGATTCCGGGCTCTTGGTTATCGAAAGGGCGGTGGAGCGTTTCAACTTCAATTCCGTTATCACCGTAGAAATCCGCCGTTCCTTTTGTGCCGTAAAATTTTAATCCCATTTTACGAAGTGTTTTTAATTCTTCCAGAAATTCTGCCTTCTCTTTTAAAGTGCCTGTTGAAAGAAGCACTGCTTTCTGCGGAATCTTAAAACCGACCGATAACATACTTTTCAAAAATGCTTCATTAAAATCATCACCAAGACAAGCAACTTCTCCAGTTGAAGACATTTCCACTCCAACCACCGGGTCACTTCCTTTTAATCTTGTAAAAGAAAATTGCGAAGCTTTAACGCCGACGTAGTCCAGATCAAAAGATGATTTATCAATCTTTGGAAGTTTCTGCCCTATAATTAGTTTTGTCGCAATATCAATGAAATTGATCTTCAAAACTTTTGATACAAACGGAAAACTTCGCGAAGCGCGGAGGTTACATTCAATCACTTTTACATCGTTGTCTTTAGCGATAAACTGCATATTAAAGGGTCCGGTAATTTCCAATTCGCGGGCAATTTCTTTTGTAATAATTTTTACTCGCCGCATGGTTTCCAGGTATGTTCGTTGAGGTGGAAGGACAATCGTTGCATCTCCGCTGTGCACACCGGCATTTTCAACGTGTTCCGAAATGGCGTAACAATAAAGCTCGCCATTATCGCCTACGGCGTCAACTTCAATTTCTCTTGCATCGGTTATAAACTTGCTGATAACTACCGGATGTTCCTGACTGATCTCCGAAGCTTTTTGTAAATATTCTTCAAGTTCATTTTCCGTTAGCACTATGCTCATTGCGGCACCGCTTAAAACATAACTTGGGCGGATTAAGACAGGGTAGCCAACATTGTCAGCAAATTTTTTCGCTTCTTCTAAATTGGTAAGTTCGTTCCATTCCGGCTGGTCAATATCAAGTTGATCTAATATTTGCGAAAACTTGTGGCGGTTTTCTGCGTTATCAATTTTTGCAGGGGACGTTCCAAGAATGTTCACACCGTTGTTAAATAATTTTACTGCGAGATTGTTCGGAATTTGTCCTCCCATCGAAACGATAACGCCAAGCGGATTTTCTTTTTCATAAATGTCAAGCACCCGCTCAAGACTCATTTCTTCAAAATATAATTTGTCGCAAATGTCGTGGTCGGTGCTAACGGTTTCGGGGTTGTAGTTGATCATTATGGTTTTGTAATTCAATTTGTTCAGCGTTAAAACCGAATTAACACAGCACCAGTCAAACTCTACCGAAGAACCGATACGGTATGCGCCACCGCCAAGAACGACAACCTGATTTTTTTCTTTCGCCTGCCCTGCGGTCAGGGAAACCGGAATGTCATCTTCATTTCCGTTGTAGGTCATATAAAGATAATTTGTTTGCGCCGGATATTCTGCCGCAAGCGTATCAATCTGTTTTACAAAAGGAGTGATGTTTAACGCTTTTCTTTTTTCGCGAACCTCAAACTCACCAGAGTTTGTTAGCAGTGCAATTTGTTTGTCAGAAAATCCTTTTTGTTTTGCTTCAAGTAATAATTCTGAATTTACCTTTTCAAGTTTCGGCTTTCTTAATTTATTTTGAAGCTCAACGATGTTCCTCATTTTGAATAAAAACCAGAGGTCAATTTTTGTTAACTCGTGCAGGCGATCAACGGTGTAACCTTCTTCAATTGCTTTTGCGAGAAGCGAAATGCGTTTGTCGGTTGGTTTTGCGAGCAAGTCATCGGTAATTTTTGTATCAAAATCGTTAGTAACAAATCCGTTGTAACCAACATCGAGCATCCGCATTGCTTTTTGGAGAACTTCTTCAAATGTTCTGCCGATTGCCATTACTTCTCCCACCGATTTCATTTCGGTACCAAGCTGCGTTGAAACCGCTTTAAATTTTTGCAGATCCCAACGCGGATATTTTAGCACGACATAATCAAGCGCGGGTTCAAAGCAAGAAGATGTTTCTTTTGTAATGCTGTTTTCAATTTCATTTAAATTGTAACCGAGTGAAAGTTTTGTAGCAACAAACGCAAGCGGATAACCGGTCGCTTTTGATGCGAGCGCTGAACTTCGACTGAGACGGGCGTTCACTTCGATAATTCTGTAATCGTCGGAATGAGGATCGAGCGCATATTGAATATTACATTCGCCGATAATGCCGAGATGACGGATGAGCTTTATTCCGATTGATCGGAGTTTAAAATTTTCGTGCGAAGAAAGCGTTTGCACCGGCGCAACTACAACGCTGTCGCCGGTGTGTATTCCCATCGGATCAACGTTTTCCATATTACAAATAGTGATGCAGTTGTTGTAACGGTCGCGGACAATTTCGTATTCAACTTCTTTCCAGCCGTAAAGAGATTCTTCAAGTAAAATTTGCTTTGTAAATGAGAAGGCGCGCTTGGCTTTATCAATTAATTCTTCTTTGTTGTTTACGATGCCGGAACCGAGTCCGCCGAGTGCATACGCAATACGCACCATCAGCGGATAGCCGATTTCGTTTCCTGCAGCGATGGCTTCATCAATGTTTGCAACGGTTTTGCTTCGCGCTACTTTTAATCCGACTTCGTTTACGCGTTTTGCAAAAAGAAATCTATCTTCGGTATCTTTAATCGCTTCAACCGAAGTGCCGAGAACTTTAACGTTATACTTTTCTAAAATTCCTCTGTCGAATAATTCAACGCCGACATTAAGCGCCGTTTGTCCTCCGAAGCCCAGCAGGATTGCATCAGGTTTGTCTTTTTCAATTACCTTTTCAACAAACTCGGTTTTGATTGGAAGGAAATAAACTTTGTCGGCAAATTCTTCGGAGGTTTGAATGGTTGCGATATTCGGATTGATGAGAACGGTCTCGATGCCGTCTTCTTTCAGCGCTTTGATTGCCTGCGAACCGGAATAATCAAACTCACCGGCTTGCCCGATTTGCAGCGCGCCGCTTCCGAGGATTAATACTTTTTTAGGTTTACCTTTTTTTATCATGCTCTATTAAATTCCAAAAAACAAAAAACAAGTTCCAAAATTAATTTCATAATTCTTTTGCAGTGTCGCTTTTTGTTTTCTTATATATAATTGATGAAAATATTTTCTTTAATTCATTCGATTCGTTATTAAATCGTATTCCTTCTTCTTTGAAAGTTTCATTGTTTGTTTCCGTTATCAGACGCAACCAGAAGGACGTTTCTTTTGCTTCTTTCCGAGAAATTCTTAATCTCATTAAAAAGTCTTTTTCTCCTAAACATTCATTTGCTTCAATATAATTGGCTCAAACAGAACCTGAAGACCGAATAAGCTGTTTAATATATTCTCGATTAACAATATCCATCGGCAATTTCTTACAAAAGAATGCAATACCTTTTGGAAATTGAAAACAACGCTCTTCCAAATCATAAACTTTTTTTGAACTGTCCTCACTCATAATTTTTTAATCCTAGATTATAAAAATATTGTTTGTTCTTTTTTGTCTTTTGTAATTTGTTTTTTGTGATTTTCTATGATATTGCTCTCACAAATAAATCGAAAATAAATTCCGTGTCGTCGGGACCGGGAGAAGCTTCCGGGTGAAACTGCGCGCCGAATAATGGTTTTGAAATATGGATGATCCCTTCGTTCGTTCCGTCGTTATCGTTCTGAAACCACTCGCGCCAATCTTCGGAAAGAGTTGCAGAATCAATTGCGTACCCGTGATTCTGTGAAGTGATGTAACACCGTTTCGTTCCCGATTCATTTGCCGGTTGATTGTGGCTTCGGTGTCCGTATTTCAATTTATAAGTATTGGCATCTGCGGCTAAACCCATTATCTGGCAGCCGAGACAAATACCAAGCATCGGAATTCCTTTTGCCATCGCTCGTCTTGTGTTTTCAATCGTTATGGGATTCATCTTAGGATCGCCGGGACCATTTGATAAAACAATTCCATCAGCTTCAATTGAAAGGAAATCATAATTATACGGAACGCGGATGACTGTAATATCGCGCCGTAAAAACGCTTGAACAATATTGTTCTTCGTTCCGCAATCAACAAAGACCAATTTCTTTTTCCCTTTTTGGTATGCAACCGGTTCTTTAATTGAAACTTCACTGATGAGATTTGTTTTATTCGGGTCTTCAAAACTTAATTCATCGGCAGTATTTTCAAAAACAATTTTGCCGAGCATCGTTCCTTTTTCGCGAAGTTTGCGCGTAAGCATTCGAGTATCAATTCCGTAAATGCCGGGAATGTTTTCATCAACCATCCATTCGTGCAGAGATTGTTTTGCGTTCCAGTGAGAATATTCAAAAGAATAGTCCGAGACAATAATTCCGCGCAAATGAATTTTTTCCGACTCGAAATTTTTCAGCAGCCCGTTTTCTCTTTCTTTACCGGGAACGCCGTAATTTCCGATGAGCGGAAACGTGAATGTGAGAATTTGTCCGCAGTAGGAAGGGTCTGTCATCGTTTCCGGGTAGCCAACCATTCCCGTGTTAAAAACAACTTCGCCGGTAACGTTTTTATCGGAGCCGAATCCGTAACCGGAAAACTTCGAGCCATCTTCTAAAATCAGTTTTGCTTTTTGTTTAGTCATATTTTTTCTTTTAGGTCTTAATCGTAATTCTTAATCTTAATCTCGGTCTGCATCTTTTCATCTTAAAAAAGATTAAGATTAAGATAGAAATAATGAGACAAACTTTATTTATAAAAAAAAAGCCACCCTTGCGGAGCGGCTATACTCTTGAAAATTTATAATTCGGTTTTGATTTGGTTCTGTTCAAACTTCTCATTTTTTTTCTGCAAATATAAAAGGTAATGACTTGCAAAACAATCACTAAAAAAGATTTTTCGGATAGGTATTCGTGGAACTGAAAAAATAGATGAAGTAAAGATAATGTACGCTTAAAATCTCGATTTTTATTCGTTTTTAGGTTTTTTGCCCATTAAAAACCCAGCCAGACTTTATCCTTTGTTATTCCATGTTTGTTATTCGTTATTCTTAAGAAGGCAGGTATGTTTTCCCTGCAAATCCATCTCTATTTTGATCCGATCGCCAACTTTTCGGCAGATTCATTTCATAATTCTTTTCAACATTTCAAAATCTTCTTTGGCGGTAATTTTGAAATTGAACGGAGAACCTTCGGAAAGATGGATTTTCTTCCCGTTTCTCCGAACTAACATTGATTCATCGGTTCCAACAAACTTTTCTTTCTTCGCTTTTTTAAAAGCGGAAAGCAACTGGGCATAACGGAAGATCTGCGGAGTTTGAACGTAGTAAATTTGTGAGCGGGTAAGGTAGGTGTGTTCTCTGTTTGTCTTTTTCAAGAGAGTATCTTTTGCCTGCAAACAGACAAGCGCATTGCCGTTTTTTTCCGCACAACGGATCGCATCAGCTAAAACCTTTTCCGGCAGTAGTGGGCGCGCGGCATCATGTACAATTACAAGATCACCTTTATTTAAATCTGCCATAATAAGCGCGTTATAAACTGAGTCTTGCCTCTCTTTTCCTCCTTCAACAATTGTCTGCAGTTTAGTTAGATGATGTTTTTTCTGAAGTTTTATTATTCGCGGAAATTCTTCCCTACTTGCCGCAACAATAATTTCATCAATCTTTTTTGTTTTTTGAAAAACTTCAAGCGTGTAAGCGAGAATTTCTTTCCCGTTTATTTTCAGAAATTGCTTCGGAGTAGCTCCTCCGAATCTTTTTCCAATACCTGCTGCGGGAATGATGGCAACGATTCGGGGCATGGTTGATGGTTGATGGTTGATAGTTGATGGAAGAAGCGACATAGATATTATTATATTATTGTTTGGAAATTCCAAAACACAAAACACAAATTCCAATTGTAATTTGTGTTTTGATGTTTGGATTTTATCTTAAAATTCTCTTCACTTAGATGATCAACATTGCATCACCGTAGCTGAGGAAACGGTATTGTTCTTTTAATGCTTTCTTATATGCCTTTAAGACAAATTCAATTTCTCCAAAAGCGGCAACCAGCATCATCAAAGTTGATTCCGGATAATGGAAATTCGTGATCAACTTAGTTCCAATTTGAAACTCGTAAGGAGGATAAATGAATTTGTCCGTCCAACCTTTATTCCCGCGAACATAACCGTCCGCCGTAACACTACTTTCCAAAGCACGAACAGCGCTTGTTCCAACAACGAAAACATTTTTACCGTTCTTCTTCGCTTTATTAATGATTTCAGCTGTTGATGCCGGAACATCGAAATATTCAGAATGCATCCGGTGCTTGGTTAAATCCTCAACTTCAACTGGTTGGAACGTTCCTAATCCGATATGAAGTAACACGGGAACAATCTCAACGCCCTTCTTATTTATTTTTTCCAAGAGCTTGGTTGTAAAATGGAGACCGGCTGTCGGTGCTGCAACCGAACCATCCGTTTTTGCATAAACCGTTTGATAATTTTCTTTATCAGCCTTTTCCGGTTCGCGTTTGATGTAAGGAGGAAGAGGTGTATGCCCAATTTTTTCAATAGAGGTAAACACATCGGGTCTATTAAACCGAACCGTTCTTCCGCGGGAAGTGGTATTATCAATAACTTCGCAGAACAGATCGTCATCAAAATAAATTTTATTTCCGATCCTTACTTTGCGCGCCGGATCAACGATGACGTCCCATATCCACTCGCGCGTATTGAGTTCGCGGAGAAGGAAGACTTCAATTTTGGCGTTCGTCTTTTCTTTTTTTCCATACAATCGGGCTTGAATAACACGCGTATCGTTTAACACAAGAACATCGCCTTCTTCCATATAGTCAACTATATGCGAAAAGGTTTTGTTTTCAATAGTTTGTGTCTCGCGATTCAAGACCATCATTTTGGATTTATCCCGCGGATGCATTGGGTATTTTGCAATATGTGTCTTTGGTAAATTATAACTAAACTCAGATAACTTCATTTTCTTTCACCTTGTTAATTTGAAACAACAGAGGAAGAGCACTTATGAATCATAAGCACTCTTGCTCTCATTAAGTCCGCCTTTGGCGGATTATTTTTTCTTGTGATCTTTTTTCTTATGATCTTTTTTCTTTTTGCTGTGCAGTTCGTTGATAACCGCTCGTGCAGCAGCCAAACGGGCGATCGGCACGCGGAACGGTGAACAACTAACGTAGTTTAATCCTGTTCTGTGGCAAAACTCCACCGATGAAGGTTCGCCGCCGTGTTCGCCGCAAATACCAACTTTTAGATCCGGACGGGTGCTTCTTCCTCTTTGTGTTCCAATCTCTAACAATTGACCGACCCCTTCCTGGTCGAGAGCTTCAAAAGGATCAACCGGCAGAATTTCTTTATCAACATACATCGGCAAGAATTTTCCTGCATCGTCACGTGATAACCCGAATGTTGTTTGGGTTAAGTCATTTGTTCCGAAACTGAAAAACTCGGCACGTTCGGCTATTTTATCGGCAACTAAAGCAGCGCGGGGCAATTCGATCATCGTTCCTACTAAGTAGTTGATCTTCACTTTCTTTTCTGCCATAACTTCCGAAGCAACTCTTCGGACAATTTCTTCTTGAAGTTTGAATTCAGTGGCTGTGCTCACTAATGGAATCATGATTTCGGGCTTAACTTTGAATCCTTCTTTCTTTACTTCGGCAGCGGCTTCAAATATTGCTCGCGCTTGCATTTCGGTAATTTCAGGATAAAGAATTCCGAGACGGCATCCTCTAAAGCCAAGCATAGGGTTGAACTCGTGCAAACTCGCCATCTTTTCTTGAATTTTTTTTACGCTTACTTTCAATTCTTTAGAAAGCTCTGAAATTTCAGCGTCTGTGTGAGGTAAAAATTCATGTAACGGCGGATCGAGAGTTCTAACGGTTACCGGGGAACCTTTCATCGCTTTAAAGATTCCTTTAAAGTCTTCTCTTTGATATGGAAGAAGTTCTGCCAGCGCAGCTTTTCTTGCTTCAAGCGAATCGGAAAGGATCATTTTTCTCATTGAAAGAATTTTGTTTTCGCCGAAGAACATGTGCTCGGTACGGCAAAGACCAATACCTTCAGCGCCGAATGCAATTGCATTTGCCGCTTGATCGGGTTGATCGGCGTTTGTTCTGATGCCTAATCTTCTAAAAGAATCCGCCCAGGTCATCAAACTGTTATACGTTTGGAATGTTGGAGATTCTTTAGCGGTAAGCGTTTTGGTAAGAAGAACCTGGATAACTTCCGAAGGTTTTGTTTCAAGTTTACCTTCAATAACTTCTCCGGTTGAGCCGTCAATGGAAAGATATTCTCCTTCTTTAACAACGATGTCTTTATTTTCTACACGGATAGTTCTTTCTTTGTAATCAATTTTTAAAGTGCCGCAGCCTGCAACGCAGACTTTTCCCATTTGACGCGCAACGAGCGCTGCGTGTGAAGTCATTCCACCGCGGGCAGTTAAAATACCTTCGGCAGCGTTCATTCCTTTAATGTCCTCGGGCGAAGTTTCGATGCGAACGAGAATTACTTTATCTCCTTTCGCAGCCATTTCTTCAGCGTCCTGCGCGCTTAACGCAACTTTACCTGAAGCGGCGCCGGGACCGGCATTCAAGCCTTTTGCTAAAAGTCTTCCGGCGTCAATTGCTTTTTTCTTTTCGCTTAAATCGAAAATTGGTCTGAGCAATTGGTTTAATTGATTTGGTTCGATACGGAGAATAGCCTCTTCTTTGTCAATTAATTTTTCTTTCACCATATCAACCGCCATTTTGATAGCTGCAAAGCCTGTTCTTTTTCCAACACGGCACTGAAGCATCCACAATGTACCTTGCTGAATGGTGAATTCAATATCCATCATATCTTTATAATGTTTTTCAAGTTTCAATCTAATGTCGTCAAGTTCGCGGTAAATTTTTGCGTTATCTTTTTTCAGTTCTGCAATCGGAAGCGGGGTTCTGATTCCGGCAACAACATCTTCGCCTTGTGCGTTGAAAAGATATTCACCGTAGAAAAGATTTGTGCCGGCGGCAGGGTCACGGGTAAATGCAACGCCTGTGCCGGAATCTTCGCCCATATTTCCAAACACCATTGATTGAACGTTTACCGCCGTTCCCCATGATTCGGGGATATCGTTTAATTTTCTATAAACAATTGCTCTTTCGTTCATCCATGAGCTGAAGACCGCGCCAACTGCGCCCCAAAGTTGTTCTTCGGGATTTTCCGGAAACGTGTGTCCGGTTTTCTTTTTGATTTCAGCTTTAAATTCAGATACCAATTCTTTTAAATCATCGGCAGTTAATTCTGTATCAAGCTTAACGCCGCGCTTTTCTTTCTTTGCATCAAGCAGCACTTCAAACGGATCGTGTTCGTGTTTGTCAATAGGTTTTAATCCAAGGACAACATCGCCGTACATTTGCACGAATCTTCTGTAAGAATCATAAGCGAAGCGGGGATTGTTCGTTTTCTTAATTACGGCTTCAACGGTAATATCGTTTAAGCCAAGGTTGAGAATAGTATCCATCATTCCCGGCATAGAAGCACGCGCGCCGGAACGAACGGAAACAAGCAGCGGGTTTGTTGAAGAGCCAAATTTTGCTTTCATCTCTTGTTCAACTTTAGCAAGAGCTTTTTTTACTTGCTCGCTCAATTGTTTTGGATAAGAATTTTTATTCTCAAAATATTGAGTGCAGACTTCAGTAGTGATGGTAAAGCCTGCGGGAACCGGCAATCCGATGTTTACCATTTCGGCAAGGTTTGCGCCTTTCCCGCCAAGCAGCGCTTTCATGTCAGCTTTTCCGTCGGCTTTTTTCCCGCCGAAAAAATAGACATACTGGTTTTTTTTTGATTTAGCCATAAGTGAGTAATCTCCTTAAGTTTATTTGTTTTTTTTTAGATACCTTGAACCTGGAAGTATCCATTGATTATTTCGTTTTGGGTTCACTAAGTTTTTTGAATATTTCTTTTATAAAATCTTTTTCGTTATCAAATTGTAATTCTATTTTTAGATAATAGATATCAATGTCATCAAGTTCTTTAGTGAATTGCATCAACTTTACCGCGTCTTTCTGCGTGGTAATTACAGAATGAACGTTTGTGGCATAAAATTGTTTCCGGATTATCTGAATATCTTCCCGGGTATAAAATTTGTGGTCACGAAAAACCATTCGGTTGCCGGAATCAACATGTAATTGTTCAAGCGCATTAAAGAACGAATGCGGATTTGCAATTCCGCTTATTACTAAACTGTTTTGACCTTCAAATTCTTTCGATTCATAAAACGTTTTCTTTTTGATGTCGAAAAATCCTTTTGCCGAATAGTGCGCGGTGAAAACTTTTTTTGTCTCAAAATATTTTTGAAGACGTCCGGGAATCTCTTTCCGCCCGGAAAATTTTCTGTTCAACACAATAATGTCTGCGCGTCTAATTGAAGAAAAATCTTCGCGTAGCATTCCGGTCGGTAAAAATGTACGCCGCAACGAACTCGCTTCCAGTAAAAACCGCTGTTCAAAAATCAGGATGTCTAAATCTCGAAATAACCATCTATGCTGGAAAGCGTCATCCAAAATGATGGTGTCGACTCCCGCCTTGGCAAGCAATTGTTTAGCGCCTTCAACACGGCTTTCACACACAGCGGCGGGAACAGAACATTCAAGCACGGTTTGATAGATTTCGTCACCGCATTCTTCAACAGTGGTTATCAGTTGGTTGCCGTCGGAGACAAAGAGAAATCCGGTTGATTTTCTTCCATAGCCACGGCTTAAGACTGCAACTTTTTTATCGCTTTGCTTCATTAAATTCGTCAGATAAACCACTAACGGAGTTTTCCCGCTGCCGCCGACGGTTAAATTACCAACGCTGATAACGGTTGCGTCAACTTTAGTTGAAGGGAATATTTTCGCGTCAAACAAAAAATTTCTGATTGCTGTGATCAGCGCATAGATCGGAACCAGCGGCAAAGCAGCTAATCGCAAACCATCTACTATTTTTCGTTTGTCTACCTTCATTTACTTAATCTGAAAATTCTTGAGCTTTCTTTTGCAATTCGTTTAATTTTTCTTCGCACTGTAAAATCATTTTTGACGTTTCATCGTAACTTAAATTCTTATCAATCAGTATTGGCTCAGAATAAACCAATTGCACTTTTGAAAATGGGAACGGAACTTCAAAATTATCCCAGCTGTGTAATCTTCTTTTCGATTTACAACCAACGCCGACAAGCACTAACGGAACTTCGCTTTTCTTTGCCGTGATAACCGCTCCCGCTTTCATTTTGAAATTTGGTCCGAGCGGTCCATCGGGAGTAATGGCAACCGGGCATTCGTGCTTCGCATGGTCAATCATAATTTGCAGCGCTACATTTCCGCCTTTAGAACTTGAACCGCGTACGACATTGTAATTCCATTTGCGTAATATTTTTGCAAGTAAATCGCCGTCTTTACTTTTACTGATTATGGCAAGTAAGTTTAGGTCTCGATGAGCAAACCACGGAATCACCATCGTTCCGTGCCAGAATGCAAGCACAAATTTTTTCTTTTCTGTTAAAAGCGATTTAATGGAATCACTTCCCGTCGAGTAAATCCGCAACGTTTTGCAGAGCGTTTGACTCAACATGTAAAGAACATAAGTTCCAATGAACCGGAGAAAATTTTGATACTGTTTTCTAAACTTCATTTATTGATGCGATAATTATTTCTGCGGCAGTTTTGGAGGCATGTTTGTTTCCAAGAACATCTTTCAGACTTTTTAATTTTTCTGAAACAGACTTGTAGAAAGAAACATCGCTTAAAAAATTGCTGCATTCATTTAAAATATTTTTTGTGTTCACTGCATTCTGAATTAATTCCGGCACAACCGTTTCACCTGCGATAATGTTGGCTAATCCGATGCTGCGTAACGTAACCAATTTTTTGCCGATGAAATACGTCAACGCATTTGTTCTATAAACGATCACCATCGGCAAACCGAACAGCGCCGCCTCAAGCGTTGAAGTTCCCGATTTAATAATGCCAAGTTTCGCATACTTAAAAAGTTCATACGATTTATTTTTAATAACCAGGTAATCTTTTTCTCTGCTTAACTTCTTAAAAGTTTTTTCATCAATGTTTGAAGAACAGCCAACCACAACTTGCAAATTGAATTTCTTTGCAACCGCAACCGCTCCTTCAATTACAGAAGGAAATATTTTTGCAACTTCTTGAATCCTGCTTCCCGGCAGAACGAGTAAAATTTCTTTCTGCACATCAAGATTGTTTTGAGAGAAAAATTCATTTCTCTCAACAAACGAATAATTGTTGATCCGCTCTATCAACGGATGCCCGACAAACGTTGCATCCACTCCGGCTTTTTTATAAAATGTTTCTTCAAACGGAAAAAGAACAAGCATTTTATTCACAAGTTTTTTTATTTTGTGAATGCGGTGTTTTCCCCAAGCCCATATTTGCGGAGAGATGTAATAAATGATTTTTCTCTCCATAACATT
>Ga0100398_1002858_pt1 | contig 14235 bp, 10 predicted proteins | sample CryGeymeta201522_FD_81568 | JGI IMG/M metagenome (GOLD analysis project Ga0100398, IMG submission 81568) | Groundwater microbial communities from Crystal Geyser aquifers in Utah, USA - Crystal Geyser metaG 2015-22 | ecosystem: Environmental > Aquatic > Deep subsurface > Groundwater | place: USA... | reverse complement strand
CACTACACCTACGGTCAAGACCTGGCCTGGCAGATCGAGTGGGTGATCGCCTACTACAAGCGCCACGGCCCCGGCACCAAGCACTGCTACATGACCGTCGGCCGCCCGGAAAGCCTGCGCTTTTACGATGACGCGGTGGATTATGCGGAACGGATCCAGGTTCGCGATCGGGCCGCCGGCACGGTAATCCAGGATCGCACCATCGCCAACGCCTTCAACCTGCGCGAACCGGGCACTACACAGTGCCTGCGCGGGGTCGATACCGCCATCAAGTACGGCAAGCTCCACTTCAGCATCCATTTTCGTAGCTGGAACCTGTGGAACGGTCTTCCGGCCAATCTGGCCTGCCTGCAATTGGTGAAGGAATACATGGCTCAGGAAATCGGAGTGGAAGACGGTGAGATGTTCATCACCTGCCTCAAGCTCGGCCTCGCCGAAGCCTATTTCGATCTGGCCCGGCTCCGCCTCTACCTGAAACAGGGCCGCGGCGGTTGAAGCCGAAATTCAAAGGCGGCAAACCATGCTGAACCTGATGCGAAGCTGGATCCAAAACCAGCGGGACAGCGCCGATTCCATCGACCCAGAAGCCCTGGTGCGGCAAGCGGTGTGCGCCCTCTTGTTGGAAATCGCCCACGGCGATGATCGTTTCACCGCCGCGGAACGGGACCGCATCCTGGCCGTACTCGGCAATCGCTACGACCTCAGCCGCGAACAAGCGAACGAACTGATCGCCGCATCCAGGAAAGCGCTTCGCGACAGCACCGATCTCTGGCAGTTCGCCCGGCACATCAACGAACACCGGAGCACGGCGGAAAAAGTACAAATCATCGAAGCCCTGTGGCGGGTGATCTATGCGGACGGCAAACTCGACCAACACGAAGACTACCTGATCCACAAGATGAGCACCCTGCTGCGCCTCGAACACAAGCAACTCATCGATGCCAAGCTGAAGGTGCTCGCGGAAATGCGCCACGAGATCGAGGGCGACTAGCCGCGCGTGGTAGCAGTATCCGCCCATTTTTTTGGGGGGAGGGGGTAGATATTTCTTCGACGCTGCAGCAGGATAGTGGGTGATTGCCGGTAGTAGCGCTCTGCCGAAGTATCCACCCAATTGGACGGGGTAGATGCTTCTTCGGCACTGGACCAGAACGCCGGGTGATCGTTGCTCCTCCATTATGAGTGGCTTTCCAGCCACGACAACGGCGGTTCCGGATGTAATCGCGGCTGGAAAGCCGCTCCCACCGTGTCGTCTGATATCCTCATAAACGAATTTAAGAACGCTGAGGAATCATTTGGCTGGAAATCTGGTTGCCTCCATCCGCTACAACACCTTGGTGACGCTGAGCCAATCTGCGCCGCGGACAACTTGCGCCCGATCGATCACCTCCTGCGCCGACAGCACCTTCACGATACCGGCGTCTTTGAAAGCTCGCAACCGTTCGCCGAATTCCTTGAAATCCCCGGCCGTGGTGCCCAGCACCTGATCGCGCATGAGTTGCCGGTTCGGTTCATCGTCTCCGGTCAAATACCGGACCAGCGAAGTGAAGCCCTTGGCGTCCGGCAGCAGGTACTGGTCAAGATCACCGATCACCCCGATGATGGCCTTGCGCAATTCATCGGCGGACAGATCCAAGCTGCATAGAAAATCGGCGCTCTGGTCGAAAACATCGATCGTATCGAGCAAGTTGGGATCGCGGTAGGACGCCAGGGTAAGGGTTCCGGTAAAGCGGTCGAACATGCTGAAGGCACCGTAGGCGCCACCGCGCACCCGCACCCGATCCCACAGCCAGCCGGTTCTGAGGATGTTGCCCACCACCAGGGCGGAGCCGTGAAACCGGTAGCCGAACTGGTAGAGGTTGGCAGCTTTACCCACGTAGCTCACCTGACTCGGGATGGTCAGACCCTCGAATTCCGGTAGTGAGTCAAACGCCCATGGCGGCATGGCGGCACCCGGTTGCGGAAGTTCCCCGAGCAATCGGGAAACCGGTTCATCCAAACGGCGCCAGCCGGCTTCATCGGCGGTCGCGTTGACGATCACCGCGCCCCTTTGAATCAGGGCGGCGCGAACCGCTTCCAGATCCGCCAGCACGGTCGCCCAGTCGGCTTCCACCTGGCGCGCCAAATCGCGAAGGAAAAAGAGCTGGCTCACGCCCTTGAGGTGTTCGGCCAGGCGGCCCGCTTCGCCGAAATGGCTGTGCAGGCGCAAAGCGACGATGCGGTGGCCGTTCGGGATGATCTGCTGCTCGAACCGGGCCTTCTCCTCCAGGACCATCTGCCGAAACCGCTCACGGTTGTCGAAGCGGGCCGTCAGCAGCACATCGCGCAGAATCCGGCACAGTTCTTCGACCTGGCCCACCATGGCCTTGCCTCGCAAAAACAGCCAGGAAGCACTGGCCGGCCCCTGTTTGGTGGCGCCCAGCAGGAGCTGCGGCCGGATGCCGCCGGTTTTACTTCCGATCCGCTGCGAGAGCTTGACATAATCCTGCTCGACCGTGCCCATTTCCACCAGGGCCCGCCCGAACAGGGGCAGATAGGACAGCAGGGATTGGGGTACCGCGTGTAAATCGAAGCCCAAATCCAGGTATCCGATCCCGCGGGTAGTGAGTTCGTGCACCAGCACTTGGGCCCCGCCGCGTTCCACCATGGCAACGGGAATTTCGCGATTGCGCGGCTCCAGGTCCGCCAGGCGCAGGGTCGGGATGGTCGCCAGCGCCTCCGGTGAGTCGGGCGCTTCCTGGAGCCGTTTGAGTTCGGCGGTGTCGGCGACGACCCGGCCCCGGGCAGCGGCATCCATCCCCTCCACCATCTTGCGGATGCGCTCCCGCTCCTCATGTTCCAGCCGTTCCCGGAGGCCGCTGTCCGGTTCCAGCACCACCGTGGTCCGCTGGGGATTGGCAACCAGGTGGCGATCCAACAGGGTTTCGAAGTAGCGCTCCCGACTCTTCCAATGGGTTTTCACGGCTTGCAGCGGCTGTTCAAAGGCCAGGGCCTGGATCGGATCCAGGTCGTAGAGCCAGCGGGTGAGCACCCTGAGCATCAGCACCAGGCCCTGGGGGTAGTTCCCCGTGTTGTTTTCCCGCAGGTGGAATTCCATGGTATTGAGCGCGGCCTCCACCATCTCCGGTTCGATACCGTCCCGGGCTATTCCGGTGATGGTTTCCAGGATGAAGCGCTCGGCCCGATCCACGAGGTCGGGGGCAACCCCTTTCAAGCCGTAGGAAAAGAACATTTGGCGCAGTTCGTTTTCCAGTCCGACCCCGGCCAGGTCTTCCCCCAGCCCCGATTCGATCAGGGCCTTGCGCAGCGGCGACGCCGGAAGTCCAATCAAGATTGTGTTGAGCACGCTCAGAGCGAATTCGGTTTCCGGATCATCGATCGGAGCCAGGAGCCAGTTGATGGTGACCATCGAGTTTGCTTTTTCGGCCCCATCGACTTGCGCGGCGTAACGGCGCACTTCCCGACGTGGAGCCGGCGCCGGTGGCTGTACCGGCACCGCCGTATCGGCCGCTTGCGCCTGATAGCTATCGAGCCACTCGGCGAGCATCCGCAGGCGCCGTTCCGGGTCGTCATTGCCGTAGAAGTAGAACCGGGCGTTGGAGGGATGGTAATGGCGCCGGTAGAATTCCATGAACGACTGGAAGTCAAGATCCGGGATCCGCCGGGGGTCCCCGCCGGAATCGAGCCCGTAGGTAGTATCGGGAAACAGCGACTGCTGGGAAGCTTCGAGCAGCAGTCGATCCGGAGACGAATAAGCACCTTTCATCTCGTTAAAGACCACCCCTTTTAACGTTGGCCGGGCTGCCTCCTCCGGCCAGTCCAGGTGCCAGCCTTCCTGCGCGAACACCCGGGGAGTGAGCCGCGGATGCAACACGGCGTCCAGATAGACCTCCACCAGGTTATAGAAATCCTGAAGATTCTGGCTCGCCACCGGGTAGCAGGTCTTGTCCGGATAGGTGAAGGCGTTGAGAAAGGTCTGGAGGGAACCCTTCAGCAGTTCCACGAAGGGTTCCTTCACCGGGTATTTGTCCGACCCGCACAGGACCGAATGTTCGAGAATGTGCGGCACCCCGGTGGAATCGTTCGGAGGAGTCCGGAAAGTCACCCCGAACACCTTGTTTTCGTCTTCATTGGTGAGCGACAAGAGCTGCGCGCCGGTCTTGGCATGCCGGTAGAATTGGGCTGCGGTCTTGAGTTCCGGGATTTCCTTCGCGTCCAGCAACTGGAATCCGTGGAGGTCCGTCATGTCCTGCTCCTTCAACAAAGCACCGGGGCGACACCCGGAGCTGCTCAGGTCACGTTTGCGGCGGGCTTCGCAGCGACAGCGAACCCGGGTCAGGAATTGTGCCGGATAATAAGCCCTGTGGCTCGATAAGGCAATTCGGCGCCAGCGACAATCGCCGGTCAGGGCCGACCATCGCCGTGGCCGGCGCTTTCCCGCCGGAGCCGCCGACAGCGCCGCCGGACCCGACCCAGCGCGCCTTGCGGGAACCCGGACGAGGCCGGTGGCAATGGAATTTTTCGTGGACAGGCGCCCGTCCGCACGGCCATAATGAGCGCGAACTCCATCCATTGTCAACGAGGGCACCAATCATGTTTCAGCTCCGCCGCCATGGGACGGCCTTCTCCACTTGCGAAAATCCAGTCCGCCCGCTTCTCGTACTGGTTTCAATCCTCATCGCAACCCTCTTCGCCCAGCCCGGTGCGGCCCGGGCCGCGGATTCCCCCTTCGAACCGTTGAAGCAGCAGCTCCGCGCCGAAGCTTTTGACGAAGCCTTCGTCAACGCGCTCTACACCCCTGAAGTACGGTTGCAGCTCAAGACGGTGGCGGCGACCATGCGGATTCAGGAAAGTCGGCTCAACTACCAGCAGTTCCTGGAACCGGCAGCGGTGCGCCGGGCCCAAGAATTCAGCGCCACCTACCGATCTGTTCTGGAGCAGGCGCAAGCGGCGTACGGGGTCGACTTTTACGTGATCGCGAGCATTCTTCTGGTGGAAACGGGCTGCGGCCGCAACACCGGGCAGACCCAGGTGCTGGCCCTGCTTTCCACCTTCGCCTTGCTGGACCAGGCGACCTACCGCGACCTGGTCTGGGCACGACTGCGGCCTGAAGACCGCGAGCGCTGGGATCGCGAAGGCTTTGATGCCAAGCTGCGGCAGCGCGCCGCCTGGGCTTTGGCCGAACTCAAAGCGCTGCTCCAGTGGTACCCGAATCAGCCCGAACGGATCAAGGCGCTCCGCGGGTCGGTGATGGGCGCCTTGGGCTGGCCGCAGTTTCTCCCCAGCAGCCTGGTCCGCTACGGGGTGGACGGTGACGGCAACGGCGCCATCGATCTTTTCAGCGCGGCCGATGCGATCCACAGCATCGCCAATTACCTCAAGGGCTACGGCTGGAACCCGGAAGGCACTGAAAGCGACCACCAGGCCGTTATTTTTGAATACAACCACAGCACCCCTTACGTCACCACCATCCTCGAACTGGCGCGCCGCCTGCGCCAATGACTCCGCTCCGTCTGGTTGTCGTCATCACCGGCGGCAGTGGTCTCTTGCCGGCGTCGGATTAGCCCCTGGTCCAGACCCGGGGATTGACCGGCTCCTGGGGCAAAGCGGCTGGCTGCGCCGGAGCGCCTTCTTCCACCTGAGCAAGTTATGCCTTCCCGTCAATAGATCCGGGAAGATCGGAAGCGAAAACGAGGCTCAAACGGCCCACCAAGGATCAGCACATGGATCAGCGCAAGCAGACGCCGAAACCGCAAAACGCCATGGCCGACGCCCGGTCGGATATCCCCGAGCCCATGCTGTTTACCGAAATCCAGGTGATTCTGGCGGAAAAGCGCACTTCGCTCGCGGTCTTGCGCACCGGCATCGCCGTGTGTGCCGTACCGCTCTCCGTGCTCAGCCTGCTCATCACTACATCCAAATATTACAATGCGAGCGAAGTGCTACAACTCTTTATTCCGCTGGTGCTGCTCTGCACCCTGCTGGCGGTTTTGGGCGGTTACCTGCTGATCCGATCGATCGTCCGGATCCATCGCTATGATCGAATGATTCAGGGTCTCAAAGAACGCCATCGCGCTCTTTACGAGCTGATGGATTGAACCTGCCTGGGCGTGATATCTAGATCTGCGCGCCAACGCCAGGGACTGTCGCAGCAACCTACGATCGCACCAGCCTGGCACGCCGGGGGGCTCCGCTGTCATTGGCAACGGGTGGGTACAGGGGTGACGAAAGCAAAATGGAAGGTCACGAAGGGATGAGGCAAGAGACAATCAATGGCCAGGTAACCCTGTTCGCTTGGCAGCGGTTTTTGGACCGAAACCCGATGCTTGGCTGGGTTTTGCTGCTCTGGCTGCTGCTTGGGATCGCACCGGCCGCGGCCCAGGAACCGACCGCCAACGTTCAGTTTCAGGAATTGAGCGATTCCCTGACCAAGAATTTGGAATCGGAACGCGCCGCGCTGAGCGAACTGGACGGTATCCGTCAGGAAATTGAACAACTCAGCAAAGGCCTGGACTCCGAACTCAGCACTTACAAGCTGCAACTGTCCACCACCAATAATCTGCTGCTGCTTCCGACCGCGGAAGTGCAAGAACTGGAGAAGGCGCGGGCGAACCACTCACTGGCCCAGGATAATATCGCGCTCCGGGTGAACCAGCTGGAGACCCGGCAAGACACCGTCCAGAAAGCGCTCACGGCAATCAACGAACAGATCACCCTGAACAGCAAACAGCTGGCGGACATGCAGGCGCAGAAAACCCAGGACCCGCTGATCGCCACCATTGCCCGCCAGCTGCAGGACCTGCTCAAACTGCTCAAGAATCGGCGCGCCAAACTCGAGCGAATGAACCAGGGCCTCGCTCAACCGGTGGAGCAGTGGCGCTTGATTCAGGAGAATTTTCAGAGCATCAATGAGCGTTTCGATACGCGCATCAGTGAACGCAAGAAGGAAGAACTGTTTCAGCGCGAGGCTGGGCTTCTGACCCTGCTCGGCTGGGACCGCATGGTCCAGTCGTTCACCCAACTCAAGCAACTGGTCACCCTGTTTTTTTCCCCCGGCTTCTGGAACGAACAGATCCAATCCGTATGGCGGCTGAGCGGGGTGCAACTACTCGCCGGTCTGCTGCTGTTCGTGATTGTGGAGGGGTTTTTCCTGCGCGGGCGCTCCTTGTGTTCGGCGCTCACCGGGCGGCCGTTTTTCCGCGCCCATCCCTGGCAAAGCCTGAGCCTGGAAATGCTGACCCAGTCCATGGGGGTACTCGGGGCCACACTCTTTCTCTATGGCTATGCCGAGATCCAGCAGATCTATGGCACCGTCGCCTTGGCCCGGATTACGGTGCTCACCCTGGCGACCTGGCTGTTCACCGGCTGGGGCCTGTCTTTTCTCCGGCTCTGGGGGCAAACAACGCTGGGACCGCCCCTGCCGAAACCGCTCGATGACCGCCTGCGCCTGCTGCTGATATTGGTTCGCGGATTCACCATCGGCTATATGCTGGTGGCGGAATTGCTGGGCCCCACCAATGTGCTGCTGATTCTGGCCCGGGCCCTGGCCGAGATCGGCTTGCTGGTCTGGAGCGTATCCTTCTGGCGGCGATTACCAAGGACCCTGCGGGCTGCCGCCGAAGAGTCGGGAGTGGTGCCGCGGCGCCGGTGGCTGCCGGTGCTCACCGCCTGGGGTTACACCGTGGCCGTGGGGGGGCTCCTGGCCGAGCTGGCCGGCTACGGTTCGTTCGCGTTTTACTGGTACGCCGGCTGGGGCCGGACCCTGGTGGTAATGCTGTGGGCGACCTTGTTCTTCATGGTCCTGCGGGAACGCGAACTGGCGCTCCACCAGGGTTCAGGAGAGGAGTTGCTGGCTGCGGGGACCGGCACCTACACCTTGCGCTGGCTGCTGCTGCGGTTCGGCTGGCTGGTCTGGATCACGACCCTGGTGGTGTGCCTGCTGCTGGCCTGGGGGGGCAGTCGGAGCGATATCGTTCAGCTGTTCGTGTTGCTGAACCAGCCGATCTCGGTTGGGGAGCTACGGCTGCGGCTGCTGGGAGTGGTCTATACCCTGTTGATCCTGGCCATCACCCACGCCGCGGCGCGCCTCTGGCGTTCGGCCCTGCGCAAACGGATCTTCGCTCACAGTGGATTGGAACCGAGTCTCCAGGAATCGATCACCAGCATCAACATCTATCTGCTGTGGGGCGTGGGCATTCTCGCCGGGATGAACGCTCTCGGGTTCAGCGCCACTTACCTTACCGTGGTTTTCGGCGCCTTGAGCATCGGGCTCGGATTTGGCCTGCAGAACATTTTCAACAACTTCATCAGCGGTCTGATCCTGCTGTTCGAACGCCCGATCAAGGTGGGGGACGCGGTGGAGATCAACGGCATCTGGGGAACGGTGACCAAGATCAACGTGCGTTCGACGGTGGTCCAGACCTGGGACAACGCCTCGCTGATCATCCCCAATTCGGAATTCATCAGCACCCAGGTGACCAACTGGACCTTCAAGGACACCACTCTGAGGCGCCATATCGACGTGGGCGTGGCCTACGGTTCCGATATCCATCTGGTGCGCGACACCCTGATCGAGATCGCCCGCGCCCATCCGCTGGTGTTAAAACGCCCGGCCCCCAGTGTGCTCTTTACCGATTTCGGCGACAGCGCCTTGATGTTCAGCCTGCGCTTCTGGACCGGCATCAACGTTTATCTGACGGTGGAAACCGACCTGCGCTTCGAAATCGACCGGCTGTTCCGCGAACGCCAGGTCGAGATCCCCTTTCCTCAGCAGGACCTGCACGTGCGCACCGTTGCGCCCCCGAGTGTTGCTCAGCCGAGCGAACCGGAGCCGCCGGAGCCGCCGGATCCACCGATCGCGGCCGACGAGTGACCCGCCGCTAGCTCGCCCATCATTGACCCTTTGGGTGGAAAATCCATGAGCAAATATGTTGCTCCTTTCACAGCGTCCTTCGCCGCCGGTTGGGACGCTGTTTTACCGCGGCGTTGGACTTCCTTCGACTTCCCTCATCTCCTGGTCTCGACATGCCGTGCCTCAAAGGGATATCATATGGCCGTGGAGGTTAGAAAATGATCAAGACAATTGAGGCAATAATCGATGAGCAAGGGAATGTACGGCTTCTTGAGTCAGTGCGATTGGCATCAGCTCGGCGGGCGCTCGTTACGATATTGGAGGATATACCAAGCGTATCAAGCGGAGAGCCCGCTCTGTTGAGTGAACCATCTCTTGCGAAGGATTGGAATCGGCCTGAGGAGGATGCCGCGTGGTTACACCTTCAGCCGGAGCGGTAGTCGTCGTTCCTTTTCCCTTCTCCAACCTTACCCTGGCGAAACCGCGCCCTGCCGTGGTTCTCGCTGATGCCGGCCGGGGTGACCTGATCTTGTGCCAAGTCACGAGCAATCCTTACGCTGACCCGCGTGCCGTCGAACTCACGGAGATCAGTTTTGCTCAAGGTTCTCTGCGCATCACAAGTTATGCCCGACCGGGAAAGCTCTTCACTGCAAGCCGGGAACTGATACTCTCGCAGGCAGGTGTACTCACTGCCGTTGCCTTTCAGGTCATTATTGAATCGGTAATTCACATTCTGCGAACCGGCCATTCCGATGATTTGCATTGACGGCTGGACGGACCTCGGCAAATCCCAGCATAACGTTGCACGCCCGGGGTTAGGAAAGACCCCCGGTACAGGCCGCGCGTCGTTACCCTCGGTTTGAAAAGCGGTGACCAAGATCGAGGGATACCACGAACGTCCTCGAATTGGATTCTCTGTCATTTCGACCGGAGTGAGGAATCTCAAGAACCCTCACCTGCGTTCGGGATGACAAGAGTTCAGGTTTCCGCCGCGTGCGGTAGATATTGGAAAAAGCCGCTCAACGCCCCGGAAACAGCCGTTCGAGCAGCTTTACCTTGACCGGTTCCGGCACCAGGCCGTCGACGCTCCCGCCCGCCTCCGCCACTTCCTTGATGATCCGCGAACTGATGTAAATCCAACGCATACCGGTCATCAGATAGAGCGTTTCGATTTCGTTGCTGAGTTTCCGGTTCATGAGCGCCATCTGGAATTCGTATTCGAAGTCGCTCACCGCCCGCAACCCGCGGATGATGGCATTGGCCCCCACCTTGTTCACGTATTCCACCAGCAGACCGTTGAAAGCCCCCACCTCCACCCGGTCTCTGAGCGGATGCTCGGCCAGCGACCGGCGGATCAGGTCCATCCGTTCTTCCAGGGTGAACATCGGTTTCTTGGCGGGATTGCAGGCCACCGCAATCACCACCCGGTTGAAGATCTTCAGCGCCCGCTCCAACAGATCCAGATGTCCGTAAGTGATGGGATCAAACGATCCCGGATAGACCACCAGCCTGTCCATGCCCCCTCCTTGGCCCGATTGCATCCGTTTCCGCAGGGTGTAGAATTCAGCTCCGTTATTCCGCTCGCACGAGAAAACTGATCCTGGTATCGCCGTAAGCCCGGGCATCCCCCAGCACCCAACCCGACTCCCCGACATCGATGCGGTCGCTCACCCGATGCTCCACCACCAGCAGGGCTTCGGCGGAGGCAAGGCCGAAAAGCACCGGCAACATCGGTTCCACGAACCCCTTGCCATAGGGAGGATCCAGCAAGATTAAATCATACAAAACGTTTTTTCGCAGCAATTGGTGCAGCACCGCCGGAATCGCCGCGCGCACCACCCGACACCGGTCGGCCGCGCCGCAGGCAGCGATGTTGGCCCGCAGCAAGCGGATCGATTCGGCGCCCTGATCCACGAACAGCACCCGGCTCGCTCCCCGGCTCAGAGCTTCCAACCCCAGGGCGCCACTGCCGGCGAACAGATCCAGCACCTCGGCACCGGCCAGGCGGGCCGCGATTTTGCTGAACAAGGCTTCGCGCACCCGGTCGCTGGTGGGTCGAATAGCGCTGCCCTTCGGCCCACCGAGGCGACGACCACGGAATTCTCCGCTGATGATGCGCACCCTAGCTTCATCCCCAACATGGCGAATGCCAACCCGAAGGTCGGCATTCGCAATATTCCGGCCCAGCGGCGCCCGCACCGGAAGCGCCGATCACACCGGCAATCGCAAACCCCCGCTTCAATTTTTCGCCGGCACCCGCAACAGCCCGTCTCGAATCAGACATTCAGCGATCTGCACGGCATTGGTGGCGGCACCCTTGCGGATGTTGTCGGCCACCACCCACAGGGCCAGACCGTTGGCCACCGACGGGTCGCCGCGCAGCCGACCGACGTAGGTTTCGTCGTTTCCGGCCGCGTTCAGGGCGAGCGGGTAGAGGTTTTCCGCCGGATTGTCCACCACCAGCACCCCGGCCGCCGCTTCCAGCAATTCTCTCGCCGCGGCCACACTGAGCGGGCGGCAGGTTTCCACCACAACCGATTCCGAGTGACCGTAATAGACCGGCACCCGCACCGTGGTGGCGCACACCCGGATCTCCGGATCGCCGAACATCTTGCGGGTTTCGTTCACCATTTTCATTTCTTCCTCGGTGTAGCCGTTGTCGAGGAACGGGCCGATATGGGGCAGGCAATTGAACGCGATCGGATGCGGGTAAACGCTGGATTCCGGCTCCGCTCCGGCGGCCACGGCGGCACACTGGCGGCGCAGTTCCTCGATGGCGCGTTTGCCGGTGCCGGACACGGCCTGGAAAGTGGTGACCACGATCCGCCTGATCCCGGCGGCATCGTAAATGGGCTTCAAAGCCACCACCATCTGAATGGTGGAACAGTTGGGATTGGCGATGATGCCCGCATGGTCGCGGAGCGCGTCCCGGTTGACTTCGGGCACCACCAGAGGGACCGCCGGGTCCATCCGGAAGGCGCTCGAGTTGTCCACCACCACGCAGCCGGCCGCCGCGGCCAGCGGCGCGAACCGGCGGCTGACCCCGGCGCCGGCGGAAAAGAGCGCCAGATCGAGACCGGCAAAGGAATCTTCGCGCAGTTCCCGGACCCCGATGGCCGTGCCGTTATATGAAAGCTCTTTACCCACCGATCGGGCGGAAGCCAAGAGCGTCAGATCGGCCACCGGGAAGCGGCGCTCCTCGATCACCCGGATCATCATGTTGCCGACCGCTCCGGTCGCCCCCACCACCGCTGTGCGATACAATTTTCTCGCCATGACGCGCCTCTACGCCTGTGAATGAAATCAAAACTCGAAAATGTACTTCGCCGCCAGGTCCCCCACTTCGGTGGTGGAATGCCCCATGCGCCCGGCTCCCAGGTCCTTCACATCGTCTTGGACCACCTTCTTGATGGCCCGCTCCACCCGCGCCGCGGCCCCTTCTTCGCCCAGATGATCGAGCAGCATCTGGGCGGCGGCGATGGCGGCGAGCGGATTGATGATGTTTTTCCCGGTGTATTTCGGCGCCGATCCACCGATCGGTTCAAACATGGACACGCCTTGGGGATTGATGTTGCCGCCCGCGGCGATGCCCATGCCGCCCTGGATCATGGCGCCGAGATCGGTGATGATGTCGCCGAACATATTGTCGGTCACGATCACATCGAACCATTCCGGGTTCTTCACCATCCACATGCAGGTGGCGTCCACGTGGGCGTATTCGGCCTTGATTTCCGGGTATTCCCGGGCCACCTCACGGAAGGTACGTTCCCACAGATCGAAGGCGTAGGTGAGCACGTTGGTCTTGCCGCACAAGAGCAGGGTGTTCTTGCGGGCGCGCCGCCGGCAGCAGTCGAAGGCGTAGCGGATGCAGCGCTCGACCCCGGCGCGGGTGTTGATGGATTCCTGGATCGCCACTTCCTGCGGGGTACCTTTCTTGAGGAAACCGCCGGAGCCGGTGTAGAGGCCTTCGGTGTTTTCCCGCACCACGATGAAATCGATGTCTTCCGGACCCTTATCCTTGAGCGGCGTGCTGACCCCGGGATAGAGCACCACCGGGCGGAGATTGATGTACTGATCGAGCTGAAAGCGGAGTTCCAGCAGCAGGCCCTTTTCCAAAATCCCCGGCTTGACTTGCGGGTGGCCGATGGCGCCCAGGAGAATCGCCTTGAACCCCTTGAGTTCTTCCAGCACCGACGGCGGCAGGATTTCGCCGGTCCTGAGATAGCGGTCGCCGCCCAGGTCGTAGGTCACGTATTCCAGCTGAAAACCTTCCCGATCGGCCGCCGCGTTCAGGGCCTTGACCGCTTCCCGAATCACTTCCGGACCGGTGCCGTCCCCGGGCATGACCGCGATGGAATAATTTCTCCGCGCTTGCTCTGCCATGGATCTCCTCTTTCAGTGGGTGGTGGCGTGGGCGTCGTGGCCGGCCCCAGCCTGTTGCTTGACGTAGGCGATCAGCCCGCCCGCCCGCAGTAGTTGCTGCATGAAGGCCGGTACCGGCTGAGCCTGGTAGTTCTGGTTGCTGCTGCGATTGACGATCAGACCGGTGTCCAGATCCAATTCCAGTTCGTCGCCCTCGGCAATGGCGGCCGCGGCTTCCGGGCATTCCAGGATCGGCAGCCCCATATTGAAAGCGTTGCGATAGAAGATGCGGGCGAAGCTGACCGCGATCACGCAGCCCACCCCGGCTGCCTTGATCGCGATCGGGGCGTGTTCCCGACTCGATCCGCAGCCGAAATTCTTGCCCGCCACGATCACATCGCCGGCCCGGACCCGGGCGGCGAACTCAGGGTCGGCGTCTTCCATACAGTGGGCGGCCAGTTCCTTGGGATCCGACGTGTTCAGGTAGCGCGCCGGGATGATCGCATCGGTATCGATATCGTCACCGAATTTATAAACTCTTCCTCGAAGCTGCATGTTCGGACCTTTCCATCGCCATGGCAGCCGGAGCGGCCGGCGCCGCCTTGGGTCAGTTCAGTTCATCCGGGTGGGCGATCCGGCCGAGCACCGCCGAAGCCGCGGCCACCGGCGGTCCGCTGAGATACACTTCACTCTGGCGGTGGCCCATGCGACCGACGAAGTTGCGGTTGGTGGTGGCGACCGCCCGTTCACCGGCGGCCAGGATCCCCATGTGCCCGCCCAGGCAGGGGCCGCAGGTGGGAGTACTGACCGCCGCCTGGGCATCGATAAAGATGGCGATCAAGCCCTCATCCAGGGCCTGACGGTAGATCTGCTGAGTGCCAGGCAGCACCACACAGCGCACCTGCGGAGCCACGGTACGGCCCTTGAGGATCCGCGCCGCATCGCGCAGATCTTCCAGGCGACCGTTGGTACAGGAACCGATCACCACCTGATCGACGGCGATATCCTTGAGCGCACTCACCGGT
>Ga0100398_1002848_pt1 | contig 14265 bp, 3 predicted proteins | sample CryGeymeta201522_FD_81568 | JGI IMG/M metagenome (GOLD analysis project Ga0100398, IMG submission 81568) | Groundwater microbial communities from Crystal Geyser aquifers in Utah, USA - Crystal Geyser metaG 2015-22 | ecosystem: Environmental > Aquatic > Deep subsurface > Groundwater | place: USA... | reverse complement strand
CTTGGAACGGTGATTAGTGTAATGCCGTATGATGTATTCGGTTATCTTAATGCAGGTGAGTTGGCATTAGAAAAACTTGTATGGACAAGCACTACCGCACGAGCAACCGGAGTAACACTGCAATATGGCAGATATTGTAAGGCTGATGATAAAACCAGATTGTATCTTGGCACGTTCTGTACAACCAGCACGGTAGCTACCGAGAGTTCTCATGCCAACCGGAATTTTAGGTAATGGGGGTGCCACTTCGGTCTCTGCCGAACTCACGGACAGCTACGCTATCCTGGCTTTGGCGGAGTCAGAACTCGCTGACAGCTACACCATTCGTGCTGCCATTGCGTCAGAACTTGCCGATGCCTACGCGATCCAGGCCGCTGTCAGCGCAGAACTTTCTGATAGCTACGCCATCACCGGCGTGGTCGCAGCGGTTCTGGCAGACGGCTACCTGATACGCTCCGCAATTGCGGCCGAACTAGCTGACAGTTATGTCATCCGTGCCGCAGTCTCGTCCGTGCTGAGCGACAGTTACGGCATCCAGAGCAGCGGCAGTGTGGCCGCAGAATTGAGCGACATTTACGCCATCCGCGCCGCAGTTGCGACTGACCTCGCTGATAGCTACGCCATCCGCGCAGTCATCGGCGCCGATCTTTCCGACCTCTACTCCATCAGCACGTCGGCCTCAGCAGAACTGGATGACGCCTACACCATCATTGCGTCGGCGGCAGCGTTATTATCAGACAGCTACCTTATCCGGGCGGCCGTCAGTGCCGACTTGAGCGACAGTTACAGCATCGCTTCGCAGCCTGGCGCGTGTCCGACAGCGGAAGACGTTGCGGCGGCCGTCTGGGGACATGCCACCGCCATTGGATTCGAGGACAAGATGATGATTTGTAGCGCCATCCTGCGCAACAAGACCGTGACTGATCCGATCACAGGGCTCATGACGGTCTACGACGTCGATGGTGTAACTTCGCTACTCACTGCGCAGATGTACGAGGGTGTCACTACCGACCAGCCGTACCGAGGGGCAGGAGCAGAGCGTCGTGAGCGCCTAGCGTAATGGCTATTGTCTCGCGCGGGCTTGGCCGTGGCCTCATTACCGGGGCGCTGGTGGCATTTGGTCTGGGTATCGCGCCGCACCAGGTCGATGTCCCCGCCCAGGCGACAGCCGTTCAACAAGAAGGTAATGGCGGAAGCACCAGTACCCTATATGCCCAGAAATCTCCAGCCCAGACGGTTCTGGAAGCCGACGACCGAGAGGTCATAGAAATCCTCTCCATCATGATGAGCGGCATCATTTGACATCCCCCCCCCGCCCTAAAGGACGGCATTACACGCCCCGGCCTAAAGGCCGAGGTTTCCCGGAGCAAAATCTGATGAGCAAAGCAGCACCGTGTTTCCTGGTACACAAGATCGAGCAGGCCGACCAGGACGTTATAAGGTCTGCTGCCGGCGCCTACATGTCGCGCGGGATGGGCGAGAAAGCAGCGTTCATTCGCGCAACCGAGGATGCCATCGACACTCTGCAAGACCAGAAGACCAGGATCGAGCGCGAAGCGGTTGCTGCATTCGAGAAAGACCATCCAGACGCGGCAGAGCGGGTGCTCGATAGAAAAAAACAGGATGCTGAAGCCGATACGCTTGCTCATGCCATTGGCAATGCGCCGGTAGATGTGGCGATCAGCGAAGCCGGTGCACGCGATACAGCGCCTACCGAAGATCGTGTTGCTGCCGCGCCAGCGGATGAAATGGCAGACCTGAAAGCGCAGATGGGAGACGCTATCGGAGAGCTTGCCAGCCTTCTTGGCGCCAAGTTGAACATGACCCCAGAGGAAGAGGCCAAGATCATCCCGATCATGTCCAAAATCTTCCGTGTCGCGGCGAAGATGGGCTATCTAAAGTTCCAGGACGCAGCACGATACGTCATGGCGCAGATTCGCCAACTAGCCGGCGATGTGGTGGCGGACAAGCTTTCCATTGACAACCTCCAGGCCGGCTACATCAACGTCGCCAAAGAGATCGGCGGCAACAAGCGCGAGGCCATGGCGTTTGATTCGATTGATGAACTCCTGGCAGACACCCAGGCCAAGATCGACGCCGCCACCCACAACGCCGCGAGCTCGCCGCAGAACGACAAGCCGGCTCCAACTCAGGCGCAAGCCGAGGCCGGCAACTACGCCAAGGGCCACATCACCCTGCACGGCCTGAACCTCTCCATTGAGAACCCGAGCGGGTCAGCGCGTACCAACCTTTCACGCGATCAGATTGAGGCCGCCAAGATCGGAGCAAAGGGCGGCGAACTGTCTGACCTGTCCGCCGCGCTAATGGCGTTCGACCGCTACCAGACAAAAGCCGATCCAACGGCACTGATGGTGGCGATCTCTATGATCCGTAAAGCCGGCAACTGGGCCGACGCCACCCAGGCCAGCAAAAACCTCTCCAAGAGCGCCTGGGCGGCCATCATGCCTAATGGCGTCAACTACGGCTACATCAAGCGCAGTACAGGCGCCGACGGCGATCATGTCGATGTATTTGTTGGCCCCCATCCTGATGAGACGAATGCCTGGATCATCAACCAGCGCCAGCCGGTCGACGCGGAACCAAACGACGCGAATGCCAAGTTCGATGAGCACAAGGTCATGCTCGGATTCAAGAGCGGTGACGAGGCGGTGGCAGCCTACCTGTTGGGCTTCGAGGACAAGTTCGGCGCCCAGGTATTCCAGTCTGTCTCCCCAAGCATGAGCATCCAGGAATTGAAGGACGTGCTCCCGGCCTTGGTTAATTCTGACCCGGTGAGCGCGGACGCCACTCCGGAATTTCTGGCCGTGAAGCCAAATCCTGAACCGGTAGAGGTGCAAGACGATAAGGGCGAGCACGTCTCCAACCGGAAGCTGGTGACGGCCGCGCCGGAAATCGAGTACACGACCAAGAACGGAAAGGTCCTCAAGGGGGTGATCGCTACCATCTTCAAGACAAAGGAATCGGCCCGGGAGGTTGACAAGTTCACTTGGCGAATGAATGGCGGCTACTTCATCCGCATGGCGCACGTCACCCGCCCAGAGGCGAAGCCATCTATCGTACCGTCGGCACCTAATGATTCCGCCACATCCGCTACACCAAATAAGCCCAACACGATTTCAACGGATGACGGCCGCTTCGCGGTAGCTGGATTGATCAGTCAAGCCTTCGTGGACGGAACCACCTTCGCCACCATCTTGGAAGCACGAAAGTTCATCACTGAACTGACCGGCGAACAAATAGAGCCAGGCACCGAGCACGCCAAGTTGGCTGACGAAACGATCGAGGCCGGCGTGGTGCTGGCGGCGCGTAAGATCGTAGAGATCGGGCATGACAACGGCGTCGGCGACGAGACCATCTTCGACTCGCTCCTAAATCTCTACAAGGCGCAGCCAAATCTGAGTATGCGGTCTTCTGAGAGCATCCGCGAGCAGGCCTACTCGACCCCAGTGCCAATGGCATTTATCGCCTCTCGGCTGGCTGGCATCGGCCGGGACTCCGTAGTCTACGAGCCCACCGCTGGCAACGGTGTGCTGTTGATCGAGGCGGTCCCTGGCAATGTTATCGCTAACGAGCTTAACCAGCGCCGTGCCGCCATGCTGAAGCGAGTCCTGGCAGGTGCCACAATCCGCGCCAACAACGCCGCCGCATGGAAGCCTGGTAACGGCGGTGCCTCGGCTGTCATCATGAACCCGCCATTCGGAGTAGTGAAGGGAGATGATGGCGAGACGATTCGATACGAGCCGCTTCCAGGGTACGAAACCAACGAGGTCGATCACGCAATCGTATTCAACTCACTGGATGCCATGGCTGACGACGGCAAGGCGGTCCTGATCGTAGGCGGAATTCTAAACGCCAACACCCCGGAAGGTCGGCGTAACGGCTATCGCGGCAAGAGTAAGCGCGAGTTCTACTATTTCCTGTACCAGCACTACAACGTGACCGGGCACTATTCTATTGATGGCGACCTATACTCCAAGCAGGGAGCGAAGTACCCGGTGGACATGGTTACCATCAATGGGCGCGGCAAGAGCAAGCGCGGATTGCCGGCCGCCGATCTGCCAACCGAGATCAAGACCTATGGCGAACTAAAGGAGTTACTCAATGAACGAGATCGCGTGGTATCCGAAGGGCATGGCGATTCCAACAGGGTTGACGGCAGTATGGCTGAAACCGGGAACCAGGATCAGCGAGGGGGTGTGGCTATCGGCCCTAGAGGATCGGGTGGTCAACCTGCTGTTGGAGGAGTACGAGGAGGATCAGATGCCTCTGGCGAAATGGGCGTGCAACCTGCTGGAAGTTCCAAGCCCGGACAGCTCAGATCAGATCGCCCAGTTCATTCTGAAGGGGAACCTGGAGTTGCAAACCCTGTTCAATCTGGCGGTCATCGACCAAGACCCGTTCGTGGGAACGGCGACGCAGGAAATCGGCGCCCTGATAGCGATGGAGGAAACGAACTTCCAGTTGTGGGTAGAACTAGCGGCCTCGCAACAAAACCCGCACAATCTGGACTGACACAAGACCGACGCGGGCTGGAGAAAGAAACCGAGCACCAGGTAACTTACGAGCCAAGGTCTTCCGCGCCAGCCATCGGAACCCTGGTCCCGATCGCCATGCGGGATGCCGTGCAGGACGCGATCAGCAGGATAGAGGCCGACGTCGGAAACCTGGACAGTTATGTTGCCGAATCGCTAAAAATGGATATTGGACACGCCAAGACCGTGTTCTCGGCAGAACAGATAGATGCCTTAGCCATGGGCATCTACAACGCACAGCATGAGAGCGGCTTCATCATTGGGGACCAGACCGGAGTGGGCAAGGGTCGGGTCGTGGCGGCGATGATCCGCTATGCCCTAGTGAACGGACATCGGCCGATCTTCGTAACCGACAAGCCAAACCTATACACCGACATGATCCGCGACCTGGACGACATCGGCATGGCGGATACGTTCGGGCTGGATCACGACGCCAGCGGCATATTCATCACCCGCCGCGACGGCGATCCGATCCCCTACACGCTGACTCGCACTCGGGATGGCGAGATCGTAGAAGAATCGCACAGCCTGCGGGCACCAAAGATCGGGAATGCCCTGGACGCGGTTATGACGCACATGATGCAGGACGGGTCTGTCGGGGAATACAAGGCCATCTTCACCACCTATTCTCAGATGCAGAACGTCAATGGGAAAGTCACGACCCGCCAGGAATTCCTAGAGCAGTTCGCTAAAGGCAACTTCATTATATTCGACGAGAGCCATCAGGCTGGTGGAGCAGGTGGTCAGCAGGCCAGATCAAGGGATCAGCGCGAACAACAGAAGCAAACAGGAAGCGTCCACACCGGGCGCTCTGGGTTCGCCAGGAAACTGATTGCCAGTTCCGGCGGCACCTTCTTCTCATCGGCCACCTACGCGAAACGGCCGGATTCGATGGACCTGTACTCCAGCACCAACATGATGCTGGCGGTGGATAAGCCATCCGAACTGACAGAAGCCATCAAACGCGGCGGGGTGCCGATGCAGCAGGCGGTCGCAACCATGCTGACGATTGACGGCCAGTATATCCGCCGAGAGCGCACCTTTGCCGGCGTGACCTACGACACACGCGCAGCCCAGGTTGATCTTGATACAGCCAACAATATGTCCAGCGCCATGCGCGGCGTCCTGAAGTTCTCACGATTAAGGGAAGCGGCAATCAAAGCCCTGAAGAAATCGCTTGACGCCTCCGGAGCGGCCGTATCGTTCGAGGGCGAGAAGACCCAGGTGGCAGGCGCCAACTTCGGCGCGATAATGCACAACCTTATCGGTCAGATGTTGCTGTCGCTCAAGGCAGTAGATTCTGTTAAGTACGCAATTGAGCGATCCAACCGGGGAGAGAAAGTCGTTCTCACCGTGGCAAACACGATGGGGTCGTTCCTGAGTGATTACGCCAAAGACGTGGGTATCTCCATCGGTGACCCGGTTTCGCTATCCTTCGCAGACCTGTACCAGCGTTACCTGGAGAAGCAGCGGTGGGTGCGGGTAAAGTCGCCCGGTGCCAGGGAATCGGTGCCCTATTACCTTACCGACGCAGACCTTGGCCCAGGCCTGGTCGGCCTATACGATGGCATCCGCAAGCAGATCGCAGATTCAGGATTCGGAGCAGCGCCGATCTCCCCGATCGACTACATGCACTCCGAACTGCGCAAGGCCAAGACGAAAGGCCTGGATGGCGTGGAGCGAGCAATCACTACGGATGAGATAACCGGGCGCACAGTGACGCTGGACTATGGCGCCGATGGCATTCATAGGCTCGGAAGCCGCGCCGCCACGATCAAGAAGCGGTTGGGTGCGATCAACGGCTTTAACAGCGGCGACATCGACATCCTGATCGTCAACCAGTCCGGATCGACGGGTCTATCGCTGCATGCGTCCAGCAAGTTCAGGGACCAACGCAAGCGCCACATGGTCCTAGTGCAGCCAGAGGCTAACATCGACACCCACATGCAGATGCTGGGACGAATTCACCGTACCGGCCAGGTCATCGAGCCTGCCTACACGCAGATGATGGCAAACATCCCGGCCGAGTCGCGTCCGGCCGCCATCCTCATGAAAAAAATGGGTAGCTTGAACGCCAACACTACGGCATCTAAAAAATCATCCGTCATGGCAGATGGGGTTACCGACTTCATGAACGACTATGGCGGGCAGGTTGCCATGGAGTACCTGCGCGACAACCCAGACGTCCACAAGTCGATTGGCGGAAGCGAGGTAATAGACCTAAAGGAAAACCCGGAGGATGGCAACGAGAGCGACATCCGCAAGATGACCGGTTACATCCCAATCCTGCCAATCGCCAAGCAGGAAGAGGTATACGCCGACCTGGTTGAGCGATACAAAGACCTGATCGAACGTGAAAACGATATGGGCACCAACAAGTTGGAGGCGAAGGCGCTCGACCTTGACGCGGAAACACTGAAAAGCGAGACGATTACCGCCGACAAGGGTGTCGATTCCGTATTCTCGAAACCGGCAACGATGGAGTTGGTAAGTGTAAAACGCACAGTGAAGCCATACTCGTCCAAGGAAATCCGCGACATGATCTCGGAACGGCTTGCCGGAGATAGTGGCGATGCCATTGCGTTCGGAATGCGGACCAGCATGAATCTACGCATCACCGATTACGCAAAGGAACGGCTCAATACTTTGCTAGAGGGCGGAGCAGACCAAGCGCGACTCGCAAGCGAACAAGCCCTGATCGCCAACATGCAGAACCACGTCAACGCCGTGCTTTCTTCTGCCGTGATCGGGGATACCGTGCGCCTGACAAACCGCGACGGCATTATCCTGCACGGTGCAATCATCGATGTTATTGACACCCAGAAGACTAAGAACCCGGCTGCCGGCTCGGCATGGAAGATGGTTTTCGCCCTGGCCAACGGCGAGTCCAAGAAGCTCACTTTGAGCCTGACCCAGGTCGGCGGCAGCTTCAAGATGGAAAAGGAACAGCGGGTAGACCATCTCAACCCGGAAACCGGAAAATCAAGCTACGTCGAGGCAATGTCACTGTTCGACAGCGGTGTCCACTCCCGGCGCGAGAACCGCTGGATGATAACCGGCAACCTGCTTGCCGGCTATGCCAAGCATCCTGGTCAGGTCGTAAGTTATACCAAGAGCGACGGCGCGACCTCGCAAGGTATCTTCATGCCCAGGCAGTTCGACTTCGAGGAGGTTAAGGCATCTTCCGACGTCCTAATCCCAGCCGACAAGGCGATCCAGTTCTTTTCCGATGCAACTGGAAGTTCCGGGCAGCGCAACGGGTCTATCGGCACCATGGATAACTCGCTCATCATCCAGTCGGACGGCGGTGGCTACGCTATCACAACGACCCTGTCGAAACGCGGAGGCGGGAAGTGGTATGCAGACGTCGCCTTTACCGACATCCTGGGAGAGCAGTTCTTCAAGCACGGCGCACGCATGGAAGCTTACATCGACAGCGACGAACGGCTACGCGCAGCCCTAGACTACCTGTCCAGTCGGGCCGGAGAATCACTCTACGCCAAGAACCACATCGACGTGGCGAAGCGGATCATGGGTATTGGCGTCCAGGCCAGCATTCCTGTACAAGGCGGCGTTGCTCAGGAAGAGCGCGCGGTCTATGCTGTGAATGAATCAGACCCGCACACCGGAGACCTGTTCGGACATGAAAAAACTGCTCTACCCGATCTGCAAAGAAAAGTTGCACGACGGAAGCCGACCACCAGAGACGGGAACCTACACGCCGCCGCCACCCTATCCGTGCGCGAGTCCGCCGAAGTCCCCGGCCTCTACCTCACCACCACCCAACTTGTCACCGTCGGGCAGCGCGCGCTCCCGCTGAACAAGGTCAACACGGTTGGCGACGCCGCCCAGGTCTTTGCCTACCTATCCAAATACGCTGTCGAACACTTCGACGCCCTGGTCACGGACAATGAGGGAAGCCCGCTGGCCGTCATCGGATCGTTTAAGGGTGCCACCGCACAAACAAGCGTCTACCCAGGAACAATTATGGGCGAGTTGTCGCGCATCCACGGCGCCGCGCATGTCTGGATGGCACACAACCACCCATCCGGTCTCGCGGAACTGTCCAGCGTAGACCGACATTTATCCTCCAGGCTCGATGATCTTATGCGCGGTAGCGGAATTACCTATCACGGTCTTCTGGTGATGGCCACTCGGGGCGACCGGGTGCACTACGAAGACACTAGCTACAGAAATGGCGATGTCAGCGCCAGCCAGAAGCCCTTGTTCAGCGTGCCTATCGTAGAACGCATGATAGCCAGTGGCGGAAGCGTAGGTAATAAACTCACAAACCCAAGTGAGGCGGCCATCAATGTCATTGAACTAGCGAAGGGCGACCCCGGCATCGTCTTCGCCAACGCACAGAACCAGATCACCGCATACGTCCCGTTCGACGCCGGGCACATGGGCGAGCTGCGTAAGGACGGCCGCCTGATGCGCTTGGTGCGAGCAGCCAGCCTCTCTGGCGCCGAAAGTGCCATAATCGCCATGCCGGACGGCAAGGTGTCGCGCGCTGCATTCGCAAATGTGAAGTCTGCGTTGGAGATGATCGACATCAAGACTCTTGACGGAATCGAGTATGTAACCGATGGACAAGGCAGCCAGGCCGAAGGCACGCGGGCAGTAAGTTTGGCAGAGCAGAACGCTGTAACCAACCCGGACACGGTCAACACACGTACTTCCGCCATGGATGCCGCCATCAATCCTGTATCCATGCGTGCGCCGGAAGTGGCTGGAAACTTCAAAACAATAACACAAGAACAAGCCGAACCGCCGATCGTGCCGGGCGCGATGGAACGGTTCCAAAAAGACCTGGCTGCGCTAAAAGCTGGGGCTAACACGGTCCAGGCCAAGGATGTATATCTTGGCTCTACCATGCTATCCCGCGCCAAGTGGTACTCCCCGCTATCGCAAGCCATCGAAGGCGCACCTGCAAAGGTATTCAGCAACGGAACGCAGGTGAAAAATTGGCTGATGGCCAACACCGGAAAATCAGGCATCAAGCTGGATGAACTGAACTGGTCCGGCCTGCTGGATTACCTCGAACTGCGTGGCAAGGACAAGGTGACGAAGGCCGAGATTGCCGACTACCTGAGTGGTAACGGGGTGGTGGTGAATACGGTGGAGAGGGTCGGTGTCGGAGACTTAAATGGCGTAATAGAAGAAATAGATAAATACATCGGAACTTTCGCGGATGGATGGACAGACACAGACGAATATCAGATAAAGCAAGAGCCAACCGCAGACGATAAGGACACATACCAATTCATTGATTATGAAGACGACAATGGTGATAAGGAAAGCAAAAAAGTTGGAATAAATGTGACTGTAGACAATTTCGGCACGCATGAAGGGTGGAGCAAAGACGGTGGTTGGGTGAATACGACAGTTACGTTTGACGATGGAAGAAAAGCAAAGGCCGGCGCTTGGTTGTCTTACAACGGCAATGGGCAAATAGAGGTTGATCCATACTCGCTGTCAGATTTTGGCGATAGCGACGAATTCACCGACAACGAGGTTGAGGCAATCCGAGACTCTATAGACGAGTTAAACATAAAGCAGGAAACTAATCTGTCAGATAGCGTCCAGTCATCATCAGACGAATTCGATGCGAGACTGAAAGAGGCGATCGTTTTTCTTAAAGATGGCGATATTTACTCGGCAGAGGCAAGAATCATAGAGGCTGGCGATATCGAGATGGAGTATGGCGACAACCCTTCCGCAAGAGCGATACGCGCCACGATAAGCGTAACAGGAGACGCCAACAAGTACTCAAGCTACTGGGGCTCCAGCTACAAGGGCGGCATACCGGGCAGCTACCGCGAGACGTTGGTGACGTTACCGCAACGCGACCCCCCCGCCGCCAACAAAGAGTTCACCGCGTATCAGGCCGAATTGCGTGAAAAATATGGTAATGGCGAAAGCGTTATGCGAAATGCAACCCCGGATGAAATTCACAAGCTAGATGAGCTTGGTGCACCAATTCGCGAATCGCGTGTCCCGGCAAAACAGTTTCGATCACCCCACTGGGACGAGAAGAATGTTTTGGTCCACCTCCGCACCGACAAGGTAATTGGCGATGACGGGAAACGGTATTTGCGTGTTGGTGAAATTCAGAGTGACTTTGGGCAATTGTACAAAAAACAGCGCGATGCAATCAAGTCGGCTGTTGATGCGGACTTCCAGGGGATTATTGATAAAATGAAGGCTACGGGTGTTCTTGAGGTGGCTTGCTGATATGTGGAAGCACTACGTTTACATCCAACGACGCGCCAACAAAACGCTTTGGAGATTCGCATAATGACCTGCACCTACACCTATCAAGGCAAGTCCTACAGCGCAACTGAGTTCGATGATGTGCTGCGATCCATGTCGCCCCGCGTGGCGGCAGAGTTCATGCCGGGTGTGCTAGGCGTTCCGAATGCCCCCTTCGTCACCGACACTAAATCCTGGGTTGAACTGGGAATCAAACAAGCCATCCGCCTGGCCATCGACTCAGGCGTTGACGGCATTGTCTTTGGCACAGGGCAGCAGAATGCGGACTTGTATGATTTGAGCAAGCAGGCCGATTCTGTCAATGTTGGGATGCGCCCTGATGGTACTTACTCAATCACGGCCAAGGGTGTCAACGGGCAGATCGGGACCTATACCGCAACTAAAGAAACGCTGCCTGAGGTGGTTGGAAAAGACCTTGCAGAAAAGATAGTCAGAGAGGTTGCGGCAGATAAACAGAACGTCACTTATTCCGGCCTAGACCTCAAGGTCGGCGGCAGCGGTATGCGCACATTCTATGACCATATCGTCCCATCCGTAGCCAACGAAGTACTGCGCAAGTTCGGCGTTGGTAAGGTGGCAACCGTCAATACCGAAGGCGGTAAGCAGATCGGTTTCCAGATCACGCCGGAGATGCGCGCCAAGGTTGAAGCAAGTGGCGTTCCGCTGTTCGCGCGCGGCAACCGTACCGGGGGAATCGCTCTCGATGACCTGAACGCCGTGGTCAACGGATTCCGCAAGGCGGCGCAGACCATGCCTTCCGTGCATGTCCTGGCCGACACGAAGGACGCCACGCGCGAGGTGCAGAAATGGCTGCGAGAAAACGACGCCATGAACGACGCGGCCGGGCTGTTCTACAACGGCGAAATCTACCTGTTCGCCTCCCATATCCGCGACACCGGGCATGCGCAGGAAACATTCCTTCACGAAGCTCAACACTACGGCTTGTCCGGCATCTTCGGCGATGCGCTCGAAGAGCACATGCTGAACATCTACAAGCGAAATGGCGGCATGAAGGTGAAGGTTGATGCGCGCCGGGCAAAGGAGCCGGCCCTATCCGTGGTGGAGGCTACCAACGAAGTGCTCGCCGATATGGCCGGCAATGGCACAGCGAAGCAGATGAACGGCTGGGACCGTCTGGTCGGCGCCGTGCGCGAGATACTGCGCCGGGCAGGCTGGGCGAAGGACATCAGCGATAACGACGTGCAGTACCTGATCTACCGGGCCGGGCTGTACTCACAGCGTGCGAAGAAGCCTGGGTATGCGAGCGTAGAGAAGGGAATGCTGCAACGGGTACAGCACGGAACGCCGCACATCTTGCCGCATGAACCCGGTTTCCCGCATGGTGGGCCACGGCTGGACAAGATTGGTACTGGGATTAGCGGAAGCCCTGAAATTGCCGGATATAAAAACGGAGACTTCTACGATGACTACGCACTTGAAGCAAGAGAGTTCAATGAACTTCCAGAATCATTCCGTATCGCAGAAGGAGCACGTATACAAGGACGCGCACTTAGTCCCTCTATGGAGATGCAAATTGGATGGCGTTCCGTTTCCGTCATCGCTAACGGGGTTGCCAGAGATTTTTCCAAATCGGGAGTATCTAAGTTGGTCGGAAGCAAGGTCGAGAACTCCCACGACCTAGCAGCCGTTGCGCAGATTTACCGTGATCCACGACTGGAGACGGCACGATACTTCTTTGTCAAGGATGGAGCGATCGTTGGGCAAACGGCGATTTCTTCTCGCAAGCCAGGGAGCACGCAAGTCCTAATCGGAGGCACGGAAGTCCAGCAGTCCGCCCACCTTACTGACATCATCGACCAGATGGGCCGGGTAGGTGCAGATACGGTATGGATTCTACACAACCACCCCGACGGAAACCCGACCCCATCACAACAGGATATAGACACAACGGCAACGCTCGCCGCAAAATTCATGCAGGCCGGCAAGAAGTTCGGTGGACACGTCATCATCAACCAAAACAGATTTGCCACGGTATCCGTGGCGCGCAATGGAAGCAAACTGAAATTGCTGCCATCCGTCGAGGTTGCTGACTTTGGACGAGCTACCAAGTACGACATCGCCAATCCGAAGCTCGCTCACCCCCTTCTGAATGAGCAGATACTTAGCCCGATTGATTTGGCGCACGCGGCAAAGAAGGCTCAAGTGTCGCCTGGACAGATCGTAATCGTCGGGGTTTCTGGCTCTTCCGGGATACGGGTGATAGCTGAAGTTACCCCATCACAGATGAGCGAAAGGAGGCAAGCCGCAATACTTCGCCACATCGCCAAGCAAACAGGGTCGGACCAACTATTTGCATACGGGGTATCGCCCGAACAATTTGTTGATGTGCAAGCCGCGATTCGTAGCGGGTTGCTGGTTGATGCAATTGTCGTCAGCGGAGCATTTGAATATTCAACCGTTGGATACACCGGGGATAGGGCGTCTACTGGGTATTCGCTTGGCACGAAAGAAGCGGGCTACGTGGTCAGTATGCCGACATGGACAAACCGGGGCGGATCGCGTCAAGCCCCACTCCAGGGCATTCCGCCCAAACCGCCTATGGCTCCGCCTATTCAGCCTACGGCAAACCTACAAGGCGGATCGCCCAGGAGCCGCGCGAACACGCCTATAGCAGAAACTACTGCCCAGAAGAGGCTGCGGGTTATCCAAAACAAATTCAACCGCTTCAGAGTCCTGCAAAAATGGATTGAAGACCAAGGCATTGCGATTCCCGAAGAGGCTGACGTTTACCTGTATGAAACAACCATGCCAGGAAGGATCGCAGCGCGTATGCAGGACTTCAGAGAGTTGCAGATGAAGCCCTTGATCGAGAAGACGGTGGCGGCCGGAATCGAGATGGAGCAGATCGCCACCTTCCTAAAGGCGCAGCACGCACCCGAGGCCAACGTTAGGGCAAGGGTACTACACAATGACAAGGACAAGACCGCCTACGGCATGACCGATCAGGAATCAAAGTCTATCATGGCGTCCCTTGGAAGCCTGCCGAACTTTGCTGAACTTAAACGTCTAGCGAATGAGTGGCGTTCCGTCACCACGCAGTCGCGCGACATCCTACTGAATTCTGGGATTATCCCGGCCGACTTGGTTAAGTCATGGGAGGATACGTATTCCCTATACATCCCTGTCAAGGGCGACGAACAGAAGACCGGAACAGGGCGCGGGCTTTCAGTCGCTGGCCGGCAACATCGCCGCCTTGGCCACGGCGCGCGCGACGAAGCCATCATCGAAAACATCTGGCGCGACCATGAGCGTGCAATAACCAACGACGAGAAGAACCTTGTTGGCAAGGCGCTGGTTCGCTTCGCGCTGGAAATAGCGAACCCAGAGATAATTACCGTAGGGAAGCCGGTAAAGCGTCAGGTGCTGGCCCCAGGCGCCACGGCCTACATGGTCACCTACCAGGGCCATGATTTGG
>Ga0100398_1002846_pt1 | contig 14269 bp, 10 predicted proteins | sample CryGeymeta201522_FD_81568 | JGI IMG/M metagenome (GOLD analysis project Ga0100398, IMG submission 81568) | Groundwater microbial communities from Crystal Geyser aquifers in Utah, USA - Crystal Geyser metaG 2015-22 | ecosystem: Environmental > Aquatic > Deep subsurface > Groundwater | place: USA... | reverse complement strand
GGGCGGCGGCCATCCGCAATCGCCTTGTCGTTCGCGGCATCGAACTCGGCCTTGTCCACATGCTCGCCCTTGAGCAGCGTGGTTTCGCCCGAATCCTGGATCTCCCACTTCTGGAGCATTTGCCGCACGATGACTTCGATGTGCTTGTCGTTGATCTTCACGCCCTGCAAGCGATAGACGTCCTGCACCTCGTCGATCATGTAATCGGCCAGCGCTTCGACACCCATGATGGCAAGAATGTCATGCGGCGCCGGGTTGCCATCCATGATGTAGTCCCCCTTCTGGACGAAGTCGCCTTCGGCCACGGGGATGTGCTTGCCCTTGGGCACCATGTATTCGACCGGCTCCCGGGACTCGTCAGCGGGCACGATGGCGATCCGGCGCTTGTTCTTGAAGTCGCGTCCGAATTTCACGTAGCCGTCGATTTCCGCGATGATGGCGTGGTCCTTGGGACGCCGCGCCTCGAACAGTTCGGCCACACGCGGCAGACCGCCGGTGATGTCCTTCGTCTTCGCACCCTCGCGCGGGATCCGGGCCACAACGTCGCCCGCTTCCACGTCCTGGCCTTCCTCGATGGACAGGATCGCATCCACCGACATCGTGTAGGTGACCGGATTGCCCTGCTCGTTGCGCATCGGCTCTCCGTCCGGACCCGCGATCAGGATCTCGGGCTTCAGCTCGTTGCCCTTGGGGGCCGTGCGCCAATCCGAAACGATCTTCTGGGTCATGCCGGTCGCATCGTCGGTCTCGTCCCGGATCGAGATGCCCGAGATCAGGTCCACGAACACCGCCTTGCCCGAGGCTTCCGCGATGATCGGCAGGGTATAGGGATCCCATTCGAACAGGCGGTCGCCGCGCTTGACGGTCTGGCCTTCCTTGACCAGCACGTTGGTGCCGTAGCCAAGCTTGAAGCTGGCCCGCTCGGCGCCTTGGTCATCGGCGATGATCAGCTGCATGTTGCGGCCCATGACGACATTATTGCCATCGCGGTTTTTCAGCAGGTTCGGGTTGCGGAATTCGATCTTGCCGTCGACGTTGACCTCCTGGAAGGACTGCTGGCCACCCTGCGCCACGCCGCCGATGTGGAAGGTCCGCATCGTCAGCTGGGTGCCGGGCTCGCCGATGGATTGCGCCGCGATGATGCCCACGGCCTCGCCCGTGTTCACCTTCGTGCCGCGCGCCAGATCACGTCCGTAGCAGGTCGCGCAAACGCCCTCCTCCGCCTCGCAGGTCAGCGGCGAACGCATCTGGATCGTGGTGACGCCAGCCTGCTCGATGGCGTCGGCCTTGCGTTCGTCGATCAACTCACCCTTCGCGACGATCACTTCGTCGGTGCCGGGGACCAGCACGTCATGGCCCGCAGTGCGGCCCAGGATGCGCTCGGCCAGCGAGGCCACGACTTCGCCGTCATTGACCGCGGCTTCGGCGCGGATCGTGTTCTCGGTGCCGCAATCGTCCAGACGGACGATGCAGTCCTGCGCCACGTCCACCAGACGCCGCGTCAGGTAGCCCGAGTTCGCCGTCTTCAACGCCGTGTCCGAAAGACCCTTGCGGGCACCGTGGGTGGAGTTGAAGTATTCCAGAACGGTCAGGCCTTCCTTGAAGTTCGAGATGATCGGCGTCTCGATGATCTCGCCATTCGGCTTGGCCATCAGGCCGCGCATGCCGCCCAACTGCTTCATCTGCGTGACCGAGCCTCGGGCGCCGGAATGCGCCATCATGTAGACGCTGTTCGGCTCCATCTCGGCACCGTTCTCGTCCCGCTTGGAGGCCGAGATGGTGTTCATCATGGCATCCGTCACCTTGTCGTTGGCTTTCGACCAGGCATCGATGACCTTGTTGTACTTCTCACCCTGGGTGATCAGGCCGTCCATGTATTGCTGTTCGAATTCCTTCACCTGGGTGCGGGTCTCTTCGACCAGTTCCCACTTGGTATCCGGCACGACCATGTCGTCCTTGCCGAAGGAGATCCCGGCCTTGAACGCCTCGCGGAAGCCCAGGCCCATGATCTGGTCGCAGAAGATGACCGATTCCTTCTGACCGCAATAGCGGTAGACGGTGTCGATGACCTGCTGCACCTCCTTCTTGCGCAGTAGACGGTTCACCAGGTCAAACGGCGCCTTCGCGTTCAACGGCAGCATCGCGCCGAGACGCACGCGGCCCGGCGTGGTGTCGAACCGCACCATCACCTCGTTGCCCTCTTCGTCGATCTGCGGCAGGCGGCACTTGATCTTGGAATGCAGATGCACCGCGCCCGCGTCCAGCGCGTGCGTGACCTCGTCCACATCCGAGAAGATCATGCCTTCGCCCTTCATGCCCTCGCGCTGCAAGGTCACGTAGTAAAGACCAAGGATCATGTCCTGGCTCGGCACGATGATCGGCGCGCCGTTGGCGGGCGACAGAACGTTGTTCGTCGACATCATCAACACTCGCGCTTCAAGCTGCGCTTCCAGCGAAAGCGGAACGTGCACGGCCATCTGGTCGCCGTCGAAATCGGCGTTGAAGGCGGAACAGACCAGCGGGTGAAGCTGGATCGCCTTGCCTTCGATCAGCACGGGCTCGAACGCCTGAATGCCCAGGCGGTGCAGCGTCGGCGCACGGTTCAGCAGGACCGGGTGTTCGCGGATGACTTCATCCAGGATGTCCCAGACCTCGGGGCGTTCCTTTTCCACCAGCTTCTTGGCCTGCTTCACGGTGCTCGAAAGCCCCTTGGCCTCAAGCCGCGAATAGATGAACGGCTTGAACAGCTCCAACGCCATCTTCTTGGGCAAACCGCACTGGTGCAGCTTCAGTTCCGGCCCGGTCACGATGACCGAACGGCCCGAGAAGTCCACGCGCTTGCCCAGAAGGTTCTGGCGGAAGCGGCCCTGCTTGCCCTTCAGCATGTCCGACAGCGATTTCAGCGGGCGCTTGTTGGCGCCCGTGATGACGCGGCCGCGACGGCCGTTGTCGAACAGCGCATCGACGGATTCCTGCAACATCCGCTTTTCGTTGCGGATGATGATGTCGGGCGCGCGCAACTCGATCAGCCGCTTCAGGCGGTTGTTGCGGTTGATCACCCGGCGATACAGGTCGTTGAGGTCGGACGTGGCGAAGCGGCCGCCATCCAGCGGCACCAGCGGGCGCAGTTCCGGCGGGATGACCGGGATCACCGTCATCACCATCCATTCGGGACGGTTGCCGGATTCGAGGAAACTCTCGACGATCTTCAACCGCTTGATGATCTTCTTCGGCTTCAGCTCGCCGGTGGCCTCCTTGAGGTCCTCGCGCAGCTGGTTGGCCTCGGATTCAAGGTCGATCAGCGACAGCATCTCGCGGATCGCTTCCGCCCCGATATTGGCCTGGAACGCGTCGGCGCCATAGGCATCCTGGGCGTCCATGAACTCTTCCTCGCCCATCAACTGACCGTATTGCAGGTCCGTCAGGCCGGGTTCGATCACCACGTAGTTCTCGAAATAGAGGATCCGCTCCAGATCGCGCAGCGTCATGTCCAGCATCAGGCCGATGCGGGACGGCAGCGATTTCAGGAACCAGATGTGGGCCACGGGCGCGGCCAGCTCGATATGGCCCATCCGCTCGCGGCGAACCTTCTGCAACGTGACTTCGACGCCGCATTTCTCGCAGACGACGCCGCGATATTTCATCCGCTTGTACTTGCCGCACAGGCATTCGTAATCCTTGATCGGGCCGAAGATGCGCGCACAGAACAACCCGTCACGCTCGGGCTTGAACGTGCGGTAGTTGATCGTCTCGGGCTTCTTGATCTCGCCGTAGGACCAGCTGAGGATGCGCTCGGGCGACGCGAGCGAGACCTTGATCTCGTCGAACGCCTTGGGCGGGGTCAGCGGGTTGAACGGGTTGTTTGTAAGTTCCTGGTTCATGCGAGTTCCTCGAATAACGTGCAAAGGGAGGGGTCGGGCGCGGCCATGCGCGCCCATCCCGGGGGCCGTAGGGCGGGGTTCACCCCGCCGTTTGGCTCACTCCTCACCCTCCGCATCCAGGAGTTCCATGTTGAGGCCCAGACCGCGGACCTCCTTGACGAGAACGTTGAACGATTCCGGAACCCCGGCCTCGAAATTGTCCTCGCCCTTCACGATGCTCTCGTAGACCTTGGTGCGGCCCGCGACGTCGTCCGACTTCACCGTCAGCATTTCCTGCAAGGTGTAGGCGGCACCGTAGGCTTCCAGCGCCCAGACCTCCATCTCGCCGAAGCGCTGACCACCGAACTGCGCCTTGCCCCCCAGCGGCTGCTGGGTCACGAGGCTGTAGGGCCCGGTGGACCGGGCGTGGATCTTGTCGTCGACCAGGTGGTGCAGCTTCAGCAGGTATTTGACCCCCACCGTCACCTGACGGGCGAATTTCTCGCCCGTACGGCCATCGTACAGATCGCTCTGCCCGCTGGTCGAGAACCCGGCCCGGATCAGGGCGTCGTTCACATCCGCTTCCTTGGCCCCGTCGAAGACCGGCGTGGCGATCGGCACACCGCGCGTCACGTTGCTGGCCGCCTCGATCAGGCTGTCCTCGTCCCGGTGCGAGAAGGCATCGGTATAGACATCCTCGCCATAGGCGATCTTCAGCGCGTCGCGCACCGGGGTCATGTCGCCCGAGCGGCGATATTCCTCCAGGGCCTCGTCGATCTTCAGACCCATGCCGCGCGCGGCCCAACCCATGTGGGTTTCAAGGATCTGGCCCACGTTCATGCGCGACGGCACACCCAGCGGGTTGAGACAGAAATCGACCGGCGTGCCATCCGCAAGGAACGGCATGTCCTCCATCGGGACCACCCTCGAGATCACGCCCTTGTTGCCGTGACGCCCGGCCATCTTGTCGCCCGGCTGAAGCTTGCGCTTCACGGCGATGAAGACCTTGACCATCTTCATCACGCCCGGCGGCAGGTCGTCGCCCCGGCGAACCTTTTCGACCTTGTCCTCGAACCGGTGATCCAACGCGCGTTTCTGCGTGTCGAATTGCTGGTTCAGGGCCTCGATCTGGGCCGCGTCCTGTTCGTCTTCCAGCGCCAGCTGCCACCACTGGCCGCGGGACAACTGGTCATCCAGCAGCTCCTCGGTGATCACGGCATTCGCCTTCACGCCCTTGGGGCCTTTGACGGCGGTCTTGCCCAGGATCATGCCGCGCAGACGGGCATAGATGTTCCGCTCCAGGATCACCAATTCGTCGTCGCGGTCACGGGCCAGACGCTCGACCTCTTCGCGCTCGATCTGAAGCGCGCGTTCGTCCTTCTCCACACCGTGGCGGTTGAACACGCGCACTTCGACGACCGTTCCGAAATCCCCCGGCGGCAGGCGCAGCGACGTGTCGCGCACGTCCGACGCCTTTTCCCCGAAGATCGCGCGGAGCAGTTTCTCTTCGGGCGTCATCGGGCTTTCGCCCTTGGGGGTGATCTTGCCCACAAGAATATCGCCCGGCCCCACGTCGGCACCGATATAGACGATCCCCGCCTCGTCGAGGTTGCGCAGCGCTTCCTCGCCGACATTCGGGATATCGCGGGTGATCTCTTCCGGCCCCAGCTTGGTGTCGCGGGCCGCGACCTCGAATTCCTCGATATGGATCGAGGTGAAGACGTCGTCGCGGGTGATCCGCTCCGAGATCAGGATCGAATCCTCGTAGTTGTAGCCGTTCCACGGCATGAACGCGACGATCACGTTCTTGCCCAGCGCCAGCTCGCCCATGTCGGTGGACGGACCATCGGCGATGACCTCGCCCTTGCCCACCGTATCGCCCACCTTCACCAGCGGGCGCTGGTTGATGCAGGTGTTCTGGTTGGATCGCTGGAACTTCCGCAGACGGTAGATATCGACGCCCGCATCGCCCAGGGTCAGGTCCTCGGTGGCCCGGACCACGATCCGCTGCGCATCGACCTGGTCGATGACACCGCCACGCTTGGCCATGATGGAAGCGCCGGAATCCCGTGCCACGACAGACTCGATCCCGGTGCCCACGAAGGGTGCATCGGCCTGCAACAGCGGCACGGCCTGCCGCTGCATGTTCGATCCCATCAGGGCCCGGTTCGCGTCGTCGTTCTCCAGGAACGGGATCAGCGAGGCGGCGACGGACACCAACTGCTTGGGCGAGACGTCGATCAGGTCCACGGTTTCGCGCGCGGCAAGGGTGTATTCCCCCGACTGCCGAGTGTTGACCATGTCATTGACGAACCTGCCCTTTTCGTCGAGATGCGCGTTGGCCTGCGCCACCGTGTGCCGCATTTCCTCGGTCGCGGACATGTAGACCACGTCATCGGACACCATGCCATCGGCGACCCGGCGATAGGGCGTTTCGATGAAGCCGTACTTGTTCACGCGGGCATAGGTCGCCAACGAGTTGATCAGGCCGATATTCGGGCCTTCCGGCGTTTCGATCGGGCACATCCGGCCGTAATGCGTCGGGTGCACGTCGCGCACCTCGAAGCCCGCGCGCTCGCGGGTCAGACCGCCCGGCCCCAGAGCCGACAGGCGCCGCTTGTGCGTCACTTCCGACAGCGGGTTGGTCTGGTCCATGAACTGCGACAGCTGGCTGGAGCCGAAGAATTCCCGCACCGCAGCCGCCGCCGGCTTGGCGTTGATCAGGTCCTGCGGCATCACCGTGTCGATCTCGACCGAGGACATGCGCTCCTTGATCGCACGCTCCATGCGCAGCAGACCGACGCGATACTGGTTCTCCATCAACTCGCCGACGGACCGCACCCGGCGGTTGCCGAGGTGGTCGATGTCGTCGATGTCGCCGCGCCCGTCGCGCAATTCGACCAGCGCCTTGATGCAGGCGATGATGTCGTCCTTGCGCAACGTCCGGATGGTATCCTCCGCATCCAGATCAAGACGCATGTTCATCTTCACCCGGCCCACGGCGGACAGGTCGTAACGCTCGCTGTCGAAGAACAACTGATCGAAGAGGTTGCTGGCGGCCTCGACGGTTGGCGGCTCGCCCGGACGCATGACGCGGTAGATATCCATCAACGCGCCTTCGCGGTTCAGGTTCTTGTCCGCGGCCACGGTGTTGCGGATGTAGGGGCCGACATTGATGTTGTCGATGTCCAGCACAGGGATCTCGGTGATGCCGGCATCCAGCAACTCCTTCAGCGTCCCGCCGGACACCTCGCCATCCTTGCCAAGCTCCCAGGTCAACTCGTCCCCGGCCTCGACATAGATCGCGCCGGTTTCCTCGTTGATCATGTCCTTGGCGGCATAGCGCCCGATGATGCCCTCGAAGGGCAGCAGCAGGTTCTCGATCTTGCCGTCCTCGATCCACGCCTTGACGGCGCGCGGGGTGATCTTCTTGCCCGCCTCGGCGATCACTTCGCCGGTCTTGGCATCGACCAGATCCCGGGTCGGACGGGTGCCGCGCACACGCTCGGGGAAGAACTTGGTGGCCCAGCCCTTGTTCTTGACCTGCTTGAACGTCACGGTGTTGTAATACGCATCCATGATCGCTTCCTGGTCGAGACCGAGCGAATACAGAAGCGTCGTCACCGGAAGTTTCCGGCGGCGGTCGATGCGGGCGAAGACAAGGTCCTTGGCGTCGAACTCGAAGTCCAGCCAGCTGCCGCGATAGGGGATGATGCGGCAGGCGAACAACAGCTTGCCCGAGGAATGGGTCTTGCCCTTGTCGTGGTCGAAGAACACGCCCGGGGACCGGTGCATCTGGCTCACGATCACCCGCTCGGTGCCGTTCACGATGAACGTCCCGTTCGGCGTCATCAGGGGCATGTCGCCCATGAACACGTCCTGTTCCTTGATGTCCTTGACCGACTTCGCGCCGGTATCCTCGTCGATATCGAACACGATCAGCCGCAGCGTCACCTTCAGGGGCGCGGCATAGGTGAGGTCGCGCTGCTGGCACTCCTCGACATCGAATTTCGGCTCTTCAAGCTCGTATTTCACGAACTCGAGGATCGCCGTCTCGTTGAAATCCTTGATCGGAAAAACCGACTGGAAGACACCCTTGATGCCTTCGCCGTCGCTGGGGTCGGGCTGGTCGCCGGACTTCAGGAACAGGTCATAGGACGATTTCTGAACCTCGATCAGGTTCGGCATCGCCAGGACTTCCTCGATCTTGCCGTAGAATTTGCGGATACGTTTCTGGCCTGCGTAAGTTTGCGCCATGTTCGATCGCACCTTTCGTTTTCTCGCGCCTTCCTCACACCGGCGGGGCCTCGGCAGAGAACAGCAAGAAATCAGACGTAACGGATCAATCTGTCTGCCGTCCCACCGGCAAAGCCCGATCCCAATGTCGCCGCCTGGAAAAACGCCTTCCCGCGAAGGCCCTTATCAAGACAGGTCCGCCTGAAAAGCGGACGGCTGGATCCGGATATTCTCCGGATCCAGCCACGTTTCCTCGCCCCGCAAAGGGGCGGAATGACCAGTTAGGCCAGTTCGACCTCGGCACCGGCTGCAACCAGCTTCGCCATGATCTCTTCGGCTTCCGCTTTCGCGATGCCTTCCTTGATCTTGCCACCGGCTTCGACCAGGTCCTTGGCTTCTTTCAGGCCAAGACCGGTGATCCCGCGCACTTCCTTGATCACGTTGATCTTCTGTGCGCCGGCGTTCTTCAGAACGACGTCGAATTCGGTTTTCTCTTCTTCGGCGGCAGCGCCGGCATCGGCCGGGCCTGCCATCATCACTGCGCCGCCGGCGGCGGGCTCGATGCCGTATTCGTCCTTCAGGATCGTCTTGAGTTCCTGCGCTTGAAGCAGGGTCAGGTTGACGATCTCTTCTGCGAGTTTCTTCAGATCAGCCATTTTTCAGGTTCCGTATGTATGTATGGGGTCCAACGCCGCAAGGGCGGGTCTCAACGGGTGCTTACGCCGCCTTCTCTTCGATGGTCGAAAGGATGGAAGCGATATTGGAAGCAGGCGCGCCAATGGCACCGGCGATGTTGGCGGCAGGGGCCCCGATGCAGCCTGCGATGGAAGCGATAAGCTCCTCGCGGGACGGCAACTTGGCCACGGCTCTTACACCATCGGCATTCAGCAGGTTCGCACCCATCGCGCCGCCGAGGATGACATACTTGTCATTCGACTTTGCAAATTCGTCCGCGGCCTTGGCGGCAGCGACCGGATCTTCCGAGTAGGCGAGAACCGTCATGCCCGTCATCAGGTCGGCGATGCCAGCGGCAGGCGTTCCATCAAGGGCAATCTTGGCGAGCTTGTTCTTGGCGACACGCACGGAACCGCCCGCGTCGCGAAGGCGACCGCGCAGGTCCTGCATCTCTGCAACCGTGAGGCCCTGGTAGTGTGCTACCACCACGACGCCAGAGCTTTCAAAGATCTGGCCGAGTTCCTCGACCACTTTCTCTTTCTGGGCTCTATCCACAGGTTTACTCCAGTTTGGGGCCCCAGCACGTCTGGGGAACCCCGGCTCAATTGACCGGATCGCTCCGGCGGCTTTGGTCCGGTTGATCGAAACCAGCACCGCCAAGCGCTCAGACGGCGTCCGAGCCTTGAAAACGTGTCTGATCTCATCTCAGGCAGGATTTAACGGGATGTTAAGGCCCCAACCCACCGTCTCGGACGAAACACAAAAGAGCGTCCGACGAATCGCACGCTCCCAAGTAAGTGGCTGACTAAACGGATCGGTGCGGAATGCCAAGGCCAAAGACGATGTCCGGGACGGCAACACGGCATTCTTTTTTTGGCGGCGGCCGGGAAAAGGGCGTGCCCTGCGGCGCCGCCACGCAAGATCATCGGGTGCCGGAGGCGTTTGAACGGTCATCCACGTCGCCGGGCCGTCGCCGGGCCGTCCCCGTGTCGTCCCCGTGTCGTCCCTGCCGCGCGCCGTGGACGCCACACGCGCCCCGCCAGCGCAGGGGATGACCAGCCTACAGATCCCCATACATGGTTAACATGGTGACCGCGATGTAAAGGCTGTCCAAATCGACCTCCCCACCAAGCTGAGCCGCGACTGCGACTGCCAAACTCGCCCGCGCCGCGGCGTTGTCTTGCAACAACGCTTCGAATCGCGGGCCAAGCAATCGGATACGATAATTGATCGCCCCCAACACGTTCGGCGGGACGCTGACCGGGCCGTTCGCTGTGGTCGAGCCACCCGCGTGGGCGACTGCGTGGCCCGACAGCAGCATCGCACCCGCAAGGGCGGTCGTCAGAAGTCTGTTCTTCATGTCATCGGTTCCTTTGCGTTGGTCAAAAACCGAATGCAACAGACAGGGTGAACTGCTGGCGATCGACGTTTTCGGTTACATCATAGATGCCGGCGCTGATCCCGAGGCCCGGCACCTGCGGCACGGTCAGGCTTGCGCCGAGGTTCAGCTGGGTCGCCGTGGCCGAAGCGCTGAGCGACAGGGTCTCTGTCACACCGACACCGGCGCCGACGAAGAAGCCTTCGTCCAACTGGCCGACGACATCGGCATCATACGTGGTCCGGTTGCCATAGCCGAAGGTGAATTGCGCCGGCAATTCGCCCCCCGCCATCGGGAAGGCGACGAGGTGAGAGACATAGCCGCTGAACGATTCGTCCGACCCCTCGGCGTCGCCCCAGCCAAGCAGGTTGCCCGCGCTCAGGCCGACGAAGGTCGCCGAATTGCCACCGGCCCGCAAGAGCCGCGCGGCGCTGGCGAAGACGCTGCCACTGTCGCCGAAGGGGTCGAGGCCAGTGACATTGACGCCGAAGCTGAGGCTGACCGCGTCGATGGGGTTGCCCACGGTGTAGCCGAAGGCCAGGTCGCCGTCGGCATTGTTGCCGCTGATACCGCCACGCGGGTTGGCATAGGTCAGCGCGACATAGCCGCTGCCGCCCGACGGCGCTATTGCGCTGGCCGCGCCGAAGATGCCCGGAAACGCCCGGATCGTCTGCGCATCCTGCGACACCACGGGCGGCGGCGTGACGGGGGCCGCGACATATCCGTTTGCGTTTGCGGCCAGCGGGACCGATGCCATCGTCAGGCACAGGGTTACTGCGAATTTCCGGAACTGCTTCATCGAACTGCCTAACATGTTTTTTTTCATGGTTATTTTGCTTTGCTGCCTTTTGCGAACCCTCATTGCGGGACAGCCGAATGAACGCGCCAGGTGTGGCGGCGCTGCAATAGTGAAGAGCGGACTGTTTCCAGCCCGCTCTACCATTGGAATCATGAATATTTCGGTAACGCTCAGTTGCCCGTGGCGCTTTCCACGTTGACCGAAACGCCCGGCCCCATCGAGGACGACAGCGACACCTTCTTCATGTAGGTGCCCTTCGCGCCCGCAGGCTTGGACTTCGACACCGCATCAACGAAGGCACGGACGTTCTCGACCAGCTTGGCCTCGTCGAACGACGCCTTGCCGACACCGGCATGGACCACACCGGCCTTCTCGGCCTTGAACTGCACCTGGCCACCCTTGGCCGCTTCCACGGCCTCCTTGATGTCCATGGTGACGGTGCCGATCTTCGGGTTCGGCATCAGGTTGCGCGGGCCAAGAACCTTGCCCAGACGGCCGACGATCGGCATCATGTCGGGCGTGGCGATGCAGCGATCGAAGTCGATCTTGCCGCCCTGCACGGTTTCCATCAGGTCTTCCGCACCGACGATATCCGCACCTGCCGCCGTGGCCTCATCGGCCTTGGCACCGCGGGCGAACACGGCCACGCGGACCGTCTTGCCGGTGCCGTTGGGCAGGTTGACCGTGCCACGCACCATCTGGTCGGCATGGCGCGGATCGACGCCGAGGTTCATCGAGATCTCGATGGTCTCGTCGAACTTGGTGGTCGCGTTGGCCTTCACCAGCGCCACGGCCTCTTCCACGCTCAGGTTTTCCTTGCCGTCGAAGGCCGCACGTGCCGCGGTCAGGCGTTTTCCCATTTTTCCCATGGCGATTACCCCTTTACCTCGATGCCCATCGACTGGGCAGACCCCAGGATGATCTTCATTGCCTGTTCGACGTCATTCGCGCTCAGATCCACCAACTTGGCTTCCGCGATCTCGCGCAGTTGCTTGGAGGTGATCGTCGCCACCGTCTCGCGGCCCGGCGTCACAGCACCCTTGGGGCGGTTGCGCTTGCCCACGGGCTTCAGACCGGCCGCCTTCTTCAGGAAATAGGACGCGGGCGGCGTCTTGATATCCATCGTGAAGGACTTGTCCTGGTAATAGGAAATCACGGTCGGGCACGGCGCACCGGGCTCCATTTCCTGCGTCTTGGCGTTGAACGCCTTGCAGAATTCCATGATGTTGATGCCGCGCTGACCCAGGGCGGGGCCCACGGGCGGCGACGGGTTGGCCTTGCCTGCAGGGATCTGCAGCTTCATCTTGCCGACGAGTTTCTTGGCCATCTGGCCTCTCCTTTATCCAACAGCCCCGCCACGCGAGGGGGGCCTTTGTGGCCGTGGTCTGGTCTGACGATCGCGATCGCCGCGCCTCCCACGGGTTTCGGAACCGGCGCGGGGCCGGTCCGTGACTGCCGCCCCCTACGGCGGATCGCACCGCGAGGCAACCGGATTCTGCCGGCCGCGTCGCGCGCCCGGGTCACAATTGCTTGGAGACCTGGGTGAATTCCAGTTCCACCGGCGTCGCACGGCCGAAGATCGACACCGTCACCTTCAGGCGCTGGTTGCCCTCGTCCACATCTTCGACCAGGCCTTCGAAATCCTCGAACGGACCGTCGGCGACCTTCACCTTCTCGCCCACTTCGAACGTGATGGTGGAGCGCGGCGAGGCCTCGCCCTCTTCCACCCGGTTGAGGATGGAATTGACCTCCTCGTCGCGCATCGGCATCGGGCGGCCTTGCGGGCCCAGAAAGCCGGTCACGCGCGGGATCTGGTTGATGACGTGATAGCCGATATCGCTCATGTCCATGCGCACCAGCACGTAGCCGGGCATGAAGCGGCGCGGCACGGTCACCTTCTTGCCGCGGCGGATCTCGATCACGTCCTCCTCGGGGACAAGCACTTCGTCGATCACGTCCTCAAGGCCCTTCTCGGCCACGGCCGTCCGGATCTGCTCCGCGATGCGCTTCTCGAAATTTGACAGCACCGAGACCGAATACCACCGCATAGCCATATCTTGTTCCGCCTTCGTGACGGGCGCCCTTGCACCCGGTTGCGTTGATCGCAGGCCGACAGACCCACACCCGACCCCGATACCGGGTAGAGACCGCTGCGGCCGAACTACCAGGTGACGGTTGGGGGAATTCAGGCCGATTACCCGCCGCGGAAGCGGAAATCAAGGGGGAGACAGACGGTATTCTCTACCGCATCGTCCGGAAGAAGCACCAGTTGCGCTGATCCGACGGATCTGGACACAACGTTCCTTCCAGAACCGTGCGGATGGCGAGATCGACACCGAAGAAGAAGATCGCCGCGACCAACGCCAGCACGAACACCATCGCCGTGGTCACCAGCACTTCGCGGCGACCGGGCCAAGCGACCTTGGCCACCTCGGAACGGGTCTGCTGGAGAAACTGGAACGGATTGGTCATGGTGCGATCACTTCTTCAGGTCTGGGGGCATATACGCATGGCACGGCAGGCATGCAAGGCGGCACAGGGCATTCGACGGCCGACACCATGGCGGTGATCGTGATTCTCGGCGCTGCGGTCTGGCGCGATGGCCCCTCGCCGACGCTGCGCCGACGCACGGCCCATGGCGCGGCGCTCTATCACAAGGGTCTGGCGCGCATCGTGATGCCCTGCGGCGGTCCGGGACGATTCCCCCCGTCCGAGGCAGAGGCCATGGTGACGTTGCTGCGTGCGGCGGGCGTTCCGTCCGAGGCCATCCTGCCCGAAGCGCGCTCGACCAACACCCGCGAGAATATCCGATTCGCGAAGGCACTGCTCGACCGGATCGGCGAGGCCGAGGTCATTCTCGTCTCCGACGCCTACCACCTGCCCCGCGCGCGGTCGATCGCCCGGCGCGCGGGGCTCTCCGCCACGACAAGCGCACCGCCCATGTCGGGCGCGCGGCTCTGGCCGCAATTCAAGGGCTGGCTGCGCGAGATCCCGGCGCTCGTCGCGATGTGGCTGCGGCTGATCTGATGTCCGGTGCCGATGCGCGGCGCGTATGTACAGGATGTGTACAGGGTGTGTACGGGCTGTGCGCGGGCGTCAGCGGGGATCTGGCAGGGGATCCGACGAGGGATATGGCAGGGGATCTGGCAGGGGCGGAGAGACTCGAACTCCCGGCCGTCGGATTTGGAATCCGATGCTCTACCAACTGAGCTACACCCCTAGACAGCCCCCGATTAAGGCCAAACGGGCACACTGTCCAGCCGCCTTTCGACACCATTCGGCCCCGCGCTGACCGGGCCGCGCGCGTGATCCCGGCTGCGC
>Ga0100398_1002841_pt1 | contig 14275 bp, 13 predicted proteins | sample CryGeymeta201522_FD_81568 | JGI IMG/M metagenome (GOLD analysis project Ga0100398, IMG submission 81568) | Groundwater microbial communities from Crystal Geyser aquifers in Utah, USA - Crystal Geyser metaG 2015-22 | ecosystem: Environmental > Aquatic > Deep subsurface > Groundwater | place: USA... | reverse complement strand
GCGGAGACGCAGAGACGCGGAGGTTGATTTCAGGGCTCTTCTCCGCGCTCTCAGCGCCTCCGCGGGAACACAAAACGTAACTTCTCAAGCTAAACAAGTATATACCGGTTAAGGGTCAAAAGTTTCATTTCGTGTGAGCTCTGTCCCGGGAGCGCGGGCATCTTGCCCGCTTTTGATAACGCAACATCCGATCCTAAACCAGTATATCGGCGATCCTGGGGTACCCGGATCCGGGCGAGGTGCCGCGGCTTTCGGCGGTCCATGTCCCGCCTTGGGTGTGGCGCCCGGGGGTCGCGTCCAGGACAAAGCTCGCGGCGATTCCCGGGTAGCAGCGGGGATCGTGCATCGGTAGCTCTTCCCCGCCGCGGGTCATGGCGAAAACGGCGGTCGCCGCTCCGAGATGGGGCAGGGCGGCCTGGACGCCGCTGCCGAACACCCGGCCGGCGAAGCCTTCGCCGGTTGGTCGAGCCTTATGTCGAATATCCAGTCCCGCTTCGATCGGGCTCCTCCTGGGTTGGCACCCGATGGTGCGGGTGCGTCCGAGCGGCCATCATGGGAAGGAATCCGACCTGCTTTTCACGGTAAGGTATTGGCGGCGTTCAGCCGATAATGAAATTGACATGGTACGAAGTTCGTTAACTGCAAGGGGTGGTACCCATTGGGCGCCGGATGTGGTGGCCGGCGGCGCCTGCCGCTATCGATTGAGCGATCACCTAAACTTCGGCAAGAGGTGTTATCATGCGGTATCTGGTTCATTTCAAGTGTTTGCGTTGCGGCTGGCTGTGGTCGGTGGCTTCGGAACAGGTCGTGGACACGGTCGACAGCGTGGTACGAAACGGCTGTCCGCGCGATTGTGGGCTCCCCGGGCAGATCCTCCTGGTGGGGCACGAAAGCATCGAAGAGAGTTCCATGCTGATGATGCTGGCCCAGGGCTACGGTGGCTTCTGCCGCTTCTGAACGCTGCCGTCTCAGACCGCGCGGTGGAAGTTCAATCCGCCAAATCATGGGAGCCATTGGCATGACGGAACAACGTTTGAGTCATGTTCGCCTCGGCGATTATCTGGACGATGCCGTGGATCAGGCGCTGGCCCTGCTACAGCATCGGAACCCCGAATTGCGGTGGGACCGGGAGCAGTTGATTCGACTCACCGTGGGCTATGGCCTGACGCGGCTCTTTCGGCAACAGACCCGCGTCGCTCTGACCCTCACCGGCACCTTCAAACATCTCTATGCCGATCGGTACCCACATGATCTGATCGTCGATAATTTGTCTCATGGCGGGATCGGATTTCGAACTCTCGAAGACCACGTGATTCAGGTCAATGAAGTCTTGCTGATCGAACTCATGTCCCAGGATGAACCGAGCATCCTGGTCGAAACGCATGTGCTGGTGAAACATGTGCAGGGCAGGGCGGTCGGCGCCGCTTTCGCGGAACCGGAACTGCGCGGCAAATTGGAACGTCTGCTGCTCGGGAACTGAGCGATCGCCCAACCGTTTGTCCGACGACCGTAATCACTACCCCCCTCGCACTGATGGCGCCTGATCGGTGGAAACGGCATGGCCGTCCTGGCGGCGATGATGCCGGTTCGGATCGAGGGAGTCAGTTTGCGGGCACCTTGTCCAACACCTGCCGCACCGCGGCCGCCAGAATGTTCCTGCTTACCGGCTTTTCCAGGAACGCATCGATTTGAGGGCAGATGCAGCGTTCCCGGACCATGCTCGCGCTGAAACCGCTGGAGATAACGATCGGCTGCTCGGGGCGGATGGCACGGATCGCTTGAGCCAGCCGGTCTCCCGGCATTTCGGTCATGGTGAGATCGGTGATCACCAGATCGAAGTCGTCCGGGCTCGCCCGAAATAACTCCAATGCGCGTTTCGGGCTGTTGGTCGCCACCACCCGGTACCCGATTCGATCCAGGACTTGCTTGCCGATGTCCACCAGGGCGTTTTCATCATCCACCAGGAGGATCTTTTCCGCGCCCCGGACCCGACCCGCGGCATCCTTTGCCCATTGATCCGGGGCCTGGTCGCTGCTGGGAAAATAGATCGTGAAGGTGGTTCCGCTACCGGGTAGGCTTTCCACGAAAATGGCGGCCTGATGACCAGCGACTATGCCGCGCACCGTGGCAAGGCCCAGCCCGTTGCCCTGGCCGGTTGGGGAGGTGGTGAAGTAGGGATCGAAGATCCGCGCCAGATCGGCTTCGCCAATGCCGCAGCCCTGGTCGGTCATCTTGAGTTCCAGGTGCGCTCCGGGTTTGAGTTCCAAGTGCTCGGCGGCCTGTTCGGCACTGACCGTGACTTCTTTCACCGCGATCAGCAAGCACCCACCGCTCTTGGCCATCGCCCGAATGGCGTTGGTCCCGAGTTGCAGCAGCAGTTGCCGGATTTCGGTCGGGTCCGCCAGCACGGCGCTGGTCAATTCAGCCAGTTCCGAACAGATGCGGACTCCGGCGGGGAGCTTATCGGTCAGCACCCGCAGCACGTCCTCCACTAGATCCTGAAGATACAGCGGTTTTCGATCGGATTGTTCGAGTCCGCTGCATTGGAGCAGCCGGCGGATGACATCCCGGGCGCGCAGCGCGGCCTGGAGGATTTCTTCCAGGAACAGACTGCTGGGGTTCCAGGGGTGCAGGTCGATCTTGGCCAGTTCCGCGTTACCCAGAATAACGCTCAGAATATTGTTGAATTCATGGGCCAGCCCTCCGGTCATGGTGGCCAGGGTGCGGCGTTTGCCCAGTTCCGCCAGTTCCTGTTGCAGTGCCTTGAGCTTTTTCCCCTCCATCACCCGCTGGGTGACGTCGCGTCCGGAACCGATAAAAAACGCCGCCCCTCCGCTCGGGCGAATCAGCCCGGCCCGGCACTCGAGCCAGTGACGCGCTCCGTCTTTCGCCAGGACCACAACGGTTCCTTCAAAACTGCCCCGGTTGATCAGCGGATCGAGGTATTCGCTTACGAATCGGGCCTGTTGATCTTCGCTCAGGAATTCAGTGATCGAACGCCCCACCACCTCCGCGCAGTCGTAGCCCAGGATTCTGGTGACCGCGGTATTGACCGCCAGCAGTCGGCCTTCCAGGTCGTGGGCGAAAACCAGGTCGGGAATGGCCTCGAGCAGCGTTTCCGCGGTGGTGACATCAACGGCGCCACCGTTCCGACAGACCGGGGCGCGATCAGCGCGGGCGCCGCCGGCCTGGTCCGAACTCGGATCGGGTCCCTGTCCGCGCGCCCCGGATTGACGGCGGGGCGGTCATTATCGGTATTTGACATCGGCGGTACTCGATACTTCATGACTGATGCCATGGACCACGGGGCCCTTGCCCAGCGCGTGGCGACCAGAGCCGCACAAGGCTGCGCGGCAAACGCTATCACTGGACCATCTGCTTACCTCGATAAGGGAAATAAATCAATAAAATTGATGGGGACCCGAATACTCGAAAGAAGACCCGACCAGTTACGGGTCAGCAACACAGGATCTCGCCACCGTAGGTCGGATTGCGACCAGCGGAAGCTGCCTGACGATCTTGCCGCCGTGGCCTCTCCACAACCGTCGGGGAGCGCCGCGCGCACCCTGACCTTCCGTTGTGATGCACCATTCGGCGGCCATTGGCTTGTTGCCGAGGTCCCGTGTGGCGCTCGGATGATGAGGTTGCATTGTCGAATATTCGGATGGTGACCACATCGGCTCCGGGGAAACGCGGCAACTCAGTTGAAAATTGGGAGCGAACCCGTTGGTCACCTATCCGAAGGGTCGGCAGGCACGCGCTCATTATCATTCAACCGAGCGCACGGAGAAGCTGTCGGCACTCGCGGTCACGGGTGGCATCATGCAGAAATGCTTGTCTCGCGGTGGAAGCGGCATATAATGGCGCCGCCGTTGGCGGGAGAACTCTGAAAACCGCTGGGGCGTGGCCGGAAACGGCTGCCCGACGGGCGGGCGGCCGGGAGCATGCTCGCCGACTCGGTTCAGCCCGAGAATCGACCTTTATACTCGTTGCGGATGAAATCCTTCACTTCGTGAGGACCCTTTCCTGGGAGTGCGGGCATCTTGCCCGCATTTGGTAATGAAAGTTCTCATCCTAAACTGGTATGGGAAGCTCAATTTTTTAGCCCTTGGCCGAATCAACATCTGAAGGATCACACCCGGACCATGACCTCGCTCCTGTTGCTAACGATTCGCGCCCAGCTTCTAGAAGCGGTGCAGTCGGTTCTGACCGCCGATGAGCACCTGGACCAGGTGGTGAAACCCGACCACCTGCTGCGGGAGTTCCAGAAGAAGCGTCACGAAGTGGTGCTCATCGATCTGGATTCCATCGCCGTTTCCGGGGTCAGGTGGGCGGCTGACGAAGGCCGAAGCCTGATGGGCCAACTGAAGCGGCTCTTGCCCACCGTGCAAATCGTCTTGCTCACGCCGCGCGACCGGGTCACCGATGCCATTGCCGCGGTGAAGGCCGGCGCCAGCAGCTATCACAAGATCCCCATCAAGCCCGAGGAACTGCGCCACATCATCGACAGGAGCCGGGCAGCCCTGAGGGCCCTCGGCGAACTGGAACATCTGCGCGCGAACTTTGGCCGCGGCGATGCCCCCGATCTGGCGCGCAGCAACAGCGAAGCCATGCAAGGCATTTACGAACAGCTCCGGGCCGTGGCCCCGACCCGGGCTACCATTCTGCTGCTGGGCGAGACCGGCACCGGTAAGAGCCTGCTCGCGAAACTCATCCATCGGCTCAGCAACCGTGCGGAAAAGCCTCTGATCAGCGTGCATTGCGGGGCGATTCCCGAGGGTCTGGTGGAAAGCGAACTGTTCGGCCATGAAAAGGGGGCTTTCACCGGAGCCATTCGGAAAAAACTCGGGAAATTCGAAATCGCCCACGGCGGCTCCATCTTTCTCGATGAAATCGGCACCATTTCCGCCGCCGTCCAAATCAAACTGCTGCAGGTGCTGCAGGAACAGACCTTCCAGCGGGTGGGGGGGGAATCCACTCTAGTCGCCGATGTCCGGGTACTGGCCGCGACCAATGTGGATATCGAAGCCATGGTGCAACGCGGCGAATTTCGCTCCGACCTGTTTTACCGGCTGAATGTCTTCGCCATTCGGGTACCGCCACTGCGCGAGAGAAGCGAAGATATCCCGCTCCTGGCGGATCTGTTCTTGAACCAGCTCAACCGGCGGTACTCAAAAGACATTGCGGGGCTGCGGCCGGGGGTGCTGGAGGCGCTGTGCCGGTACCAGTGGCCCGGCAACATTCGGGAACTGGAGAATGTCATGGAGAGGGCCTACATCCTGGAGCAGGCGGAAATGATCGGGGCGGATAAGTTTCCCCCGGAAATCGTCCGCGCCGCCGGCGCCCAGGTGCGGGTGCCGTGGAAACCGGACCCGGCACAATCCTTGGCCGAGGTCAGGCGGATGGCCGTGGCCCAGGCCGAGCGCGGTTATCTGGAAGAGGTCTTGAAGCTGCACGGCGGGCGGGTCAACCAAAGCGCGCTGGCGGCCGGGATCACCACCCGTCAACTGCACAAACTGATGAAACGCTACGACCTGCGCAAGGAAGGATTCCAACAGCCGCACCCCTGAAGCATATCGAATGGTCTCAAGAGATCCGCACCCGACAAGGAATGCCCATGGAGAACAGCTCAATGCGCTGTCGGGGGGCGGGTTTTGACCAGAATGCACTGGTGATCGCGCGGGGCGTAAAAATTCTTGAGCACGGCTTCGAGCCGGTAGCCCATTCGCAGATAGAAGCGGCGAGTGGACTTGTATTGGCTACGTCCTGAGGTTTCCACGTAGATCGCGCCGCCGCCTTGCTCCCAGATGATCTGTTCGGTGCTTTCCAGCAGGCGCCGGCCGATACCTTGGCCCTGGAATTCCGGGGCCACCGCGATCCAGTAGAGGTCGTAACCGGATTGAGTGCCGGCGATCGGACCATGGCAGGTATAGCCCACCAGGGTATCGGCGCGGTCCCAAAAAAGAAAATGGTAGCCGCTGGCCGATCCAAGACGTAGCCGCTCCTGAACCAGTTCCTGGGCGATAGCTATTTCTTCCGGAGAAAAAAAACCGGTGGCCTCGACCAGCCGCCGAACCTTTTCGATATCATCGGGCACCGCCAGGCGTCGGGTGCTGAATAGCGAGCGGCGATTGCCGATGACCGACGCCGCGGCTTCGGGCGCACTCGACGCACTCGAGTCGTATGGGGGCGTCGGTTCCAGGCGGAACGCGGGACACCGCTCGCTGGCTGGCGCCGCCCGTAAAATCCGCCGCACCACTTGATCGGAATCGAGGCCCGCCTGCGCGGCTGCCGCCATGAACCCGGCATCGGCAGCGAGACAGGGATTGGCGTTGATTTCCAGGACCCAGGGGCGGCCGTTGCGGTCCACCCGGAAATCGACCCGGGCGTAGCCCCGAAGATCGAACAGGCGCCAGCAGCGGCGAGCCAGGTCGGTGAGGGTTTCCAGGAGCTTGCGGTCTTCCCGGCGGATTCGGAAGGAGCGGGGGGTGTGTTGGTATTCGAAGGAAGAGGCATCCCATTTGGCGCGATAGTCGACGATCCTGGGCTTGCCGTCCGGAAAATCGGCGAACAAGATCTCGGCCGGGGGCAGCACCAACGGATCTCGGTTATCCCCCAACAGCGCCAGATTGAATTCGCGCCCGTCGATGAAGCGCTCCGCAAACACCTCGCCGGCGCCTAGCCCGGCTTGGCGCTGCAGCGCCTCCACCAATTCGCCCCGATCGGCCGGGGTGATCAGCGAATCCTCGAACAGGCCCACCGAGGCGTGTTCCCACACCGATTTGATCAGCAGCGGCACGCCGAGTTCGGCTTCACCCGCACGGCATTGGGTCAGGGTAAAGCCGGGCGGCGTCGGAATCCCGACTGAACCCAGCCACTGCTTGGCCAGCACCTTGTTCGAGGTGAGCAGTAGGGCTTCGGCGCCGGCTCCGGTATAGGGCAAGCCCAGATGGTCCAAAAGGGTTGGCGCCAGGTGGATGAAGCGGCCGCTACCGGCGACCGTTTCCACCAGGTTGAAAACCAGCTCCGGGGCGGCTTTCAAGATGCGATCCCGCATCGCCGCCAGGTTGAGTTCGAAGGCCATGAGCCTGGTGCGGAAACCAAGCCGTTCCAACGCCGCCGCGACTTCCCGGGCCTGCACCAGGGTATCCTGTTCGTCCGGCGGGGCCTGTTCGGAAACCGTGGAGTGGAGAACCAGGATCGAGGTCATTGCAACCATGCGTCGCGTTTGCCGAGCGCGGCGATCGCGACCGCTGAAGGTGCGGTCGGGTGATCCCGCACCTGCCGGTGCGGTTCGGTCCTGGCCGTCGCCGAGGCCAGGATTTCGCCGATCAAATCGTGGTAAGTGATCCCATTCAAGGTGCAGAGAATGGGCAAATCGGAATGCTTTGGATGGAGCCCAGCCAGGGGATTGATTTCGATGAAATTGGGCACGCCGTTTAGGTCGACTCGCAGATCCACCCGCCCGGCGTCCCGGCAGCCCAGGCCCAAATAGGCCCTCAGCGCAATGGCGGCCGCGGCCCGGGCGGCGGCGTCGTCGACGCGCCGATAGATCACGCGCTCCTCATAATTTTCCTTGTTGGCGTAGGTGTAGCCGGCACGATCGGCGTTGTCCTTCAAGATGACTTCCATCAGTCCGACACAGCGGGCGGAGCGGCCGGTACCGACCAGCCCCACCGTGAATTCGCGGCCGGGGAGAAAAGTTTCCACCAGCACGCCCTGGCGGAAATCGCGCAGGAGTTCCGCGCAGCGCCGGAACAGTTCACTCGGATCGCCGATCTTGGAACCGGCCGTGATCCCCTTGCCGGTGCCTTCCGCCACCGGTTTCACAAACACCGGGTAGGGCAGGGCCAACTCTCGCAGATCACCGAGGTCTTCGATGACAACGAAATCCGGGGTGGGGATGCCGAGCCCGCGTAGTACCCGCTTGGTCATGCCTTTGTGCAGGCTTAGGGCCATCACCAGCGGATCGGAAAAGGTGTAGGGAATGCCGTAGGCATCGAGCAGGGCCGGCACCTGGGCTTCCCGGCCGATGCCCCGGAGGCCTTCGGCGATATTGAACACCAGATCCCAGCGTTCCCCGGCCAGGAGCCGCGCCATGAGGTCCGTGACCCGACCGATGCGGTCGGGGTCATGCCCCCAGGAGCGGAGTTCTGATTCGAGTGCATCCACCGTGTCGACTCGATCGAACTCCGCGGTTTCCGCATCAGACAGGCCTTCGGCCAGGTAGACGTCGCGGAGATCGAAGGTCATGCCAATCTTCATCGCGGTGCTTCCTCCCGCGGCAGCGCCTGGGCCGGCGACTGACCCTGCTCGGCGTGATCGGCCCGCGGATCGAAATACCTGAACTCGCGGCCTTCGTAGTTGCGCAGAACCAGGTCGGCACCGTCTCGCCCCTTCACGTATTCGGGAAGCAGGGGGATCTTGCCGCCGCCGCCGGGAGCGTCGATCACGAAATTGGGCACGGCGTACCCCGACGTGTGCCCGCGAAGCGCCTGGATGATTTCCAGGCCGGACTGAACCGGCGTGCGGAAATGGCTGGAGCCGGTGATCGGATCGCACTGGAACAGGTAATAGGGACGTACTCGGACCCGCAGCAGCCGGTGCACCAATTCGGTCATGGTTCGAGGGTCATCGTTGATCCCTTTGAGCAGCACGGTCTGGCTGCCGAGCGGAATGCCGGCGTCGGCCAGTCGATTGCAAGCCATGGCGGTTTCCGGCGTGACTTCGTCGGGATGAGTGAAATGCAGGCTCATCCAGAGCGGATGAAAACGGCGCAGCATGGCCGTCAGCTGTCGAGTCACCCGCTGGGGCAGTACCGCCGGCACCTTGGTGCCGATGCGAATGAGTTCCACATGATCAATCCTGCGCAGGCGCGACAGCAGCCACTCCAGGGCTTCATCGGGAAGCGTCAGGGGATCGCCGCCGGAAATGAGCACATCGCGGACGGCCGGAGTGCGTTCGATGTAATCAATACAGTTCTGCCAACGGCTGCGATCGAAGGGGAGATTCCGTGCCCTGCCGACCAGTCGCGACCGGGTGCAATAGCGGCAGTAGGTGGAACAAAACCCGGTGGCCAGAAACAGCACTCGATCGGGATAGCGATGAACCAGGCCGGGCACCGGAGAATGGCTGTCTTCGCCGAGCGGATCATCGGCTTCACCCGCCGAGCCACAGAGTTCGAAACGGGTCGGTACCACGCAGCGCCGGATCGGATGGGTCGGGTCCCGGCGATCGATCAGACTGGCATAATAGGGCGTTATGGAAAGCGGCAGCGCATCGCCCCCGGCTGCAAACGCCGCCAGTTCATGCTCGGTCGGCTGAAGGATTCGCGTCAGCGCGTTCAGGCCGCGGATTCGATGCTGAATCTGCCAGCGCCAATCGTTCCACTGGGCGGGACTGGCGTCCGGGAAAAAGCGTTTCTTAAACTCACGGGATTGTGGGCTGATCGCGAATTTGGGCGGGGTCCTCCGGCCGGATCGGTCGAGCAGGGCAATCGTGGACCACTCGACACCGTCCCCGGACTCTGGAGGTTCGTCGGTTTGAGAATCTCCTGTATCTTGGGCCTCGAATTCCGCATAGGCCATTTCAGCATTCCAGGTATGCCGCACTTCCATCTAATGGACTCCTTCCACTGGCAAATGCCGGACCCGAGCGCCCGGCCGTGTTCGTCAACCCCACTCGGGGCACCGCTTTTCAACCACCAAAACGATCAAGATAACTGACAGGCAAACCACGGCTTCCTCGTCTGTTGAGGTTGCTGGGACCTTCTGCATCCACCCAGACTCGATCAATCGCACCCATGAAATGGGCGAATTACTGCACCTGGCGATATTTTTCAATCTGAATCAGGGGAGCGCCTTCGCCCTCGATCAAGGTCCCGGTCACTTCAATCCGTTTCTTGTTCAGTTCGCTGAGATCGGTCCCTTCCAGGTCGTATATCTGACCTTCCTTGGCCACCAGTATCGGGACTCCGTCTTCCAACTCGATTATTCCCACCACCGTTACCCGTTGTTGCGCTTGAAGGGCAACCGCCGAACCCATCGCGGCAACGAACACAACAAGGACAAACAATGCCAGCAGCCGCTTATTCATCCCCAGCGCCTCCCTATTCATTGGTTTTCAGTTGCACCACCCGCTCCAGTGAAACCAACGGCCGCCCCATATGGATGCCAATGGTTCGTCCTTCAATCCGTACCCGTTTGCGCAAGGCCTTGGCGAGGCGGGTCCCCATCCCGGAATTCTTCACGATGACCTCCTCTTCGCCGGCCCCCAGCACCGCAAAAGATTGAATATGGTCCTCGCCCTGCCACTCGAAGGGAGTCACGATCCCTTCTAGTACCATTCGGTCTTTGTTGTCCTTGCGTCTGGCCACTATCCACTCCTTTGGTTGAACATCCCGCGCATTTCCATAGGCACGAGTCGTACCATCACGGGGATCGTCTAACAGGTTGAATTCATTGATTGGAATAGGCAGGGAGCAGGAACCGCGGGTTCCTGTTTTTGCGGCACCAGAGGCAAAACCAAGGCCCCATGCGGAATCGCCGGCTTAGGGGGCCGAGAAAACCACTCGCGGCGTCACCTGAAATTTTATAACACTCTAGAATTACTAAATGGTTTTCATCGAGCTGGAGATCATTGAGAGAGGGTGAACCAGGAGTTCACATCGCACGGAAAAAGGAACCAATAGTTCCTTTTTCCGTGCGATGAATGCGAATGCCGTGGCTTGGTCGGTTGTTCCCGCACCCGGGATCGAACCGCGGGCATCCTGCCGGCCGCGTTTCTGATGCGCTCACGGTGGAGTGGCGCGCCGACGCGGCGCTGGAACGGCCCAGATCAGGTTCAAGAAAGAGCGGCAATAGTGCAGGGGATCGCCCGCATCTGGGTGGTGCCCAGGATCGGGTCGGTTGGACCGTCCATGGAAGTGAGCCGGTTCAGATTGGCCAAGTCGCCGGCGTTGGTGTCACCCGCCGCGCCCGTTTCACCCGGTTCAGGTTGCGGCCGCCACCAGCCGAAGTCCGCATAGACCACCCGTGGATCCATGGCTTCGATCAGATGTGCCGTCTGCACCACGCTGCCGTGCATCGTACTGATGCGCACCAGTTGCCCCTCGTTAACGGCGAACCGGGCGGCGGTCCGAGGGTGCAGCAACAGCTGGGGCTGCGGATGGTGCTGGCGCAGCGAATTCAGATGCCGGTAGGCGGAATGGAAAAAATCTCGCGGCTTACGGCTGGTGAGAAGCAGCGGGAAGGCATCGGTGAGCGGTTCCGGCGGGACAGCTTGGGGGACCGGAGCGAAGCCCTGCTTGGCCAACACTGATGCGTGCAGTTCCACTTTGCCGCTGGGTGTTTGAAAGCCTTTCTCCCGATAGGTGGCATAGCGGGTCGGCCCCTTCAAGACGCCCCGTTCAGCGAACTGTTCGAAGCTCAAGCCGGTGGGACCGAGGATTTCCGCCAGCATCTCGTCAGGGTCGGCCCAGAATTCAGCGCCGAAGCCGAGGCGTTTGCCGATTTCACTCAAAATGACCAGGTCGGGGCGGCAGGCTCCGCGCGGTTCGACCGCCCGCGGTCGTGCCACCACAAAGCCGTGGGGCAGGCCGTAATGGCCGATATCGTTGAATTCAAGCGGCAGCGCCACCGGCAGCACCAGATCGGCCATGGCTGCAGTTGGAGTCATAACCTGCTCGGCCACCACCAGAAAATCCAGCCGCGCCAGCGCTTCCCGGACCTTGTCGGTGGCCGCGTAGGTGACCAGCGGGTTGGTGCCCTGAGTATAGAGGGCGCGAACCGGGTAGGGGGCTTGATCCAAGATCGAGCGGATCAGCATCCAACTGGGTACGGTGATGAGTTTCGGGGTGATGCCGAAATGCCGGTTCAGGAGCTTCTGCTGCCGGTCAGGAAACGCGGCCAGGCGAATGAATTCAGCCAGTCGTTTCAGCTTCGGAGCCGAGGCCCGGATATTGCCGCCGGGCTGCTCCAGGTTGCCGGTGACAGCCATCAGCAGCACCAGCGAACGGCAGGTCTGAGCGCTGTTGCGGCTGTGTTCGATGGCGTTGCCCCACTGAATCAGGGCCGGCCGGCTGCGGGCGTAGGCGCGCGCGGCGGCGACGATCTGTTCCTGGGCCACCCAGGTCGCATCGGCCACCACCCCGGGATGGTACGCTGCGACCGCCTGCCGTAGTTGGTCCAAGCCGACCGTCCAGTTGTCGACGAAATCCTGGTCGTAGAGTCCTTCCTCGATGATCACATGGAGCCAGCCGAGGGCCATCAGATCGTCGCTGCCGGGTCGGATCCGTAGCCAGTGATCGGCGCGCTTCGCCAGTTCGGTCTGGAACGGGTCGACCACCACCAGGTTTTGAGCCCGTTTGAGGCATTCCAGCAGATGGCTGCCGAGCACCCCTTCTTCGTTGGTGGCCAGCGGGTTGCTGCCCCAGACCAGAACGCACCCAGTGGGGTTGTCCAGATCGGCCACCGGAAAGAACCCGCAGGTCGCCATCGCCATCTGTTCCCGGGGCATGTGGCAAACATGCTGAGCTCCGGCCACGTTGGGGCAGTTGAGCAGGTTGGCGAGCCGCAGCATAACGAAAAATTCCGGTCCTTTGGGAGCGCCTTGGGCAAAGGATAAAGCTTCCGGACCGAACCGCTCGATGATGGTTTGAAAGCGTGCGGCGATTTGGTCCAGCGCTTCATCCCAGCTGATTTCATCCCAGCGCCCGGAACCGCGTTCGCCGCGGCGCTTGAGGGGTTGAGTCAGACGCTCGGGATGCTGCAATCGTTCCACCGCCGCCCGGCCCTTGTTACAGCAGTAGCCGTGGCTGAACGGATCGTTCCGATCGGGTTCCAACCGGGTGACGACACCGTCTTCCACCGTTACCTTGAAGCCGCAGCCGCCATGATCGAACCGGGCACAGTGAGTGGTCAATTGCTGTTGGGGCATGGCCGTTCCTTCTTATTCCGCCGCAAGGTGCGAGATGGCGTGATCGAAATTGCGGTTCAACCGGTTCATGTCGGCGGCCGCCTGCCGCAGCAGCGCCGCAACTTCGGTTTCTCCCAGCGTGTCCGCGCGTCCGGCCCACTGTTCAAAGGAATTTGCGTGCTCCAGGTTGTGTTCGATCCAGTGCTCGATCATTTTCCGCAATTTGTCGCGTTCACTCAGAGCACCGGTCTCACCCTGGTGATCGTGCCCGCCTGAATGTGAATGCTCATGCGAATGCTCATGCGAATGTTTTCCGCCTTGATCTGAACTCATGGAATTCCTCTTTCTCCGTGATGGTAATGGGGTTTGGTTGAGTGAATGTGATGGCACCAAGGAATGTTTGAAGTTATTATCACAACGCGCCCGCTCTGTCGATCAGCAAGCGGCGCGCGCCAGGTCAGCCGGCGCGATGCGGACCTGGAGGCCGGATGAAGCGCAGGCATAGGACGAGGCGGATGCGATGAATGAAGGAGAGACCACTGCCGATGGAGGGAAGCGGGCACGGGGCCGGCTTTCGGACGGACGCAAAAGACAGTCGGTCGAATGGAATGAAAACCTGGTGACCGACTACCGAGGGGATTGCTGAAGCGGGTTTCTGGACGCAAGTTTGCGTCTACGGTTCCTGCGGGCCGGCGCCGTCTTTCGCATTCTGATCGAGGCCGAGCAGTTGGAAAAGATGCGGCGGGTGGTGCTCCACAATGGCAGCGCGATCCTCGGCTCCAGCTCGGATGCTGAAGGGGTGACCCTCACCATCGGCCGCGGCGGTTCCCAATCGGATTGAAGAGGATGCGGCCTCCGACTATAATTATCGATCAACTAAATTTTGCAATACATTTGCAATACAGGAGAGCCATGGGGATTGGATATTTTACAAATCCTTGCATGTTGGAGTTGAGCATGGTCAAGAACTACAAAATTATCGTGGAAAAACATTCGGACGGCTATGTGGCCTACCCTCTTGGGCTCAGAGGCGTGGTCGTGGGTGAGGGGAACACCTACGAAGAAACATTGCATGACGTACAGTCCGCAATTGAATTTCACATCGAAACCTTTGGCCCTGAAGCGCTTGATGAGACATCTTCGGCATTGGAAGTGTTCGTGGCGGAAACCGGGGTCGCGGTGTGATAGCCAAGTTTCCCGTGGACGCTCCCATCGAGAATATCCTGAAGGCGTTGGAGCACCTCGGGTTTCAAGTGGTGCGAAGAGGTAACCACATCGCGCTGCTGCGTGAGAGCGGCGATGGGACAAGAACACCCATGACCATCCCGAATCATCGTAAGATCAAGGGATCGACCTTACG
>Ga0100398_1002837_pt1 | contig 14283 bp, 13 predicted proteins | sample CryGeymeta201522_FD_81568 | JGI IMG/M metagenome (GOLD analysis project Ga0100398, IMG submission 81568) | Groundwater microbial communities from Crystal Geyser aquifers in Utah, USA - Crystal Geyser metaG 2015-22 | ecosystem: Environmental > Aquatic > Deep subsurface > Groundwater | place: USA... | reverse complement strand
GTAGCAGCACAGTTAGACGCACCTGAACCTCTTCTCAACGGTGGCATCATGGGCCGCCGCCCATTCTGATTTTCGGCCCTCAGTTCCTCCAGCACTGCATATCCTGATTCCGGATCAGCAAAGTGCACAGCAGCTTCGTCTGCCTTGGCAATCCGTCGAGCAAAAATCTTGGCAGTCCGTGTATAATCTTGGGAGACATCACAAAGCTCTTCCCAGATCTCGTCTATATCGGCACCTCGAACCAGTAATCGTCGTTGGTGTAAGAGAACGGCTTGAATGGCACGCTTCTTCAGGTACGTTCGTTCTTCCCCGTGTTGCTTGGAACCGCGGCGTTCCATACCTCGACCACAGTCATTCCCTTCGAGCTGGACAAAGGCGTTGAGGACGCGCTGGGTATCGGTTCTAGGATGTTCGTAAGTGTCTTTTAGCAGGACCGTGAAACCATTCAATCTCCATGTCTTTGCAAACATTCGAGAGGCTTTCTTCAGGTCAAAGAACTCTTCTGGGTCCATCCATAAGATGTCGTCTTCTCGAGCTGGATAAACCCATTCTTTGCGCATTTCATCGGACCATACTAAGGATCTCTTCGCCTTGCGGGCTTGTCCCTTATGAAATAGGCAACTCCTCAATTTGGGTTCCTCTTCCTGTGCCATAATAAGTATGGAACCGCTGCGTGTTTTAATCGCCTGCTCTTCTGTGAAAGAGTATTAGATTTCGTAGTTTAATAGATGTCACTTGTGAGTCACTGCTATAATAACATAGAATAGTCATGTGTTCATCGATCGATGCTTAATTGCATGCTGGTGGTCGAAGCGCGGAGGGGAAGCAAAAAGACTGCAAGCATCAAATACCCCGAAAAATGTTTGGGACAAAACGATAGAACTACTGGTAAAAATAATTAGATTCCCCTTTTGATAAGAGGCAGTGCATGCAAACCCTAAAAAACAGGCATTCTGAAACGCGCTTTGTGACCCTTTAGAGCCAACAGCACCCCCTTCGGCAATAGCTACAAGTAGACTAATACTAGCTAGTAGTAATAGTAAGTACTAGTATTCCATTACTACAAGCAAGTAAATACAGTATACTGTTTGCACTAGCTATTGTTCAGACAGTCGCGATAATTCCATTTTAAATGGTTTTTCGGTTCAATTTCTTGTAACGACAAGTAGCTAGCCATCGCAGATTATTTGCTTCTAGGATTTCCTTGATATCTTCTTGTCAGCCAACTCTTCCCTTACTCTGTCCATCCCTGCCTGGCCTACCTAAAGTCGTGGAACCACCTCCTTTCTTTTTGACAGTTTTGGGCGCGTTTAGCAGATGCTCGACCGCTCCGCAAACACATTTTCTCCATTCTCCCTAGTATATACTGCCGATGTTTACCATACATGCATTTTCAAGGTTTTTTTCTTGATACAAGACACAACAGGAGGAGGGTCTCTCCTTCTCTGGGTGTGCACACAAGGAGGAGACTTGGTTGATAGGGTCACGCGAAAGTGCTGCTGAACGCCATTTCTTCGTCACGTCATGATTGCCTGGTGGGGCAGATGCAACCAGCGACTGCTTTCAATTATGGTACTTTAGCTCTAGACTGCTACTCTAGTAGGGGCCTACTCTACTCTTGCTTCGAGGAGTACCAGTACCTGGTACCACTAGTGCCTGTTACTGATTACTATAAGAAGACGCCACTCGAGGCCTAGCTTCTATCAATCATACTGTAACTTGATAGAAAGTACAAAATTTCTATACTCGGAATATATGACTGCATATTGTGTACTCGTACTCGTAAGCAATGATACTCGTAATGACTACTCCTACTGGTATTCACTCCGCCTCTTTCCTTCCAGTTTCCTTCTTCAAAACTCGGGCAACGGCGAAGGGTACCGTCTTGCCTTCTCTTACTAGTCTACTAGTCTAGTAGTTCTAGTAGTACTGTAGTAGACTAGTATTCAATTATTTTGCCAGCACACCTGCAGCAGTCTTAACTTCCCTGGCGTAATTATTCGACCGAGTAGGGTCTATTTTTTATCCACTTTGGAGGGTAGTGCCTGCTAGTTCCAGATCCTTCTGTTCCAGTTAAAACAAGTTCCCGGCCTTACCAGGCAGCCTTCAATATTCAATACTATCAACATCCTGCAACACTTACTGCTTCCTGCTGAGAGCTTCAGGAGTGGGTAATCAAGAGAATCAAGACCATGATACATCTAGACTCAATCACGAAACAGAAGAGCATCAACAAGCGGAAGCCACTGTCGCGTACTCGGACAATTGATGGAGCCTTTCCCCGACAGGAACTTGCAACAGAAACCGCCGGCGGAATCAGCAGCGATGCAGCAGACGATACAAAACCAAAAGTCAAGAAGAACTTACACGTGCGGTTCGCAGACGCTTCTGAAAATAAGACGCACGAATTTGACCGCATCGATCCTGAGACCGAGAAACTCTCTGACTACTGGGTCCTTCCGGACGAACTGAAAGAGATAAAAAAGACAGGTTTTTTGGCCTGTAACGAAGCCAAACGAACGGGTTTAGCTGGATTGTTGACGGAAATTTATGGGACAGCCAACGATAACGACACGCAAGATCGTTTAAATTATTGGTGCAGGATGGCTTCTGCGTGTAGGGGACTCGAACGATATGCTAGTGAGGAATTAAGCAAGCGGCGGATGGTGTATCGTAAGCGTGCCATTGTGTCCGTTTTAGAAGCGCAACAACAGCTCAAGAACGAAAAGGGAATCGACACGGCAAACGTGCTACGGCGTCTATCAGAAGCCTACACAGAACAATCGCGATTATTTGCAGAAAAGTTGGGCGCAGCTGATCACCAAGCTCTGCAAAACCTGGCGAACCCTACGCCACCGCCACCAATATCTCCAGAGTCTGTTGCCAAGGAAAAGAAATGGTCTCCCAAAACCAACGGGCGGAAATCACGCATGGAACGGATGAAGGATCGACATGAAAAAATGACAGCAGCACAAGAATCTGGGCAAGGGGACAATGTTTCATATCGACGGAACAATACGACCATGTCTGCTGTCGTATTGAAAAATCAAAGGTAGCTTGTGCAGGACAAGGGTGAATGTACAGTGGCACCAGTGAGATGTTGAGAATTCAATTTTCCAAAAGTTCATACAGACACAATGCGACGAAGAAAACCACCGAAGTCACGCTTGCAGGAGATCTGTAACAATATATTTCATAGTTTGGATAAGACGATAAACATTATAGATCTTCTGGACCAGGCAATGCGATGCAACGCTAGATAGTAGATGCCAAGATCTACCTCAAAAGTAGGAAGCACTCCCTGGTGCTTTGCTTGATGTTAGTTTTTTTTTCGTATTCTTTTTGCCCTATTGACGGAGACAATTAGCCAGAGATTTCATACTTCTTCAGACTGCCATTATCGAGTGTCCAAAGACTTCAAGAGTCCAACACGCGTTGACAAGTCCCTCGCAATGCAACACCTAAACAAAATGTCTGTCTGTGTGCGAATGTGCGAGTGAGAGTGTGGTTGTGCAAGTCTGTCTGTGTGCGTCTACATTCTGCAGGAAAAAATTAATTTTTTTCCCTGAATTAGAGTATTTTCTCCCTGATTGGTGTAGTTTTTCATTAAATTGGAGTAATTTCTCCCTTATTGTTGTATTTTTCCCTGAATTAGAGTAATTTCTCCCTGATTGGTGTATTTTTTCCCTGAATTGGAGTAATTTATCCCTGATTGGAGTATTTTCTCCCTGATTGGTGTATTTTTCCCCCGACTTCTCATCTCGCTGCAACATTATCTCTCTCACTGGTGATGTACAAATACTACTAGCTAGTAGTTTAGTAGTACAGTAGTTGTTTCTAGACTACTGCTAATCCACAAAAGGTTTGACCAAACTGGCGACTTCTTGAGCAACTATCACAACACCATTCATCTGCGGCTTGGCAACTTTTAGGATCTTAATTTCTTCGCCAGAAATACTTTGGATCCTGTTAAGCATTCCTCAACTACGAGGGCGAAGGTCACGAATCCAGCACGAGAGAATTTCCCGCTCTTTCGTGGAGATTCAAGTGGATAGATATATTTCCGAGACACCCAAAGTCGTTACTATGAGCAGTGGCTCTTCCGCAGCTAAGGCGGTCCAGGAAATGAATTATTTGCCTAAACTAGCATATAATGGTAAGTACACACTGACTTTGCACTAACCGAATGCTTTAACGTCTTCGACCAAGTGTGCAGTATGCAGCAGAGCGACTTTCTGCTTTCTCACATCGTACATCCCTTTTATCGTCTTACAGAAATTTCCAGTGGAAGAATTATTGGCCAAGGTGGATTTTCCATCGTTAGCGAGATCAATCATGTCGACTTGAATGAAATTAATGATACCAACGACGAACAAGCCCGATTGAGGAAGTTTTTTGCGGGTTCTGCCAATGACCAATCGCTTCAGCGTCCTGTCTTTGTCATCAAAAAATTGCGAGACGACTTACCGGAAGATGAACAGGCCAAAGGAATTGTTGATTTGGCAGTAGAGGCAGAATTTTTAGCTGTCATCTCGCACAATCACATTATCGTACGTACTGTTTGGTTGGTGGGATAATGGGGATTCTGTGTAAGAAGTGGCACCTATAATACCTCGCACCACAATGAACTCACCCTACCACAATCTTTTACAGTCAATGCGGGCCATGGCGAATTGTGACCCTCACTCTACACGATTCTTCGTCGTGTTGGATCGATTGGTGACCACACTGGATCGAAAATTCAATCAGTGGAGGAAGGTTGTAGGACAGAATTCTGGAACGTGGTGGGGCCCCTGTTGTGGCTACTGCTGTGCAAGAAAGTACGAACTCAATCAACTTTGGTTGCAACGACTTAGTGTAGTCCGGGACATTGCTAAAGCCATTGAACATTTGCATGGAGAAAAGATTATCTACAGAGATTTGAAACCAGATAATTTGGGTTTCAATGCAGCTGGCGAACTCAAGCTCTTTGATTTTGGACTTGCGAAGAGGCTTACTCCCGATTTGGCAACTGATAATGATTTGTATTTGCTCACTGGAAACACAGGAAGTTTGCGATATATGGCTCCGTAAGTACACGCAACTGCCCAATTTTGCTCAGTGCAGCTGCCGGCGATCGTTGAAGTTTTCTTGTTCTCATTTATCGTTTTTCGCTTTTCACAGTGAAGTTGCCATCGGATTGCCTTATAATACAAAGGCTGACAGCTACAGTTTCGGGGTACTTTTTTGGCAGATATGTTCGCTGACGACACCATACTCTGGCTTTTCAACAAAGATGCACTCGGAAAAGGTGGTACAACAGGGCTATCGCCCCAAGCCTGATTCCTCCTGGCCTACTACCTGGACAGTTTTGATGAAAGAATGCTGGACGAAAGAAGTCAAGGCACGGCCAGATTTTGTCAAAATCAGAAGGACTGTAGAAGATCAAGTCGTGATGTGGCAAGACGAAGAAGGTGTTGTCCCAACAAGAGGATCTGAGATCCGAGCCAAAAAGCGCAAGAAAGCTATCAAATCAGATCGACTAGACGTCGACACAAGGATATCCACTGATGAAGATGTTACGGCGAGACGCTTCAACACTACCATTGTCTAGATTTGCGACAATAAGTCCGGCCAGACCCGGACTTGCCGTCTTCAAACATTTCAACTTTTCTATGCTTTTATGAGGCACGTTTCATAAACATTCGAGACGCCCATGCCATAATATATTGTTACTTAAACAACTTGAACAGACCCTTGCGAGACAGCTTCAGCCCTTTGATTCTCCTTCTTTCATCCTCCTTAGCTTGTTGTACATGGCGGTCCATAGCCGCCTTTTGCTCTTCCTCTGTCTCTCTCTTGTAAATTGTGTTGCCAACCATTAGATCAGCGAACCGTTCCTTACTGGTTAGCAGCCACGTCTGCTCTGTCGTCAACCGTTCCTGAATTTTATTGTTCATACGGTAACGTAGAAAATCTGCCCAGTCGGGACCATCAACATCCAGGACGGTCAAGTAGGTATCTTCGAAGGCGGTGTGAGCCATGGCAAGACACCTTTGATTTTATTGAGTTGGAGAAGCAGACGTTAGAAAAGTATCAACAACAACAGCAACAGCATCCAATGTGTAATTGGCCAAGAGATCCTTACTTGAAATCGGTAACATCGTCTCCGAAAGGATCGTCAAGCGTAATAGCAATGACCTCCAACCCCATGAATCCATATGTGAGTAGAAAGATTGCAAAACAATGGGCGAAGCAATTGCTAGGATCTCTGGTCATGACGAGCGGGACCGTATAGAGATAGAGAAAAAGAAAGGTACGCGACATTTGCACCAATGGGAATGGAACTGGAGTTGAATTAAATCTTCGAATGCCACTAAATGCGGCAATGCAATCGTCCACGGATGCCAATAACTTCAACTCTTGTGGCATTTCCAGTGGTTCCGGCAGGCGTTTCGTGTGTTCGGCGATCGATTTTCGTATCAGTGAACCCACCAAGGTTGGAACCCTGATGTTTTCCTCGAATTCGCACCGTGGGTGCATTGCATAATGGCTATTCTGAGGATGGTATAGTAGATTGTTGATTACAAAATCCAATTCAGGTCCATTCAATTCAGGAAATTTCCAGTTGGGAATACCGTTGGTGGGATAGTCCAAAATGCCCATGGCAGTTCTTAGGAAAAGCATGGATCGATAATTGACCTGTCCAATTCAAAAAGGTCAACTTGGATGAGATCATTATTCGTTGTGAAGTTCAATACGTCAATCACACAGTACATTCCTTTTCGGCATACCTCTGCTCGCCATTCTTTCGATTTCTGGTCCTGAAATTTTGCCGTCATGATGCAAACATTCTGTACCAGCTCTCGGCTTTCTTTGTACATTTCTCCGATGAAATTGCGTGCCTCATTGAATCGCGACAGCGCCATGGTCACGCGAGATACAAAAAGAAACGCCACCACGAATTTTATGAACTTGTGTCCCTCCATGGACAGGGAATACTTTTCTCCCTTTGGATCTATCAAGTACAGCGCGATGACAAACATGACATTAAGAATGCAAAATGGCATCACTTCGGGCCATGCCGAGCCCAACCGCTGAGTCAAAATGCTCCAATGATTTTCCGAGTCATAAACCACAGTGTAGAGAACTGGCGGTTCTGTCTTTGGCTTTCGCAGGTTCTTCCAATTTGGACTGAAGAATCCCATGTTGTAATACCTTCTCGTCTACTCTTCGCATACAAACACTTGAGAATTCTTCGTTGTTAGAAAACTTTTCTGTTGCAAATCGTAAAGCGATAGTTGAACCCAACGTCAATGCAATTGATGATTCGTGAAGTGGGTAAGGGAAGTTATCAAGAATAATTAGCCACGTGAGATGTGAAAGGATGGAGTAAGCCTCCCTAGAGTCTTCTGTCTGCTGAGGCTGAGGCGCGCGGCTGGATGCTTTGCTAATTGCTAATGGCGAAGCTCTTACCAATGCCTTGGTTAATAATGGTGGTGCAGAGGGCTGGATAGCTTGCAACTGCTATTGCTGACTGATATTTAGAATACAGCACGTAATAAATAATATATTCTCAATGCTTGCCAGGATCATCAGGAATGCCAGCTACGCTGTGGTGATCTGTGATGAAGCAAAGCCATGCATAGTACCGTAAAGTAGCGTTTGTTTTCTTGGAGATTCCTCTCCAGGATCATTGTAATGTACTAATATTAGGGTTGAAGGTAGCGCATACTAGTAATAACAACTGAAAACCACATCCACACCTCATACCGCAGTACTGAAGGAGGAGCTACCCAGCTACTAGCTACCCTATTCAATAGAAAGCAGTTGCAAAGTTAACCGAACACTGGATAAATATTCATCCCACCCAAAGAGGTGCAACTGCAGCCAATATCTTACATCACATGCAATCGTGCTTATCGGCACCCGCTTTCAAGATTCCTCTTTTAAAAAGTACATTCTGAGTTCTGAGTTCCCCCGCCATATGCCCCGAATTGCAGGAGTAGACGATCAAAATCTTTGTGCATCAAAAGCATAAGTAGAGCCTGCACTTGAGCAAAGCGAGCTCTTGCGCGCTTAGTTCTACGTGGTCACCAAAAGCCGTCCAGCCTGCAGATTATTGTCCTTTGCTTTTACCGTCACAAGAAAAGAAAGCTTTCGATCCTCTTTATGAATAATGAAGAAAAAAGTCGATTCATTAATCAACCTTTTCTTTTTCAGGGGTGCTGCTTGCCGACCATGACCACCTACCTCCTGTCCACATTCCCGCCCAGCAATCTACTCAGCACTCAGCAGCAACACCGGTTGCTGGAATAGTTCGGATGATACTTAATTTTCTTGTCTCGTTTTCTCTTTTCTGACTGATCATTTTGGATAATTTACTGGCAGACATGTTTCTGACATCATCGTCATCCAAAGCGATGATTCGATCTCCTGCTAGGAGTGCGTTTTTTAGTACGGATGCATCTCTCAAATTGTGCACCAATGGTGGTCCATCGTCAGCGACTGAATCCTCCAGGACGACCCCTAATTTTCCCGCGGGGGCGTAGATTTCTATAAGCTCTTCTTTTACTATCGCTGATGATGGCGCTTCATCGTCCCTAGAAAAGCGTGGAAAATTAGAGAGATAAGGGGAGGTAGATAAGTCTGATAAATTTTCAACCATTCGTGCGATGTCAAATGTCAACAAAACACCAGGGACCAGTTTACGGGTTTACGCACCCTTTGCTTTCTGCGGTTTCCATGGGCAGTGATGACGGTGATTTTCCTGTTACGGTACTACTAATGGCCACAGTTTTCCGACTCGGAACATCCCCCCATCGTGTCAAATAATAAATCGCCCCGAGCACCATCAAGACAAAACCAGTGGAACCAACGACAATGGCAACCAGAATAGTCGGTTCTAATTCGTCATCAACCGAGCTTTGATCGCTCATAGTGATGGTTCAATTTATTTGTTCGTACTGTTAACTTGCTTGATGAAGTCGGATGTACATATGTACTGTATCAGACAAAATTGGTAGAGGTGCAAACCTCTGTGCGAGAAAATTGTGCAGAGTATACACAAACAAAGGATGCCAAGATAAGTTCAGCGAATGCTTGGTTAATGTAATGCAACTTAATCAACCGAATTGCGCTTTCTTTGATTTATAAATTGGCCAGTCCTGCCTGTGGACACGCTTTCTTTGACGGGGCTGGTCTTCACTCAAATCAAGTGTGAGCTACAACGAAAAACACCAATACTACTGTACTCTGTGCTCGTAAACTGGGGTCGGGGAAATTTTTTTGTGAGGTTTGCACCTCAACGTTTGGTACTACGGTGCCTGGTACACAAATCAAAACTGCCGTCTGAAACTGTTCGATCGCACATTGGCTCTCAATTTTGACGTCAAAACCAGCAATAAATCTATTCGCTAATAATACTACTACTCCGTAGCTATTAGTCTAGTAGACTACTACTTGAGTACTGCTAGCTAGTATCATTACTACTACTACTACTACTACTACTACTACTACTACTACTACTAGACTACTACTGCAAAAAGCCGAGTAGCTACAGTACCAAAAAATAGTCTACTCAGTAGCAGACTAGCTACAGTAGTAGTAGTACAGCCAGTATGTACTACTATTCATAGAGTAGTACATCAGTATGATTGAGCGCGAGACACTCTACTTCTAACGATTGAATTATTGTTAACACATGAAAACAGCATGAGCATACAAACAAACCGTTTCCAATATGCTCGGACACCATGATCTCCGGAATATCCGCCGTATCTGCCATTGCAATGTGGTTGAATTCCGTATAAAATATAGAAGCGCTCTCCCTTGCCAGTATATGTTGTATATTCTTTCCGGAAAACTTCTAAGGACGACAGCAGCACAACAGCACAACCACTATTACTCGAAAACGATGCAGGCAGCTGCTGCTGACGCCGAAGGAAGCAACGACGACAATAAGAAACGACGCTCTCTTGTAATCTATTGATGTCATGTATTTGAAGTATGGAGTCAAAAATCAAACCGATCGAAGATGCTACTCAAAAATTTCCCTCGTCAAAGAAAATAAGGTGGTCTCTTGATTTGGTCTTTATTCTTGATCATGAAAGGTGAAAGGTGCAAGATTCGTCCCTCCGTGCAGATTCAGGTTTCAGTGATAGCCTGAGTGATACTGCCACCAAGATTCTGGAAGCCACGGGAGTAGAGTTTTGAAGCTGTTGATGTGTTTGGCTGATGATTCGATTCGACAAGGAGTCAAGAGTCAAGAAGTATTCGCAATGGTCGACGTTTCCTCAGTTGCTCAGTTGTTGTACATCAACGAAGAATTTATTGGTGACAGCGATAAGTGATATAGCGATCTCGTGATCACTACTCTATATTCGAGAATGGGGAGTTGAAACTAGCCTCCAGTCTTATTGGAGTAAGAATGAAAAAAAATCGATGCACTCCTCATTCTAGCAGTTGATAATAAAGGATTTAGTTGAATGTTGAATGGTACCTGCAATGGCTGGTAGATATCTAGAGAAGCTGGTAGGTGTGCAGGCGATCCAGAGAGGTTCGATATGTACGACACAGCTTGCAACGATCTCAGGGCCGAGAGCAGAGTTTGTCTCATTGTCTCATTTGCCATCGTTCGTCTCGTCCGTTGAAAATATATTCACTGAATAGCGCAGATACATCTGGGGCGCGAAAATTCAGCCTGTTGATCTACAACTTTCAGTGGTTCTTTGCTGGGCTCTATAGCAGTCAACGTATTTAGATAGCTAGATTTTTTAGATGTGAGTACTGTACCTATGCATCTAATAGCTCTCGTGGAAACAACGCTAGCTATCTTTTGCCTATCATTCCAGAAGTAGCAAAGAAGTTATCCATGTCCTCAGCTTGCACTGCACCGCACCCTAATGAACAACCCGAAGCTATCTGAAGTCCCTTTCGTTGTCCTCCCGGTACAGAAACAGAAACATCGTGCTTGGCAGAGGAAAGCAACAACGGAAAGCACGAAGATACCATCAGAAAGGCCAGGAAGAAAACATGAAGCACAGATGCACCTCGACAGCCTCGCAATGCTGTAAAACGACAACGCACCTGGCGTGAAAATTTAATGTTAATTAAAAGTCGTTGGAGTACAGAAAGAACCATAGTGAATGAAATCATGTTCCCCCCCTCACTTTTCTTTTCTTTAACACAGAAAAATTTCATCTGCCCACAAAATAGCAGCTTTTGTCGCTTTTCCAGATTTGTCTCACAATCAGGTATCGTTTCAAGAGATTGCAACGATTTGAGGAAATAGGAAATGGAGAAACCAACTGTAGGCGACCTGGACGAAAGCACTCCTCCCATGGAGGTAGGAAGCACCGATTTGGACGGTGATGCTGGTGGTGGCGTGGCCCCCGATACCGTACCAGAACCTGAGGAAGAAGCGAACGTAGAGGAAGGACGCGGTCCTCCCGGATATTATCTCCCGCCTGATTCTGCCGGAAATCATCCCTCTCCTTCCTCAGGCCCGCCACCGGAAGGATATTACGGATACCATCCTAGTGGTCATCAGGATCCCTTGTCAAGAGATGCGTACTATCATTATCCTAGCTACCACCATCAGCTCCCTCCTCATCCTAGCTACCACTATCCTAGCTATCACCAACACCGGCGATCTCCTCCTTCAGCATCTCGAAGTAGTGCTCGCGCCTTTCCTGCCACTCCTGCTTCCAACAGTGAGGTGTCCAGGGATGTACATCGCCAGAAAATTTCTCCAAAATCGGCTCAATCGACACCTAGCAGCACTCCTGGCACAAAAACCCAACGTGGTCTTCGACATTTCAGTATTATGGTCTGCAAACATGTGGAAGAACAAAAGATCACTACCTATAATCAAGTGGCTGACGAACTCGTGAGACAAGTACGCGAAAGTTCAGTACGCAAGGGGAAATTCGACGAAAAGAACATCCGTCGCCGTGTTTATGATGCGTACGTTTATTTCGATTGCTTGCATGAGTGTTAATTTCCCCGGTGACCCACCAAACTCACATAATTCTTCCCTTAACAGCTTGAATGTCTTGCTGGCCATGGGAATCATCAGCAAAGACAAAAAGGATATTCTCTGGAGAGGTCTGCCAAATGGACCTTACATTGTGGGGGATGAACCGACTTCAACACCCTCCTCTCCACCAACAAATAATGAAGAAAGAGCGGAGGATGCCGGTACAACGACACCTCCTGCTGCTGCTGCGGATGCCGATGCATCTGACAAACCCGCCGCCAAGCCGATCTACACAGACGAGAGTGAATATTCAAAGGACGAGTTTCAGGCGATGGAGGAAGAACGGAACTACCTCCAAGCAGAAGTCAAGCGCAAGCAGGATTCCTTGCAAGAACTTCTTACACAGCAAGTGTGCTTTCATAATCTCGTCGTGCGCAACCAAAACCTCGAACACCCTCGGGATGGCGGGCCACCTTCAATACCACCGGAAGATGAAAAGATTCCGTTGCCGTTCATTATTTGTAACACAAAGCCGTCTGCTGTTGTGCAGTGCGATATGAACAAGGACAAGACCGATGTAATGTTTGAGTTTGACAGTCCGTTTGAGATCAATGATGACAATACTATCCTCAAACGCATGAAAATGTAAGTTCAGTCATGACATCGACTGGTGTGCCGCAACTACGACATTACTTTTGCTGATACTCTTTCTGATTTCGTTAATGTACGCTACAGGGACAGAACCACGGCACTTGTTTTGTACGACATGGTACCTGAAGATATGTATGATTATTGTCACGATGCTGGTCTATTCAATTCTGTATTGCTACCCGGGGAAGATCCTGCTTGCGTCCAGCGTCGCGTCTATGCACTTCCTCCCCCTCCTACAAACTACCACCCCCAATACGAACATGCTCACTATCAATATTGAGCCGTGTAAGTGTTACGTCCCTTGACTGCAGAACTAACATGCTGTAGAAGGTACGCTATTGTTGAGGAGAGCGTCAATGCTCTGCACCTAGCTAGCTGTTCGCTGCCTCATAGGGAGAAGATTGGTTATCTCTCCTTTGCTCGTCATCTGGGAGGGGTCTACTATGTTCTACGTTGCCAGCTGAGATTGGGAGAATATCAGTAAAATGTTTTGCGCTACACCTGTTGGGGCGCAACCAAATGAAGTAAAACTCAGATTTGATACTGTACTTCCAAGATGGTCACCCGTAGACTAGATAGTGATTAAAATAGGTATCTGTAGATACAGTAGAGATGAGGATTTTATTGACAAGTACCTGGTACCTGGTACGCACTCGTCTTCATCAAAAGCAAGCTAGTAGAGAAGTAGTACCCGAGTAATAGTAGTAGTAGACTACTACCATAGAACTAGTAGTAGTAGTACGAGTACTACTCTAGCTAGCTGTAGTACCAGTAGCAGCAAATAATATTATTTCCTGCACTAGTAGTACCGTAGTATTGGCTTCTTTTCTTTTTTGTCCCGTACTGTCCAGCTTTCTCGAAGAACAGGAGCAAGCTGCAGGCAAACTGGATCCAGAGGCTCGTCACACCTCCACGTCAACATAGCTAGCTACCAGGTACCTGGTAGTAGAGTACCATTGCTACTACTAGTACCTGGTAGTGCGTAGAAAAGCTCGAGAGCAAAAAAAGCTTTTGAGGCTTGATATCGTGCTTTGTTAACAGGAATGTGGCTAACGCAGCCTTTCCCTAATACTAGTGTAGTAATTTCCAGTGGAGTTTAGCTCTAATTTGCTATTCCGAGGTGCGAAGGTGATATGAAATTTATAAGCAAAGAGTAGCTTCACTGTTTTGATCTATTTTCTGCTTCTATTTTGTTTAGTTCTGACGACAACATTCAACGTTTCTCTGCTAGGCAGTCAAGTAAGAGAACAACTAGGCCGCTGCAGCTAGGTTGGGCGTGTGCAACATCAGAAGAATGTTCTGAACTATCCCATCTACATCAGCCTTTTGAAAGGACTCAGGGCGAGCTCGTAGTTCCTTAATCAAGGCCCACAACTCTCCCAAGACCATCCTCGCTTTCCCAAAATGTTGAAGATGGTAAAATACAGTGGCTTGATTATTCAGAGCTGCAATCACTACATCTGAGCTCTTGAAGCGACCACTGGTGCAGCCCTTGATGTGTCGCAAGCTGACAATATACAAAAAAAGAGCTTTGTTGAGTGTTTTGCGGTCCTTGCTTCGCTGTTGGAATACCTGCGCCATGTTGAAAATAATAATGGCGCTACAGTACGCAGTTGCTGCCGGATCAACTGCTTGAGAATGATCAAAGGAAAGAAATCGCTCGAAAGTGAAGG
>Ga0100398_1002831_pt1 | contig 14320 bp, 15 predicted proteins | sample CryGeymeta201522_FD_81568 | JGI IMG/M metagenome (GOLD analysis project Ga0100398, IMG submission 81568) | Groundwater microbial communities from Crystal Geyser aquifers in Utah, USA - Crystal Geyser metaG 2015-22 | ecosystem: Environmental > Aquatic > Deep subsurface > Groundwater | place: USA... | reverse complement strand
TGGAAGATAAAGTCAGCCGGGAACGGATTTCTAAATATAGCGAAATAGAAAATCAGGAAACCAAAGATTTGCTTAAACTTGTAAAACTCAGTTGGGGTACGTAATTGGCGAAGTCAGGAAGATGCCTCGAGCGTGAGCTCGAGGAGTGCTTCACTTCACCGGGGCGCGCGAAGGGAGGTCGAAATTATTTTCGACTTACCTTTCATATGGACGCAGCATCTTGTCCATCCTCAATAAGCCTTATCTTTAAAGTCATAAAAGATAAAAATATCGATAGGATGGGTTCAATAGGAGTAGGTTGCACAATTGACAGACAAGTGAATGTCCGGATAAAAGAATATATCAAGTCTTCTATTTTCTTCAACGGCACGGAAATAAATCTACCCACAGTAGAAAGCGTGATTGATGTCTTATCTTCTAAACCATTATCCGTGGAAATAACATCCACTTTGCCCCTAGGTTATGGCTTTGGCATAAGCGGAGCATCCAGCCTGGCTACGGCTATTGGCATTAACCGTCTTTTCTCTCTTAAGAAAAGTAGGCTTGATCTTGCCAAAATCGCCCATCGGGCTGAGATCATAAACCGTACCGGCCTTGGTAGTATCGCCACACAAATTACGGGTGGATTTTTAGTTAAAAAAGAGGCTGGTCTTCCTGTAAAGACGAGCTTTTTACCATTTGTAGGCAAAAAAATCTATGCGGTGATAATAGATAAACTGGAAACTCCGAAAATCATTAGAAAAAGTAATCGTCTGCGTAGGATAAATACTGCAGCAGAGAAGGCTTTACGTATTATAAGTCAACATCCTAACATTTCCCTGGCAGATATTCTTGACATCTCATATAATTTTGCTAAGGAAAGTAACCTTCTTACAAATCAGGAATTAATCAAAGTGATTAATGAAATTAAAAACCAGAGTGGTCATGCAACGATGCTCATGCTAGGACAGGTAGCCATAAGTGACATTAAACCCAAATTAGATCCCAAATATCACATAGAAAAACTGACTATATCAAAACAGGTTGGGAATTTACAGTAATTCGCAGATGAAAATAAACGCGCCTAAATCACATCCTAGATATCTGTCAAACCTATATAGAGACAAACTTGCATATGGAGTAAAACTGGGCATTACTTCTCTTCAAGGGCTGACAGCGCATGGCAGGGGTGAAGCGTTTGATTATCTTCTGGGTGAAAAAACAAATGATTTTGCTAAAATAGCTATCAAGGTAGCTACATGCATGTTAATAACAGCAAGACATCCTGTCATATCTGTCAACGGTAATACTGCTATTCTGGCTCCTGCTGAAATCATCACCCTGGCAAATTTGACCAACGCAAGTATTGAAGTAAATCTATTTCATGCATCAAAAAAAAGAGAAAATAATATTGTCCATTATCTTAAAAAACTTGGGGCAGGTACCGTTCTTCTTCCAAATAAAGGAATAATTCCCGGGATTGACAGCAACCGAAGAATGATAAGTAAAGAAGGACAGAAGGATGCCGATGTTATTCTGGTTCCTCTTGAAGATGGAGACCGTACCGGAGCACTTGTCGCTATGGGTAAAAAAGTCATCGCTATAGATCTTAATCCCCTTTCAAGAACTGCCAAGAGGGCAAATGTCACAATTGTTGATAATTTAGTCAGGGTTATACCTGATCTGATATGCCAGGTGAAAATTATGAGAAGTTATAAAAAGGAGAAACTCATATCGATAATTGACAGTTATGACAACCATCTGGTACTGGAAAAGGCTTTAATATATATTGCCAGAAGATTAACATTGCTTTCCCGAAATTCGGACGTAATGGTATGATTATAATAAAGAAATGAAAAACCGCTTTTCAAAATTTCTGTTTTTAATAACAATATTGTCTCTCATTATAATTGCGCTGGTTTTTATCGGCGGATTGTTGCAAAAAAGGAAAGGAAATGAAAACACTACCGCTGAAGATAAAAGCGTCTTGGGAGAACAGATGGGCATAATCGGATCGGTACCTACGACCGCTTCTTCCTTAAACGTCCTTGTGCAAAATACTCTTGACAATACTAAAGAAACCGTCACTAAACAGGTAGTTGAGGTAGAAAAGACAATTCTGAAAAATATTGAAAAGGAAGTCTCTGACCTGACCAAATCACAAATAGACACTTTAAAAAGACAAATTTGCACTGACTGGGGAGTGATCACCCCTCTTCCTTCGCTTACCCCGTAATTAAGTAAATAGGAGTATGATAATATTACTTTGCTTCAAACTGACCCTCTTTAGTCCAGAAATTTTTCCCGTCAATATCTGCGTAGACCCGGAAAAAATATGCTCCGGGAGAAGCTATCTTTACATTACCGATATATTGAAGCGGAACATCAAATTTTCCGTCAGCAAATTCCTTGATATAATCCGTATATTTCGTATCTGACGGTTTTACCTTCTCACCCAGATCTCCCGGGTTTGATTCGAGACCAAAATAAACAGCAGTATGATTGATAATTGTAGAAGGACCGTCAATTCTCCAGGTAAAAGTGGCAATTTTACCTACTGTCGCTTCCTCTGGTGCACTGACAAGAGATAATCTGTATGAAGAAGGTTGAACCTCCAAGGAATATTCGTCAGACCAATAATCTTTGTCTTTGATGACAGCATGAACCCGATAATAATATTTTCCCGGGTTTGACAGGGTGATGTTGCCGATATATTGTAAAGGCACATCAAAATCACCTTCAACAAAATCCTTTACATATTCAGTATATTTCGTATCCGCTGCTTTTGCATCCTTACCCAAATCCCCGGGCTTGAAGTGGTCCCCAGATAAACTGTCGTGTGATGAATTTTCGTGGGCGGACCATCAATCCTCCACGTAAAAGTGGTAATGCCTCCTGCAACCACTTCGCTGGGAGCGTTCACCAAAGTTAATTTAAACTGTTCAAAAGGAGAGAAAATCGCTTTTATGGCTACCCATAGAAGAATAAGAACAATAATACCGCCTGCCAGCATCAGATATTTATTCGGAAGAGCCGGTTCACCGACCTTTTGTGTTTTTTCTTTATCCTCATGAATGTTTTCCATAATACCCTCCTTTAAAATGGTATTGCTTTAAGTAATGATTGTAATATTAAAATCAATATATCAAATGTTGAGTTTTTTATATATAAGGAATTTTTGTCCGACAGTCTAAACCTTACATAAACATTATTTTATGCCGTATTGATCGCATAACCATGTAAGCAGCCTAAGGACATCTGAAGTATCATGAAGGAAATACTCTGCTTTGGAACTGATTTTTCTACCTACCTTCACGGTAATTGTATCCTTTAACAAAAGAAAAGCATCCTCATCTGTAACGTCATCACCTAGATAAACTGACGATTGGGTTTGATTATGCTTCCTATACCTATCGAGTATATACTTACAGAAATATCCTTTATTCCACCTAAGCGCAGGAATAATTTCATAAACTTTCTTTCCAGAAATTACAGAAATTTCTTTTGTTTGTGAAAATACATTAATAATTTCCTTCATTTTCCATTTAAACTCGGATAAATCAGGTTCTTTCAGCAATCTGTAATGGATACTGAAACTTAGGCCTTTGTCTTTAATAATTACATCTTGATATCTTATCTCCTTTTTTATCTTCTTTTTGAGTACTTCAAAAACCTTGGAGGTTTTATTTGGCATTGGCGCACGACCATACTGATTTTCAATTAGCCATTCCAAACCATGACAACCTGCATAAATCACATTTGGTAATCTTATCTTTGTTGTCAGGTCCTTTAAGCTTCGCCCGCTGACAAAAATAAGCTTCATGTTGGGTTTTTTACTGAGTTCTTTTAACTTTTCACGTGTCTCTAGAGAAAGATTCGCCTGTTGAGGTGTTGGCTGAATTGAAGCTAAAGTTCCGTCAAAGTCCGTAAATAATAATAATTCTGAAGCTTTATTTAATCGTTTTTCAACAGTTCTTAAATTTGCAAAAAAGTATGGCATTATTAGACAAAGCTTACCATGGTTTTCAAAATCTCTGCAGACCAACGATAAATATTATAACTTTTTATAGTCTGATCCATCTTCTTCATCTGCCGTTTCTGTTCTGATTGGGGCATTTCCAGGCTCTTTTTTATCGCTTCTGCTACTTGTTCTGCATTGTATGGATTAACAATTATTGCGTCTCTCAACTCTCTGGATACACCGGCAAACTGACTGACAATAAGCACACCTTTACCATCATCTCTTGCGGAAACAAATTCTTTTGCCACCAAATTCATACCGTCATGAAGAGAAGTAACTAGACATACATTGGCCAGCCGGTAATATGAATATATTTCTTCATGACTGTGATGCCTTTTCAAAAGAATAATCGGTTTCCAATCTTTTATCTTGAATTTGTCATTTATCCTCTCTACTTCTTCTTCTACCTCTTTTGCAAATTCTTGATATCTTATGATATCACTTCTGCTTGGTGCGGCAATTTGGACAAAAGTAAACTGATTTTTGTAAAATGGGTATGTTTCTAAGAACATTTCCACCGCTTTAAATCTTTCCAGAATCCCTTTAGTATAATCCAGTCTGTCGACTCCAAGTCCTATATATTTTGTTTTTATATCATGCTTTTTGCGGATTACGGTCTCTTCGTGTTTTCGAGTTTTTTCATCAACTTTATACATTGAACCATTTGAGAAGGCTATGCTTATGGGAAACGGTTTCACATAAGAAACATGTCCTCCCTTGGTGATGGCAAATTGTTCCCAACTTATGAGAGATTCTAATTCTTTCCCCACTGTATCCATAAAATTATTGCAATGATATTGTGTATGGAACCCGATAAGATCAGATCCTAAAATGCCGTCTAATATCTCTTTCCTCCAGGGACAGATGCTAAATGCTTCGGGATTAGGCCAGGGTATATGCCAAAATATTCCGATATCCGCATCAGGCCTACTGGCCTTTATCATTCTGGGAAGCAAAGCGAAGTGATAATCCTGAATGAAAATAAGAGGCCTGTGAACATTCTTAATTTCGCCAAGAACAGTTTTAGCAAATTTACCGTTTACTTTCTCATATTCATACCAGTCTTCTTTACGAAAGACCGGTCTGGTATGGGCTATATGACAAAGAGGCCAAAGACCTTCGTTGGAAAAACCGTAATAATATCCCTTTTCTTCCTCAGGTGTAATCCAAACTCGTCTGAGGGTGTATTTTGGCTCGTCTGGTGGGACTTGTATCCTATCGTTAGTGTCAACCACAAGCTTGTCAGCATCTCCGCTGCCGTGAGCAATCCACATACCTCCACAGGCCTCCATAATTGGTTCAATAGCAGTAACCATTCCGCTCGCCGGTACAAAATATTTAACCTTGTTGCCATCTTTTGTATGAATATATGGCTCTCTATTTGAAATCACATAAATAGATCTGCCTTTCAATATTTCTTTTATGTATTCCTTCAATCTCTCTGCCGTCCAAGGGGAATCCGTTTTCTCCAAACGTAATCTTGCCTCTTCGGACGCCACGAGTCTTGCTTCAAGTAAACTCCTGTTTATTTTTGCTACTTCATTTACCAGAGGCTGGAAGAATAAATATTTTGGAAATCGTTTCGGTGTATCATCGATTCTTCCTGTTCTGGTCATTTTGATAGAATCTACTATATTTACGATTGGCTGAAAAATTATCCAGCGCATAATAATCAGAGTGGCAATCGAAAGAAGTAAAGCTTGAACAAACAATCTCACTAAATTATTTCTCCATATTTCAATAAGTTTGTCATCGATATAATCAGCGTTCTGGACAAGCATCAAAGCACCCAACACACTCTCTTTATCTCTTAAAGGTACTGCAAACAGATACATTCTTTTATCTTGGTATTTTACAAAGTCACCATTTGCCTTATCTTCATCCATAGCATGAGCAGCAATTGTCTGTGTTTTGGAAACGTCTTTAGGCAGGCTTGAAGATACTGCAATTATGTTTCCTTTATTGTTATAAATCGCCAACCCTGCAAATCTTTCTTTGTTTTCGAATTTGTCAACAATTTTTTGCAGGGAAGTGCCAGTTTTACTTAAAAAATTCGGTTCGATTGATTCTTTCAATGTCTCTGCCAGAAGAGTAGTACGATATTGCAGATCGATTTTAAGACTTTTTTGCTCTACGTCTACCTGTCTTATAGTGAATGCAACGACAATGAGGCTAATTATTACCAATATCAAAAATACGGCTGCAACGATCTGTTTCATTGTCTGAATATTTTAACATGTGAACACAAATTAGCTAATTTTTGGTTGATATATTCAATATCTAATAGAATGGTAATATAATATTTTAGAAAAAAATGACATAATCAACCTGGGAAGAATAAATTATTTTATAAATATAAGTGATTTTTTGTATTTTTTCTTCTCCGGAGGTATATTGCAAGGAAAAATATCTATAATATAAAAACCACAGCTTTTTTTATAATTTAATAAAAGATCTGAAATATTACTCTAAAAAAGGCAGCGTAGATCGCTTGAGAATTAGAGGCAATCAAGCATCTTTATTATTATGAAGAATTTAAATATCATTTACCTTCAAATAGCAGGATTAAATATTAAAATATATTTTACACCACCTCGTAAAAAAACAGACGATTATTTTTCTTATAATAAGTTAAGATCAACTATTATTCAGTATTTTGGCGGTTTTGTTCTTACTAAGAAACCATCTACAATCAATTATTATATTGAACTAGCTAAAAGAAATCTCGTCGTGTCCCGTCAAATAAGAGAGAATAAGATTAGTTATAGTCTGGATTTTTATGTGGAGGAGCCAAACAAAATAGTATCTTACCAATATATTAGCTTGAGTCAATTACTGTTACTTTTGAAACAGGTTGTAAATAAATTTACTGTAAGTTACAGTTTATTCTTACTTCATGCCTCGGCATCTGGATATAAAGGGAGTAGTCTCATTTTCACAGGGAAACCAAACGCTGGAAAATCTACAATGATGTCATTAATAAAAGATAAATACCATCCGTTGGCTGACGATAGTGTAATTATTAAGAAAAATAGCAATAGTTATTTTATGTACCAGACACCATTTATAGAAAAAAATGATTGGGTAAAAAAAACAAGCAAGGTATTCCGAATATATAAAATATTCTTTCTGAGAAAATCAACACGTTATAAATCAACAAAGATAATTGACAAAAGCCTCATATTACGGATGTTAATGCCTCAATTAATAGTTACCAGAAATAACTACAAAATAAGTATTAGGCGGTTGACCGAATTTGTCCGTAACTTTGATGACTTTTATTACTTATACTTCGCAAAAGACAAGAATAAAACAATTGAATTATTAGATTCCTCCGTATAACTAACTAGCTTTAAGCCAACTGGAAATAGTGTAGAGAGAAATTGACTAATCACTAATCTTATGTGAAAGGAAATTATATCAACAATTAGGCCATTCTCTACACGCAGAAGAAGAACAATTACATATATTATCCTGTCCATCACAAGGTCCTCCTATACATTGATAAGCCAACAATTCATCTCCATAGACATATCCTAGATTAAACAATTGAAAATTAACTTTTTTAGTATAAATCCTAGGTTTACGATATTTATGGTGCCTTTTCATAATATGGATATACCAGTAAATTTGCTACCATTCAAAAGGTCTATTCTGTCTTTGATATGTACTCTCTGTCCCGTCTCTAATTCTTTAGCTTCGATTAATACTGCTTTATTACCAATACCCGATCGCCAAAATTTCATAGAGTTGTCTATTTCATATTTGATAACCTGTTTCTTTTCCTCATCAATAACGGAAAAAGCTGTTGTTAACCCATTACTATCCCTTTGAATAATGTCCACCATACCTTCAAATTCAACGTCGAGTGTCACTGTTAATGCTTTTTCTTGATCAAACTTATTAAGAAATGACTTAATTAATGATCCGTAAGTATTTAAAGTATTGTCGCCTATTTTAATCCCACTTGTTTTATTATTGTCGTTTCTATTTTCTGAAATTGCTACGGTTGGAGATGTAATCGTATTCATTGCTGTGATTTTGTTTCCGCCATTACCTTCCAGATTTTTTTTGACAGCAAATTGATGATAAGCATAATACACAACTTCCCCAGTTGTTACTAATAATAAAATGGCAAAGACTATCTTCAAAAATCTATGTGAATTCATTTTGCTATAAAAAAATTATTGGACATATCTATGGGTCTTTACTATCGCGCTCATAATTTTTTTATGGGATTGTGATGGTTTGAATGACACATGTTCCCTTCAATATATGTTGGTCTGCATCATTTTTGACCTTCTGAGATATTTTATACTTTTTTCATATATAAATACAAGAATTGTAAAACATAGATACTCTACTTAAAAGCTTCGTCAGTATTTATTGGTAAGAACATCAATTCTTGTCTCCTTTTACTCCCTGGATAATGTCAACACGTCATTTTTTATGACTTTTCTGCTCTGCATCCACCTGTCTTTATGATAAATCAGATTTTCATCTCATGTCAATGAAATCATATCCGCTTGAAAACGTTATCACTCCTATAGCTTATCCAATTGGTGTATATTTAAATTATGATGGAGGAAAACGCTCCTATTATTTTTGGTGGAAAAGAAAGTCTACTTGCCAGGCTTCAGAATGCTGAAAGCATTTGGCGCGCAGAGAAACTGCCGATACTCGAAAAAAGTGACGAAATAAAACAGGCTTTCCACACTTCTGATCGAATTCTTCTGGAAGCGGAAACAGGATCAGGAAAATCCACTGCCTCCCCTATCCTTCTTCTTGAAGAGCTGCTTTCAAGAAATCCGGATGCTCATATTGTCGTATCACAACCCCGACGGATCGCCACAGAGGGACTGGCAGATTATGTTGGCAGTAAAGTCGGTAAACAATATATAGGTTTTCATCACCGTCAACATACATACATCACCCCGGAAACGCGCATCACCTATGAGATTGAAAAATCACTTTTGAATGAATTGCTTCGTGATCCCATGCTCACAAAATACGATGCCGTAATGTTGGACGAAATCCACGAACGAAGTATTGATCTGGACATTCTTATGCCTCTTCTTAAACAAACTCAGAAGGCCCGCGCAGCATCCGGTAAACCGTTGAAATTAGTGTTGACTTCAGCCACTGTTGACCGCGATAAAATGCTCGCTTATTTCGAAGGTACTAAGCATGTCCAAATTCCCGGACGGACATTTCCCGTGGAGGAAGAATTTTCTGCAAAAACCATTGACACTCGGGATCTTATCGGAGCAGCTGCTGAGAGAACAGAAAAGATTGTAAGGGAAGGCCAAGATCAGGGCGACATCCTTATCTTTATGCCCGGAAGGGAAGAGATAAGCAAAACAATAGATCTAATTAAACAAAAGATTTCTGATCCGGATATAGATGTAATTCCTCTGCTTGGCAGGGATGAAACAACAAACGCCTATAAACAATCAACCGGCAGACGGAAAATAATTGTAGCTACCAATGTAGCTGAAACTTCCATTACTATCCCTACCGTTCGCATAGTAATTGACTCAGGACTTTTGCGGACAAACGTTTATGACGGAGAAACCGGGACAACTGAACTCCTGACTTTGGAACATACACAAAGCAACGCCAAACAAAGGAAAGGCAGGGCGGGACGTACCGCTCCCGGGAAAATATATTACTTATATACAAAAGAACAATTTGACGCGCGTGAACCATATTTGAGGGCAGAAATATTACGCACTAATCTTGCCTCACAAGTACTTCAGATGAAAGCCATGGGGATACAGGATGTACATAATTTTGACTATCTGGACCATCCCGGGAAAGAAAAAATCGATATGGCAATTATCACTTTAAAGTTACTCGGAGCATTGGACGCTGAAGGCAATTTGACTGACGGGTACGGCAAGCCAATGTCTGAAATAGATGCTGATCCTCACTTTGCAAGGATGATTGTGGAAGCTAAGAAACGGGGATGCCAGGATGCTGTGAGCCTGTTGGTAGGAATGATGAGCGGCAGAAGAAGCATATACGACCCGAAATTTTATCCTGAAAGAAAATTCACGGACAAATACGGCAGATTTATAATTCCCGGTTCTGATTTCCTGACACAGCTTAATATTTGGAATGAATATGTGGAAAATAACACAAATCGTGAAAAACGTATGGAATGGGCAACACAAAACGGAATCAACACCTATTCGTTCTACAACGCTGCAAATGAAAGGAAGGATCTGCTCCACGAATGGCGGACAAATAATGACCGGATCGATCTTTCTGAAGAATCGCGCCATGCAATTGCCGTTTGTCTTACTGCAGGACTTATGGATTCATTACTGATAAGAGATAGTGACGGAACTTACAGTCTGGCAAGCGGCAAACGCAGAGGAATTATTCTTGGGAAAAATTCCGTACTCCAAAATATCAAACCCCCGAATGTCATCTCCGGAGCAATCCGTTATATTGAACAGATAAAAAAAACATTCGCGGATTTCAATATGTCTTCGGATGAAAAACTTATCCGTGAAGCTGCCCCATATCTTCCGGAGAAAAAGAAGGAGGAACCTTCTATTCCTCTCTCTAAACCTGAAACTTTCAAACCAGCGGAAAAACCTCCGGAAATACCGGCATTACCTGTATCCCCTACTTATCAGCCTGTACCGTTCACACCAGAACCTGTATACCGGCCTATTCCAAAAAGAAGAATATCTTTCAAAGATGTTTTATTATTTATCCCCAGATCCATAATTAAAGGAATAAGAAAAATCGCCTCATTAATCGGCAGGCCGTTTGCCTGGGTATTTCGGAATATCAGAAGATTATTCCAGCCGGGGAAAAAGAAGAAATGATGGGATCACCCATCTATGAAAAATATAAGAAACCGTTTGTGTTTTCCCAAACGAAAACCTATAATCTGATCCTAATAAAAACAATGTAAATTGTCGAGTAAGTAGTTGCCCTCCGCATCTTACCGTTCACCTTTTAAGTACTACCTGCCAGCAATTGCTGAGGCAATAGCTTCTGCAGGCTGGTTCGTATATAACTCACGGAGCGATTGTTGGAAAGCATTCTCATTTCTAAACTCTCCGCCAACCCCGACGGATCGCTAAGAAATGTCAATGCTGTGTGCGTTCGAAAAAATTCAAACAGATTTTGCCCAAAATTCGTAGGGTGGGTGGTATTTCGCTAACAAAATCTTATAGATTTTGTTCTTCGGCAGCAAGATCTTTTTTCCAATATCTAAATAACAGAACGGAATATTTAGCGAATTTCCTGAATTTCTCCGGGTCCGTGTAATCAAGATAGTATTTTTCGAGATTACTTATTCTTATAATTTGATCGGAAAGAATTAATGAAGAAATAAACTTTATTATTCTGTATTTTATTCCTATTAAAGAATCGAGATAATAAATCAGAAAGTGTTTTGTCGGAACATAATAATCTCTGTATATCAGGCGCGCAAGTTTTAATGTCGGTAGTATGTTGTCGGTTATATCGAGTTGCTTTTCTAGCATGAACGAATACTTCAACGCTTTTCTAATATAATCTCCTTCGACGTTTATGATATTCTCGTATTCGGGTGTATTCTTTATTCTGAACTTTCCCGAAATTAGCAAGTAACCTCCATTTTTTAAATATCTCGCACTTTGTTTTAAACCGGTCTCTGCATCAAAGTAATTTTGTGATTCACTCATCAGCACAAGGTCATATTTTCGATTTTCATTAAAGTCTTCAAAAGTTATATTTTGGAATTTAACTTTTTTGAGCTTCTTGTAGTATTTTTCATGCTCTTTGTCAGGAGAGAGAGCTGTCACTGCGTAACCGATCTTTGTTAGCGCTCTTGCGTTATCTCCGATTCCCGAACCCACATCAAGAATTGCTTCAACTCCTTTCGGTATGTTTTTTGTAAGAACGTCAGTATATCTCTTTTGAGCATTCTGTAGATTTTTAATAGTCAGTTTTTCACCCTTCTTCCAATAACCGTAATGCAAAGATTTCAGTTTAAGAATTTCAGTGGCGAAGTAAAGTTCGATGTCAACGTCTATAAAATTTGTAATGTTTGATTTTGAATAATTCATTTTTTAGAAGTTCTAAAACAGCTATTTTATTAACCAAGCCAAACTTCGCTTTTCCCAATTGGCGGAGAACCATTTACAGTATTAAAACCTATTTTTCCTGTATCGATTTACATACAATCTATGGGTGTTAACCAAAAAGGGAATGGAAACAATGGAATGTGAGGATAATAAAAAAAATAATTTTTTATGATAGAAAGAATCATAATAATACCGGTAGTATATATAAGTAATCTCTTTTTCGAGAAATTAAGATGAAGTAATTTTCTTACAGCCATAAGGATAAAGAATAGGATAAGAGAAACAACAATTAACGATATTATTCCCGTGATAAAAATACTGTCATAAGGACAATATGGATTGCTCTTTTGATAAGGGGAGATGTATATCGTTATAAGGGTAGGAGTTGGAGACATATTATTAATATTATTTTACTTTCAATTTATTAGTCTTACAATATTGTGTTTTTTCAAAACGCTCTTTTTGAGCCGAAATGTAAGAAATCTATTTCATGCAGAATGTGTAAAAAAATAAATTCTTTTTATTGGATGATAAATTATCGCATCTTAATAATACTGCGTTTTATATACCTAATTATAATTCAATAACAATAATCAAATTTCTCTAGTTACAAAATATTAATTTATTTTGGTGAAAATAGTCTTTTCATTTTCTCAATTCCTACAGGACAACGGTTACCCCAACCGTCAAGAAAAACTCCTTCTTTTAATACTGATACTACTTCGCAGTTATTGGGACAATTGCCGCAATAATTAGTAACTGTTTGAAATTCAACATTACTGATAGAGAAATCAAACGTATTCTCTTTTCCGGAATCCCTTGCTAATATTGCAATTCCTATTGCTCCCATCAAATGACCCATATCATCTACAATTATCTCTTCACCTGTTATCTCTTTAAAAGATTTCACAACGCCTTTATTTTTACTGACACCTCCCTGAAAAACTATTGGGGATCCTATGTTTTTCCCTTTTCCAACATTATTCAGATAGTTAAAAACTATAGAGTTGCATACACCTGCAATAAGATCTTCTTTAGAATAACCCATTTGTGCTTTATGAACCAAATCAGATTCTGCAAAAACAGTACACCTACCAGCAATTTTTACTGGTTTTTTTGATCGTAGCGAATATGTACCAAACTCCTCAACAGGAATACCAAGTCTTCTTGCTTGGGATGATAAAAATGATCCAGTACCAGCTGCGCATAGTGTGTTCATCGCATAATCCACTACTATTCCATCATCAATTAAAATTATTTTACTGTCCTGACCGCCGATTTCAAAAATCGTTTTGACTTTGGGATGGTAAGTCAGTGTACCAATCGCATGCGCTGTTATTTCATTTTTAACTAGCTGTGCGTTTAATACCACCCCCATTAATTCTCTTGCGGAACCTGTCGTACCTACGGAAACAATTTTTAATTTGGGTTTTTTCTCAAGTTGTTTTTTTATCTGTGCTAATACGGTTTTACTTGCTTTTATCGGATTACCCTCCGTCCATAGGTAAGAAGATGCATAAATATTGTTGTTTTTATCAATTACTACTGCTTTGGTGGAAATTGAGCCTATATCAAATCCCAAATATCCTTTAATCATGTTTTTTCTCTCTCCTCATCACCAGCATGTCAGAAAACGCATCAAGTCTAGTGTTGACGCCAGTTTCTGAGGTTAAAGAATCAAAACTAAAATAAATTATCGGTACTTTATAATCTTTAGCGATATTATAAAGTGCAGGCATCGCATCAATTTCGGGAATACATCCAAAGGGTTTTATATGAACTACCCCATCAAACCCCTGCTTGATCACCTTATGAGCAAATCCTACACTTTCCGTACCATGTCCAAATATATGATACTTCAGATAGGGACGCGCTTCTTTTAACATCTTTTTGTTATGATTAAACAAACTAACTGCATGCAACAAGTAATTACTGATGTTAGTAAAACGATGCACTTCAATTCTTTTCTTTCCTAATGTTTTTTCCAGATTAAAATTTGAAAAAGGTTCCATCAACATATAAAGTTCTCCAACCACCGCTATTTTTAGTGGATTAGATGGCTTATCAACAGAAACATTTCTAATTAGGTTAAAATAATTCTTTTTTAATCACGAGTTTCGCACTTAGGTAACCAGATTTAACTCATATTTCAATTGTTTGGCAATAGCGGATTTGATGATGTTCCATTGTTGACGGTAAAAGGTGAAGTGATACTTCTTTCGTAAATCAG
>Ga0100398_1002829_pt1 | contig 14323 bp, 10 predicted proteins | sample CryGeymeta201522_FD_81568 | JGI IMG/M metagenome (GOLD analysis project Ga0100398, IMG submission 81568) | Groundwater microbial communities from Crystal Geyser aquifers in Utah, USA - Crystal Geyser metaG 2015-22 | ecosystem: Environmental > Aquatic > Deep subsurface > Groundwater | place: USA... | reverse complement strand
GCACCCCCAGCAGAATCCTGCCGCCCGCGGTGTTGGCCAGGGCCACCAGTTCGCGGGCGAAGGAAGAGGAAAGGCCCTCCTTGTACTCCAGCATGACGTCTTCGCCCTCCTGGAGCAGAATGTCGAGATCGGTGGCTTTCATGTCACGGCCTTCTCGGGAACGGCGAGTGCAGATCAACGGCCTCTGGGAATCGGTCCTGCCCCACCGGTTCATCATGACCTTCCGCGTCGAAAGTTTCACGGTTCCGAAGCTGGAAGAACGGCTGAGCGATCTGACCGAACAGGGGATCTTCTCACCGACGATGATGATCATTGACGGTCTCCATTTTGACGAGTCCCGGCGTTCGGATCTGAACGCCCTGAAAGCGCTCGCCGTAAAAAATAGCATTCATATCTGGTTCACCGTCCATACCCACCGGCACGAATCGTCCGGTTTGGACGGCCTCCCGGTATCCTTTTCAGCGGTCGCCGGTCTGTTCGATCTCGTTCTGGAGCTGCAGCCGGAACATGCGGATGTCCACATCAAGTTGCTCCGCGGCGGCGAATCGACCCAAGTTGGATCCCCGCTGCTCCTCGACCCATCGACCATGCTGATCAAGGATCCGATGTAAACCGGCCTCTTTTGGCTTCCATTTTCCCCGGATCGTGCGATGACCCCGTAAAATGACTTTTTCCCCGCCCGGCACCGGGAGGGAAAAAGCGGGGATGGGCGAAAGAGGGAGATTCCGTAGAAATCCAGGACGGCGATCCATGGGTCGTTTCAATCTCTTCATCAGCAACCGGATGGAACGCCTCGCGGCGCAATTAGCGGATACCCTCCGGAGGCCCCTCTCCGATCCCCTGTGGGGCGATATCATTATCGTGCAGAACCGGGGCATGGAGCGCTGGATCTCCATGCAACTCGCCCTTCGGCACGGAATCTGCGCGAACGTCCGCTTTCCCTTCCCCCGAGTTTTTCTCCATGAAATCGCGACCAGCCTGACAGGAATCTCTCCCGCGGGCGACTACGAACCCGAGATCCTGACCTGGCGGATCATGGGAATCCTGCCGGGTTGTCTAAATGCTCCTCTTTACAGCGGCTTGAAGCGCTATCTCACTGATGACCCTGCAGACCTGAAAAGAGTTCAACTGGCGGCCGGCATTGCGCGGGTATTCGATCGCTATCTGATCTTTCGTCCCGAAATGGTGGACGCCTGGGAGAAGGGGGAAAGCGGAACGGGGGAAGCCGGATGGCAGGCCGATCTCTGGCGGAGGATCCGCGCGACCTGTACTACGGAACATCTGAACGGGCTTCGCAAGCAGATACGCCGCCGAATCGCGACGGGGTCGTCCGATGCCCTGCTTCCCGAGCGGATCTCCATTTTCGGCATCTCGGTTTTGCCGCCGTTCTACCTCGATTTCTTTCATCTCCTTTCGCAATCGACGGAGGTGAACGGTTTTTTCATGAACCCCTGCCGGGAGTTCTGGACCGACATCCGCTCGGAGCGGGAGATGGGGCGGATGGTGCAGCGCGTGCGGGAAAAGACGGGTTGGAAAACCGCCACCGAGGAGGATCTCTTCCTTGAAAAGGGGAACGGCCTGCTCGCATCGCTCGGCAAACAAGGGCGGGATTTCTTCTCCCGTCTTGCCGCTGTTTCGTCGGATATTCATGAGGAGTTCCCGGATCCCGGGGAGGGGAGCCTGCTGACCATGGTCCAGGCCGATATGCTGAATCTGCGCGACCGGGGCGGAGGCGGAATCCCCAAAGCCGGCGTCGCCCGCGATGACCGTTCCGTACAGATCCATTCCTGCCACGGTCCACTCCGGGAAATCGAGATCCTCCATGATCAACTGTTAGAGATGTTTTCGCAGAACGCGGACATTTTGCCGAACGATATCATCGTTATGGCGCCGGATATCGAAATATACGCCCCGCTGGTGGAGGCGGTTTTCGGTGGGGACGCCTTGCGGCAAGGTGTCCCCAAACGCCGGCGGGAGATCCCCTTCAGCATCGCCGACCGCGGCATCCGTCACGGAAGCGCCATGGTCCGGGCCGTTTTTGCGATCCTGGAGCTTGTAACCGGCCGTTTCGGCGTCGCCGGCAGCCTCTCCATCCTCGATTCGGCGCCGGTTCGGAGGCGATTCGGCCTGGAGGATGGGGATGTCGATAAGATCCGGCGCTGGATCGCCGAATCGGGGATCCGCTGGGGGATCGATCCGGAGGACCGGGCGCGCTCCGGCCTTCCCGCATTCCGGGAAAACACCTGGCGGTCGGGTCTGGACCGCCTGCTGCTTGGTTATGCGATGGCGGGCGATGGGAGACGGATCTTCCGGGGGGTAGTTCCCTATGACGATATCGAGGGAAAGGACGCGGAGATCCTCGGCCGATTCATCACCTATGCGGAGGCCCTTTTTTCGCTCCGCGCCTCACTTGCAAAACCGCGTTCCCTCGGCGACTGGGCCGCCGCTTTTCTCGGTCTCTTGGAGGCGTTTTTCGCCCCCGCAGCGGCGGAGGACGAGGAAGAAGAACTCCGCTCTCTGCGCCGCTCTCTGGAAGAGATCGGAAGAATTGAAGAAAAGGCGGCTTTTCACGATGCGGTCGCGTTTTCGGTGATGAAATCCCTTCTGACAAATGCGCTCGATAACACCGGCCATCCCTACGGGTACATGACCGGAGGCGTGACCTTCTGCGCGATGGTTCCGATGCGGAGCATCCCCGCCCGGGTTGTCTGCCTCCTCGGAATGAACAACGCCGATTATCCCCGCCGATCCGAACCGGTCGATTTCGATCTTCTAAGCGAAAACCCGAGGTCCGGCGATCCGTCGCGAAGGGATGATGACCGCTACCTGTTTCTCGAGGCGCTGCTCTCCGCTCGCGATACCCTCTATATCAGTTATGTAGGGCAGAGCAGCGAAGACAACAGCGTGATTCCCCCCTCCGTTCTCGTTTCGGAGCTGATCGACCATCTGGGACAGGGTTATCGGTGCGAGGGCGAAACGGTTGAGGAACATCTGCTGACCCGCCACCACCTCCATCCCTTTCACCCCTCCTATTTTTCGGGCGATGCGAAGCTCTTCAGCTATTCCGCGGAGAATTGCGCGGCGGCCGGCAGCCTCGTCGATCCTTCGCGGGCGGAGCGGAAATTTGCGACGGAGCTTCTCCCCGAGCCGGAGACGGGGTGGCGGGAGATTTCGACCGCAGACCTGATAACATTTTTCAGAAACCCCTCGAAATATCTGATGAAGAGGAGGATCGGCCTTTCCCTCGATGAAGGACCGGAAATTCTTCGGGAGAAGGAGTTGTTCCGGATCGGGGGGATGGAGCGGTATCGTCTGGGAGAGTCCCTGCTCGAACATGCCCTCGGCGGCGGAGATCCGCGGGAACCCTTCCAGGCGATGATGGCCTCCGGTGAGCTTCCCCATGGAGCGGCCGGGCTCTGTGAGTACGATGCGCTTTGCCGGAAGGTGACCGACTTCGCCGCGTCCGCGGCTCCGCTGCTGAAAGGTCGGCGAACCTCTCCGTTGGACGTGGATCTCACTCTCGCCGGCTTTCACATTTCCGGGCGGATCGATGGCCTCTGCGAGGCGGGCCTGATCCGGCGCCGGTATGCAACCATCCGCGGCAAGGACCATTTGCGGCTCTGGATCGACCTTCTGCTATGGTCTCTCGCCGAACCCGCCGCCGATCACGGGTCGGCCGTACTTCTCGGGCGGGAGGAGGCATGGGGCTATACGGTCCCGGAAAACCCGCAGGAGGCGCGCGGCAACCTCCTTCGGATCTATGCAGCGGGGCTGCGGGGTCCTGCCCCTTTCTTCCCGGAGACCTCTCTGGCCTATGCAGAGACCCTCCACGGGGGAAAGAAAACAGCCGAAGCGGCGCTCAAGAGGGCGGAGTCGAGCTGGAACGGCAATGAACAGCTCCCGGGCGAGGGGGATGATCCCTATTTTCGCCTCTGTTTCGGGGCCGATCCGCCGCTGGATCCGGATTTCCGGGAGATGGCGGTAGCGGTGTTCGAACCGCTCCTCAGCCGCCGGGAGAAGCGGGGAAGATGAACGGAACCGATCCTCATATCAGACCCCATTGGGGACACCTTGCGGCAAGGTGTCCCCAAGCCTTCGATCTGACGCATACGCCTCTTTCCGGAACGAATCTGATCGAGGCCGGCGCGGGGACCGGGAAGACCTATGCCATTGCCGGCCTCTACGTGCGCCTCCTCATCGAATCCGCGCTCCCGGTGCGGGAGATCCTGGTCGTGACCTATACCGTCGCCGCTACGGATGAACTGAAGGACCGGATCCGGCGCCGGGTCCGCGACGCGCTCTGCGCATTCCAGACCGGCTGGGGTACGGACGCATTCCTGATCGCGCTGCTTAAGAAATTTCCGGAACCGGGAGAGCGGGTTCATGCCGCGGAACGGTTGACCCGTGCGCTGCGGGATTTCGACGAGGCGGCGATCCATACGATTCACGGCTTCTGCCAGCGGGTTCTTCGGGAAAACGCCTTCGAAAGCGGGGAGCTTTTCGACACGGAACTGATCACCGACGATCAGCAGATTCGGCTTGAAATTGTTGAGGATTTCTGGAGGAACCACTTCTATGAAACGGCGCCCGAGGTCGCGGCCTATGCGCTCGAGCAGAAATACAGTCCCGAATCCCTGCTGCGGTTCATCGGGAGCCGCGCTTTTCTGCCCGAGTGGCGGATCGTTCCCGAAATGGAACCGCCCGACGACGAAGAACGGGGACGCCTGGTCGAGCGACTGCGGCGGGAGCTTTCCGCGCTGCGGGCGGACTGGCCGACTTGCAGGGAGGAGGTCTCCGCGCGGTTGGGTGATCCGGCGCTGAAGGCCAATCTGTACGGCAGCCGCGTGCCTTGGTTGATCGCGGAAATGGATCGATGCCTTGCCGGGGAGAACACCTCCCTTTTTCTCTTCGCCGGCTTTGAAAAATTCACCGCGGACAAAATTGCAGCCTCCCTCCGCAAGGGTGGAACTTCCCCGGAACATCCTGTATTTGAGCTCTGCCGCACGATTTGGGGACTCTCCTCGCAACTGAAGGTCGCCCTGGATCGCCATCTCCTGTTCCTGAAGCGGGAATTGATCCGCGCGATGACGGAGGAGCTTCCCCAAAAAAAACAGCAGCGGAATGTCCAGTATTTCGACGATCTGCTGCTCAGGCTTCGCAGGGCGCTGCTAAAACCGGGCGGGGAAGGTCTTGCCCAGGCGATCCGCCGCCGATACCGGGCGGCGCTGATCGACGAATTTCAGGATACGGATCCGGTTCAATACGTGATCTTCTCGGCGATATTTCGCGAGGCGGGGAACATCCTCTTTCTGATCGGCGACCCCAAGCAGGCCATTTACAGCTTCCGCGGCGCCGACATCTTTGCCTATCTGACGGCGGCCTCCCAGGTCGAAGCCGTTCACACCCTCGATGCAAACTGGCGCTCCGACCCGGTTCTGATCCGGGCCGTCAATACGCTCTTTTCCCGCCGGGAAAATCCCTTCGTCTTTCCGGAGATAGCCTTCCGGCCGGCGCGGGCCGGAAATGAGACATTTACAGAAAAGCTAACGATTGAAGGATGTTCCGAACCACCGCTCCAGTGCTGGTTTATAGATGCGGATGGCGGTGATGAGGCCCAAAAACCACTCCCGAAGGGGATCGCCCGGCCGCGGGTTGCGCGCGCGGTCGCGGCGGAGATCGCGAGGCTGCTCCTCTTGGGAAGGCAGGGGCGCGCGATGATCGGGGAAAGAGCTCTTCGGGAAGGTGACATCGCGGTCCTCGTCCGGACGAACCGGGAGGCCCGCCTCTGCCGCGAAGGGCTTGCTGCATTGCGGATCCCGGCGGTGCTCCACAGCACGGGAGACCTCTTCGACTCCCCGGAGGCCATGGAGATGGAACGTCTGCTGCTGGCCGTGCTCTCCCCCGACCGGGCGGAGCTCCTTTTGGCGGCGCTGGCCACGGATATGGTCGGATGTAATCTTGCGGCATTGGATGCGCTGCGTCATGATGAACAGGCGTGGGAAACCTGGCGGGAGGGATTTCGGTCCTATCACAGGATCTGGGAGAAGGGCGGCTTTCTGAAGATGTTCCGTCTGTTTCTCGATCGGGAGCAGGTGCGGGGCCGGCTGCTGGCCTTCGCGGATGGGGAGCGTCGGCTGACCAACTGCATCCATCTTTCCGAGGCGCTGCACCGCGAGGCCGACGAAAGGAACCTGGGGATGGCCGCTCTGATCCAATGGCTGGCCGAAAAACGGGACCCGCGGAGGGCAAGCAAAGAGGAACACCAGCTTCGCTTGGAGAGCGACGCGGAGGCCGTTCGGATCGTAACGATCCACAAGAGCAAGGGGCTGCAATATCCGGTGGTCTTCTGTCCGTTTCCGTGGGGAGGAACGGCGGAGAGGGACGAGCTGCTCTGCTATCATGATCCCGTCGATCACGGGCAGATTTGCGATCTGGGATCGGAGGACTATCCCGACCACCGGCAGCGTGCCAGACGGGAGGCCCTTGCCGAAGAGGTGCGGCTGTTCTATGTGGCCCTGACGCGCGCCCGAAACCGCTGCACGTTCGTCTGGGGAAGGATCAACGGTGTCGGCGGCTCGGCGCCGGCCTATCTGCTGCACGGCGGGGATGATGCGGAGGATGCCGTTTTTGCAACGGAAAGTCGTTATCAAAAACTCTCCGGCCGTGAAATCCATGATGAACTGAAAAGGATCGCCGCAAAAGCGCGTGGTTCCATAGAACTTCTGGATATGCCGTCCGACGCGGGCGCGGTGCGTATGACGGGGACATCTTGCCGCAAGGTGTCCCCCTTTGGCGGGGACACGATGCGGCATCATGTCCCCGTCCGGTGTCGGGAATTTCACGGCGCCGTCGATCACTCCTGGCGTGTCGCCAGCTTCTCCCATCTCATCTCCGGCGTCGGTTGGAACAGCGAGCTGCCCGACCGCGACAGCGACCGGGGTGGACGGGTACACGATGCGGCATCATGTCCCCGTATTGGAATGCTTTCCCCGGGTCCGGAACACCGCGCCGACCCGGAGGAGATCGATCCGAGCTTCACATTTCCGCGGGGAAGCCGTTCCGGCACACTGCTCCATGAGATCCTCGAAAAGGTCGATTTCATGAAAACGGACGAACCGCGCTCGGCGGAGATGATCGCGCTTAGGCTGCGTGAAAACGGCTTTGATCCGCAATGGCAGGGGCCGGTTCGGGAGATGGTCCGCCGCGTGGTCCGCCATCCACTCGTTTCCGCTAACATTTTCCCGATCCGGGAAGATCCGGTCCGCCATTCCGGGGGTGTAACGCCGCCGATTTCGGGCGAACCGGAGGCGATCACCCTCTCCCGGATCGGCAGCGACCAGCGGCTCAACGAACTGGAGTTCTATTTCCCGTTGAAACGGCTCACCCGGGAAGGGCTGAGCCGTCTTTTCCGGGAAACGGGTATTTCAGCGGCGCCGGCGTCCAAGACTTTCGCGGAATCCCTTCACCGGCTCCAGTTCGATCCGGTCCGGGGATTCATGAAGGGTTACATCGATATGGTCTTTCGTTTCGCCGGCCGCTATTACCTGGTGGACTGGAAATCCAATTTTTTAGGCGATCACCGGGAGGATTACCGCCGCGACCGGCTTGCGGCGGTCATGACGGAGCACCACTATGTTCTTCAGTATCACCTCTATCTGATGGCGCTCCACCGCTACCTGCTCCGGAGAGACCCGGGTTATGATTATCGCTCCCATTTTGGCGGTGTTTTTTATCTTTTTCTCCGGGGGATGAATCCCGCCTGGGGCGCCGATTACGGGGTCTATTATGACCGTCCCGATCCGGAACGGGTCGAGTTCCTCTGCCAGGAGATGATCGGAACGGGGGAGGCGAAATGACGATGGCCGACGGTAAAGCGAAAAGCGCCCCTTACACCTCACGCCTCACGTTCCACACTGGTGAATCCCTGGAACCGATCGATCTTCACTTCGGCCGCTTCATCGAGAGGCTGGGCGGCGAAGCGTCGCCCTCGCTTTTCTTAGCTGCGGCTTTTGTCAGCCGAAGCGCCCGCGAGGGAAACATCTGCCTCGATCTCAACGATGTCGCCGGCGGGATGGCGCCGCCCGAAGCGTGCGTGTCCCTGCGGCAATGTCCGGATCTGGCCACGTGGCGAACGGATATCCTGAAATCCCCGGTCGTCGGAAAGCCCGGTGAAGAGCGACCGCTGATTCTCGACGAGGCCTCCCGTCTCTACCTCTGCCGTTACTGGGAATACGAGGCGGAGTTGTCCCGGTTTCTCATTCAAAAAGGCCGGTTGCAGGGGTCCCGGCCGGAATGGCTCCGGCAAAAGGGGATCGATTTGGAACGCCTCCGGGATGGCCTGAGGCGCCTCTTTCCACCCTCCGCCGGGGAAACAGGACGGGAAGGGGAGGGGAGGATGGATTGGCAGAAGGCGGCGGCGCTGACGACCGTTCTGCAGAACCTCACGGTGATCAGCGGCGGTCCGGGAACGGGGAAGACAGTCACCGCGGCCAAGGCGATTATCCTCATTGTCGAACAGTCGCGGCTTCTCGAACCGTCGCAGGGGAAAAGGCCGCGCATCGCACTGACCGCCCCGACCGGAAAGGCCGCCGCAAGGCTTCAGGAGGTGATCTCCCGGATCAAAGAGCGGTGGTGCAGCGATCCAGAGATCCGCGAGGCGATCCCGGACCGGGCGATGACCATCCACCGACTGTTGGGCGGCCTTCCCCATTCCTCCCGTTTTCGCTATCACCGCTGGAACCCGCTGCCGGTGGATGTCGTGGTGGTCGATGAGGCCTCCATGGTCGATCTGCCGCTCCTTGCAAAACTGATGCGCGCCCTCCCGGAACAGGCCCGGCTGATCCTCCTCGGGGATCGGAATCAGTTGGCCTCGGTGGAAGCAGGGGCGGTGCTCAGCGACATTTGCGGCGATCCGCCGCTGAACCGTTTTTCGCCGGATTTTGCCGATCTCGTCGCCTCGCTGACGGGCGGGGACGCTGTGACGCCTCCGCTCACCCGGTCAACGGCAAGCCCATCGCAGATCCGGGACTGCCTGATCGAACTGCAAACCAATTACCGCTTCCCGGAGGAGAGCGGAATCCATCGTCTGAGCCTTGCGGTAAACCGCGGGGCAGGGGAGTCGGCCCTCTCCATTCTGAAGGAGAAGGGGGACGACTGCCGCTGGATGCGGATTCCTCCGGCCGGGGAGCTGTCGCATGACCTGAAAGATACCATTATAAAATACTTTAAGGAATACATGGATCATATTGATCATGCAGGTGAATATGGATTGCTCTTTGATCTGTTTGACCGTTTCCGGATTCTCTGCGCCCTCCGCCGGGGGCCCTACGGTGTGGCCGAGATCAATCGGCTTTGCGAGCAGATCCTTTTCGAGTCTGGGCTCATCCGGACCGCCGGTCCCTGGTATCCGGGACGACCGGTAATGATCACAAAAAATGATTACGGAATAGGGCTTTTTAACGGCGATGTCGGACTCATCCTGCCTGATCCGGAACGCAACGGGGAGCCGGGCGCCTTCTTCCGTGATCCGGGCGGCGGCTTGCGTCGTTTTGCCCCGGTCCGACTTCCCGCCCATGAAACCGTCTATGCGCTGACGATCCACAAAAGCCAGGGGTCGGAATTTGATAACATCCTTGTGATTCTTCCCGACCGCGACGCCCCTGTGCTGACGCGCGAACTCATCTATACGGCCATCACCCGCGCCAGAAAATCCGTCACCGTATGGGGCGAGGAGGCGTTGTTCATCCGGGCCGTTTCCCGCCGCTCTATACGCTCATCCGGTCTGCGCGACGCGCTTCAGTGTGAGTGCCAACCTGGGGACAGATTTTAAATCTGTCCCCAGGTTGGCCTCGATTCACCTTGACAATTGAGATTGAATCCATTAGCCTTCGCCCAATATCGGAACATGGGGGAAAATCATGATTGGCGTACTGATCACCACCCACGGCAATCTGGGGAACGAATTGATCAAGGCGGCGGAGTTGATCCGCGGCAGCATGAAGGGGATCATTCATATCGCCGTTGACCAGACCAAAGGGGTGGAAGATATCAAAAAGGAGATGAGCACGGCGCTCAAGAAGCTGGATCAGGGTAAGGGGGTGTTGATTCTGACCGATCTTTTCGGCGGGACGCCCTCCAACCTTGCCCTCTCCTTTCTGAAGACGGGCAAGGTAGAGGTGATTACCGGCGTCAATCTCCCGATGCTGCTGAAGCTTCCCGACATCCGGGAAGGGATGACCTTGGAGGATTTTGCCCATTTCATCAAGGATTACGGAATCAAGAACATCTCCCTTGCCAGTGAGATTCTGAGCAAAAAAGTCGGATAACCCATTGCAAGATTCATTGGATATAGCCCTTGTGCGGGTCGATAACCGTCTGGTTCATGGCCAGATCCTGGAGGCCTGGGTTCCTTTTCTGAAGGCTTCCTGCATTGTTGTCGCGGATGATCAGGTGGCCTCCGATTTCTTCCGCGAGACGGTGATCCGGATGGCGGTTCCCAGCGAAGTCGAGGTCGTGATCAGCGGCGTGGCGGAATTTGCGGAAAACAAAGCTTTCAGGCGGGGCTGCGGCCCCAAGACGATTGTTCTTTTCAGCACCGTTTCCGCCGCCTGGACGGCCTACCGGCTCGGCTTCCGATTTGATAAACTGAATATCGGGAATATTTATAACGAGGAATGCAGACTTTGTTGCACCCCGTCCGTGCAGATGAACGATGGGGATATCCGGGATATCACCGGCCTGCGGAATGCGGGGGTGCAGATCGAATTGCGGCGCGTCCCGAGGGAAAAGCCGATCGATCTTTTCGAAATCGTCCGGAGCATGGGGCCATGATTCCCGTGCGGACCCTTTTTCCACGTGTCCGGCCCTAATCCGCAGTTGAACCGTTCAGGCGGATCCTATGTTCATGAATGTTCTGATCGTCTCCATTGCCGGTGGCCTCCTCTGCCTGGATCGCGTGTTCATCCAGACCCTGATCTCGCGACCAATCGTGGCAGCGCCCGTGACCGGCGCTATCCTGGGCGATCCCTATACCGGACTCATTGCCGGCGCATTCATCGAACTGTTCTGGATCGACCGCCTTCCGATCGGCGCCTATGTTCCTCCCAACGACACGGTTGCCGCCATCCTGATTGCCGCCTGCGCCATCGAGAGCGGCCGGATTCTGGGTCAACTGCCTCAGGGGCTGATCGCACTGGCCGTGCTCATTTTTGTTCCGTTCGCCTATCTTGCACAACAACTGGACCGCTGGATTATCCGCGGAAATGAGAAACCCGCCGACGATGCCTTGATGAATGTCATGAGCGGCGCCCCCCCCGCCATTGCGCGCAAACACCTTTTCGCGGCCCTGAAGACCTGGCTCCTGTCGACCGGCCTGATCGTGATCGCAATCCCGATCGGCGTCGGCGTCATGACATGGGGTTATCCCCGCCTGACGCCCCGGATCATCCGGGGGCTGGATCTGGTCTATGGGCTTCTTCCGCTGATCGGAACCGCGGTCGCGCTGAACACCATCCATCTGCGCGGCGCCCTTCCCATTTTCTGCGCGGTATTCCTGTCGGCGACGGTTATTCTCCATTACATCCGGAGTTTTTAGAATCATGAAAATGGATCATATCCGAATCGGAGAATGTGAGGAAGGGGATATGCGCGAAATTATGGAAATCGAAAGGGATTCTTTCCCCTCTCCCTGGTCTGAGAATCTGTTCCGCCGCGAGCTGACAAACCCCATCGCCCGGATGCTCGTGGGCAGGGTTGATCCCTTGCCGGGCAAACCGGTAGCGGGTTACATCGTCTATTGGCGGGTGGCGGATGAGATGCACCTCCATAACATCGCGGTCCGGAAAGATCAGCGGAGAAAAAGGGTTGCGTTCTTGCTGTTGCGGGAGGCGATCCGGGCTTCAAAATCGGAAGGGGCGCGATGGGTCACGCTCGAAGTGCGCCGCTCCAACCTTCCGGCGCAGAATCTGTACGAAAAGTTCGGCTTTTCGGTGAAGGGCGTTCGTCCCGGTTATTACTCCGATACGGGGGAGGATGCGCTGATCTTCTGGGCGGACCTGGATCGGATTCGGGCGGAGGGAGGGCATCCCCCGGAATCGGTAAAGAAGGAATGAGCACCATGGCTGAAAAACCATCCATAGCAATCGGGCAGGTCATGGAGAACCGCAGCGTGGCCCCCGGCCACTTCCTCCTGACCATCCGGCTTCCGCTCTCTTTTGCAACGCCGATCCCGGGTCAGTTCGTGATGATCCGTGATCCGGATCGGGATGAGCCCCTCCTTCCCCGGCCGATCAGCGTTTACGGCTTTCAACGGGAAGAGGGTCACGCGATCCTGAATCTGCTCTGCCGTGTCGCCGGGCGGGGTACATCCCTCTTTTCCCGGATGAACCGAGGCGGGGCGCTTACGGTCCTGGGTCCTCTCGGCCGCGGCTTTACGATCGATCCCGATGTCCGACAGCTTCTCTTGGTGGCGGGCGGCGTCGGTGCGGCGCCGCTGACCTTCCTTCTCCAGGAAGGCTCTCTTCCGGAACCCCATTCGGGGAAACGGCAGGTCACGGCCTATCTCGGCGCCGGGACGGCGGAACTCCTGACCGGGCTGAACCGCTTCGAGGGGTTCTGCGACCTCCGGACGGCCACCGATGACGGCAGCAGGGGGTATCACGGGAATGTCACCGAGTGCCTGGCCCTTGATCTGGCAGGATACGACGTAAAGAGCACGCTCATCCTGGCCTGCGGTCCGGGGGCGATGATCCGATCACTGGCACTTCTACTCCGAGACACCCGAATCCGCTGCCAGGTCTCGCTTGAGGAGAGGATGGCCTGCGGCGTCGGCGCCTGCCTGGGATGTGCGGTTGCAATCCAGGAAGGGGAGGGGAGGACCGGTTACCGGAGGGTCTGCAAGGATGGCCCGGTATTCGATATCGGGGAGCTCCTCTGGAATTCCCCCGAGGAGTCAATGTCGTTGTCGTAAGGATTTTTCTCTTTCAAGTCCCCCTTTTCGGAAGGGGGATACAGGGGGATTTGAGGGGGGTCACAAGCTTAAGTCAATGACATTGACCGTGGAAGGGTAGCGCAATCGTGTAAAAGGTGGGGGGTTTTAAAAGATGGAAACGGATAAAAACACGGTTGTTCCCGGGCGGCTTGTGGTCGAACTCTGCGGTCTGGCCCTCAAGAATCCGGTCATGACCGCTTCGGGGACCTTTGGCTACGGCGAAGAATACGCCCCGTTTTGCGATCTGAACCGTCTGGGGGCCATCGTGGTCAAAGGGCTCTCCCTCGAACCGAAGCTGGGCAACCCGCCGCCTCGGATCATGGAGACGCCCTGCGGGATGCTGAACGCCGTGGGGCTGCAGAATGTTGGCGTCCGGGCGTTCATCGCCGAGAAGCTTCCCTTTCTGAGACAGTTCAACGTCCCGGTCATCGCCAACATCTTTGGCGAGACAATCGACGAATACCGGCGTGTTACGGAGATTCTCACCCGGGCGGCGGGGGTGCACGCCATCGAGGTCAACATCTCCTGCCCGAATGTCAAGAAGGGGGGTGTCGCCTTCGGCGCCCATCCGGATGCCGCCGCCGCTGTCACGGAAGCGGTCCGGGGTGAAACGGATCTGCCGGTGATTGTGAAACTGACGCCGAATGTGACCGACATCACCGAGATTGCCCGGGCGGTGGAGTCCGCCGGCGCCGACGCCGTCTCGCTGATCAACACGCTGACGGGGATGTCCGTGGATATCGAACGGCGGCGCCCCCATCTGGCGAACGTCACCGGCGGCCTCTCCGGCCCTGCCGTAAAACCGGTCGCCCTCCGGATGGTCTGGCAGGTGGTCCGTTCCGTACAGATCCCGGTGATCGGAATCGGCGGAATCTCGACGGCCGAAGACGCGCTCGAATTCCTGATCACGGGGGCAAAAGCCGTCCAGATCGGCACGGCCAACTTCATCCATCCGGCCGCCACGATGGAAATCATCGACGACATTGAAGATTACATGATCCGGCATCGGATCGGCTGCATGAAGGATCTGATCGGGTCTCTACAAATTGTTTTTTGACAAGAGGAAGTGGGAGAATTTTTTTTAATGCTGGAAGAATAAGGAATAACCCCCATGCCCGGCGCGGGCACAACGAAGGATGAAAATATTCTGTTCACGACGATGGCTGGAGATACTTTGTCTGCAGAAGGCGGGAGATTTTTTTTAGAGAGTCATAAGCGGCCTCCACCGTATCGAAGCCATCGGGATTCATCAGCGCGCAGGTTGCCGGCATCAAAATGCTTTGGGAGAGGATCCGCGGCAGATCAAAACCGGCCTTTTCCAATTCCCGCCAGAGT
>Ga0100398_1002822_pt1 | contig 14347 bp, 9 predicted proteins | sample CryGeymeta201522_FD_81568 | JGI IMG/M metagenome (GOLD analysis project Ga0100398, IMG submission 81568) | Groundwater microbial communities from Crystal Geyser aquifers in Utah, USA - Crystal Geyser metaG 2015-22 | ecosystem: Environmental > Aquatic > Deep subsurface > Groundwater | place: USA... | reverse complement strand
GGACCCTGGCGCTGCCCCAAGCGCTGCGACAAAATTGAACCCGATCCGCCCCCCTTGGCCCCTTCGGAAACCCCGGAAAGCTTGCGTAAACGTTGCTCCATAAGGACCTGCCGGGGCCAAGCCGGGTTCGGGCGGGAGGCGCAAAATTGTATCGAGACGGCGGTTCAGCAGGCGGCCAGGCACTCGAGCAGGCGCGCGCGCACCCGTTCGTGTTTTTCCGGGTCGAGGAGTTTGTTGCCGTCCAGATCGGTGAGGTAGAAGACATCCACCACCTGGGCTCCCGGCGTGGAAATCTTGGCCACCTGGATACTCAGGTTGAGTTCGAAAAAGGTATTGGAGACGGCGAACAGTATCCCCGGTCGGTCCCAGGTGTAGACTTCCACCACCGTGTAGAAATCGGAAGCATCCTCGTCGATCACCACCCGATCGGGCTTGCGCATGACCTGCTTGTGCGGCCTAAAACTCGAGCGCCGTTCCCGCTCGATCAGGGTTTCGAGATGAGCGCGCTCGGTCAAGACCGCTTCCAGATCGGTTTGCACCCGCTGCCACAGTTGCTCCGGGTGGAGCGGATCGGGCAGTTGTTCCACGGTGATCACATCGAGGGCGATCCCGGAGCCGCGGGTGAAGAGTTCGGCGGCGAGGATATTGAGGCCCTGGGTCCAGAGCACCCCGGCGATGCAGGCGAACAGGCCGGGACGGTCGCGGGCCGCCAGGGTCACCTGCCACAGGTCGCCCGCGGTCGGTTCGGCGGCCACCATCGCGGTCCGGTCGCGGAGGCCGAGTTCCATCTGGTAGTGGTCGAGAATGGCTTTCGGGCTCTGGGCCAGGAGATAGCGCACCGAAAGGCCGTCGAGCCAGCGTTCTATTGCCGCCTGCCGTGGGTCGCCCTGGACCATGGCGAGCACCTGAGCCTGGACCTCTCGGGTGTGCTGCTGCAGATCCGGCGCCCGCCAGTCGCCGCGCACCAGGATGTGGTCCACCTTGAGGTACAATTCGCGCAACAGCGATGCGCGCCAGGTGTTCCAGGCACCGGGTCCGGTGGCCCGGCTGTCGGCTACGGTCAGCAGGAACAACAGCCGCAAACGTTCGCGGTCGGCGATGGCGAGCGCGCAGCGCAGCACCGGCTTTTCATCGCCCAGGTCGCGCTTCAGCGCGGTTTCGGCGAGCAGCAGGTGATTGGCCACCAGGGTTTCAAGCAGATTCACTTCCTCCGGGTCCAGGCGCAGTCGGGCACCGATCTCTCTCGCCATAACGGCGCCGCGCGCGGAATGGTTCTTGCCCTGGCCCTTGCCCAGATCATGAATGAGGGCGGCCAGAAACAACACGCGCGGGTGTTCCACCTGAGCGAAAACCTCCGGGAAAGCCAACCGGATCGGCTCATCATCCTGACCCAGACGCATCCGATGCAGTTCGCCGACCGTTCGCAGCAGGTGTTCATCGACCGTGTACAGATGATAGACGTCGTGCTGCACGCGGTAACGCACCGGCGCGAATTCAGGAATGAAAACCTGCAAGAAGCCGGTTTCCATCATCGCTTTGAGCACGCGGAAGCCGTGCTGAGAATCTTGCAAGAGGTCGAAGAATTGGCGGATCACTTCCGGGTTTTCACGCCAGCCGAAGTCGAAATGGGGCAGGTTGGCGCGAATGATCCGGCCGGCATGGTGATGGAAATGGGCGCCGGTCTTGGCGGCCTGCCAGAAAAACAGCATGAGCGTTCCCGGGCGGCCGGCGATCAGTTCCGGTTCCAGGAACTGCAAGCGGTTGTTTTCCAGCAGCAGCGGTCCTTCCAGAATGCGCCGCCGGCGTAGCCTCCTGGCCACCGCCGACACCTGGCTCTGTTCCAGCCGTTCCAGCAAAAACGAGGTCACCCGCCGGATGCGCGCCGTATGCCGGTAGTAGAAACGCATGAAAGCTTCCACCGCGGAACCTTCGCTGCCATCGATGAAGCCGCAGCGGCGGGCCATCTGTTCCTGCTCGCCGAGCAGCAGCTGGTCCTGCCGTCTTCCGCTCGATTGATGCAGCTGCAAGCGCACTCGCCAGAGAAAATCGTGCGCGCCCTCGAGCCAGCTTTGTTCATCCTGATCCAGCCAGCCTTCCTGACGGAGCGCCGCCAGTTCTCCGGCCTGCAAGAAAACCATTCCGATCCAGTGGATCATGTGCAGGTCGCGCAGCCCGCCGATGCCCTCCTTCACCTGGGGCTCCAGCAGGTAGGAACTTTCGCCGTAGCGGCCGAGGCGCGCCGTACGGTAGTCCAGCAGCCGTTGGAGAAAACGCCGGCGCCGCTGCGTCCCATAGGCCTTGAGCAGCTTCTCGCGCCAGGATTGGTAGAAGGATTGGTCGCCGGCAACAAAGCGGGAAGAAAGGTAGGTGGTTTCCACCGAAAAATCGTCGCGGATCAGGTCGCTTACCGAGGAAACCGAAGCGGTGGCGTGGCCGACTTCGAAGTCGGCATCCCAAAGCCCGTAGACCAGGTCGTGAACCACCTGTTCCAGTTCGGGGGGCAGCCGGCGCTGATACAGAAACAGCAGGTCGAGGTCGGAGAGGAAGCTCATTTCGCCACGGCCGAAACCGCCCACCGCCAGCAGCGCCCATTGGTCGGCCGTGCCGGCGGCCACCGCCAGGGCCTGCCGCAGGGCATCGAGAAACGTCTGGGCATAGGTGCGGGCCGCCAACACCCCGGGCACATCATTGCGGCACAGCTGTTCGAAATTCTTCCGCAGGTCCTTGAGCTTCTTAGGTAAGCCGGCGAATTGTCGGGGTTCTGCCATGATTTTCCGTCACTGACGTTGCGGTTGCGGTTGCGGTGGTCCCTAAAGTTGAGCCGATGCCGCCGGATGCCGCCCTGGGCTGAGCCGCTCCGGCCGCCGCGGTCGGACGGTACCGCGGGCGCGGCGCCTACAGGGCCTGTTCGCCCCATTCCCCGGTGCGGATCCGAATGCATTCTTCCACCGGGGTCACGAACACCTTCCCGTCGCCGATCTTACCGGTCCGGGCGGCGGCGCAGATCGTTTCGACCACTTCGGTCACGCGGTCGTCGGGCACCACCACCTCGATCTTGATCTTGGGCAGAAAATCCACCACGTATTCGGCGCCCCGATAGATTTCGGTGTGCCCCTTCTGCCGCCCGAAGCCCCGGACTTCGTTCACGGTCATGCCCTTGAGCCCCAGTTCCATGAGCTTTTCCTTGATATCGTCCAGCTTGAACGGCTTCACAATCGCTTCGATTTTTTTCATCACCTGTTCCTCATGGTTGCATGGTCACCGACTGCGGCACCCGCCGGCCGGAGGCGCCGGATTGCCGGTGCCCGTTCGGCTCCCTTGGCCGCGGTCGCGCGCGGATCTCCCATGGATGATAACGGTGGGCGATCGGACAGCGGCGTCCGCTCCCAAACGCCTTGGTGGTCACCCGCAGCACCGGCGGCGCCTGCCACCTCTTGTATTCGTTGCGATCCACCCGGTCGATCACCCAGCGCACCACGGCTTCGGCATGCCCCTCGGCGGTCAGTTCCGCCACCGATAGGCGGCGCTCGATGGTGCCCGCGAGAATCGCATCCAGCTCGCCGTAGGGCGGCAGGCTGTCTTCATCCTTCTGGTCCGGTCGGAGCTCCGCCGACGGCGGCCGGCTGATGATCCGTTCGGGGATCCAGCCGTGAACGGCATTCAGGTGCTGGGCCAGGGCGTAAACCATGGTCTTGGGCACATCGCCCAGCACCGACAGGCCCCCGTTCATGTCTCCGTAAAGGGTGCAATAGCCCACCGCCAGTTCAGATTTGTTGCCGGTGTTGATCAGCAGCCGATTGAACTTGTTGGACACGGCCATCAGCACCAGGCCGCGCAGCCGGGCCTGGAGGTTTTCTTCCGTTACGTCGGCGGGCCGATCGGCAAACAGCGGCTCAAGGCTCGCTCGGGCACAGTCGAACAGCGCCGAGATGTCCACCACGTCAAAGTGGATGCCCAGCCGTTTCGCCAGTTCCCGGGCATCGATCAGGCTCTCGGGAGCGTTGTACGGTCCGGGCATGGCCACCGCGTGAACCTTTTCCGGCCCCAGGGCCAGGGCCGCCAGGCACGCCACCACCGCCGAATCGATGCCGCCGCTCAGCCCCAGCACCACCTCGGTAAAACCGCATTTGGCGGCGTAGTCACGCAGCCCCAGCACCAGGGCAGCGGCGATTTCGGCGGGGCCGTCCTGGTCCCGGTGATGCAGCTCGGGACTCGGGCGATCGCTGTCGAACACCACCAGGTCTTCGGCGAAATCGGCGCCGCTCGCCACCAGCTGGCCGCGCTCATCCCAGACCATGCCGCGGCCCTGGAAAATCAGTTCGTCGTTGCCGCCCACCTGATTGACATAGACCAACGGCACCCCGGTTCGGAGCGCGTGCGCACGGAGCAATTCCCCGACCCAAACGGCCTTACCCAAATGAAAAGGCGAGGCCGACAGGTTCACCAGCAGGTCGATCGATTGGGCCGCGAGATCCTTGACCGGATCGCAGTGATAGAGCGGGCGCGGCAGGAAGGGGTCGACATTCCAGACATCCTCGCAGATGGTGACCCCGATTTTACGCCCTCGGAATGCCAGCGCCCGCGACTCACGACCCGGTTCGAAATAGCGCTCTTCGTCGAACACATCGTAGGATGGCAGTAACCGCTTGTGCACCATCGCCTGTAGTTTCCCTTCGGCAAAGAACAGGGCGCTGTTGTGAAAGGGTTTTCCGGGCGGTTCCCGGTTGGGGGTCACGGCCCCCACCAGCAAGCCGATGCCGGATTCGGTCGCCGCCGCCAGTTGCGGCCAAAAGCCCTGGCTGGCGGCGACAAAACCGTTCTTTTCCAACAGATCCCGCGGTGGATAACCGATCAGGGCGAGTTCGGGGAACACCGCCAGATCGCAGCCGAGTTCCCGGGCGCGTGCCGTGAATCCGAGGATCTTGGCGCAGTTGCCGGCAAAGTCGCCGACTACCGGGTTGATCTGTACGAGCGCGATACGCATGAACCTGATCCTTCTCTCAGCACCGCTTGAAGCTGAGCAATAACCGTTCCAGGTGCCGCCGGTTGCGCCTGCGGGCAGCTCCGGTGCGGGTCCGCGAGGACCCGTCAATCCCGTCAATCCCGTCAATCCCGTCAATCCCGTCAATCCCGTCAATCCTGTCAATCCTGTCAATTTGGTCAATCTGGTCAGTAAATACCTTCCCCCACAAGCGCGGTTCGGCGCCGCGTGCGACAGCTCTCGCGCGGGACACCCCCAAGGGTTTCCCAGCCGCCTCAGGCGATGCCGCGGTCAGCGTATTCCCGACGCCCAGGGCCTGGCTTCCCCAAATTCACACCAGGGCCAGCCTTTGGTCTCGCGCTCCCCTCAGTCAGCCGACTTGATACGAAAACGTTGCGGTTGGATTTCGTACTTCCGTACCTTGTACTGGATGATGCGCTTGGTGGTGCCCAACAGTCGCGCGGTCTGGGCTTGATTGCCCCGAGCGTCCTTGAGGGCGTCACTGATCAGATCGCGTTCGAACGCGCCCACCATGGCTTCCAGTTTGCCGCGATTGCGCTCCTGCAGGTGTTCCGGCTTCATCTGCAGGGTCGGCGGCAGGTTTCTGGCTTCCACGGCTTCCCCGTTGGTCAGGAGCACCGCCCGTTCGATGCAGTTTTCCAGCTCCCGAACGTTGCCCGGCCAGTGGTACGACATGAGCAGATCGATCGCCGGGGTGGAAATGCGATTCACGTTTTTCTGGAATTCCTTGGCGTAGCGCAGCACGAAAAAGTCGGCCAGGAGCAGGATGTCGGGACCCCGTTCGCGCAGCGGCGGCAGGAAAATGGGGAACACGTTGAGCCGGTAATAGAGGTCGGAACGGAATGCGCCGCCGGCCTGTTCCGCTTCCAGGTCCTTGTTGGTGGCGGCCACCACCCGCACATCCACCTTGACCGTGCGGGAGGACCCGAGCGGCTGGAATTCCCGTTCCTGGAGCACCCGCAGGAGCTTGGCCTGGGCGATGGGCGACAGCTCTCCCACTTCGTCCAGAAAAATGGTGCCGCCCTGGGCTTCTTCGAAGCGCCCGCGGCGGCGGGTAATCGCCCCGGTGAAGGCGCCCTTCTCGTGGCCGAACAATTCGCTTTCCAGCAACGTGTCCGGCATGGCGGCACAATTGATCCGCACCAGGGGACCGCCGCTGCGGCGGCTGTTGTCGTGAATCGCCCGGGCCACCAATTCCTTGCCGGTACCGGTGTCCCCGTGAATCAAGACGGTGGTGGCGGTGTCGGCCACCTGATCGACCAGCTTGAGCACTTCCTGGATCACCTTGGAGCGGCCGATGATGCTGGTTTTCGGCCGTTTCGCCTGGGCCAGGATGCGCCGCAGCCGCCGGTTTTCTTCTTCCACCGCGCGGAAATAAACGACTTTCCCCAGCAGCTCGGCGACCGCCGCCAGCAGTTCGATTTCCCGGTCGAGGTCCTGGATCCGGCCACTGAGCTTATCCGCCGACAGTACCCCCACCACCCGGTCCTGGTAGAAGATGGGCACGCACAGAAAGGCCAGTTCCTTGCGGTCGAGGCTGCTGCGGGCCCCGGTGCGATCGAGAAAATGGGCTTCCTGGCCGAGATTGGCAATGGCCATGGGCCGCCCGGTTTGAGCGACCTTGCCGGTGATGCCTTCACCGGGGCGGTAGGAAATCTTGCCTTCCTCGACGCTCACCCCGCGCGCCACATCCAGCCAGGCGTCGCCGGTCTTGAGATCGAGGATCGAAATCATGCCGCGTTGCATGCCCAGCCGGTCGCTCATCACGTTCAGGATCCGCTGCAACTGATCCTTGATATCGTCGGCTCGGGCCAGGGCCCGGGCGACTTCATGGAGCGCCACCAATTCAATGGTTTGATAGGTTTCGGCCGTGTTCAATGTGTTGTCACCGTTGGTGTTCCTGTTATACCGGTTGCGTAGGAAATGGTTCACCGTCAAATGCGGGCAGGATGCCCGCGCTCCCGGGAAGGAAAGCCCGCGAAAGAGACGCCCGCGCTCCCGGGACATAGCCCACAAGGAGTGAAGGATTTCATCCTGGACGCAATCACTGCCCCTGATGTTCCGGCCGCAGCAGGTCGTTGACCGTTTTCACCGGGTTGAAGGTGATCCGCGGCACTTCCACAAAGATGGTGTTCCAATACGCCATCGCTCCGTTCCACAAACCGGGCAGTTCCAGGGCTTTCAGTTCCTTGCCCTGGCTGGATTTGCGGGTAATGAAGACGGCTTCGGGATCGCGAAACCGGGGGAGATCGAAGCAGCGCCCGTTAACGTCGCGCACCGCGCAGACCAGATCGACTGGATTGAAATGGGTCGCCTGGCGCCAGATCGCCGCCTGTTCGGGATCGGTCCGACGCACCTGAGCCTGTTCCACGATCTGCAGGCTAAGCGACCCATCTCCACCCCGCACCCAAAAGGGACCCCCACCGGGTTCACCGGTATTGGCCACCACCCCGCAGACCCGAAGCGGCCGCAGCAGCCGTTCCCGCAGTCGCCGGCCCTGTTCGGGCGCGGGGAGGTCGGCGAAGTCGGGCGGGAACGGCGGCAGCAACCATTGATCGAAGAACCGCCGGGCGGTGGTCAGGAGTGGCTCAGCGGTCCCGGTCTCCAGTTGCCGCGCCAGGGCGTGGACCTGATTCTGAACTTCCACCAGCAATCCGCCCAGAGCTTTTTTCCAGAGCACGGTCGTAGCTTTCAGATGATCGGGCAGAACGTTGTCGATGTTCTTGATGAAGACCAGGTCCCCTTGCAGCCGATTGAGGTTTTCCAGCAGCGCTCCATGCCCGGCAGGGCGCAGCAGCAACCGCCCGCTCGCATCGCGCAACGGCCGGTTGTCGAGGTCCACGGCGATGGTGTCGGTGGCCCGCTGCTGCAGCGAATAGCTCAGCTGAAACTCACAGCCCAGACGATCTTGATAGCCCCCGCGGACCCTTTCGGCCAGTTCCCGAAAACCGGCTTCGCCGTCCCCGCCAAGGGTGAAATGGACCTGACAGCCACCGCGCCCATCGCGCACGGTGGCGGCCGCTTCCACCAGATGCTCTTCCAACGCCGTGCGCGGACCGTCGCCATGACGATGAAAGGGGATCAGCGCCTTGGGCAGATGGCCGTAGCCCAGGCCATCCCCATCCAACAAGGTGGTCAGGGCCGCATGGGTATCGCCGCTTTCGAGCAGCGCTTCCAGCGGCCGGCCAAGCCGCCGGCGACAGGTTTCGCACCAGAGATGGTAAAAGGGAAAACGCCGGCGTTCCCGGATAAAATTTGCAAAGCCATCGAGGTCCGCCGTAGTCCCATCGGATCCAGATTTGAGTGCCGCCCGCAGATCGTCCCGCGACCTGGCCAACGCCTGGTAGAGGCATTGGAACATCCGGGTCGCGGCGCCCGAAGCCGGTACGAATTTCATGAACCGTCCCCGCTCCGCCGCGTCCTCATGGGCGGCCAGGCAGGATTCCAACTGTGCTTGGCTCAACTGGACGATCCCATCGCCCGTTCGACACGGCCGCTTAAGGGTGACAAAAGCCGAGTCGCGCTGAAAAATCTCAAGCTGCCGGCACCCTTCCTCGGGGCTAATGCCCGAGGCCTTGAGATCGGCCAGATCGTCGTCATCAAACTGGTAGCGCACCATCTCCCCCTCACCGCTGATCAGCCGTCCGTGGCGCTTGAAAAACCTCCCAACCGGGCTCCTGGAGCCCTTCCGGCCGCATCAGGGCAGCCAATCGAAACCACCGGGAGCGGCCGCGCCACGCCGGCAAGCCGGCGCCGCAAACGGCCACCGTTCCGACCATCCCGCCGTGACACAATTTTGCGCCCTATTTAGCAGGATCTCCACCAAATCCCAACCTTTTTGTGGGCTCGGGCGGGAAGCAACAGGAAAACAGCCGCTGCAATCCCTCGAGCATCATTTTCTCCGGGTAGTGGCTCCGCTCATATTGCGAACGATGATCACCGTTCGAACGGTTGGGAGCCGGGTTTCGGGCATCCCGAACGATGGTGAGGGACCCATGATTTCTTCCATTGGTGGAACTGACGGAAAGACCGATTCTTGCCCGTGCGGGGCATGGAATCAGAATTTCATAGATTTCGTGGCTCTTAGCCTGATTTTTGCTATGTGGTCGAGCTAGGCGTTTGCCGCCAAGAGGCTACGGCAAGGGCGCTGGGGAAACAAAGGCAATGCAAAGGGGCTTCCGCCACCGAGGCGTATTTCTTGCCTCGGGGGGTTACTTACCTGGTTGCGGTTAGTCAAAGGTTTGTCTCATGAACGATTCAGGTTGAGCTCATGGCGCGGTGAGCAAGATTTCCAACCATCGCTCGAAATGACAGTTCTCGGACAAGTTCTTGGAGGGTCCTTTTCCTAGATAGCGAGGTTGGCGCGTGCAGGCAAGCGTCAACGAAGCGGAGTAGCCTAGATGGGATTTATCGATTTCATCAAGAGCATTTTTCAACCGGTGCGGGAGACATCCGGGCCGAAGCGGGACAGCGCCGCCCCCGGCAGCGATTTTAACCAGGTATTCAGGCGCGAGGTGGGGGCCTTCGGTCGTGGAGGAGATGCCGATCCCCTGCCCGAACCTCAGGTTACTCAGCAAGTGAGCAGTTCGGTTGCCGCTGCATCGAGCACGGTCCAAACAGCACCGGCTGCCGCCAAAGCGGAAACCAAGGTGAAGTTTTTTCCGCTTAAGATGTATCGTCAGTCCAATTCCGTGGCAGGAACTCAGGCCGGGGTCGGGGTGCAGGCGCCCGCCTATCTGCCCCTGGTGCGCTCGGCGGGCTATCCGCTGCGGGTCAGCAACAGCACCGCGCTCAATCGTTTCCAGCAAGTTGGAACCCCAGGTCGAGGCGATTCCGGGCAAATCGGAGAACTTTCGGCCCAGTTCGAGTCCGGTGAAGACGGGGTTGGAGCGATTGGCTACGACCCCGGCGGGGGCACTTCCTACGGCACCTATCAGATTGCTTCGCGCCCCGGCAGCATGAAGGAATTCATCAACTACCTGGAAGACCGGCAGCCCGAGTGGGCGCGCCGGCTGAAGGCGGCCGGGCGGGCCAACACCGGCAGCACCCGGGGCGCCATGCCCACGGTTTGGAAACGGATCGCCGAGGAGAATCCTTCACGTTTCGAAGAATTGCAGCGCGATTTCGTCCGCGGCAATTTCCATGAACCGGCGGCGGAAGCCATCCTTCAGGATACCGGTTTGGACGTATCCGATCATTCCAAGGCCCTTCAGGAAGTGCTCTGGAGCACGGCGGTGCAGCACGGCGCGGCCGGGGCCCGGAAGATTTTTTCGAAGGCGCTGCGGCAATTACAGGTGCACGGTCGGGTGCCGACCGACGAAGCCCTGATTGAGCAGGTGTATCAAGTCCGTGCCCAATACGCCGGTGGTTTGAGCGCTCACCTCAAGGCCAGCGTTCAAGACCGTTTCCGGGAAGAGCGGAGTGTGGCCCTATCCATGCTCCGTGAGCGCCGGTTCCGGGTTTAACGATGGCCCCCTGGGAGTTTCCTGGCTGGAAATTGCCGCTGCCAACCTGCATTCAGAATTCCGACGTGGACGTGGGCGTGGTGCCGGAACCCGGGACCCGACCGAACGTGCGCATAGGTCTACATGTTGTGGCTTTCTATTTTCCCTGATCTTTCAATTGGATAGCTCAGCTGAAAGGAGGTGATCCGCTCTCTTTGAACCACGTCGATTCGGCAGGCCTGTCAGAGCGAATCGAGTCAGCCCAAGGAATCGCCACCATTCAGAGACGTCCGCCGAAGAGAGACGATCTCCTTTTCAAGATGAGCTATGGTATTGATAATACTATCGAAATTAAAAGCCACAACATGTAGACCTATGCGAAAATTTTGACGCCATTTTGACGTACCCGAAAAGAAAGGGTTGGGCTGATTGGCCTAACCCAATGTTTTGTTTAGCATACATGGCGCGATTCGAACGCGCGGACCGGCGGCACGGGAGATTGCAAGCTGGGGGTCGGCTGCGCACGATCGCAGTGGGCTGGCCTTCGGGGGGGGTCTATGAAGGGGATTGGCCGCCAACCCAAAATCGATCCTAGGGCATTGCGTGGCCTGCCGGGAATCGCACTGACCGGCCCTGTGGAACTGCGGTGGGCCAATCGCCGCGCGCGCGCCCGGCGCCGTGCCCCGGTTCGGAGGGGCAGTCGCAAAAAGTTTTGCACACCTCGTGCACACCTCGAAAAAGAAGGGGGCAGGCCGGTTGGCCTAACCCCTTGTTTTTGTTGGTGCGCCCGGCGCGATTCGAACGCGCGACCTACGGATTCGTAGTCCGGCACTCTATCCAGCTGAGCTACGGGCGCATCGGCTGAACAGGAGAGGGTATATAGCACCGTGCCCGGTTCGGAGCAAGGGGAAAAATGCGCCCCCTGGGCACTCCGGTTCGGCCGGAGCGGACCGGGACCCGCCGGCGCGGCGCTCAGTCGGTTTCGAGGCCCCAGGTCTTGAGCGCATCGAGCGCGGCGTAGGCGGTGAGATCGTATCTCACCGGGGTGATGGAGATGTAGTGCCTGGCCAGCACGTCGCCGTCGCAGCCCGGGTCCTGATCGGGCAGGGGCGCGGAGCCGGTCAGCCAGTAATAGACGTTTTGGCGCGGATCGATCCGGCGGTCGTAACTTTCGAAGAATTTCAGATCGCCCTGGTGGGTCACGCGACAGCCGCGCACCAGTTCCGGCGGTAGATCGGGCACATTGACATTGAGCGAGACGCCCGGGGGCAGCCCGTAGCGCTCTATTTTGGCGATCAACTCCAGCACCACCGCCGTCGCCGCGCGGAAGTCCCTGGGCTGAAACGCATCGATCGAAACGGCCAGGGCCGGCAGCCCCAACACCGCGCCTTCGGTGGCGGCCGAAACGGTGCCCGAATAGATGACGTTTACCCCCACATTGGCGCCCAGGTTGATCCCGGACACCACCAACTCAGGTCCCGGCTTGATCAGTTCGCGCACCGCCAGCTTAACGCAGTCCGCCGGAGTGCCGTTGAGCGCGTAGCCGAAGAAACGGCCGTTGCGCTTGACCGGCTTCACCTTAAGCGGTTCCAGGAAGGTGATGGCGTGACCGACCGCGCTCTGTTCGGTTTCCGGGGCCACCACCGTGACCTCATGATCGCCGCTCAGGGCTTCGAACAGGGCTTCGATGCCCTTGGCCCAAATACCGTCGTCATTGGTGAGAAGAATTCGCATGGGTTGGTTCACTGTCTCCGTTTGCGTCTGGGGTAATATTCCGATCGCATGGCGTTGGTCATCTCTAGCGCATCGGTGCTGATTTTTCAATCGCCGGCCTTGCCGGGAGCAAGGTCCGACGACCGATGCCGGGCCGTCGGCGGGGAAAAGAGTTTGACAATAAATCCTTTGTATTATAAGAGCGATTCTTGTGCTGGATCTTATCGATTCGAATCTCGCTGATGAAGCGCGTCCTTGCGGGCAGGTGTGGCGCATCGGGCTGACGGTGATTGCGGTTGTGCTTCAGATCCAGAGGGTGTGACAGGGAGTCCCCGTAACATGGTGTGTGCTGGGTGCGACGAAGGCAGTGAGCAATCGCGATCCGATGGCTCCGTTGCAGCCACGAATCCTTGCTCCGATCGCTGCCCCCAAGCCGGCTTCCCCGCCATCCGAACAGCCCCCTTTCCTGAACAGCCCCATCGTCCATCCGACCGGTCCACTGCCATCTGGGCCGGATCATGCGCTTTGCCCCGGTCAAGGACAATGATCCACCGTGGCTAAAGGAGCTGCTATGCGGGAAATTCACGTTGACACCATCACCGCCGCGGTCCGCGACCTGTGCATCCAGGCCAATACCCAGTTGGGCGCGGACATGCTGCAAGCCTTCGACCGGGCACTGGCCGTCGAACCTTCGCCGACCGGCCGGGAAATCCTCACCCGGCTCAAGGAAAACGCCCAAATCGCCCGGGACGAACAGGTCCCCATGTGCCAGGACACCGGGTTCGCGGTCGCCTTCGTGGAACTGGGTCAGGAGGTTCACATCGTCGGCGGCAGCCTCACCGCCGCCGTTGAGGAAGGCGTGCGCCGGGGCTACCGGGACGGGTATCTGCGAAAAAGCATCTGTCACCCCTTCACCCGGCTCAACACCGGCGACAACACCCCGGCCATCGTCCACCTGGAACTGGTGGCAGGCGACGGCTGCCGCATCATCATTGCGCCCAAGGGCGGCGGCAGCGAAAACATGAGCCGGGTGACCATGCTGACCCCGGCGGTCGGGGTCGAGGGAGTGAGGGAATTCGTCCTGCAGCGGGTCAAGGAAGCCGGCCCCAACCCCTGCCCGCCGACCATCGTCGGGGTCGGTATCGGCGGCACCTTCGAGGTCGCCGCGTTGCTGGCTAAAAAGGCGCTGCTACGGGAACTGGGCAGCAGCAATCCGGACCCGGAACTGGCGCAACTGGAAACGACCTGGCTGGAACAGATCAACTGCCTCGGCATCGGTCCCCAGGGGCTCGGCGGCCGCACCACCTCACTCGCCGTCCACATCGAAATGATGCCCTGCCACATCGCCAGCCTGCCGGTGGCCGTGAATATCCAGTGCCACGCCGCCCGCCACCAGGAAGTGCGCCTTTAGGCGCCGGCCCGATGAGAGGAAACCGTGATGAGCGAAGCCATTCGATTGACCACGCCGCTTGACGGTGAAACGGTAGCGAAGCTCCGGGTAGGCGACCGGGTGCTGTTGAGCGGGGTCATCTACACCGCTCGCGACGCCGCCCACAAACGCATCGTCCAACTGATCGAAACCGGTGCCCCCCTGCCCTTCGATCCCGCCGGCCAGGTGATTTACTACGTCGGGCCGTCCCCGGCCAAACCCGGGCACGCGGTGGGCGCGGCCGGCCCCACCACCAGCTACCGGATGGACCCCTACGCCCCGGTGCTCATTGCCCACGGCCTCAAGGGCATGATCGGTAAAGGCAAACGCAACGATGCCGTGCGCCGGGCCATGAGCGAACACCAGGCGGTGTATTTCGCCGCCATCGGCGGCGCCGGCGCGCTCATGGCGCGCAGCATCGTCACGGCCGAAGTCATCGCCTACCCGGAACTCGGGCCGGAAGCGGTGCGCCGCCTGGAGGTCAAGGACTTTCCGGTGATCGTCGCCAATGACGCCCACGGCGGCGACCTTTATGAAGAGGGGGTCAAGGCTTACGTTTGCGCCGGCTGAAGGCGGGAAGCGAGCAGCAGGAAGCGGGCAGCAGATGGACCTGTTTAGCTTGAGAAGTCACGTTTTGATTTGGGTGTGGATCTTTTGGAACAACCTCTTTGAGTGGAGAGGCCAAGCCATTCGTAGGTCGGGTTGCGACCAGCGGGAGCTACCCGACAAACCGGTGGCGCCGGCAACGGATCGTCAGGG
>Ga0100398_1002820_pt1 | contig 14352 bp, 10 predicted proteins | sample CryGeymeta201522_FD_81568 | JGI IMG/M metagenome (GOLD analysis project Ga0100398, IMG submission 81568) | Groundwater microbial communities from Crystal Geyser aquifers in Utah, USA - Crystal Geyser metaG 2015-22 | ecosystem: Environmental > Aquatic > Deep subsurface > Groundwater | place: USA... | reverse complement strand
CAGGGAATATTGGGGATAGAAGACGCGCAATTGGTTTCTTCCGACTACAAAGGAAATTCTTTTTCGGCTATAGTCGATTCCGGATTGACGATGGCGAAGGACAATCTTGTCAAAGTGGTTGCCTGGTACGATAATGAATGGGCTTATGCCTGCCGATTGGCCGAATTCGCCGAATATATAGGCAAAAAATTGTAAAGATAGGACACAGGTAGGACATACATATATGTTAGAGGGTAGGACACCCTCTTTTTTGTTATTAGAAACTTAGCTTAGCCAAGTTGGAATTATTTTAAGGGCTTGACATGGTTAGTTTAATGTCTTACCTTTAGAATAGGAATGTAATAGCCATTGTAAAAGATTAGAGGAGGGTAATCAGAGGAAAAATGTCGGAAACTCTAATCTTAAATCAGCCTAGAGGGAAAAGAAAAAATTCGGAGAGGTGGTTTTTACTGATTAGACCTTAGCACAGTTTTCGACTGTGTTTTTTATTTTTTAAGGACTTAACTTCTGTTCCTGTTTCTGAACCGCCGGCAGGAGGAGAGAAAATTACTCCTCTAACTGAGGAAGAAATATCTTCTCCTACGGAAGAAGTTGCCACATCTGAAAAAGAAGCGGTTGCAGCTCCTCCTAAAGAAAAAACAGCCGGCGAAGGAGAAGCTTCGGCACTCGCAGCTCTCGGTATGGTTGCAGACGAGATCAGCCAGTCGGCTTGGAAGATAATTATTGTAATTCTTTGCTTGATCGGTTTAATTGTAGTTGGAGTTAAAGAGTGGAGGAAAGCGCGAGGAGAGAAGAAAAAAGAATAACAATATTTAATACGAAATATAAATAAAAGGCTGAGATTTACTCAGCTTTTTATTTACGGGCGATGAAAATTCTGTTTTCATCTTTACCCTCACTTTGTTCGGGTGTATAATTAATAAAACATCATGATCAAAAAGGGAGATTTGTATTATCCGACCGAAGAATTCAAGAAGAAAGCTTGGATAAACGACGAAAAAATTTATAAAGAGGCGGGTAAGGACCCGATTAAATTCTGGGAGAAATTAGCCAAAGAGCTTTTTTGGTTTGAGCCCTGGAAAGAAGCGTTTTCACACAATTCTCCTTATTTTAAATGGTTCGCCGGCGGCAAGATAAACATTACCTCGAACATTTTTGAGAAAAATCAGGCGGGGTTTGAAAAAATAAAAAATAAAACGGCCCTGATCTGGGCACCCGAGCCCGTTGAGGGAAAATCCTTAATTTTAACTTACGGGGAACTGTTTTCCGCAGTTTGCCGGCTTGCTTCGGCTTTGAAAGAACTGGGGGTGAGAAAAGGGGACAGGGTGGGAATTTATCTGCCGATGATTCCGGAGGTGGTAATTTCAATGCTGGCTTGCGCCAGAATCGGAGCGGTGCATAGCGTGGTTTTTTCCGCTTTTTCTCCGCAGGCTTTGAGGGTCCGGCTTCAGGATACCGAAGCCAAAATTTTAATAACCGCCGACGGCTATTACAGAAGAGGGCAAGTCATTAATCTGAAACAAAATGCCGACGACGGGATAAAGGAAACCGGCGTAGAAAAATTAATCATAGTCAAAAGAGCGGGGAATGAAATCAGTTGGCAGGAAGGCAGGGATGTCTGGTATAATGATTTAGTTGAAAATGAAAAAGATTTTTGCGAGGCGGAGGCGATGGATTCGGAAGATTTGCTGTTCATTCTCTATACTTCGGGTTCAACCGGAAAACCCAAAGGCTGCGTTCACGTTTGCGGGGGATATACCTTGCAGACGAAATTTACCGGAAAATGGATATTTGATTTTCACGAAGAAGATATTTTTTGGTGCACTTCCGATCCGGGCTGGATAACGGGGCACACCTACACCATATATTCTCCTTTAATAAACGGAATTACGACCCTGATGTTCGAAGGCGCGCCAGATTTTCCGGCTCCCGACAGGTGGGCGGAAATCATTGGAAAATACAAGGTAACGATTTTTTACACCGCCCCGACCGCCATCAGAATGTTTGAAAAATACGGCACGGAAATTCTTAAAAAATACCAGTTCAGCAGCCTGCGTCTTCTGGGAACGGTCGGAGAGCCGATCGATGAATCGGCCTGGCAATGGTATTTCAAAGAAGTCGGGAGGGAAAAATGCCCGATTGTCGATACCTGGTGGCAGACGGAATCGGGAGGAATTTTAATCACTTCCTTGCCTGGAATAGGGCCTTTTAAAACTTCTTTTGTCGGGCTTCCCTTTCCCGGAATAAAAGCTGATATTTTAGACGAGAACGGGAAATCCTGCCCCGCGGGACAGGAAGGGAATCTGGTGATATTAAGCCCTTATGCCCCCGGTCTGTTGAGAGGAATTTACAAAAATCCGGAAAAATATCTGGAAACTTATTGGTCGCAATACGGGAAAGAGATTTACTTTTCTTCCGACGGCGCTTTCAAAGACGAAAACGGCTTGATCAGGATTATCGGCCGCGTGGACGACGTAATAAAAGTCGCCGGCCACAGGGTCAGTACCGGAGAATTGGAAAACGCCATAAATATGCACCCGGAAATTTCCGAATCTGCGGTTGTCGGGATTCCGGACGAAATCAAAGGGGAAGCGCCCGTAGCTTTCGTCGTTTACAGCGGAAACAGGGCGGCAGACGAGATAAAAAAAGAAGTTGTGGGCCAGATTAAAAAAGAAATAGGGCCCATCGCCCTGCCGAGAGAAGTTTATCTGGTTGAGGACTTGCCGAAAACCCGTTCGGGGAAGATAATGAGAAGAATCCTGAAGAGACTGTGGACCCAAGAAGAATTAGGGGATCTGTCAACGTTGGCGAATCCCGAAATCGTAGATAAAATCAAAAATATAATAAAAAAATGAAAGAAAAATCTCCCCAGTACCATCCGCCTTCGGCGGAGCTACGGGGCAAGAAAAAATTAATTTTGTGGTTTAAGGAAACATCCATAAAAGACGTGCCTTTGGTTGGAGGAAAGAACGCTTCCCTGGGCGAAATGTTTTCTCAATTGGCAAAAAAGGGGATTAATGTCCCGGATGGTTTTGCGCTCACAACTAATTTTTATTGGAAATTTCTAGAAGCAAACGGCTTGGATAAAGTCCTTAAAGGATTTTTTAAAGAATTTAATCCCAAGAGCATAAAAAGCATCCAAGAAACCGGCAAAAAATGCAGAGCAGCGATTTTAAAAGGAAAGTTTCCCGACAGTTTAAAACAGGAAATTTTAAAAGCTTATTTGAAACTGTCTCAAAAATACGGGGCGAATCCCGACGTGGCCGTACGCACTTCCGGCGTTGCGGAAGACAGGCCGAACGCTTCTTTTGCCGGACAATTTGAAACTTATCTTAACGTAAGGGGAGAAGAAGAATTGTTAAAAGCGGCCAAAAAAAGCATTGTTTCAACTTTTACCGACAGAGCCATCGCTTACAGGGAAGAGAAAAAAATAGGACAAATGGAATTCGGCCTTTCCGTCGGCGTTCAGAAAATGGTCAGGTCGGATCTGGCCTCCTCGGGAATAATTTTCACCCTGGATACCGAAACGGGATTTTCAAACGTCGTTTTAATCAATTCGATTTGGGGAGTGGGGGAAATGATCGTCAAGGGCAAGATAACTCCCGACCAGTTTTATGTCTTTAAGCCAACCCTGAAACAAGGATACAGGCCGATTATCGTTAAAAATTTAGGAAGAAAAAATAAAAAATATATTTTTGCAAAAAACGGAGGATTGGAGGAAGCGGATGTTTTCCCTCAAAATCAATTAAAATTTTCTCTCAGCGACGAAGATGTTTTAACCTTGGCCAAATGGGCGGTTTTAATCGAAGAGCATTACGGAAAGCCCCAGGATATCGAATGGGCGAAAGACGGAAAAACGGGAAAATTATTCATCGTCCAGTCAAGGCCGGAAACGGTTTATGCGGTTCAAAACGAAAAAACAACATACGAAGAATATCAAATTAAAACCAAAAAATCCCCGATTTTAACCGGCATTGCCATCGGCAATAAAATCGGGATTGGAAAAATAAGATTGATTTCGGATGTTTCAAAAATTTCCGGATTCCAAAAAGGCGAAGTCCTGTTAACGAAAATGACCGATCCCGACTGGGTGCCGATTATGAGGCTGGCTTCGGCCATTATTACCGACGAAGGCGGAAAAACCTGCTTTGCTGGGGATACAAAAATTCTTACCAACAAAGGCTTCCTTTCGATTAAAGAAATAGCAGAAATATTTAACAGCGTGTCAATAGAGGTTCTTTCGCTAAACCGAGAATCTTTAAAGATAGAGTGGAAAAGAGTAGTTAATGCTTTTAAGCGAAAATCTTCCACGATTGAAATAAACGTCTCTCAAACAGGCAGAATGAAAGATAATACTTTAAGAACGACACCGGATCACAAGTTTATAACTTTTAATAATAGATGTTTGATCTCAGAGGAAATTCAGAATATTATCCGAAGCCAAAGAGGAATCCTTAGTCTTCAAAAAATCCCCTCAAAGGATTATTTGTCTTTTTCTCCTAAGATCGGCTATTTATTGGGGGCTATTAGCACGGATGGACATGTAAGAATAGACAGAACAAAAGCACAAATTCACTTTGTTCAAAAACCAACAGTAGCTAAAAAAGATTTCATCGAAAAAGTAAAAAAATATTTTGCTGATGAGTATAGATACGATCTGCATTTATATAAAAAACATCCCAGCCAGGGGATAATAAGAGGAAAAATAATAAACGGATCGGCTGCCCTCGATTTAAGATGCTACAATAAAAAAATTGCAACAGACATTGTGCAGAAACAAAGAAAAATCTCAGATATTTTAATCAAAGCAAACAAAGAATTTTTGCTTAATTTTATAGCCGGAGCAATCGACGGAGACGGCACATATAATGAAAAAGCAAATAGAATAAATATTTTTTGTTCAAAGCAGTTTCTTCTAGAAGCAATAACTATCACTTGTCTTCGACTGGGAGTAAGTTTCCAAGTAGTAAAGAATAGAAATATTCATAATATTCAAATTGTCGATGGGATTGAGGAGATTTTAGAATATACTTCTAGGGTTAAAGGGTGTTATAGAATAAGAGTAATGGGGACAAGATTTTTTAAAGCAAAACAACTGCTAGAAGACATTATCAGAAGGATCAATTATCGAGGAAGAATTTTAATCTATGTAAAGAATAATTTACTTATCGATGCAGAAAAAATCAGAAATTATGTGATTCCAATGATTAAGGGGCAATCTGAAAATCATGCCTTGACCAAGATTATCGAATCTAATTTAAAGATGTTGAGAGTTGATGTTGAAGGGAAAACTGCCAAAAGCAAGGATGTCTACAACATAGAAGTAGAGAACAATCATAACTACGTAGTTTTTACCAGAAGATATACTCCAATAATAGTTGAAAATTGCCATGCCGCCATTGTCAGCCGCGAATTGGGCGTGCCCTGCATCGTCGGGGCCGGAAGAGCGACGAAAATTTTTAAAAACGGCGAAACCGTGACGGTTGATTGCACTCAAGGGTCAGTCGGGAGAATTTATCAGGGGGAAATCCCGTTTATTCTCAAGAAATACGACCTGAAGAAGATACCAAAATTAAAAACAAAAATAATGATAAATATCGGCGCTCCCGATATCGCTTTCAAAACCTCATTTCTGCCGAATGCCGGAGTGGGGCTGGCGAGGATTGAGTTTATTTTAGCGGATAAAATCAGGATTCATCCTTTGGCGCTTTATCATTACGGCAAGGGTTTCAAGGACAGAAAAACAAAATCGGAAATTGGCCGAATCACTTCGGGTTTTAAAGATAAAAAGCAATACTTCATCGATAAATTAGCCGAAGGAATTTCCCAAATCGCTTCAGCTTTTTATCCGAAGCCGGTTATCGTCAGATTGTCCGATTTCAAGTCAAACGAATACGCCGAGCTTCTGGGCGGCAGTATTTTTGAACCGAAAGAATCAAACCCGATGCTGGGCTGGCGGGGCGCTTCGAGGTACTACGACGAAAAATTCAAGCCGGCTTTCAAAATGGAATGCCAGGCGATTAAAAAAGCCAGGGAAGTTTTCGGCCTTAAGAATATCTGGGTAATGGTTCCTTTTTGCCGGACGGTGGAAGAGGGGAAAACGGTTTTGGAAGAAATGAGAAAAAACGGCCTGGGAAAGACGGGAAACGGCTTAAAGGTGATTGTCATGTGCGAAATTCCCTCAAACGTCGTTTTGGCCGATAAGTTCCTGGATATTTTCGACGGAATGTCGATAGGAAGCAACGACCTCACTCAGTTGGTTTTGGGGCTGGACAGGGATTCCGCCTTGGTTGCCAAAGTCGGCGACGAGAGAAACGAAGCCGTGAAAGAAATGGTAAAAAAAGTAATCGAGGTCTGCAAAAGAAGGAAAAAATACGTGGGCATTTGCGGCGAAGCAGCTTCTATACCAGAATTTGCTAAATTTTTAATTAACTGTGAGATAGAATCTTTATCTGTAAATTCAGATTCGGTAATAAAAACAATCCTAATAGTAGCAGACGAAGAAAAGAAATTAAAAAAAGAATAAATTCACATGAGAATTAATATCTATGATTTTTTGATAGACAATGACATAGTTCATGTTAAAGTAGATAAGCTATTTATTAAGGAGATAAAAGAAAAAATAATAAAAAGATTTGGTTCTTTAAGAAAATATAATTTTCAGAAATTGAAAATTTATTACGGTACCCTGAAGGCCGAATTTAGGATTAATGAGTATTTTAAATTCCCCCGATTGTTAAAAATAGCCAGCGAAGTGGGTATATCTAAAGAAGAGACTTTCTCTCACATAAAAGCATTTTTTGCTAGAGGTTCGAATACGCACAGAGAATTGGTTTTGCCGAAAGAATTTATAATTGATAAACAATTTGTTGAGGGTTATGCTTTATATTTAGCAGAAGGAGATAATGGTTCTAATGGAAAAACTATACCTCGGAAAGTTAGATTTACAAATTCAAAACTTCCGGTTGTAAAGAACTTTCAAGATTGGTTAATTAAATATTTTCCTAATAATAATTATTATCTTTTAATTCGTATTCCTGACGATAAAGTTTTTACTGAGGAATACTACGATTATCTTAAAAAATACTTTAATTTAGATAACTTCCAAATTAAAACTCAGATATGCAGATGGAAAAGAAAGAAAGGATTTGTGTATAAAATTTGCTGCGATCAAGCAATTCTCATTGATTTAATTCTGTCTTTAGAAAATACAATTAAAAATTTATGTTTATGTGACAAAAAATTAGCGGCTGCTTATATTAGAGGAATGATGATAGGCGAAGGGACGGCTTATTTAAATAAAAGTAGATATGTTAGAATCGAAATGAGAAACGAAAGAGAAATAGAGTATATTTATAAATTATTTAAATTATTAGGATATACTTGTGAGCTTTCCTTAAGAAGTAATAGAGAAAATATGTGGAGTATTTATATCGGGGCTAAACAATTAAAGAAATTTTATGATGAGATTGGCTTTGGAGTTCACCAGGAAAGACAGAAAATTTTAGAGGCAGCGGTTAATAAAATATTAAGAGTAAATCAATATATTTAATAAGAGAAGGAATCGAATCAATGTCTCTGAATCCCGACACCGTCATTAAAACAATCTTATCTCTTAGTAAGAAAAAATAGTTAAAAATTAAAATAGTACTACGGACTAGTCTATGGTACTATTTAATATAGAATATAAATAAAGATAAAAAATGGGAAGGTTTCACTTAAACAGTTTACCAAAAGAAAAGAGGATCCAAATGATAGGAGAATTTTATGACGTGATAGCTTCTTTAAAAACCAGAGAAGAGGTACGTTTGTTTTTTAAGGACTTATTGACGCCAGATGAAATTACCACTTTGATGCGAAGAATAGAGGTAGCAGCTCTCTTAATGGCCGGATTTACTTATGAGAAAATAGCTCAATTATTAGGGGTGGGGAGAGGAAAAGTTACTAACGTTCAAAAATCATTAACAAGAAGTGGGGACGGTTATAAAATAATTATTAAAAGATTATTGGAAAGCCGGAAGAAAAAATTAAAAACTCAGAAGAAATGGGCCAGAACTGCCAATTCTTCTTTTGAGAGTTTAAAACAAAAATACCCGCTTCATTTTCTTTTATTTAATTTGATTGATGAAATTTCAGAATCCCTGGGAGGAGATAAGCTTAAAAACGAAAAAGAGGCATTGATTTTTACGCCCTCCAATAAAACAACAAACAGTACCACGGACTAGTCCGTGGTACTGTTTAGATTAAAAATTAAAGAAATATAAATTTTATATGGCGAAGGTTAAAATTTTAATTAGGAAGGCCACTGTTAATGATTTGAAAGATATTTTAAGGCTAAATCGTAAATTATTTCTAAAAGAGTACAGGGAATTCGATAAAACCCTAGACGTAAATTGGACATACGGCAAGGAAGGCAGGAAGTTTTTTAAGAATGCTATTGTTAAAAAAGAAAATTTCTGTGAAGTTGTAGAAAATAAAAATAAAATAGTCGGATACTTAAACGGCGGTATGGCAAAAAAAATACCATGGCGCAAACGAGCCCGGTATGCCTATTTGGGAAGTATTTTTATTGACAGGAGATTTAGAAATAAGGGTTTAGGTGCTAAATTAATAAAAAATTTTATAAATTGGTGTAAGAAAAATAGGATTAATTACTTGTCTGTTACGGCTTCTGCTGAAAATAAATTAGGTATAGATTTTTATCACAAATCCGAATTTAAAGATTACGATTTAACTTTACAAATAAAACTTTCATAAAAACTATGTACGATATCATAACTTTCGGGTCGGCGACCCGGGACATTTATCTGAAGTCAAAAAAATTCCTGTCTTTGCCCGGAGAAAAATTCGTTACGGGCGAAGGAATCTGCCTGGCTTTGGGATCGAAGACCGAGGTGGAAGATATTTTATTTTTCTCGGGCGGCGGCGGAACGAATACGGCCGTTACTTTTAAAAACCAGGGGTTTAAAGTCGCTTATTGCGGCATGGTTGGCAGCGATTTTTTCGGCAACTTGATAATCGAAGAATTGAAAAAGCTCAAAATCGAAGCCGGTTTCGTCCGGAAAACGAAAATCAAGCCCACCAATCTTTCGGTTTTTCTGGTTTATCCCGGAAAGGACAGGACGATTTTGGTTTATCGGGGGGCGTCGGATCTTCTTTCCAAGAAAGACATTCCCTGGGCGGAAATCAAAAAAAGCCGCTGGTTTTATCTGGCTCCTTTTTCCGGAAAGCTCGCCTTGCTTACGCAGGAGCTGGTTGATTTTGCAAAGAAAAATAAGATTAAAGTGGCTTTTAATCCCGGCTACAATCAATTGACTCTGCCCCAAAAAATCCTGGAAAGAATTTTGAATAAAATCGATATTTTGATATTAAACAGGGAAGAGGCGTCTTTGCTCACCAAAATCCCTTACCGGAAAGAAAAAGAGGTTTTTAAAAAAATTGACGAGATGACGAAAGGAATTGCGATAATGACAAAGGGAGGGGAAGGCGCGGTGGTCTCGGACGGGGAATATCTTTACCGGGCGGCATCCTTGAAGTCGAAGGGCGTTGACGGAACCGGAGCAGGAGATGCTTTCGGATCGGGCTTTGTTTCGGGCATGATTAAAAAAAACGACATTGTTTACGCCATTCAGCTGGCCATGGCAAATTCAAGCTATGCTATTACAAAATGGGGCGCAAAAGAAGGGTTGTTAACAAAAAACCAGAAATGGCCGAAAGTTAAGGTAATAAAAGAAAAGTGTTCATATAAAGGATTATGTCTGCAAAAATAAAAAAATATTTTGAGAAAGCCCGGAAAGAAAGATTCGCGATCGGCCAATTTAATATTTCCAATTTGGAAACGCTTCGGGCGATTGTGGGGGCTTGCCGGAATTTAAAAAGCCCGGTAATCATCGGGACGTCCGAAGGCGAAAGCAAATTTATCGGATTAAGGCAGGCGGCGGCTCTGATTGGGTCGTTTAAAGAAGAAATTGGCCTGTCTATTTTCTTGAATCTTGACCACGGAAGGACTTTCGAGTATATTAAAGAGGCGACGGATTCGGGTTATGATGCGGTTCATTTTGACGGTTCGAAACTTCCTCTGGAAGAAAATATAGAAGTCACGAAGAAAGTTGTGAAATACTGCCGTGGAAAAGGAGTGTGGGTTGAGGGAGAGGTTGGAATCATAAAAGGGAGCTCTGAACTTCATAAAGAAAAGATAGAAATAAGCGAGGAGGATCTGACCAGCCCCGACGAAGCCTTGAAATTCATAAACGAAACCAAAGTTGACAGTTTGGCGATAAACATCGGAACTTTTCACGGCGTTGACTCTTTCGGCAAAAAACCCCACATTAATCTCCGGAGACTGAAAGAAATCAAAGAAAAAGTGGGGGACAGGGTATTTCTTGTTCTGCACGGAGGTTCCGGAGTCCCGGAAGAAGACATAAAAACAGCAATAGAAACGGGCATCAGAAAAATTAACATCAACACCGAGCTAAGATTATCTTTTACCAATACTCTAAAGAGGGTGCTGGAGGAAAATCCGGAAGAGACCACTCCATATAAGTACATGCAAGAATCGATAGATGCGGTTCAAAAAATAGTGGAAGAAAAGATTAAATTATTCACGCAAGCGAAGCGAAGCGTGGAAATGAAGCGATAGCTTCATTGACTGGAAGTAAAAATAAATGCTAGTTTTATCTGCCACAATCAGAAAAGATTTGGGAAAAAAAGTAAAAAATCTGAGAAAAATGGGCATTGCGCCCGCGGTTTTATACGGGCCAAAAACAGAATCTCTTTCTTTGGAAATAAACTTAAAGGAATTCGAAAAAATTTACGCGAAAGCTAGAGGAAGTTCTTTGATCTCTCTGACAGTTAACTCAAAGAATTTTCTGGTTTTAATCCATGCGGTAGAAACAGACGCCATCTCGCAAAAGCCAATTCACATTGATTTCTATCAGCCAAGATTAGACGAAGAAATTGCGGCCAACATTCCTTTGGTATTTGAAGGAGAATCTCTGGCGGTGAAAGACCTGGGAGGAACTCTGGTTAAGAATATTCACGAGGTGCAAGTCAAAGCTTTGCCCCAAAATCTTCCCCATGAGATTAAGGTTGATATTGAAAAATTGAAGACTCTCCAAGACGTTGTTTTGATCAAGGATTTGATTCTGCCCCAAGGCGTGAAAATTATCAGAGACCAGCAGGAGATCGTCGCCTCTGTCGTACTGCCTGAAAAAGTGGAAGAAGAATTGGCGAAACCTGTTGAAGAAAAAGTGGAAGAAGTGGAGAAGGTGGGAGGAGAAAAGAAGGGAGAAGAGGAAGAAGCAGAGAAAGCGGAGCCTGCCGCCAAAGTGCAGCCCGCCCAAAAGGCGCAGGAAAAAACCAAATGAGGTTTTTGAGTTTTAAAAACAAAAAAATAATTTTTTCCATTGTTTTCTTTTTGATTTCGGCGTATTTCGTGCCGATTTTTTTTACCTCAGCTGAAACTCTTCCTTCAGAAGAACGTCAGGCCCTTGAGGAAGAATTAAAAAAACTGGAAGCGGAAATAAGCCAATACGAAGAAGACATTACGAAAACACAGGGAGAAAAGAACACTCTTAATAATCAGATTTCCATTTTAAAAAAACAGATCGACAAGCTTAACCTTCAGATCTCTCAGAGCAATTTAATGGTAAAAGACCTCACTTTGCAGGTGAAAGACACGGAGAGCTCGATAGACCAGATCTCCTTAAAAATCATAGATTCGAGAAGCAATTTAGCCGATATTCTGCAGTCGATTAGCGAAGAAGACCAAAAATCCCTTATTGAAATTCTCGTTTCGGAAGAGAAACTTTCCGGTTTCTTCGATAATCTGATGAATCTGGAGATTTTAAACTCCGAAACCCAGAAACTTTTGGGCGAGATAAAAAACCTGAAAACCAGTTTAGAAACCCAGAAACAATCTTTAGACGACGAAAAACAAGACTTGGAGAATTTGGTATCCATTAGGAGCCTTCAGAAACAAGAAAGCGAAGCCACGAAAAAACAAAAGGACTCCTACCTGAAACTGACGGAAGCTGAATATCAGGCGTCTATCAAGAAAAAAACGGAAGCTGAAAAAAAGGCGGCGGAAATCAAAGCGAGAATCTTTGAATTGATCGGCGTGCCCGAAGCTCCCACGTTCGGCGAGGCCTACGATATCGCCAAATATGTCAGCACCGTAACCGGCATTCGTCCCGCTCTTTTGCTCGCAGTTTTGACCCAGGAATCGAATATAGGGAAAAACGTCGGCCAGTGCTATTTGAAAAATCTCTCGACCGGAGAGGGAGCGATAGTATTGAGCGGAAAATCATCTTCTCGGGTGATGAATCCTTTAAGAGATGTTTCTTATTTTTTGGAAATCACCAAATCATTGGGCAGAGATCCTTATTATACTCCGGTTTCCTGTCCGATGAGCGTCGGCTGGGGAGGAGCGATGGGGCCCGCCCAGTTTATTCCCAGCACCTGGGCCAATTCAAAAAGCGGATACGATGAAAAAGTTAAAGCTGTTACCGGGAAGACGGCCGATCCCTGGAACATAAAAGATGCTTTCCTTGCCGCCGGTTTATATTTGAAAGATTTAGGAGCGATGGAAAACGAATTTAGAGCCGTAATGCGTTATTTTTCCGGGAATTCGTGGTCAAAATGGGAAGAATTCTATGGAAATTCGGTGATGTCGATTGCCCGCCAGTACGAAGAAGACATCAAGCAGATTGAAGGGAATCAATAATAGAGTCCAATTCTCCTTCCATTATTTTTTCGATATTATGGAAACTCTTTTTAATCCGGTGGTCGGTTATCCTGTCCTGGGGGAAATTATACGTTCTGATTTTTTCCGCCCTTTTTGCCCGGCCTATCTGGGTTTTTCTTTTATCTCCCATTTTTTCCTCTTCGTCCATTATTTTTTTCTCTAAAAGCTTCGCCCCCAGAATGCTAATTGCGTTTATTTTATTCTGTTGGAGGTTTCTTTCCGTCTGGGAAGTGACAATAAGGCCTGAAGGCAGGTGGGTGATTCTGACGGCCGTCATTCTTTTATTTACGTATTGCCCGCCCGGGCCGGAAGATTTGTATACGTCGATTTTCAAATCAGCGGGGCTGAGTTTCAGTTCCGTTTCTTTGGGTTTCAATAATACGGCGACGGAAGCGGTCGAAGTGTGGATCCGGCCCTGCTTTTCGGTCTCGGGAGTCCTCTGAACCCGGTGGACCCCGCCCTCAAATTGCATTTTGGAAAAAACATCCCCGTCTTTCAATTCAAAAACTATTTCTTTGAACCCGCCGAGTTCCGAAGGCCGGGAATCCAGAGTTTTCTGCCCCCATCCCTGCAGTTGGGCGTACTTGGAATACATTTTAAACAGATCGCCGACAAACAAAGCCGCTTCTTCTCCGCCCGCGCCGGCTCTGATTTCCACGATTACCGATCCTCCTCTTGTGTTTTTTTCTCCCGATAACGGTTGAGATTTCGCCTCAATCAATTTATCCAGTTCTTTTTCCAAAATCTTTTCTCTTTCCTGAAGCTGGCCTGTTTCGGTTTCAGCCAAGGAAACCAGCTCCAGGTCGTCTTTTGATTTCAAAATTTCTTTATTTTCTTCAATTCTATTTTTAATATCATCTAACTCTTTTGTTTTTTCAATCACCTTTTCCAGATAATTTTTCCTTTTCAATAGTTCTTCAAATGTTCGAGCGGAAGCTGAGGACGAAGATGAATCTTTAGATTCATCGCCTTTATCCCAAGTCGAAGAACTTCGTTCTTCTCCACGCTTCGCTGGCGTTTGCGTATTTGAAATCAACTCAGGGTCGCTGAGTTGTTGAAGTATTTCTTCGTATTCCTTTTTAACGTTTTCGATTCCCGGCATATTATCTTCTTTTTCTCTTTTTCAAATCTTCCTTTCTTGCCAATCTTTTTCTGAATTTTTGAACCTGTCCCATAGTATCCATCATTTTTTCTTTACCGGTATAAAAAGGATGACATTTTGAGCAAATCTCAACTTCAAGGAACTCTTTTGTGGAGCCTACTGTGAAGGTATTGCCGCAGGCGCATTGAACCCTGGCCTGAGGATAATATTTTGGATGGATGTCTTGTTTCACAGAGTTTTACATTTATTATTTTATTATATATAGAAGCTCTGTCGAAAAGAGCTTTAGCTCTTTGAGCATTGACTCATACAATATAACAAATATTTTATTATAAATCAAGATTCTATTGTTTTCTTTCATCTTCTGTGGTATATAGAAAAATATGCCCAGTAATACAACTTCCAGTTATTCGCAAAACAAACCAAACGCAGTAGAATAGTTTAACTGAGAGTTGGTATTACAGGCATAAAATAATAATTCAGAATCAGCGTTGCGAATAAGCGT